>VOFD01002953.1_pt1 | contig 28688 bp, 31 predicted proteins | sample 5384101 | NCBI WGS metagenome assembly VOFD01 (sample SAMN12384723, study PRJNA508395) | human gut metagenome | isolation source: healthy gut C | host: Homo sapiens
TTTTATAATGAGATAATTCTTCAGCTATCGTTTCATATGTAGTATACCATTCATCCGTGTTATCTGCAGAATATTTTGCGTTATTTAATATTGAATTTCCTGTTTTATTTATAGTTATAATTTCTTGATCTTTGCCGTTGATCATTTGCTTGATTCTCCCCTGCATGAATTTCTCATTTGTCTTGATTAGATTCTAATTCTTTTAATTTCTTTTTCATTTCTTCATATTCATCGAAATAAGAAATTAATGCTCTTTCAACAGCAACCGTTTTTGTATGTCCTGCATCTTTACAAAAATTTTCTAATCGCTCATAAATAGGAGTTTCAATACATACATTAAGGTATGTTCCATTCTTTTTGGTCTTGCCATTTTTTTCTCCCTGCATTTAATACTATTACATGAATTTTCCTCAAATAATTGTACCACTGAAAACTACTTAAATCAACTATTCACTACTTGTTATCAAATATATAAAGATAAAATCAGGTTTTGTACTACTAAATGATTTTAAACAAAATAAGGCCCAAAAGGGAACTTTCCCTTTTGAGCCTATACACTTTATCAGCTAACATATTTTGCTTTCATTTTTCCTCATGGTCATGAGGCTTTTTTTCTCTTAAATCGCATTCTATGAATCCTTTGATTGTTCCTTCTGTTCTTCAATAATTCGTTCTGTTGCTTTATGAATTCTGTCCTTAGAATAGGGTGGTCTTAAATTCAATGACAACCGGCCCTTTTTGATTATATACGTTTCACTGCCATCCTCCGAAGATCCTTTCAACCAGCAATCATCCGGATACTTCTCAGCGAATGCCCGTAACCGTTTCTGCAAGCTCTGATTGAAGGTATACACATCATAGAATCCGTCATCTTCATTGGTCAGAATAATCGTTTTTTTTTCACACTTTAACCTTCGCATATTCTACCCCCGCTTTCTTTCCATTTCCTGATCCAGGTATTTGGGTATCGGTTTTCCGGACCGGCGAGCAATGGCAATCTGTTTCTGATGCAGACGTTTGATCACGGATCTTCGTTTCTTAGATTTTCCATCCTGTTGATTTCGGGAGGTCTGATTGTTGCTGCTAGCATCAGAGGTCTTTTCCTGATTCTTCTTCTGATTATTCACCAGACCGTCCACCATATCATAATTGGCTTCGGTACCAGATTCTCTGCTTCGTTCATAAGTGCCGTTCTGGTAGAATTTCTGGTAATGTTCCAGACGGATTTTACCATCTTGTTTTAGCTGTTCGACCGGATTTAGCGGTACTTGCTGTTGGATGTAATCATGAATCTTTTGTTTTGTCTTTTCATCGAATTTCTTACATTCTTCGACAACCATTTTTCCATAGGCATCCAGGATAACACCCTGGGCCTGATCTCGGTATACCTGATGTTCCATCAAATAAAACTGTTTTCCATCAATAATGATGGTGTCTGTGGCAATCCAGTTTCCTTTTTTCCCATCGATCTGATAATTCTCAGTTTCCATAGTGATCAGTGCACCGGATGTATTGATACGAATGAATCCGGCCAGATACTGTGGATAGTTTTCATCTACATAGTAGCAACTGATTTCTCCGTTCTTGTTCAATACGAGCACGTCACTGACTTCGCATTGCTTTTTCATTCGTTTCCAGATGTCAGCGACTTTTTCATTTTCCTGCATTTCATGAATCGAGACTAATCGGTAATTTTCGACAGTAATCGACACATTCTGCTGTCTTGCCTCTTGATATGGCAGATGCCACAGTGCTTTTCCTGCTGTCTGCTGATCTACTCGGTAGACTGCAAATTGATTAAGCTTCATAGGCATCGTTCTCCAAGTTATTCAGATAATAATTCAGATCCAGAGAATAGTAGTATTTGTCTTCGATCTGCTGTAATTTTCCAACTGTAGAATTGATGATCTCAATCATTTCATCATTCTCAGGATCACTTTCTTCCTGTTCCATAACTTCCAAAGCTTCTTTCAGTGTTTGGATTGTTTCTTCCTTTGTGTGCTGCTGGAAGATAGCAGTAATAGTCAGTTCGTTTTCTTCCAGGTTTACATTTCTCATAGGCTCATTTCCCCCTTTTTTTTTTTCGGTATTGGTTTCATCTGTATATTCAGCTCCTTCTCGTTTTTTTTCTTTGCTTATATTTTTTTCGTTATCCACTTTCTTATTGGATTCCAGAGGATTTTCCACATTTGGATGTCTTTCTTCCAAGTACTTTTCCACACGACTGATTGCATTTTGCACATAAGAATTTTCTCTAAATCCAGGAATCGAATTCAAAAATTCTTTCTGTATTTTTCCTTCGATCATCAGACTCTGCATTCCTTCATAATCACTTCCGTCTTTCAGATCAAAGCCAACACATTTCAGTCCATGCATACGTTCTGATGGGATTTTCTCATAAGCTTCCAAGGCTTCCGGTAATGTCAGGTCATAATGTACTTCACCCATCACAGGAAATTCAGCACATTCAGCCGCATAAAAGCTGATACATGTAAGATCATTTTCATAATCCACATTTTCTATTTCCGGGACAATATCGAGTATTTTTTCTCTTTGTACTGCAAAGTCTGGAAGTTCTGCAAATCCAAATCGATCCACGTAATATGCCTGCATATCCCCACCACGGTTTGTAATGATAACATCACTGACCGACATAGAATGTGCTTTATAATCTGCCGGTGGATTATCGTTGAATACGGCATACAAATCATCCAGCTTTTCATTTTCATGTAATCTGCCAGAATAGACACATTTATAATTTGCTGCATCGATTGTAATTCCATCTTCTTTGACCATTGCCATATTCATAAATAAATGTTGTTTTCCAGGTGTGTCTTCATCCACATGGCAAATCGCATAGCGGTCACCATTACCTCTGAACATTTCTTCCTCTAGGGTATAATCAAACTTAAATGGATACAAAGCCCGATCAACTCTTTCCGAAATATCCGTTCCTTCTGCAATCGTATCTTCCAGCCAGTCTTTGATATCTCCCCATGATTCAAACTGCAAGTATCCGGCAATTTCATGTGTCCCATCCGGCGCCAGTACAATATGTCCCGGTTCGCTTTCCCGATAATCATAGCGGTATCCGGCTGCTTCCAGTGCATCTACCAGAATGCCGTATTTATCATGTAATTCTGTTTTCTGTTTTTCTTCAAGAATGATTTCCAGCTCTTCTGTAAGCTGATCGATCATTTCACCGGCTGTCTTGCGGATCACATCCATAGATGCTTTCATTTCTTTCATTTCCCGGCTGCTGCTCCAACCTGCAATGTAAGGGAAACTATAATCCGATGTATCCAAACCAAAGGAAGAACACACACAGTAAGCAACGGATTCAGCCTCAACCTCTTTTGTCAATCGGTCTTTTTTCTACACCAAGGCTTTCCATGATCTCCCTGTCATGCAATTTTGCATGGACTGTTTCATGAATAGCAGTCTTTAAGGTCTGGCTTTCACTGAGTCCTTGTTTTGATCACAATTTCCTTATCTGCATTATGATAATATCCATTAGCATTGCCATCGATCTCATCGAATCGTATCGGTACTGGGGATATTTTCTGAATAGCCTGCATGAAAGAATCAAAATCCTGTACAGCTGCAGTCAGTAATTCTGGTGCCAGTGTCTGGATCGGTTCTCCGGATGTCTGAGCAATATCAAATACCGTAACTGCTTTAAAATGCGGAACTGTAACTTCCACCTGTTCAGTCTTAGGTTTTCCATCGCTTCCCATGATCGGTCGCTGATTTTCATCCAGAACCTCTTTTTCCTTCATTTTCTTATATGGTGCCGGGGCAATGATTGTAATTCCTTTTTCACCTTTCATGACCTGTCTACCCATGGACTGCCAGTTTTTGTAGCTGGTAACAAGTGTGGCATCCGGTCGCTGCATAGCGATCAGCATTGTATTATTAAAAGAATAATTGTGAAACTTTGCCATGGTTTTAAGAAATTCCTGATAGCGGTTACTTGTAAATAGTTCTTCCACACCGGATTCCAGTGACTGCATAATGCTGTCCATATCTTTTCCCGGAACCGGCAGTGGAATAGTAGTAGTTTTGTTTTGTTCTGTCATAATACTCTTTTTCCAAAAACGCCCCACGACATTGTGCTTATGCCGCAGGGCTTTTTATTAGTTGACGAGATGATTATTTTTTATTAGAGTTCCATATCGTGCTTCTTTGTTTTCGGTTTCTGATCCGGCTGTTCTTTTCCGGCTTTCTCTGTTTTTGCAGCCTGCGCTTCTTTTTCCTTTCTGACGTTCTGTGAATCTGTCGGCTTTTTCAAAGACGTGATCCTTTGTGTCAAAGTGATATACATCATTGGTAAGGCGTTCTGCTGGTGCTACCTGAGTCGCATTGACTTCTTTTACCATATCTCTTAACATTTCAGCATCCACTTGCCCGTCATCCGGTAAAATCAGCATTTCATGAATGGATGATGGCAAAATAAAGAAATCATTTCCCAGAAGTTCCCCATGTTATCCATGAATTCCGGATAAAAGATCACACCGGCACCATCAACTCTTTCTGTATTTGTAACAACAAAGAATGTCGGCATCTCACTTGATTCCTGCAATGTTTCCTGCAGCATTTCACGTTCATCCGGTGTCAGCATGAGAATATTTTTCTGATACATTTCATCTATCAATGCACCTATACTTGATACCTCCGGGACCATAACTCGTGGTGAACTTTTCATAGCATCTTCATGAAGCTGTTCTGCTGAGATTCCATACTGTTCAAGCAGATCATTCTTGATAAACATGGAACTTAATCCATTCTCATCCTTGTCTACTGCCACATGATAGGTAATTGCGAGGTCTTCTTTCAGCTGGTGTGGAGCATTTTCGAGGACTTCCTTATTTGCTTCGGCTGATGATACACGGATAAACAGCTTGTCCTTCACATCTTCATAATTAAAAATAGCTTTCAGATCAACCTGTATCGGTGCCTCAATAACTATATCTGCAATCTTTCTGCATACAGTTTCCATTGTTACGCCAGGCTGTGCTTTATATGCTTCATACAACTGATTAAGATTGATCGTCGGGGTAAGCATCTCACCTTCTTTTCTCACCATCAATCCCGTATAGGCACGGTTCAGTTGCTGACACTCCATCGTTGATACTTCTACATTCTCATACTCCTCTGGTAAAAAGAGTTTGATATTATCCTTTACTTCACTTACAAATTCGTTAAAATTCATTCTTCGTTTCCTCCTCTAATCTGTTTTTTATTTCTTTTTGCTTTTGTTTTTGATTTCTTTTTGGGAAAGGATAAAGAAAAATTCACCTTTCCGGTTTCATCTGTATCCATATGGAGATCTGCCTCAAAGTACATATTTTTCTTTCTGGAATACAGGTCTTTCACATGCACACTTCCGTTTTTCAGAAGTTCTGCAGCCATCTTTTTATCCATGGTTTTTTCCATGCTCTGCAGATAGCGGTTATCTTTCCAGAGCGCAAAGTGACAATCATGGTTGCTGCAATAGAAGTTGGGTTTGCTTTCATATACCAGGCTTCCACATACCGGACATGTTCCAATGCTTTCTCTGGTCTGAAATCTTCTTGTTTCTTCTTCGGAAATCGCATCGCATCCATTCAGCATCATGGTCAGCATGTTTTTGATCCCGGTCATAAACTGTTCCGGTGCAATCTCTCCATGCTCCATCAAGAGCAGCTGGTTTTCCCATTCTGCAGTCATACTTGCAGATTTCAGGAAGTCCGGCAGGATCTCCACAAGGACTTTTCCATCCTCTGTTGGAAGAATCTGTTTTCCTTTTCGGGTGGCATACTGGGAATAGATCAGTTTTTCGATGATACCGGCTCGTGTTGCCGGAGTTCCTAATCCTTTCTTTTCTGTATCTTCATCGAATTCCTTATTTCCAGCAGTTTCCATTGCCGCAAGGAGCGTATCTTCACTGTATGGTTTTGGCGGTGATGTGAAATGTTCTGTCTTTTCTGCAGCTACAGCATAGAAAGTCTGTCCCTGGGTTACTTTCGGGATCTTCTCTTTCATTTCCTGATCCGGATCTACGATTGCCATGCGGTCCTTATTCTTGAAGCAGTTTTCAAAGAGTTTCCATCCATCCTGCAACACAGTTTTTCCGTTTGCTTTGAAGATTTCTCCCTGGCATTCCACTTCAATCTCTGTTTCCTGGTAAACGTGCTCCTTACTCATTGCCATGACCGTGTGAACTGCAATCAGGAAAAGAATCTTTTCTTCCCAAGATTTCAATTCATCCAGATGGCAGGATGAAAGCTCCATCGTTGGGATGATTGCATGGTGATCTGTCACTTTGCTGTTATTCATGACTTTCTTCACATCCGGCTGTTCCGGCTGATCAAAAGGACCTGTCAGTTGATATTTCTCATAAATCTGACGAACCACATTTCTTGCGGTCTGCTCCATATCTTCGGTCAGATACTGGCTGTCCGTTCTTGGATAAGTGATCAGTTTCTTTTCACAGGTTCTGAGCGGTATCCAGTGTCTGTTTGGCTGTCATTCCGTAGATACGGTTTGCTTCTCTCTGCAGTGTGGTCAGATCATAAAGCTTTGGTGCTTTTACTTTCTTTTCCGTTTCTTTTACTGCTGTGACAATAGCTTCACTTCCTTGGCATCTGCTTCTTAACTGTTCCGCCTCATCCGGATCAAAGATTTTTGGCTTTACAGCCGGAATTCCATCACAATCGAGTTCCACATTGAAATACTTTTCTTTCTGGAAATTGCTGATCTGTCCGGCACGTTCCACCAACATGGCAAGTGTCGGTGTCTGAACCCTTCCAACGGTCAGCTTTTTGAAGTACTTTGTGGTGTAAGCTCTGGTTGCATTCATTCCTACCAGCCAGTCAGCCTGAGAACGGCATACAGCAGCTTCGGCCAGATGTCGGTATTCCTCTGCGGATCTCAGATGCTGCATTCCATCAAGGATTGCTGAATCTTCCAGAGAACTGATCCATAATCGTTTCACCGGCTTTTTACTTCCGGATAAGTCATAGACATGTTTGAAGATTAATTCTCCTTCACGTCCGGCATCACAGGCATTTACGACGTATTCAATTTCCGGACTGTTGAGCAGTCTTTTTAAGATATAGAACTGATCTTTCTTATCTTCTGAGACTGTAACTTTCCAGTCTTTCGGGATGATCGGGAGATCTTCATATCTCCACTGGTTAAATTTCTCATCGTAAGCATCCGGTGAAACATATTCGGCCAGATGTCCGAAGCACCAGCTGACCATACAGTCGGTTCCTTGTAAATATCCGTCTTCTCGTTCCTGTGCTCCAATCACTTCTGCGATTGCTCTTGATACACTTGGTTTTTCTGCAATTACTAAATACAAGATGTATTACCTCCTTCATATAACGAAACGGAGAGAGCATGTTTTACAGCCCCCTCCGCTAAAAAAGTTTATTTATTTTTCATTTTCTTCAAAATCTTCGTCTTCAGACTCTTCCTCATCCGGAACTTCTTCCAGTCCACCTGTTTCCAAACCTTCCGGCTGATCATCCTCATCTTCCTCTTTTTTAGGTTTATAGATCTTGAAGTAGTAGTAAGCTGCCACGCCGCCGAGAGCCAAAATCAGGATTGTTGCCATTGCACCCATATTGGTTTTTGCAGATGATGTTTTCTCAGGATCAACAGTAGCTTCCTTGTCTACATCCTCATTATTTGTCTCATCCAGCACAACCTTCGATGTATCCGGCTGTGGTGTTACAACAGCAGCTGTACTGTCTTTATCCAGAAACTCGGACAGATCATTCTCATCAATCTGAGATAACATATAGACATTCTGGGATGTGGCACTGCGGTCGATCACGATATAGAAAGTGTTGTTATTCTTCGTTGTAACCGTAAGAAATTCCTTTGTGGAATCATCGGTAATGTCATCCTTGACTTCACCATTGCCAGGTGTCGTAAATGCAGTTCCCTGGTCTGTTCCATCTTCTGGCAGCACCTCGTTTGTGTTTGTTTGTCGCCTCGTCCTTTTTCTCTTCTTTGTCTGTTGACTGTTCCGTCTGAGTTGTCTCTACTTTGGATGCCTCTGCTGATTCATCCACATAGGCAAATGCTGTGGTTGATGCTGTAAAAAGCATCATGACTCCCAACAGCAGTCCTGCCATTTTCTTATTCATTTTCTTCCATTTCACCATTCTGATATTCCTCCTTATTTTCTTCTGTGAATACAAAGGAGCCTGAACCTTCATCGTCAGACTCCCTGCTTACCTGAAATTTAACTTTTCCACTCTGGATACCATCCAAAAGATCATATAACTGATCATTATCCATCTTCATACCACGGATGCACCTGATCATCTCATTGTCCTCTTCCTGCTTTAATGCAGCCTGGACACCCCTAAGATATTGCTGCAGATCCGCGATCTTTTTCTCTGTCTTGGCAATCTCATCCAGATATTTTTTAATCTTTTTATTCAAACTTTCACCTCCCTTCGTTCACCCCTTTATGGCAGTCTTCCAAAGCACATGAAATGTTGCTGCCAGTAGGATGTGCTGATATTTGAGTAATGGATCGGATCCCCGCAATGGATCATCATATTGTTACCGACATAGATACCCACATGGCTTGCACCGGATGTGTTATACGTTCCCTGGAAGAAAATCAGATCTCCTGGTTTTGCTTCTCCCGGTGCCACATAAGTACATACGCCTCTTAATCCTTCTGCGGTCAATCGTCCATAGTTCCAGCCATTACCACAGTGGTTAATGACATAAGATACGAAACCTGAGCAGTCAAATCCAGATGGAGAGTAGCCACCCCATACATAAGGTACTCCCAGATATTTTTCTGCTTCTCGGATCATCCGGGCAAATTCTTCATCCTGCAGTGCTTCCGGTGGAATCTCATAACTCATTCCATTACCGCCTGATCCACTGGTCACATTGTTTACATCCCACAGATAATTTCTGTTTCCATAGGTCGTATTTAATGCATTGTAAATAATCAGCTGCTCTGCATTCAGATTGGCTCTTGCCACAGCATCAAAGCTTCCATTTGTCAGTGTCACATATAGAATCTTCTTAGTGCTTGTACTGGTAACCGTTACTTCCTGACTGCCATTGTCATCTGCGATATAGGCTTCCCAGGTCTGGTGTCCATGAGCAGAGGCTGCAGCATGGTTATCATAGTAAACGTCAAACTGCACACCATATCTTGCAAAGGCTCCGGTATCCTCAACTGTGTATTCCACACCATTCATTACTACCTTAGTGCCAATCGGCACAAACGGATTGGAAGCATCTACGGCAATGGTATGGTTTGCAGTTGGATATGCACCACTGGCAGTTGGTCCGCCTGACCATACACCACAACAGATTCGACAGTTACAATATCCGCTGGTCACTACCTGTCCTAATGATTCTCCGACTCGAACATTTCTGGTTTCTGTCACCGTTTCTGTTCGACCTTCTGTATTCAGATGATATTGTGCTTCAAAAAGAGCTTGCAGTTCATTTTCAACATCTGAGTACGTCCAGTCCCCATATTTTGCAGTAAGATACGAGATAAGATGGTATGGATTATGACCAATCTCAGCAATGTTGTACTGATACTCGTCATAATTCGGATGTCTTCGTTCCATCTCATTAATCTGCTGGTTCAAGGCACTTTCCAAAGCAGCATATCTGTTTTCGGCAGCATAGATATCCTCGTCTGAACTTGGATACGTTGTAATACCAATCACAGATCCAGCTCCCTCGATAGAAGCACTGCAGCTCCCCAGAGATACTGAAATGACTAGAAAAAGAAGCGCAAAAATACCGATGCCTGCGAACATGGCACGATTACGCTTTATGATCTCTTTCAAGGCGATCTTTGCTTTTACCGTCATGTTCTCAACACCGGCAATGGTTGTTGCTCCACCCAGACTGTCAGCGGATTTTCCGGCTCTGGCTGCTCGGTAAGCATCCTTATATCGTTTTTTCTGGAAGAAGCGGTTATAGAAATGTCTCTTTTGTTCGGCTTTCTTTACCGTTTCTGCATTCTTGACTCCTTCCATACTTTCTGCAGAACCATATTTCAGTTTCTTTTCTACGGTAGCCTCACGATAACCTCTGCGATGGGTTTTCACATCCGTTCGTTTGCTTCGGATCTGAGCATGACGCAGACCACGTAACGCATCTTCTGTTTCACGCTCTACAAGTCTGGCACTTTCCACACCTGCATTTTCATCTGTTTCTTCCTCTTCGGGAGAGACTGCTTTTATGCCAGATATAACAGCTTGTGTAGCAATGTATTTCCCGGCTGTCCCTCCCGGTTTCATGCCAGCACCTTTCACCATCTGATTTCCTTCATCATCAAAAGATAATCTTCCGGCTTTTGCTTGTTCTTTGGTCATCTGTTTTTGCAACTGTTTCTTCCGAATGGATTTCTTTTGGCTGTTCAGATTATTATCATCATCCGGGATTTTTTCATAACGATGCAGTTTCTTTCGATATCCGGATACTTTTTCTTCCGGTGTAACTTCAACTGTATCCTCAACAGCTTCCTGCCTGGCAGAAGATTTACGGATTTTCTCCATCTGCAGTCGTTTTCCTTTTCCTGATTTTGAATCTTCATTCTCAGCCTTTTTCCGTTCCCGTTCAGGAACAAATTCTTCCTTATTTTCCGGTCGTCCTCGACTCCTGTGACTGATATCTTTTACACTACCATCACGAAGATTTTCTTCTGTCAAACCATCCCTGGTCATCTTTGCGACCTTTTTATCTTTGCCTTTAAATTCTTTTCCAGCTATAGGTCATCACCTCCTGGCACAACTTTTCTTTCTGTACTCATTCAGTTCCTGGCGTCCTATAATCGGGATACCAGGATAACCATCTGCCTGTGTCCTGATTGCTGGAGAGCTCGCCTGGATATGAAATACCCAGTTCAATTCACTCGGATCTCTCGGCCAGAAACCATTAATCAGCATAGCCTCCTTGAACTGATTGTTGTGCAGATGGATCTGGGTACGTTTATACAAAACTTCTTTCAGATCATCACTGGTAAGATGCGGATAGATTTTCTGTGCCGGATAAAAATTCCAGAATACCCAGTCAAGGATAATGTTCTGTGTTTCCAGCGGAAGTTCATACAGATGATGATCATCATTGACTGTATGAACACGGTATCCAGGCTGTGCATTTTCCAGATTTTTCATCTGAATGTAAGGATTATCCTGGTTCCACTGCCTGATTCGAATCTTATCGATTTCCTTCATGCTTTTCCGCCTCCATTTCTTTCTCTCGTTTTTCAACTTCTTCCGGTTTTGTAGTCATCAAACTGTACAGCTTCAAGTTCTTATCGAACTTGTCCTTAAATGGAATAATTGTTGTTCCATAGAAAAGAAGTCCTTCTCCTTCCCCGGAATTCGTCACATAAGACAACTGATATGGGGAAATATTCAGCTGTTTTGCAAGGATCTGTCTGTCACCTGCAGCCTGGTTCAGCATCAGGATAAAATCACTGTTCTCAAAGATATTTTCAATTTCCCTGCTGGCAAGAAGATCTTTGATATTCTGTGTGATTCCAGTCGGTACGCCTCCCCATTTTCTGAATCTCTTCCAGATTTCTACGGAATAAGCTGCTGTCTGTTCTTCTTTGAGCAGAAGGTGGAATTCATCGATATAGTACCTGGTAGATTTGATGCCACGGTTGATTGTAACTCTGTTCCATACCTGATCCTGGACGATGAGCATTCCGATTTTCTTCAGCTGCTTTCCAAGTTCCTTGATATCAAAGCAGACAATACGGTTATTCAGTTCCACATTGGTTCTATGGTTGAATACTTTCAGTGATCCATTTACATAGATTTCCAGTGCTGTTGCAATTCTCTGGGCCTGGGGTTCTTTCTGCTTTCTGAGGCAATCATACAGGTCACCAAGGACCGGCATATTTTCCGGTTTTGGATCTGCAAAGTACTTCTGATACACCAGTGGAAGACAACGGTCGATCACTGATTTTTCCTCTGCTTCAATACCATCCCTGCTTCCCATGATCAGCTCACATAAGGACAGGACAAAATCGGATTTTACACCAAGTGGATTGTCATCATCGGAATAATCCATATTGATATCCATCGGATTGATATAATCCTTACTGGTTGGTGAAATGTGTACGACCTGTCCGCCAAGTGCATGGACCAGTGGGTAATACTCACCCTCCGGATCTCCGATGATAATGTCATCCTTCGTAACAAAGAAAGCGTTGGTGATTTCTCTTTTTGCTGCAAAGGATTTACCGGATCCAGGCGTACCAAGGATCAGTCCATTCGGGTTTTTCAGCTTTTTACGATCCACCATGATCATGTTGTTACTGAGTGCATTCAATCCGTAATATAAGGATTCTCCTGCCATAAAAAGTTCCTGTGTCGTAAACGGAACAAAGATTGCTGTACTGGTAGTCGTAAGAGCCCGCCTGATTGGGATATGATTTACTCCCAACGGAACACTGCTCATCAATCCTTCTTCCTGCTGATAATCCAGACGTTTCAGCACACAGTTATATTTCTGTGCAATACCGGCCGTCTGGAAGATGGCATTATCCAGTGCCTGTTTTGTCTTTGCAGTATTTAAAAAGAGCGCTGTTACAAGGAACATACGCTCATTTCGTGACTGCAGATCTTCCAAAAGACGTTTGGCTTCTCCGCCATAAGTATTCAGATCCGATGGGATGATATCCATATCGTATCCAGATCTTACCGCCTTTTTCTGCTCTTCAATTTTCATTCTGTTGATATCTGTAACCTTGCTTTTTACCAGCTTGATTGCCTTCATCTGATCCACAGACTGGACATGCAGATTGACGATCAGGTTCTTATCGATATCCAGAAATTCTGCAAGCATCTTATCTGTAAGCTCCGGTGCCAGAATCTGCAGATAAGAGACTGCCCCGATGGTATTTCCCATACGGAATGTATTTCTGTCCTTGAATACAAAACTGGTCGGTGCCACATAATCTTTGGTATTGAGTCCAGTACGGATCATGGAACCATAATCAAACTGAAAGTCTGTCATATTGTCTGGATTGAAAGTCTCATATAAAATCTGCAGTCTTTCCACTCCATTCAATGGATAGGCCGGAACTCCAAGGATCTTGAAATTATTCAGAATATCTGACTCAATACGTTCCAGCTTTGGCTTTGCTTCCCGGATATTATCTGCTTCGATGGAAAAGGTGATATATTTTGATTTCACCAGTCCATTATTTCCTTTCGCCAGCTGCTGTTTCAGCATCTTGGCATATTCCATACGAACATCGTCAAAAGCATCATCCTGAGGACGGATCCGGATGACCTGTTCAAATTCTTTCATGCTGCTTTTATGATTGATAAAGCTCAGCTGAAAATGAATACTGGCATCAAAGTAATTGAGAAAATCACACCAGTTTTCAAAGATCGCATTTTTATCTTCGTTCTGAGCCAGCTGGTAGTTGATGTCATAGAAGCGGATGCACTTAGAATAAGTTTTTCCCTGTACCCTGCAGATTCCATCTCTTCCCATTTCCTTATAAGCGATCGACTGCTGAACAGACAGTTTTTTCTTCCTGCGTTTTTCTTCCTGCTTTTCCTTTTTCTTTTTCTCTTTTCTGTCTACTTTTTTGTACCCGGTATCTGCGACAGTTTTCTTATTTTTCTTTTTTTTTCGCAACCGTTTTTCCTCCTTTCGGTTTTCCTGCATCCGGTGACTGTCTGATCTGTTCCGGATCTGTTTCATAATAGTTTTCAGTCTCATATTTTCTGACGGGTGGACGAAGAAACTTCACCCGGATCATGTGCATCAGAACATCTTCAAGATGCATCCCGTCTTTTTCGTACATGGCAAATAAAAATGCCGGTAACATCAAAAGCACCATGACCGTTGCTGCATTACTGTTTCCCATCACATTTCGCAAGAGGAAATAGCTTGGAATTCCCATTGCAGCACCTATACCGATACAGATCAGCTGTCTTTTGGTCAGGTTAAATGCTACTTTATTTTTTACCTTCGTTAAATCTTTCGGTACGCTGACATATGCCATGATTTTCACTCCTTCCTGTAATTTAGTGCGCGTTGAATATCGACTTACTTAAAGAGGCCGTCTTAAAGAGGCTGTAACATAAGATTACTGTGTAAGCCATAACGCCAAATAATGAAGAACTCAGATTATCTGAATACTGGATACCTGCAACAAGCACTGCATAGATTGCAACGCATACCATCATCAGAAATGCCTGGAAAGCCAGGGCAAAGAGTCCTCTGAAATAATTCGTGCCGATCTGTCCCCATTCTCTGTTACTCATAGTTGCGAATGGAATCGGCGCAACTGAGGTATATAGGTAAATCTCTATCATACGTCCATACATGATCACTGTGATCAGTACAGACAGGATTCTCATACAGAAGCCGGCGATAAGGGTTTCCAGCGCCAATACAACAAGTTCTCCGATTTCCATACTTTCCAGGGTTGCGGAAAGATCCGTCAATGCCGAAGAAATATCAATGGCGGTACTTCCGCTGATAACACCGGCCGCAGAATTAACCACGTGCTGGCCCACATCGAATACCGCCATTGTGATCGTAAATGTGTTACTCACCAGATAAACAGCGATCCACATTTTTACGAAGTACTTGAAAAACATCCAGGTATCAATATCATGCATGTTGTTGCGCTCGGTCAGCATAGAAATCAATTCGTAGCAGAGTACGAGTGTGATAATAATACCTGCGATCGGCATGATCACGGAATCCGATAGGTTCCGGATCATACTGAATATGCTGCCGTTCCACCCTTGCGGGGTCTGTCCAACCTGGGTGGCAATCTCACCAGTCTTTTGATTGACATCAGTAAACATCGTGTCCAGGTTGGAAGTGATCATCCCGGTTAAGAGTTCCCTCATCCATTCCTCAATCGCATCAAAAATCTGACTGAACATGGATCTCTACTCCTTTCTCTTAACCAAATAATCCACTCAGAAGCGGGATCAGCTGTGTTCCGATCAGGATAACACCACCACCGCTCATCAGCTGCTTAATTCCCTGGGATTTTGCACCCGGGTTGTCGTTTCCATAACCTTCCATCAGGTTGATTACGCCCCAGACACCAAGACCGGCACCGATTGCAACGACCAGTGTCTGAAGGATATTGATTGCACTGCTAAAAAAGCCATAATCAAATGTATGAACAAACGCTTTTTCTTATGGTCTGTAAGCGTTTGGCTCTACTCCTTTCCCTTTTATTCAGACCTTTTTGTACCCTTATCAGTAGTAGCAGGGTGCTCGAATTCTTTCTTTCATATCAGTCCTCACCTTCCTCAGCTTCAATCACTGATACGTCTTCTTGTGTTACAGTTACTTCATACATTTCAAATTCTGTATCTTCCGACATCACCAGTCGGTGTGCCAGATACTTTTCGACATCAAACGCATTATTCTTATTAAAATCGGCAAGCTCTTTGTACCGTTTATGCTTTGTGATGTCATATTTGTTGCTTAAAAACGGCCGGACTCCTCGAAGCTGTAAGATACATTTTTCTCCATCCATGACCGCCAGCTCATCTCTACTCATCAGTTCTTTTCCAGTCTTTTGATAGTTCAGCCCATAGGACCGGTTGCTGCCTCTGGTGTCTGATGTGTTGTAAAGATCAATGGTTTCCTTTCCCAGGGTTTCTGATATTTCTTTCAGTGTGGAGCTTTCCTTTCCGCCCAGGAAAAGAACGGTGTCACAGTTACCTGTGATCGTCTCAGCAGCATCCTTATAGATAGTTTTCAGCTGAGATTGTGACTGCAAGATGATAGAAGCGGAGATTTCCCTGCTTCGGATCGTAGCAATCAATTTGTCGAATTTTGGAATCTGTCCGATATTGCTGAACTCATCAAGAAGCAGCCGTACATGATAAGGGAGCCTGCCTCCATGCTCATCATCCGCTTTATCACAAAGCAGGTTAAAGAGCTGGGTGTACATAATCGCTACCACAAAGTTGAATGTGTCATCTGTATCACTGATGATGACAAACATGGCTGTTCTCTGATCGCCGATCATATCCAGTTCCATTTCGTCATACGACATAATTTCTCTTAGTTCCTGAATGTCAAATGGTGCAAGTCTGGCACCACAGGAAATCAAAATCGATTTTGCAGTTTTGCCGGCTGCAAGCTTGTACTTGCGATATTGCCTTACTGCAAAGTGTTCCGGATTTTCTGCTTCCAGTTCTTCAAACAATTCATCCACTGCATTTTTAAATTCTTCATCATCCTCCCTGGTCTCACTGGCATTGATAAATTCCAACAGAGTAGAAAAGTTCTGTTCTTCCTCTGGTGCCTCATACCAGATGTATCCGATCAGTGCAGAATACAATAGACGTTCCGCTTTGACCCAGAAATCTTCCGTTGATTTTTCGCCCTCACCCTTGGTATTTGCGATAATGGTATTGACCAGCTTTAAGATGTCTTTTTCACTCCGGATATAAATGGACTTTTTAAAGTTGATTGTATTTAGCACCTTGATCCGGTAGCCTCCATTTACCAGCATCTTCCCGCATTCAACAATGATCGTTCCCTTCGGATCAGTGACCACATAGGATACGTGATCTGTCATCTGCATAAGGTTCGGCTTCACATAGAATCTTGTCTTACCGGATCCGGAACCACCGATGACAATCACATTCTTATTTCTGGCATACTTTGGGGCTTTTGGTCGGCTGTTCATGGTCAGACGTTCTGTTTCTGTGAGGATGACATTGTTTTCAAAAACCGGATCCATGAAGGGTTCGATATCTTTTCTATTTCCCCATTAAGATCACCAGCCGTTTGACCTGGATCTTCTGTAATTTCTCCCGCATCATCGTTCCTGACCTCTGGATTTTTGTCTCTGCTTCACACGCTGGCGGTGCTTTGCTTTTTCTTTCTACAGATTTCTGCAGTTTCTTTCTGACGGATGGTTTCTTCGCCTGTTTCTTTTTTCAGTTCTACTCCGGCATATTCCCGGAAAGCCGCTGTCATCACATCCACATCTTTTAGCCTTAAAGAAGACCAGATATTTTGGTGGATCAGCACCGACTTCTTTTTTCAGGCTGTAATCAATCCCGTACTTTCTTGCCACACGGTCAAAGGATTTGATATTTTCATCTGTGATCTTTAAGTTGGAAAGCTGTACTCCCTGTGCATTCAGCTGCTTGATGGTCTGCTTTCCATGTGGCTTTTCTTTTTTCAATCTTTTTTCGGGCTTGTTCCCTTCCTTTCTCCTGAGCCCGTCCGGTCTTTTCTGCCATTTTCACCTGCGTTGCTTTCTGTTTCCTGCGGTTATCCATTTCCAGGAACTTCCGAAGGGCTGCTTTTAGCACACTGGCAGTGATCTTAACTCCCTGGATGCTCAGGCTGATTACTTTCTGATTTACTTCTTCCTGCAATTACCCACGTCCTTTCTTTCCTTTCATTTCAGAATGAAGACGGGCAATACAATATCCGATACATGGAACATGTTTTCCATACGGACAGCCACTACATGGTGTCGTTTTACTGCTTTTTTCTTCTCAGCAAGCAGATAATGGCACTGTTTCAAGCTACAGCCTTTCTTTTTGCCTTCCACCAGTAACAGTACTTGCAGGACCATGGCTTTTCTTCGCTGTACTTTCTTCCCTCAATAGCTGCATTTGGTTCTATAATTTTCCGGTGTCTTTTCTGCCGGTTTTTTCCTCATCCACCATGGTTACATGCTGTCTTCACCGGTATCCTTTACTTGAATTCCACATCTTTTGCAACCAGATAGCCATCCGGTGCTGTTTCTTCACGGAGAGTGTATTTTCCGATCGGAAGCATTTCGATGTAATGTGCTTTCTCTGTACTGGTCCAGCTTTCCACAACTTTTCCATCCTGATCAAGGATTGTGAGTTTCGCTCCCGGAAGTTCTTTTCCGGCGATATCCTGTTACATCATCCTTCATCTCAACTTTCTGCACATCGGCAGTATCTTTGATCGTGAACTTCACGCTTTCAGCTGTCACGTAACCATCAGCAGGTTTTGTTTCAACCAGTGTGTATTCTTTTCCGACAGTCAGCTCACGGATCACATGTGCTTCTTTACCGGAAGTCCATTCATCCACGATATTTCCATCAGAATCTACCACTTTCAGCTTACATCCTGGAAGTTCTTTTCCGGTTGTCAGACTGGATTTGGCAAATTCAACGACGGTTGGCTGATTATCAAAGGTAAAATCATAAGTGACTGTCGGCTGATTCTCACCTACATACTCAAAGGTAAATTCCTTTACTTCATCGTTGGTTACGAATCCGTCCGGTGCATAGAGCTCTTTTACATAGTAAGTTGCTCCTATTGGAAGATCTGCAACAAATGTGATCTTTCCTTCTTCATCCGTAGATTTCAGTTCAATGATCTCATCAGCTTCAATCAGGACTTTACCTGTTGTCTCAGACTTAATGTCTTCTTTGGCAAATAATCCAAAGATAGCGCCTTCCAATGTACGGTCAGAATCTTTTTTCTTTCTTAAGTACACTGACTTCTACTCTCTGGCGGTTGTTCTGCCAGTCTTTGTCATAGACTACAACTGGTGTATTCTGATCCACGTAAGTCAGATCTACATGACGGATCTCACCATCCAGTACATGACCGTAAGCAGTTCCTGTTTCTTTCACATAGTATTTACCAAGTGGAAGATTTTCCAGTTTTGCAATACCGGTTTCATCTGTCTTGATCGTTGCAATCAGTTCATCCTTTTTTTATAGTAATCGTCACTGACGCCATCGGCAGCCTTAATGTCTTCCTCAGCATAGACTTCAAACGTAACATCTGTCAGCTTTCCGGTTACATAGTTGAAAATGTGTTCCACCACACCTTTGACCTTATCGGCCAGTGTAACAGAATCCAGGAATTCTCCCTTTTTGTTGATGATGAGTTCACCAACCGGTACCTCGTCCTTCATTTCCACTTTCTGAACTTCTCCGGTATCTTTGACTGTGAATGTCACATCATTGGCTACCAGATAACCATGCGGTGCAAACTCTTCATGTAGGGTATAAGTCTCACCCACTTTCAGATATTTGATCACATGCGGTGCATCTTTGGAAGATGTCCAGCTGTCTACCACATTTCCATCTTTATCCGTTACTTTCAGATAAGCTCCATCCAGTTCTACACCGGTTGTTGCATCTGATTTTGTGATCTCAACAGTTGTCGGCTGGTTCTTCTTTACGGATTTTAATGTTACTGTCTGTACATCCTGCCCCTGATAAGAAGCATCAAAAGTCAGAATTTCATCAGATGAAACGAATCCTGCCGGTGCTTTCAGTTCTTTTACATAATAGCTTCCAAGTGGAAGATCCAGTGTACATACTGCCTGACCTTTTTCATCAGAAGTCATTTCCTGTAAAAAAGTATCTGCTTTGACGATCACTTTTCCATCTTTCGTCTGGATGTCTTTTGTGTTATAAATACCGAATACTGCTCCAGCTACTGTATTGCCTGTCTCAGCATCCTGTTTTTCGACCGTAATCGACACTTTCTGTCGTTCATCTGTGACAGAGATTTCTTTCTCGATTACTGCAGTATCCTGATCTGCATAAGCAAATTCGAAATTTTCCGGCACCGTATTTAACACATAAGTGTCCGGTGCATTCTTCTCTTTGACATAGTATCTGCCAAGTGGAAGATTCTTTACAGTTGCATAACCATCTGTATCCGTTGTAACGGTTGCCACCAGTGCATCCTTTGCAAAATACAGAGTTCTCTGTCCATCTGCATCTACCTGATGATCGGCAGTATAAATATCCTCTGCCGCATAGACTTCAAATTCTGCACCTGCAAGGCCAGTCATTTCATACTGGAAATCCTCCTCAAATCCTTTTAACACTTCACCCTGTTTATAGATCTTTAACTGACCTTTGACCGGGGCGTTGGTATATTCCACATCAATGACTGCATCTCCTGTGACAGGATCGGTCAGATAAGCAGTATCTGTATCAACAGCGACTGTCACATAGTTTTTGGATATTGTGTACCCATCGGGTGCCGTCACTTCCTCAATCCGGTAGTTGCCAGATTTCAGATTTCTCGGCAGTACCAGGTATCCTTCCTCATTTGTGAAATAAGATTTGTGTACCGTTGGCTTCGGATAGGATGTTGTCTGTTCCACATATTTCTGATTATCCAGGTCGTATACCTTGAACTCAGTATTAGCCAGGAGTACAGATTTCTGTGTTTCTGCATCCTTTTGATGATCTTTAATTTTGCTTTGAATTCTTTATCCAGCAGCACTCGCCATGTCTGCGGTGTATCCGGATGATTCTCTGTGATCTTCACTACAAAATCATCGACCGGTGCATAGTTGTGTTTGCTTGTGGTCTCTCTTACCACATAAGTTCCATATGGAAGCGGAATCGATCTTGCATATCCTTTTCATCGGTAAACATTTCTGTCTGACCATCTGCAGTCAGTACAACTGGTCTGGCTGAATCAAAATCATAACTTCCATCTGCTTTTACTTTCAGATCACTGACAAGCCATGCTGAAAAACCAACTCCCTGCAGAAGATCTGCATCGGTCTTTCCGTTGTTTGCTGCCTTGATGATCTGAAACGGCTGTTTGATGACAGTTTCTTTACATACAGAAGTTCTTTCTACTGTCGGAACAGTAGCACCTTCGTAAGTACAGTCCACCTCATGTTCTGTCGGATCCAGTACGTATCCCACCGGAGCACTAAGCTCTTTCAGATAATACTTTCCAAGATAGAGATCCGATACAGAAGCTTCGCCATTCTTATCCGTTGTCAGGGATGTGATCAGGCTGTCTTTCTTATGGATTGTTCCGGTTCTTCCATCCGGATGAACAATATCTTCCCTTGCATAAAGGCCATATACTGCACCTTCCAGCGTTGCATCACCCTGTGCTACATTCCCTGTCTCAGCATCCTGTTTTGCAATGTTGATCTTTGCATTCACACGTTTGTCTGTTACATTTTTGGTCGTTGTCTTTCCGATAGCAAGAGTCACATTATAAGACTTTGTATCGATCTGATACCCTGTTGGAACAGAGATTTCTTTCAGATAAACAACTTCCTGTGTTTTCTCCATTGTGAGCTGTGAAGCACCATTCTGATCAGTTGCAGGCATCTCTGCGATCAGCTTTGTACATACAGCATCGGAATAGATCCCGTACACTGCACCGGCCAGTGCATTTCCTGTATCCTGATCTTTCTTTACAATGGATACTTTGCATTCTTTTGTCCAGGTTACTTTAAAATCCACATATTTCTCATTTCCGACACCTTCACCGAAAACAAGAGCCAGGTCCTGTGTTCCAGATCCTGTTACAATCTTGTAAGCAGAGTATTCCTTATCAATACTTCCTTTCATCTTAGAAGAGAAAGTAGCACTGACATTTTCAGCCTGATTGAGTGGTGCTGTCAGATAGAACTTTGTACCTCCACTGATTTCTACACTTGCTCCTGCAGCACTGGTTTTACCGGTTGTCACATTTACAAGCTTTACACCGCTTGGCAACTTAAATGTAATCGTCTGCAGTTTATCTGCTTTGAATGTGATCACACTTGTTCGCTGGCTGTTTCCTTCCACATAAGCCTTTACATTAGATTCGGAAAAGCTCATATCTACAGACGGAATGTCCGGCATATTTACACAATAGTTATAAAGTTCCATTGCCAGGTTCTTTCCTGTCGCATTGGTTCCGGATGCCCAGTCACTGGATCCATTTGCATAAGCCGCTGCAAGATGCGTAATGATGAATCTCTTTCCTGCCGGAAAATCCGGATGTTTCTCATCGAAAAAACCATTCTCATCACTTGCTTTTGTTCCGTAATAGCAGACCTTTGCAAGTGTCTTTCCATCGGCAAGTTTCTGGATCGTATAAGTTCCATTTCCCGGTCCTTTTTTCGATGGTTCAACACAGTATGCTGTCGCATTGATGCTTCCCCATTTCACATAATATGGACAAGTCAGATAAGAACCTAATCCATAGTCTGCGTAATAGTACCAGGAGCCGGCTGTAACTGTGACTGATTTTGTTCCTGTTTCACCGGAAGCAAGCATCATTGGCATATCAAAAGTAATACTTTCGCCTGCTTCAAGATCTGCAAGAGCAACTTCCTGGTCAACAGCTTCCTGCATAACCTCTGAGAGTGTGATCCCTGTTTCCGGATCAACGGTCTCCTGATCCTCCGTTGCTTCGATTTCTGCATCAAATTCTTTTTCTGTCAGTTCTGTTTTGCTCTCCGTGTCAGCAGCATCAGTTCCCTCTGTAGACGAGTCAGCCTCAGAATCCTCTGTTTCTGTCTTATCGGAAGAACCAGCATCCTGATCAGAAGAACTTTCTGACTGCGAATCTTTCTGCTGATCCGCTTCTTTTACCACGATCTTTCGATTGATCTGGTAGGTTGGGTGATCCGTTGTCTGTGGTTCTACATAATAGACTGCCTTATAGGAATTGGCATAATCGGTAGAAAAGTCATTTCCATCCGTATCTTTTGCTTCCTGAAATGTAACTTTTACTTTGCTGTCATCCTGGATCGTAAGACCGGTATAATCACTCTTTACATCGAAATTGTCTCCAACCTTGATCTCATAATCCTTTGCAGTTACCACTTCATCTTCATCCAACTGATCCTTGATCTCCTCATAATACGGAATCTTTTTTACAAATCCGGCATCATCAGAAGCATAGGCAACAGCGGGAGAGAGTACCGTCGATAGAACCGTTACTGCAGTCAGTAAACCGGACATCACCCTGCGTGCTTTCTTTTTCACGTTCATTCTCTTAAATCCTTCCTTTCTGATTTTTTTGTGTATGGTTATCTGTTCGTGTCTGCGTATTATCTTTTATACGAAGATGATCGCCTCCTTTCCTGAAATTTGCGCTATTTGGGACAGTCAGCACAAGCTGAGATAACAGCACAAATATATGGCGGTACCTGTTTGTCACAAATACCGCCACATGATTTCTACTGTCATCCTCTTTTCAGATTCAGACATTTTATTTTGATTTAAGATTTAAGCGTTTTCCTGTTTTCTTTCCCGGATCCGTTCCTATATCAGTTTCCATCTCTGATACGTTTTCTGCTGGCAGACACGCAGCTTTTCGCTCTATGCATGTTCAAACCGAATATCACTCCGGGCAGGCTATTCATTTTTCAAGGTACATGAAGGTGTTCTATGCAAACCCTTCATATAACGAAACGCTCAGAGCCTGTTTTACAGTGGTCTAATTCAATTTTTTTAAAATTCTTCGTTTTCCGCCTTTTTTTTTTCATCGTTTTTAATGCCCTGTTCAGGAGGTCATTTACACTCTGCTGTTTGATTCCCAGATAATCTGCAACATCCTGCTGACGCATTTCCTCGAAATAAACCAGATTGAGTACCGTCTTTTGTCTCTCTGTTAACTCTTTGATCAAAGCGTTTAGAATTTCTCTGTCGATAACATCGTCAACAAAATCTTTTGAAGATCCTCTCATAATCTCCGCATCATCTGTAACATCGCTGTTAGAAAACACACCATGATTGGTGCTGATTTTGCTCTGGCTGTATGTCATACGGTCTTCAGCCTCCATCAGCAGACGGATATACCAGTTTTCATTATCAAAGAACTCTTTATTGAATTCCTTGTTATCGCCAGTTACACTCACATATTCATAGTCATCACAACTATGAAGCGGAAATACGGTTGATTGATTTCCTGCTGTATAAAGTACATATCCGTGATCATAAACAGAGATTGTTGTATCTGCATTGATCATTTCCTTTACTACAACTTTGTGTTCCTTCAAGGATTTCACGCTTGGGATTCTCTTCTCCACATCAGCAACTTTCACGATTTTTTTTCAGTTCTTTTAATGTCAACATAAAGACCACCTTTCTGCCTTTCGGCTCCGGGTGGTCCATTCCATCTTTTATAAAATTCCTGCACAGACATAAAGAACTGCAGCACAAGAGGTCACGAACTCACCCGTTTTTTTTGAACGGGAGTCCGCGACTCCTTTGTAACACATGTATCTGCGTTTAGATTAAGTTTGCCAGATTGACTGGCTTATTCAGTTGCTATGTGCATCTTCTGATTCATTCTCTGTTTGCTCTTTGCGAAACATGGAATAATCGCCCATAGCATCGTAAGGACAATGCCTTACAAATTCCTGGTATTCGATTTCAGTCATCTTTGTTTCCTCCTTTGTGTCATATTATCAAAATCTCTATTTACAATTATTTTTGCAAAAAAGAATTCAACCTCTATATAACGAAACGCTGAGAGCCTGTTTTACAGTGGGGTACGACAAAAAATTTAAAAATTTTTCGAAATACGTCAAAAAAGCCCGACAAAACAAATACTTCAACAATCTCCAAAACCAGAAAATACTTCTGATCTTGCAGTGTATCCGTAAATGTTTTGCCGGGCTCTTAGTGATTCCAGTCAGGTTCAGCTCCTTGACAAACTCTTACTGCCTGGTGCGTTCTTGATGGTTCCTGCCAAATCCAACGCTTACTACAGACAGCTCATTCTATTCTGTTATGATCCCTGATTCATCATCTTTCGGGAATACGTCCGCATCCTGGACTTTAATTGTTCATCTCGGATGTGGATCGGACGAACCGACACCATATCATCCTTTACAAATATCTCCAATGTACTGCGACATTTTTTGCACTCCACTTCTGAATCGCTTTGTGCGCTCTTTTTCAATAAATGCTCCACATACAGAGCAGTGTACATGCCATTTAATAGCACCTGATCCCATATAGGCTTCCTCCTTTAAGCAATAAGATATTTCTCCATTTATTACTCAACGGACCAAAGGGAAATCAAATCCGCCTTATGAGCATCATGCCATCCATTCCGTAAGTGCCAAAGCTACACGAACAGCACGATTTCTATTCTGATCAGATCTGCTTTGTCGATCTGTGCATCCTTTTTATCCTTTCACCAGCTACCACTCACTCTTTCCGGTATAAAAAATTCCGCTGTGATTAATTAACATGATATTTCAATAGTTTCAAATACATCACCAGTCAGATCACAGATGTCCTGGATCTGAATCTCGGTATCATCAATCCGTAAGTGGACTGATGGATCAAAAAAATTCTACGGTTCCGGATAATGTATGGTACTGGCCAACTGACGGATCCTTCCAGGATTTTTGAAAATAAGTTGCCTGTATCTTCATCCCATATGCCAGGATCCTTAATTTCATATCCAACTCATTTTTTTCTTTTCCTCAGATAAATCTCTTTTGGTTCATAAATGATTTCCTGTTGCCGGATTGTTTCATCCAGTCCACGAAGTGCCGCAAATGGAGCAAACTGTTTTGCCCTGCGTCCTACATCCATGGGATGTCTCCTGAAACCGGTCTTGGTAAATATAAATACGGTTGATATGCACTTGCCAGCACTTTTTGCACCTCCTCTAAGCACGGTGACCACCTATTTGCTCATTGCGTTCTCTATAAGTAGAACACTCCAGCAGGTTGGATCCCCGCATGATCGCATTCTTTCCATAACGCTGCTTTACATTCAATACTGCTTCCTGTAAATGCCGTTCCTTATCGGTCTGTTTGGGATCATCAAACAGGCTGTACTGCACATAACTTTCAGGAGCAACCCTGTTCGCACACACCTCGATTCTTCGGATTCCGGTATATCTGTCTGCAATCCTGAGATATAAATCTTCCACTGCATCTATGATCTTTTTGGAACTGTTACTTTCTCTTTCGAGTTTTACGGTTCCTTTGGATGCCTCATGCTCATACCTGTGGTCATAGGCGATCCATAAGGTGAGAGAGCTTGTTACCAGTCCTTTTTCAAACAGATCCAGGACCAGATTATCTGTCATTTCCCTTACGATCACAAGAGCCTCTTCAAAAGAATAATCTCGCATCAGCACCTGACCATTTGAAAGGCTGCGTCCCTCCGAATGATAGTTCTTGATGTCACTCATCCGGCATGTTTCATAGCCCCATGCATGATCGATCAACAGCTCTGCATCAATCCCAAACATCTTATACAGCCAGTCTTCGGATCTTAAAGAAGCCATTGCGATATCGCCCATTGTATGGATTCCATAACCGGCTAGTTTTTTTTCAGTCCGGGATCCAATCCTCCAGAAGTCACTTAATGGTTTATGATCCCATAGCTGCTCTCTGTAAGAGAATTCATCCAGGATTCCAATATGGTCATCCACATGCTTTGCTACGATATCCATTGCGATCTTAGCAAGATACAGATTGGTTCCCACACCAGCGGTTGCAGTGATACCTGTTTCCTCCATAACCTCCTGCATAAGCTTTACCGCCATTTCTTTTGCAGTGAGATGATAAAGCTGCAGATAGTTTGTCACATCAATAAAACACTCATCGACACTGTACACATGGATATCTTCTTTTTGAGACGTACCGCAGATAGATTCCATAGATCTTTGCGGAATAATCCATATACAGCTGCATCCTTGGCATGGCTGTGATGTACTTCACACAATCCGGTATCTCATGGATCCGGCACCGGTTCTTGATGTCAAGAGACTTCATAGCCGGAGTGATTGCCAGGCAGATTGTTGACTTTGATCTGGTCGGATCTGCAACCACCAGGTTTGTTTTAAATGGATTCAGCCCACGTTCTACGCATTCTACAGAAGCATAAAAGGACTTCAGATCAATACAGATAATAGAAGTCTGATCCTGACTCACATTGCCACCTCCCATACGTCTTTCCTCTTTTTGTAACATGTATCCCATTTTGACTATCAATGATTGTCTATCCTTCCTGTTTTCATTGAATTACAGGAAATTCATTTCACATATCCATTGACAAAAGAGGAAATATTGTGTATCTTATAGGAAATATGTTTCCCTTATCTGTGATTCACATTATAGGAGAGATATTTCCCTTTGTCAAGATTAATTTTTATTTTTTAGGAGACACATTTCCCGTTTTGCCTTGAAGCGGCTAATGAAACTTATAAGACAAGGCTTAGAAAGAGGTATGTTTATGACATTCGGTGAAAAAAAGTAAGATCATTAAGAAAAAAAGAAAAAAGATGAGTCAGCAGGAACTGGCCAGTATGGTTGGTGTTTCATATAGGACCATTCGATCCTGGGAAGTAGAAGGACGTTTTCCAAAACAAAATGTTCTGTATCAAAAACTGGCAGATGCATTACAGTGTGACGTTTCTTATCTCATGAGTGAGAATGAAGCTTTTATCACAGAAGCATCCGAACAGTTTGGTAACCGTGGTGCCAGACAGGCTCAGCAGATTCTGGAACAGGCTGCAGCTATGTTTGCCGGTGGATCACTGACAGACGAAGATAAAATAGCTTTTTATGGATGAAATCCAGAGCCTTTATCTGGATTCCAAAAGACGTGCAAAGAAATTTACACCGAAAAAATATCTGAAAAACCAAGAGGAAAAATAATAGAAGGCGGGATTATTGTACACCTTTTGAGGTGATTTATTTGAGAAACACTTACATATATACAGAAACAAAGAAATTAATCAAGAAATATGGAACCCGAGATCCATTTGAGATCATGGATCAGATGAACATTGTGGTCGGTGAAACTTGATTTTGAGCTCTGGGACAGTATTAATACTGCACTGGATCCTGAAAATGAAAGAGAAGGTACTTAATCAATCTATTTTCCTTTATACCTGCCCTGAGCTGTGGAGAGACCTTTCGTTTAAACTACTCCACACTCTATCACCAAATGGAAGATCTTGTCATGATTTATCTGGTTCCTGAATCAGAAGTAAAGAAGACATATGAAATATTTTATGAAAAAAATGCTTTGGCTGATTATCGTACCGAAAAGTACTTATACCGGATTGTGACATCAGCAAATCAGCTCGTTGAAAAGATCCAGATCTTTGATGCAGGTAAAGATGACAGGGTAATGGAACTTGTTAAATTACTTGCGACAGATTCTATTCTCCTACCACATGAGTTGAAAAACAAAACCGTTCTGTTTTCAGAAAAATCTACTTAACAAATTGCGGATGCGAATACGTTCTCGGATCTAAACCGGTAGTCGGCTCATCCACAATTAAAATTCCGGTTCATTTAAAAGCGCCTGCACCAATCCTACCTGTCGTTTCGCAACCGCCTGACAACTGTTTCATTTTTTTTTTCCGGTGTTCTGCAAGACTGGTCTTTTTCAAATAATATTCTATTTCGTTTTTGCATTCTGCTTTTGGAACACCTGCCAAATCACCCATATACTCTTAAACACTCCTGAACAGTCAAATTAGGATAAGTTCAATTTCCTGTGGCAGATACCCTATTTTTCTCTGAATTTTTTCATAGTTTCCTTCACTATATAAAATCCCGTCCAATGTGACCGTTCCACTTGTAGGTTTAAGTACAGTAGTTAAAACCCTCATCAAAGTTGTCTTTCCTGCTCCATTTTCTCCAATAATCCAAAAATTCCATTCGGTATATTTAAATTGCATGATTGATTGCTGTCACACCATTTTTAAACGCTAACATAATTGTTGCAAAAAAACACATAAACAACCCTGCAAAATCAGCAAATTTTCTTGAGTAATAAAAAAAGAAAACGCCTTATTTTTCATTTTTTCGTTCAGATATGTGTTGATTTCTTCTGGCGTTCCTTTGTAATAGGCACTATCTTCGTACATATATCTTGCACTATACCAATCATATTTTTCCTCCAGATATACGAATGCTTCTTCTAACTCCATATCAA
>VOFD01001755.1_pt1 | contig 28662 bp, 50 predicted proteins | sample 5384101 | NCBI WGS metagenome assembly VOFD01 (sample SAMN12384723, study PRJNA508395) | human gut metagenome | isolation source: healthy gut C | host: Homo sapiens
CAAATTGCGATAGTCAGTGACTGCTGGATGCTGTGACGGTTTGACATTGGATTCTTCCAACGTTTGAATGTGGCGTCCCTTATTGCTGGAGCAGGGAATGCCATTTATGCCCAGCCTGTTCCTGGCGATGATAGTACATTAGCCTATCTGGAAACTTGGCAAGGGGATGATGGTTCAAACTATGTGAGGATTACTGAGGGCAATCTGGAAAATATTGTCCGGTATACGCCAGATGGAAGACCTATATTGACGGGTATGATGCGACAGATCCAGAGGTTACCTCAGGTGACACGGGTATCCATGTCATAGCCGGACCGTTCCGTGTGATGGAGCCTCAGGCGGGAGGAAACCTTGTTAGCAGCTTCTGGAAAAACCCAATGTATGGATCAAGCTTTTCGGAGTATAATAACGGGTCTCAATCGTTATACAGCTCTACAATTGCGGTTAAATTTGGCGAAGCGGTTTTGAACCTTACAGTTACGATCGTAAAAGCGAAGATTGAGGCAGCATTACCTGGTTATCCTGGTAAAATTGGCGCTGAGATGTTTGATTACGTTGTAAACGGAGTATATAACAACATGAAATCTAAAATCCTGACTCTAAGGCGATTTCCTTTAAAGACTATAGGCGTGCCCATCCGTCAAATGATACACAGAGGATGATGTATCGCTATGACGTCTGGTATTATAGGGGCGAATATTACACCGGTACCGGAGAGATTGCACGGTATTATTACGAGGTTCGTCTTCCGACTTAATGGCCTGCGGATTGGCGAAATGCCGCCAATACCGTAAAAATGAAAGCCCCAGCGCGAATAGGAGGCTTCTATGACATATCAGCTTGTTCAAAATTTAGGCTGGCACCTTATCCCCTATGCGATTGCCTGTGGAATCTCTTGGCTTCTGCTTCAGAACAAGTTTTTTTCGGGGACACCTTGTATACTTGGCTGCCTTGGGCGTTTTGACGGTGCTGTCCGCGCTGTTTCCCCAGCTGGGAGAGGTTTGCGGAAGAAGCCTGGTCTTCCTTCTTGTGGTCTGTGCCTGGGATCACTACTGGGCCCGGGCTCGACTGGGCGATGCGCCGTTAAACTTGAAAAAAACCAAGAAGCTCCAGATCGCGTTGGCGGTGGTTCTGAGCGGCTGTTGGCTGTTGTGCCTGTTTGGCGTTGGCTTCTTCCGGTATTTTGAGGAAGAAATCATCTTTGTGGCAGCTGTTTTCCTGTGGGCATATGGGTATTTCCATAAGGATAGCAAAGAAGGAAAGCCACCATATTGAACTTGAGACAGAAGGGAATCCTGGCGTAACAACGCGCCAGGATTCCCTTTTTCATAGCGCAAAAAGCAGGAAAAACTGGGAATTTTGTCGTGTTGTGTCATTTTTCGCAAAAGACTTGCTAACTACATTATTATGGAATCATCTTTGAAGAAAGGATGATTCTCTTTGACAAAAATTGAACGAACCATTCGATCCATTCTGGGCGACACCAACCGCAATCTCTGCTCCTTTGTGGAGTCCATCGGCCAGACAGAATACCTGTTATTTGAGAAAAAGATCCCAATGGATGACATTCAGGTCACCGATGAGGTCTACGCCGTGGTGGCGGCCCAACTGAAGAAGGAGCCGGGCGCGGTGGCCAAGGGCGTTGAGCGTCTGGTCAAGGAATGCTGGGAAGAGGGCGATCAGGAGCGGCTGGAGGAAGTCATTGGAAAAAAGCTGAAGTATACGCCTTATCCCAAAAGGGCGCTGTGCTATTTTGCCTTTTACACGTATTTGGATATCCGTTTTTTGAATATATCGAAAAGGACCCACGGGTTCTCTTTTGAGAGGGGCTGGCTTGTGATTCTTTGGAAAGTGTGGTAAAATGCTTCTATCACAGGAAAGTAAGGAGGCGGTTTTACCATGTCGCAGCTGGTGTTTAACCTGCCCTGGATCGTCATTTGGCTGGTTGCTTTGGCGGTGCAAGGGCGCTTTTTGCGGAAAAAGAACCTATTTGGCGCGCTGATTGTCTTATGGGTCACCCTGATCGTTGGCGTGTTTTGGAACAAAGCCATTGGCGCGCTGGTGCCGGGGATCTCCGAGATGTGGCTTTTCGGCACCAAGATTTGGGTTTTGTTTCTCATCTTGGGGGTGCGCCATTACCTCAGCCTGCGGAAGGAGCGCCGGCTCCAAGCCGCCAAGTTGGAGGAAGAAGGGTCTACAGAGGCCCAGGAAACCAAAGAAGAATGAAAAATCCGTGGGGAGCAGACCGCTGCTCCTCACGTTTTTTTTCGCCCCAATCAGCCGGAGCTTCTGGCGCCGGCTCAGGTGTTTGATCTCCCACTCCCGCCGCATGGCGGCCTCCTTTGTTTCAAACACCTCATGATAGACCAGGGTGACAGGCCGGCGGGGGCGGGTGTATTTGGCGCCTTTTCCGGCGTTGTGGGCGGCCAGGCGGCGGTCCAGGTCGTTGGTGCAGCCGGTATAGAGTGTGCCGTCGGCGCAGCGGAGGATAAGGTATAGTTCTCTGCCATGGGTTTCCCTTGCTTCCTTTGAAAAAAAATGTTGTAAAATACCTTCCTACGGGGATAAATGGGTCAATTTTTTAGAAAATTGGGAAACCATGCTCAGGTTATACTCTGGGAGCCGCGCGAAATATTGGTCCACCCCGTTGGCCATACCCTGCACCAGCTTGGCCTGATAGGCCGGGTCGTTGAGACGCTGGTCCTCCTCTGGGTTGGAGAGATAGCCCATCTCCACAATGGTCACCGGGATCTGGCACCAGTTGATGCCGCTCATGGTGTCGGTCTCCCATACCGTCTCCTTCCGGGCGCCGGTGGCGGCCACCAGGCTGTCCAGCACCGTGTCGGCCAGCAGGCGGCACTGATCATACAGAGCCCCCGATGGGGTAGGGGCTTTGGGGCGTGGGGCAGAGGGTCATGGCCCCTGGGCGGAGGAATCGGTGGAGCCGTTGGCGTGGATGCGCAGGAAAATATCTCCGCCGGCCTGGTTTGCCATGTCTGCCCGGGTCCGGTTGCTCAGGTCCACGTCGTTGGTCTCCCGGGTCATCACCACGGAATAGCCCCGGTTTTCCAGCTCTGTCCGCAGCTGCTGGGAGACGGTGAGGACCAGTTCATATTCGGCGATCCCTGTAGCCACACCGGCGGTGCCGCCGGTGACCTTCATCTTGGTTTCCGTGGCGCCGGGGCCGATGGGCTCCGGGTCCGTGTTGCTCTTCGCCTGGTGGCCGGGGTCGATGACCACCACCTTGGGCTCGGGTTCAGGTTCAGGCGGAAAGGCGGGGGCCTGGTCGGCTTCTTCCGTGACAGCAGGGGCGGGCTCTTGTTCCGCAGGTTCCCTGTCCTGTCCACAGGCGCAGAGGCAGAGAAGCAGAGATAGAACAAGAAACACGGCGGGGATTCGTCTGGTCATAAGGCAAGATCCTTCCATTTCTCATGGTATATTTGATAGTATACCGCAAGGCCGGCACGGAAGCAATCCAGAACTGAAAAACACGAAAAATTTTCCATTATCACACGCAATAGGAGAAAACCAGTGAAAAATTACTATGAAAAGAGGTCCTCATCACATCCACTTACGCAGACCGCTGGTGCGAGCTGGGGATCTTTCAAGGGGCTATCCTGATCCAGGACGCCATGACGGAGTTCTTCCACCAATATGACTGCGACGCCATCCAGCTTTCCCGGACCCATCAGGCGGTCTGGGCGGTGGCCCGGACCAAGCTTCTGCTGGACCGGGAGATCCGCTGGATGGACCGGGTGAAGCTGAAGGTCTTTCCGGTGAAAATCTCCTCGGTGGCCATCCACCTGAACGTTCTGCTGGAATCCCCGGAGGGCCTTCCGCTCCTCCGGGCCCGGCAGGAGATGTGCGCCATCGACGTAACCAGCCACACCCTCCGCCGCATCGAGACCACCTCCTTCCCCATGGAGCTGGAGCCGCTGCCGCCTGTGCTCACCACCCCCTGTCTGCGGATGAAGCTGAAGTTAGGGGAGGAGTATGCCGCTTATTCCCACCGTGTCCGGGTCATGGACACGGATATGAACCGGCACATGAACAACGCCAGCTATATCCGCCTGCTCATGGACGCCCGGCCCGCTGCCTTTTGGGATGCCTATCAGGTGCGGGAGTTTGACATTCAATACGCCAACGAGGCGGTAGAAGGGGAGGACTTGCAGGTCTACTGCCGGGAAGAGGGCCTGGAGTTGGCGGTGCAAATCAAGCGGGGAGAGACCACCCTGGTGAAATCCATCCTCCAGCTGATCCCCCGGAACAGCCAAGCGTGAAACGGAGCATTCGCTTGGGCGACCGGACCGTGACCTATGAGCTGACCCGGAAGAAGGTAAAGAACATCAACATCCGGGTCCGGGCGGATGGCTCCGTGGGGGTTTCCGCGGGAAGCTGGGTGCCGGTGACCCAGATCGAAGCGGTCCTCCGGGCCCGGACGCACTTCCTGTTGGACGCCTTGGATCGCTTCGCGGCCATGGAAAGCCGCCGTCCGGTGGACAGCAATTATGGGCCGGGATCGACCGTCTACCTTTTTGGGAAAGGCCCATCCGGTGGTTCTGTTCCGGGAGAGCGCAATGAGGTGCGGCAGGAGGGCCAGACCCTTCAGCTCTTCCTGAAGGACCCGGCGGATACTGCCCTCCGAGTGAAAACCATGGAGGCCTATCTGAAGGAGCAGTGCCTGTCTGTGACCACAGCCTTTTGCCGCCAGTGCCAGGGGAAGATGGCAGCTCTGGGAGTGCCCTTTCCCCAGATCCGGGTGCGCTCCATGACCTCCCGCTGGGGGACGTGCAAGCCCTCCGCCCAGCGGGTTACCTTTGCCCGGCAGCTGGTGGGGGCCCCGCCGGCCTGCGTGGAATATGTGGTCTACCATGAACTGGTCCATTTCCTCCATCCGAACCACTCCAAGGCCTTTTTACGACTGCCTGGCGGACTTTGTGCCCGACTGGAAGGCGCGGCAGGATTGTCTGAATTCCTACAGCTATCGGTAACATCTTGTGTCCTGCCCGGCAGAGCGACGGGATATGCTGTGCTCTTTTGCGGAAAAAAGAGGAAGAAAAATTTTCCTGGCAGGTTGCAATCTGCCGGGAAATCCTGCTACACTGAAACCGTGGGTTCCGGCAGCGCCGGGACACCACGGTTTTTGATATGTTCGGGAGGAACGAGAGATGAAAGGACTGCTTCGCAAAACCATCCCCCTGCTTTTTGGGCGTGGCCCTGACCCTGGGCCTGGCGACCGCCGCCAGTGCCGCCTTTACGGATTTTACCGACGTAAAGGGACACTGGGCGGAAAAGACCCTCAGCCAAGCCTATCAGGATAAGATCTTAATGGGCTATGACACCAAGACCATGGCCCCCGACAGCAGCGTGACCACCGCCCAGGCGGTGACCATCCTGTGCCGGGTGTTCCACGTTACCGGCTTAGGAGACACCTCCGCCCTGGAAATCCCCCAGGGAGCCTGGTACGCCCAGGACGTTGCCAAGGCGGTGTACGCCGGCCTGCTGGACGAGAGCGCCGCCGGTTCTTTGGATCAGCCCATTTCCCGCGGAGATGCCTTCCTGCTCTTTGGCCGGGCCTTCCAGGTGGTGGGCGCGCAGCCCGATTTGTCCGTGCTGGAGCAATTCCCCCGACGCGGCCTTCCTCACCGGGGAACCCGCCCGGACCGTTGCTGCGCTGGTGGAAAAGGGCATTGTCTCCGGCAGCCAGGGGAGGTTGGAGCTGGACCGTTCCCTCACCCGGGCGGGTTTGCTACCATCCTTTACCGGATGGTGGATCAGTACATTGCCGCCGGCAGCTATACCGGCCACACCGGGGCGGGCTCTGTGCTCTCTGGCGACGCTGTGATGAGCAACGTGAAGGCCGGGGATGTGTGGCTGGACCACTCTGCCTCCCGGGTCGTGCTCAGTGACGTGTCCGCCAACGCCATGACCATCCGGTCTGACAACCTGACAGCCCTGAGCCTCTACGGTCAAGGGACCATTGGCCGCCTGGTTTTGGCCGCCCGCACCGGCGACGCCGATCTGGAACTGCCGGAGACCTATTCCCTGGGCACCCTGGTGGTGGGAGATGGAACCGGTCAGGTGTCCTTCTCCGGCACCGCCTCCAACCTGGAGGTGACCGGAAGTGGCCGGACCATTCACCTGCACAGTTCCCTGGACGCTCTGGTGGTCTCTGGCAGTGACAATGTCATTTCGGTGGACCGGGGCTGCGCTCTTGGCCAGATCACCGTCCTTGGCACCGGCAACACCCTGAAGCTGGACGGCAAGGCCGACAGCCTCCTGCTGTCCGGGCGGGACAACACCGTGAGCGGAAGCGGCCGGGTGACGGATGTGACCCTGCATACCCGCTATTACACCCTCACGGTCTCGAAAAATTCTCTGACCAAATGGACAGGCTATGACATCAAAAAAGGTAGCCGTGGAACTGGATGCCCCTGAAAAACTGGCCGCCGGTGAGCACCTGAAAGCCACCGCCCGTCTGACCGTTCCGGAGGAAGATCAGGGCAAGCTGTGCACCGGCGCCTGGTATCTCAACGGAGAGCTGATGTCTGAGGAACCCCTGATTTTGGGGAAGGGGGGATGTGATCTCCGACTTTGTGCCGAACTATACTCATGACTTGGACCTGGATGGCAGGGGTGAAATTCGTTCTGACCTATGTCAACGGGGACGGCGATTCCTTCACCCAGGAGGCTACGGCTCCGGTGGCCTTGGAGACCTTCTCCGACCTGGGCCTGGCAGATGCAGAGATCCAGGTGAGCCTGCCGGACAGCCTGCCGGCCGGCGAGACTCTCACTGCCACCGCCACGGTGAAGACCCCTGAGGCGGGACAGGTCTGCACAGGGCACTGGTATGTGGATGGGAAAGAGGTGGCCTCCGGCCCCCTGACCCTGGGCGGCGCACCGGCGACCCTGTCCTATCAGTATGAGTATTACTATGGCATGCCCACCACCAGCACGGTTTCCTATCGCCTGACCTACACCACCCAGGACGGCAGAGCCCAGGAGGTCACCGGCCAGGCCCAGCTGGCGCTGGAAAACTTCCCGGACAACGGGATCGCCCACGCCACGGCCAGTCTCAATGGGCCCACAACCCTGGAGGCCGGCAAGACCCTGGAGGTCACCGCAAAGCTGAACTACCCCGAGGCCGGAAAGGCCTGCACAGGAACCTGGTATGTGGACGGCGTCAAGGTAGCCACCCAGCCCATCCTGCTGGGAACGGACACCCCGAAGCTCTCCCATACATACAAATACAGCGAAACGATGAAGCTGACCTCGGAAATCAAGTTTGTCCTCTCCTATACTACGGAGGATGGCCGCGCCCAGTCCGTCACGGCCACAAAGACCGTCAATCTGAAAAACTATGATTACCTGTACTATCATGGGATCTCCGCGGAGGACGTGCTGAACACCGTCACCAGCCGCTATGCCGGCAACTACACCCTGGCCTGGGCCCAAAACCATGACTATAAACCCGAGATCAAAACCGCCTGGGTGAACCTGAAGGGTTACCAAAGTAACAGCAAGTATCTGGTGTGGGTCAATCTGACCTATCAGCGGGTGAACATCTTCGAGGGGTCCAAGGGCAACTGGAAGCTTATCCGTACCTGTCTGTGCGGCTCGGGCACCAACGCCACGCCCACCATCCGCGGGGTCTTTACCACCTCCTACAAGCAGTCCGCCTGGAACTATGGCTCCTATTACTGCGGCCCCATCGTCCGGTTCTATGGCTCCTCTGGCTACGCCTTCCACTCCCCGTCTGGAGTATTGGCCTATGAATTCTGACCGGTATTACGACGCCCGGATCGGCTTCCCCGTAAGCCACGGCTGCCTGCGGATGTACAACGACGACATTTGGTGGATGTACAATAACATCCCCAACGGCACCACAGTGGTGGTCTATTGATCGGATCAAATTTTGCAAATGCCAAAGCGCCCGGACCTTTGTCCGGGCGCTTTGTGATCTAAGGGGATGAAACCGTTTCAGTAAGAAACAGGATTAGAGTTCCTGCCCGTTATCAATTACCTGGATCGGCTTCGTGGAGGAAAAGGTTTCAAACAGGCGTATCAGCATCTCCCAGGTGGCCTGATCCAGGTTCCCCCGTCTCAGGCAGATTGGCATTGCGCTGGAGCCAGCGGAGGTTTTCCGCTGTGCCCTCGTCCAAAACTCCCGTGGGGAGGGTGGCGAGCACCCCTGTCATGGTGTCCGCCAGGGCGCAAAACATTGCTTGGACGGGATAGAGCAGAGGGGCTGACTGGCCGCGCTGAATGACTTCGGAGCCGGGGGGAAGAGGGAAATGGACCGGGGCGAATATAACCGGGCGCGGGCATCCAGAAAGGGCCTGCATGATGGCATCCCAGGTTTGCCGATCCACGGTTCCGGTTACGGGCAGACCTGCCTCCTTTTGAAAGCGCATGACGGCCTCCAGAGTGGCCTCATCGAAGCGGCCAGTGGGCCGGATAAAGGGATGGTCTGATCCACAAAGGAAATGGTGCGCAGCATCTCCTGAAGGGTGCTCACCGGCCCCCGGGAAAAGACGGAGGGAAGGGGGAGAACTCATGACAGGCTCCTTTCTTGGTCTGTGTCCCCCAACTCCAGAGGGAAGCCCGGGAACTGCCCGGGACGGTGGATAAGTAGCTTTGCAGGTCCTCGGGATATACCAAGCCGGAAGAGGGACTTTGATAGGGGGAAGAAGTTGGGGTTGCTGAGCACGGTCGGTCGATGCCAACGAACCGGTCTACGATCACCGCCCAGGTGGCCTCATCCACCACACCGGTCTGAGGCAGGCCGGCGTCCTGCTGGAGGCCTGGACGGCAGCCAAGGTTGTATCCCCAAAGATCCCGTCCACCGTTAAAAAGGGGATGGTAAGGTAGAACTGGGAGAGGACGGAGAGCAAATACTGGAGCAGGGAAACGCTCTCTCCCTGCTGGCCATAGACAATGGCCGCCTGGTACTCGAAGCCAAGCTGGAAGTAGGTCTGGCCTTCGCTGACCAGTTCAGACAGCCGCAGGATGCCGGTGTAAAGATGGACCATCATATACCAGGTGGACTTTCCCACAACGCCGTCCACGGCCAGATTAAAGATGTGCTGGAACTCCCGCACGGCGTCGTCGGTGGCGGGGCCGAAAATCCCGTCCACCGGCCAGACCAGGGAATGGCGGGATAGGATGCGGAGATTCGGTTGAGCATGATCTGGGCTACCCGGATTTCGGGGCTGACATCCCCCAGACGCATGGGGGCGCCGGGATAGGAATACTGAATGTCTTGCATGGTTGCATTGGTCACCAACTCAACATTATCGCCATAATAGTGGCGCAGAATTTGGATGGAATTATATCCCTGCTGAGCCAGATTCTCACTGCCCCACTGGGAGAGACCGTCGCAGGTGGTGGTGGTGCCGTTGCAAAATTTGGCTGCCAGGGGCTCCACAAAGCCTTGGCGGCGAATGTATACTGTGAACAGCTCATCCACCAGGGTGCTGATATTCTCAAAGATATTCCGCCCTTTGATAAACCGTTGGTCGTAGGCCGTGGTGGCGGTGATATTGAAGGAATATCCCTGGCTGGGATAAAACTCCGTGTAGACCCGGTTCAGGGCAAAGGAGACTTGGGCCAGGATGTTAGCCCGCAGGGAAGCGTTGTGCCAGGTGGGATAGATCTCGCTGGAGGCCACGTTTTTGATATAATCCTGAAAGGAAACGGTGACATTCTCTGCGTCACTGTCCGGGGTTCCTAAATGGACGGTAATGTAAGTGGGGATGTAGGGCGTTACGATGATGGGCATAGAACACCTCCTTGCTTATAGATCCTGGGGTGGAATATTCACCTGATTGGCCGGGCGGCCGCCGGTGTTTGCCAGGGGGATCAGGGGCAGGTCCTGGATGGTGGTGACGTCGGGAAAAATCTGTACGTTTTGGATCAGCAAAGCTGGTAGCCTGCACACTCCACCCAGATATCATCACACAGAGAAGGGGTCCAAATGCCCGGGGGTCTGACTGGATTGGGCATCAGGCGTCTCGATGACTGTGGGCGTGGTGTTGCCGCTGCGGTTGCTGGTTTGGATGCTGACCAGCTGCTGCCGCCCGTCGGAGCTGTGCTGGACGATGGTGACGGCGGCATTCTCCACGGGCAACTGGCCGCGGCTGGTGAAGACACGGGTCAGTAACGTGCCGGAATAAGCCATGAAAATGACCTCCTTTCTCTCCAGTCTATGCCGGGGGCCGGTCCACCTTGTCTGTGGTGGGGGTCGATTGACATTTCAAGGCAGATACAGTACACTAAAACCAATTCAGTCCGCTCCCAAAACGGAGCGGGCGGAGGGAGGGCGCCAAAATGAAGGTCACCTTTTTTATATCACAGTTCCTTTTTGGTGGAGCTGTCCCAGTGCACCTGCTGCTCTTTGACTGGTACGGGGGCGCGGTTCCGGCTTATGATAAAAGCAAGCCCCTGTATGTCTTCGCCAGCCACCACCACAGGGACCACTATTCCCGGAAATCTTCTCGGTCTTTGGCATGGAAAACGTCTGGTATGTGCTGGGAAACTGCATTCGCCTGTCAGCCAAGCGGAAGGAAGCGCTGTCCATTGACGACAGCCATGTCTTCCGCCTGGCCGCCGGACGGAGCCTGACGCTGGGCGGCCTTGCGATTGAGACCCTCCGCTCTACCGACGCCGGGTGGCCTTTTGGATCACCGCCGAGGGGCAAGACCTTCTTTCACGCCGGGGACCTTCAGTGGTGGCACTGGGAGGAGGAGCCCAAGACCTGGAACGAGGAGATGGGCGGGACTTCAAAAGGAGTGCGCCAAAGTGGCGGGCCGCCGGGCAGACGTGGCCTTTCTGGTGCTGGACCCCCGTCAGGAGGACAGCTATTGGTGGGGTTTCGACTGGTGGATGCGCACCCTGGAGGTGGGCTGGGCCTTCCCCATGCACAGCTGGGAGGCGTATTGGATCATCAAAAAGTTCAAGAAGCACCCTTGCAGCCGGCCCTACCGGGACCGGGTGACAACGGGCAGTCCTTTCAGCTGGAGGAGGAAGAACGTCATCCGGCACCCACGAAAACGATTTTGCGAAAGTGAGAGAGGCCATGAAAGAAGAATGCCTGATTTGCAAAGGGCCTCTGGAGTATCTCATCCAGGACCAGAGCATGGAGTGCGCCATCTGCCACAGGCAGGAGCCCAGCAAGACCCGCTGTGTCCAAGGCCACTATGTCTGCAACGACTGTCACACCAAGGGGATGGACAGCCTGTTTGGTCTGTGTTTGACGGAAACGAGCGCAGATCCTGTCAACATTCTGGAACGGATGATGGACCTGCCCTTCTGCCACATGCACGGCCCGGAGCACCATGTGATGGTGGGGGCGGCCCTGCTCACCGCCTACAAAAACGCCGGGGAAGGCTCCAGCCTGAGCAGGCCCTGCACGAAATGTACCGCCGGGGAAAATCGGTGCCTGGCGGGGCCTGCGGCTTCTGGGGCGCCTGCGGGGCGGGAATCAGCGCGGGGCAGTTCCTGGCCATCGCCACAAAGTCCACCCCCTGGCGGCGGAGCCCTGGGGGCTGAGCAACCAGATGACCGCGAAAGCCCTGGAGGGCATTGGCCGGCTGGGCGGCCCCCGGTGCTGCAAGCGGGATTCCTTTCTCTCCCTCCTTGCGGCCATCGACTTTGCCCGGGACCATCTGGGGTAGAGATGGACCGTACCCAGCCCCGCTGCCGGCGTTCCGACCAAAATAACCAGTGCCTTAAAACAAAATGTCCCTTTTATACAAACGGGTGAAAACGACGGATTTTTTCACTTTTTCTTGCATCAAAAATACATAATATAGTATAATTGCCCTAAATTCCGGAAAACAAGGGGACGAAAGCGCCCTGATTTGGAGGAAATGAGTATGAGAAAGAGTATTTTCCTGATTGGAGGGCTTCTGCTTTTGCTGGCAGGCTGCGGCGCCGCGCCCCAGACCACAGGCCAGACGTTGGAATCCATTGCGGCCTATCCTGAAACGATGAATCTATCCGCCGGCACCAGCGACACCATTCAAGTGGTGCTGACCCCCTCAGACGCTTCGGCGCAGAATCTGGTGTGGGCCAGCAGCAACCGGGCCGTGGCCACGGTAGATGAGCGGGGCATGGTTTCGGCGCTGTCGGAGGGAAGCTGCACGGTGACCATCGCCTCGAAGGAATACAGCAACATCTCCTGCCACGTGGAGGTTATCGTGGGGGAGGAGGGAGCCTCCGAAAAAGCAGACACCGCCAGCACCGCCTCCTCGGAGAACTATGTCTCCTATGTAAAGGAAACCAATGCCGCCTCGGTTTACCCCACCTATTACCTGTCTGAGAGTGAAGTGGCAGCGATGGATGGGGAGCAGATCCAGTTTATTATCAATCAGATTTATGCGAAAAACGGCTATGTCTTCCGCACAGAGAGTATTCAGAGCTATTTTGAACGGATGCCCTGGTATGTGGCGGTGTCCAACGACACCTCCCGGCTGCAGATGTCTTCCTGGACCGGAGCAATCTGAACCTGCTGGTGCGGTATCGGGACAGTTCCTCTTCCCAGGGAAACACCTCCTCCCTGGGCTGGATGTGGACTCGCCACGCGGTGGACGGAGCGCTGACGGCCAGCTATGTGAGAAATCTGTCTTCCTATGACATTCAGCTGCTGATTAACACCATTTACGCCAAGAACGGCTATATCTTTGAAACCGATAGCCTCCAGCTAATGTTCGAGGGCCAGCCCTGGTACCGGGGCCAGACCCGGGATGCAGCGCAGCTGCAGTTCTCCTCTCTGGACTGGCAGAATTTGAGCCTGCTGACCTCCTACCGCTGAGTGCTGGGCCGGTTATGACAAGCTATCGTGTGATTCCCATGGACACCTATCCCAGGCGGGCCCATTTTTGACTATTTTCGGCGGATGGCCCAGCCCTATGCCGGCCTGACCGTTTCGGTGGAGATTACCCGCTTTTTGCACGAGATCCGAGAGATAGGAAGCCCTTTTTTTCCTCTCCTTTCTCTATTGCGTCTCCCGGGCAGCAAACCAGGTGCCGGAGCTGCGCCAGAGAATCCGGGAGGGGGAAATTGTGGAGTATGAAGCCTGCCGTACCTCCCACACCGAGGCCAGGCCAGACGGCACCTATTGCTACTGCGTCCTGGACAGCGGCATGCCCTTTTCTGAATACCTTCCCCGTGCCCGCCGGGCCCAGGCGGCGGCCAAAGCCCAGGGAGCCTGGAAGACGGAGAAGACCCGCTGTCCCTCTTCTTCGTCTCCTCTGTGCACTGGATCAGCTACGACGCCATTGTCCAGCCCACCCCTTCCCGGCGGACACCAACCCCGCATCACCTGGGGCAAATACCGGCGGGAGGGGAGCGGGTCCTTCTGCCGGTCTCTCTTCTCTGCCACCACGCGCTGGTGGACGGCCTGCATATGGGTCGGTTCTATCAGCACTTGGAGGCTGAACTGACAAACTTTCCAGGAGAATAAATCAGAAACGCACCCCTTTTCCAACCCAGGATGTTGTGGAAAAGGGGTGTGTTTTCTTTCAATATGCCTCTTTGAACTTCCGCTCGTAAGCTTCTTTGAGGCTGTCCCGGAAGTCCGGGTGGGCGATCTCGATGAGGGACCGGGCCCGCTGGCGGAGGGTTTGCCCCGGAGCTGGGCGATGCCGTATTCAGTGACCACGTAATGGGTCTCAAACCGGGAGTGGGTCACCGGCCGGCCGGCCTCAAACTGGTCAACGATGCGGGGAGGCCTTCCCGCCCATGGCGGTGGATGGCATGGCAATGATCGACTTGCCGCCTTTGGAGAAGGAGGCGCCACGGACAAAATCCACAAAGCCGCCGGCCCCGCTGAAAATCACATCGGCGCTGATGGAATCGGCGGCCACCTGCCCGATCAGATCCACACTGAGGGCAGAGTTCACGGAAACCACGTTGTCGTTCTGGCCGATGACCCGGGGGTCATTGACATAGTTCACCGGAAAGATCTGAAGTTTTGGATTCATCCGGGCGTATTCGTAAAGGGGCTCCTGACCATAAAGGTAGGTGACCACGGAGACGCCTTTGTTGATGTTCTTTCGGGTGTTGTTGATGTTCCCCGCTTTCAGCAGCCCCAAAGCCCCGTCGCACAGCATTTCTGAGTGGACCCCCAGATCGTTTTTCTCCCCAGGAAGGAGAGAATGGCGTCGGGAATGGAGCCGATGCCCAACTGGATACAGGCGCCGTCATCAATGAGGCTGGCACAGTGCGCGCCGATCTTCCGCTCGATTTCCCCAATGGGAATGGTGGGTCGGAGGAAGAGAGGTTCGTCACATTCCACAGCCAGGTCAATATCGTCGATATGGACCAGAGTATCCCCATAGGTCCGGGGCATGTTGCGGTTGATCTGGGCGATCACCAGCTTGGCGCATTCGGTGATGCACTTGGTATAGTCCACCGTAACGCCATAGGAGCAGTAGCCCCGGTCATCGGGGGCGAGAGGGTGATGAGGGCCACGTCAATGGGGATGATCCCGTCATAAAACAGCCGGGGAGATTCCCCAAAAAGGTTGGGGTGTAATCGGCCCTGCCCTCGTTTACGGCGCTCCGGCTGCCCGGCCCGGCAAACAGGGAGTTATGCCAAAAATGTCCGGCCATTTCCGGCCGGGTGTATTTTGCAGGGACCCAAGGCCAGCATATGGCAGATCTCCACGTTTTCATAGGCCTGATAGTTCTCCAGCATGGCGTTGACCAGGGCCTGAGGTTCCCCCACGCTGTGCGCCAAGGCCACCCGGTCTCCAGAGTGGATGAACTGAACGGCCTCTTGGGCGGTTACGAATTTTGCCATAACAATTCTCCTTCCGTTTATGCTGGCGGAGGTGCCCGCCGCTGCGTCAAATGCAGTATAGCCGGCAGGAAGGAGGATGTAAAACGACGAATTTGAAAACCCGGTATCGAGAAATTTGAAGGTAATCTTACAGGGGTGCCGCCTGCTTCACGTGCTGCAAAACTGACGGGCAGCAGGGGAGAGGACTGAGGATGCTTGCAGGCCACTCCGATCTGCCGGGTGGCGGGGGGATCCAGCTCCCGCTTGGCCAGCTTGTAGGGGGTGCGCTTGAGGAGGAGCTCCGGCAGGATACTCATACCCAGCCCCCGCTCCACCATGGCCATGACGGCGTAGTCATCCTTGGCGGAATATGTGATCCTGGGGTTGCAGGGGGTCTTGCGGAAGATCTCCCGGGTATCCGCGTCCAAGGAGTCCGGGCGGAGGATATAAGGGGCGTTTTTCAAGTCTTCCACGGGAAAGCGTTTCTTCTCCGAGGCCTGGTCCCGTGGAAAGATGGCCAAAATTCTCTCCTCTAACAGGAGGGTGCAGTCGAAGCTGCCGCTCACAGGCAGGCGCAAAAAACCCAGGTCGATGCGCCCTTCCCCAGCCATCGCTCAATGTCCTCATAGCTACCCTGGAGCAGTTCAAAGGTGATGTTTGGGTGACGCTGGGAAAAGCCGTGGATCAGATCCGGCAGAATGTGCACCGATACGCTGAGGAAGGTGCCGATCCGCACCTGGCCCACCTCCAGCCCATGGAACTGAGCGGCCTGCCGGGTGACCTCCTGGTTCTTCTGGCAGACCGCCCGGATGGCGGGGAGGAGGGCCTCTCCCTCTGCAGTCAGGCGCACGCCAAAACGATCCCGGGCCAAAAGTTTTAAGCCCAGTTCGTCCTCCAGGCCGGTGATAATGTGGCTGATGGCTGACTGGGTGTAACCCAAAACCTCCGAGGCTTTGGTGAAGCTGCCTAAGTCGGCAGTTTTCATCAGAATCTCGTATTTTTTAATGCTCATAGGGGAGACCTCCAGCATCTTTTTTTGTAGTATACCATAGATCCCCCTTCTTGTCTCCGGGATGGGCCATGAATGGTTTTGAAAGCCGGTTTCAAAAATCGTAGTTTTACAAATCCTATCTCGGTCGGCTATACTGGCAGCAAGAAAGCCCGGTGGAACACGGGCAAAACCGAAGAACGGGGAGAGGGCTGACTATGGCCAACCAAACAACACCGCGCACCTCCAAAGAATGGGTAGACCAGATGCTGCGGGAGCACTATCAAGAGGCCCGTGAGGCCAAGAAAGCGGGGCGGCTGGTGTGCTGGAGCACCTCCATCGCCCCCCAGGAACTGCTGACCACCATGGACATTGTAACCGTATATCCAGAAAACCACGCCGCCGCCATCGGCGCCCGGCGGGATACCGACACCTTCATTCAGCGCACCGAGGCCAATGGCTATTCCTCAGACCTTTGTTCCTATGCCCGGGTGAACCTGGCCTACGCGGAGATCCAGCACAGCGAGGCGGAGAACATGCCCCTGCCGGATTTCCTGCTCTGCACCAGCAACATTTGCCACACGGTAATCAAGTGGTATGAAAACCTATCCCGGGAGCTCAATATTCCTCTGATCATGTTTGATACCCCCTTTAACCACACGGATCAGGTCCAGGATCACAACGCCAAGTACATGAAGGGACAGCTCTATCACATCATTGACCAGTTGGAGGAAATCACCGGCCGGAAGTTTGACTACGAGAAACTCCGGAAGGTCATGGCCATCTCCAACGAGACCTGCGTTTGGTGGAAAAAGGCCACGGAGTTGGCTGCCGCCCATCCTCTCCGCTGGATGGGTTCGACATCTTCAACTACATGGCTATCATCGTCTTTGCCCGGGGCACCACCCAGGCCCGGGATCTCTTCCACCTGTGGCATGATGAACTCCAGGAGAAGATCCGCAAGGGGAGGGCCCCTGGAAGGATCAGGAGGAGAAGTACCGGGTCCTGTGGGACGGCATTGCCTGCTGGCCCTACCTGCGCTATACCTACAAAACCTTGAAAAAATTGGGGATCAATATGGTTACCTCCACCTATCCCAAGTCCTGGACGGTGAGTTATGAAACCGGCGATATCGAGGGCATGGCCCGGGCCTATTCGGCCAACGTCTATCCCAACCGGAACCTGAACTATGACGTGGCCAACATGGTGGATCTGGCCAAACGATTTGATTTAGACGGCATCATCTTCCATTCCAACCGCAGCTGCAAGCTGATGGATTTCCGGCAGTATGAGGTCCAGCGCCGGGTGCTGGAGGAATGTGGGGTACCCTCTGTCCTCTTCGACGGGGACCAGACCGACCCCAGCGTCTTCTCCGAGGCCCAGTATGAAACCCGTATCCAGGCCCTGGTGGAGATGATGGCGGCCAACAAAGGAAAGAAAGGACGGGCAGCACAATGACAAATTTGGAAACATTGCTTCAAACCCTCTGCCAGGCTGGCCGGCGGCGGCGGTGACCATCCAGGCCAGCATCCGGGAAACCGGTAAGCCCGCAGTTGGCTGCTTCCCCTGTTTGTCCCCGAGGAACTGGTATATGCCGCCGGCTTTTTGCCGGTGGGCCTGTGGGGCGGGGTCTCTTCCTTTCAGAAATCCAACCAGTATATTCAAAATTTTTTCCTGCTCCATCATGCGGGCCAACCTGGAGCTGGGGCTGTCCGGGAAGTACGATTTTCTCAAGGCCGCGCTCATTCCCTCTCAATGCGATACGCTGAAATGTGTCTGCGAAAACTTCAAGGTTGCGGTCCCCAAAGTGCCTGTCATTGGGGTGACCATTCCTCACAACCGCACCATCCAGGCTGCCCATGAACAGCTGCTGGATGAGTTTGACTACCTGCGCAAGGCCCTGGAACAGCTTCAGACCCCGGAATGCCGGCCAATGCCGCTGGAAGAGGCCTTTGCCGTCTATGAGGACTACCGGGCGACCATGGGAGAGTTTTTGGATACCGTGCCGGACTATCTGCACACCATCACCCCAAAGATCCGGCACTTGATCCTGAAGGCGGCCTGGTTTATGGACAAGAAAACCTACACGGCGCAGATAAAACAGCTGCTGACCCTGCTGAAGGCCCTGCCCAGGGAAGAGTTCAGGGCAAGCGCTTCCTGGTGACCGGGATCATGCTGGACGCCGAGCCGGTGCTGGATCTGCTGGAGGAGCTGGGGATTGCTGTGGTGGATGACCTGCTCTGTCACGAATCCATGCAGTTCCGCACCCCCACCCGTTCTGTGGGAACGGTGGAATCGAAATTAGCCTACCGGTTTCTGGATTTGAAGGGGCGTCCCCCCTGTATGAGCCCAAGAAGCCCAGAGGGATGTTGCTGGCCCAGCTGGCAAAGGAGCGCAAGGCGGACGCTGTCCTGTTTTCCCTGATGAAGTTCTGCGACCCGGAGGCCTTTGACCATCCCATTGTGAAAAAGGACCTGGCGGCCCAGGGGATCCCCTGCTGAGCCTGGAGCACGACCAGCTGGTGGAGTCCACCGAGCAGCTGCGCACCAGATCCAAGGTTTTCTGGAGATCAGCTTGCCCTGACCCAACAGAGGAGGCGGTACCATGTATTTGGGATTGGATATCGGTTCTTCCTCCTCCAAGGCAGTCCTGCTGGGGGAGGGAGAGAACTGCTCTCGGCTCAGGTGGTAAATCTGGGCACCGGCACCAAAGGGGTTAGACAAGTGTTGGACCGGGTCTATCATCAGGCTGGGATCAGCCCTGGGGACATCCGCTATACGGTGGTCACCGGTTATGGGCGCATGACCTTTCCGGGGCAGACAAACAGATTACGGAGATCAGCTGCCATGCCAAGGGCGTCCGTTTCCTCTCGCCCACGGCCCGGACCATTGTGGACGTTGGGGACAGGATACCAAGGTGATCCGTCTGGACGCCGGCGGAGGCGTGGAAAACTTTGTGATGAACGACAAGTGCGCTGCCGGGACCGGGCGGTTCCTGGAGGTGATGGCCCGGAGTGCTGGACTGCCCCATCGGAGAGCTGGCGCAGCTGGCCGGTCAAGGGAAGGCACCGGTCTCCATCAGCAACCTTTGTACCGTTTTTGCCGAGTCGGAGGTGATCTCCCATCTTGCCGCCGGCGTCTCCCAGGCCAACGTGGCGGCGGGAGCCATCCGGTCCATTGCCACGCGGATTGCAGGGATGGCCGGCCGGGTTGGGGTGGTGCCCCAGGTGGCAATGACCGGGGAGGCGCCCTGAACAGTGCTTTGGTGGACGCCCTTTGTAAAAACCTTAGAGCAGCCCGTTCAGGTTTTGGGCAATCCCCAGGTGGTGGGCGCTTTGGGGGCTGCGGTATTTGCCCGAGAGCAAGCCCAAAAGGAAGCAACGGAATAGATATCAGCCGCCGGTGGGTTCGTTCCGCCGGCGGCCCTTTGCGTTGACATTGATTTTCCGGCGGGGTATACTGGAAAAACATGAGAAAAAGGAGGGGGTTTCATGCCCTTTACCATTGTGCGCAACGACATCACCAGGATGCCTGTGGACGCCATTGTCAACGCGGCCAACAGCGCCCTGGCGCCGGGCGGCGGGGTCTGCGGGGCCATTTTCGCCGCCGCCGGGTATGAGGAATTGGACCGGGCCTGCCGGAAGCTGGGTGGCTGCCCCACGGGACAGGCGGTGATCACCCCGGGGTTCCAGCTGCCGGCCCAGTATGTGATCCACGGTGGGTCCCGTCTGGCAGGGCGGAGGCCATGGGGAGGCCGGGCTGCTGGAAAGCTGCTATCGCACCTCCCTTCAGCTGGCGGAGAAACAGGGCTGCCGGTCCGTTGCCTTCCCGCTGATCTCTTCCGGAATTTATGGCTATCCCAAGCGGGAGGCGCTGGAAATCGCGGTCTCCGCCATCGGCGCTTTTTGCGGGACCATGAGCTGGAGGTCTACCTGGTGGTCTTTGACCGAAGCGCCGTCACTCTGACCCAGCAGCGTTTGGGCAGCATCCAGGCCTACATCGATGACCACTACGCGGAACAGGTTCAGGCGGCCCAGAGCCAGCGGATGCCGGAGCAAGCCCCCCATGGCAGCAGCGCCCCGGCCGCGTTCGCTGAAGGACCTGGTGGCAAACCTGGAGGAATCCTTTTCCAAACGGCTGCTGAGGCTCATCGACCAGCGGGGGATGACTGATGTGGAGGTCTATCATCGGGCCAACCTGGATCGGAAGCTCTTTCCAAAATCCGGAAAGAGGGGTATCAGCCCAGCAAGCCCACCGCCATTGCCCTGGCCATCGCCCTGGAGCTGAGCCTGGATGAGACCAGGGACCTGCTGGCCAAGGCGGGCTATGCCCTCTCCCACAGCAACAAGTTTGATGTGATCGTGGAGTATTTCATCCAGGCGGGCATTTACGACATCTATGAAATCAACGAAGCCCTGTTTGCCTTTGACCAGCGGCTTTTGGGCGCATAAGAAGGGGAGGAAACCATGACAGAGGTCGTTGCAGCCCTCATTTGGAGAGGAGACCGCTTCCTGGCCTGTCACGCCCGGCCCACAAGGCCCGGGGGCTGCTTTGGGAATTTGTAGGCGGAAAAGTGGAGCCGGCGAGACCAGGGAGGCGGCCCTGGTCCGGGAGTGCCGGGAGGAGCTGGGAGTTACCCTCTCTGTGGGGACGGTTTTTATGGAGGTCACCCACACCTATCCCGACCTCACTGTCCACCTGACCCTCTTCCAGGCCGCCATCCAGGAGGGAGAGCCCCAGAAGCTGGAGCACAACGACATCCGCTGGATCACCCGGGAGGAGATCGACCAGTATCCCTTCTGCCCGGCGGACGAGGCCATTTTGGAGCGCTTGCGGGCCCAAAGAAAGTGAGCTGCCCATGGGAACCTTAAAGGAAGACCTGTTCGCACGGCTGCGGCCGGAGGGAGCCGCCCTGATGGGGGTGGCGGATCTGACGGGTCTCGTGACAGGGCCCTGGGCCACGGGGGTTTCCGTGGCAGTGCCGGTCCCCCGGATATTGTGAAGGACTTGGAAATTTCTCCTACGGCAGCCTATCATCGGGCCTATCACACCTTGAACGAGAAGCTCAACCACATTGTGGAGGCGGGCGCGGCCTTTTTGGCGTCCAGAGGCTACCGGGCCCGGGCCAACACCACCCACACCGTCCGGCAGGACGAACACTGGAACACCCCCTTCCCCATAAAACCGTAGCAACCCGGGCGGGATTGGGCTGGATCGGGAAAAACTGCCTGCTGGTTACGCCGGAGTATGGGGGCGCCATCCGTCTGTCCAGCCTGGTGACAGACGCCCCCTTCCCCGGATCCGGCCGTCACAGAGAGCAAATGCGGCCCCTGCCGGCGCTGTGTGGAGGCCTGTCCGGCCCAAGCCTGACCGGCGCCCTGTGGCAGGCGGGGGTACCCAGGGAAGCCCTGTTTCAGCCGGACGTGTGTGAAAAGACCCAGCGCGCCCGGATGAAGGCGGCCACCGGCATTGACGCCGACCTGTGCGGGCTGTGCTTTGCTGTCTGCCCCTACACCAAACGATACCGAAAGAGAACCGAAAGGGGAGATGAGGCATGATCCTCTATTTTTCCGGCACCGGCAACAGCCGCTGGGCGGCCACGCTGCTGGCCCGACGGCTGGGCGATGAGATCGTGGACGCCGGGACGTGGATCAAGGAGAAGAAACCGGGAAGGTTTCACACAGACCGCCCTTGGGTCTTTGTGGCCCCGACTTACGGCTGGCAGCTGCCCCATATTTTCCGGGACTTTTTGCTTCAGGCAGAGCTCACCGGAAGCCGGGCGGCCTATTTTGTGATGACCTGCGGCTCGGAGATCGGAAACAGTGAAAAGGGGCTTCGCGCGCTCTGCCCGCAGATGGGGCTGGATTACCGGGGCGTGTTGGAGCTGGTGATGCCGGAGAATTACATCGCCCTCTTTTCCGCCCCGACAGAACTGGAGGCGCGGGCCATTCTGGCCAAGGCCCGTCCGGTGCTGGACCGGGCGGCGAACTGGATTCAGGAAGGAAGGCCATTTCCCGGGAAACCCGTCTCAGCTCTGGATAGACTGAAAAGCGTTCTGGCGAACCGGGTGTTTTACCGGTTCATCATCCAGGCGAAGCCCTTTTTGCCACCGAGGACTGCACCGGCTGTGGCCGCTGCGAGCAGGTCTGCCCGCTGAACAACATTCATCTGGCGGAGCAGCGGCCCCAATGGGGGACGCCTGCACCCACTGCATGGCCTGCATCTGCGGCTGCCCTGCCGAAGCCATTGAGTATGGCTCACGCAGCCGGGGAAAGGCTCGCTATCAATGCCCGGAAAAGCTGGAGTGACGGCAAATTGTCGCCTGAAAAGCGACCATGGCGTGGGATTTCTATGCTATCCTCTGATCAAGAAAACCACTTGATCGGAGGAACTTTTTATGAAACAGGGAAAACGTACTGAGCTGGTCTTTCTCCTGGACCGCAGCGGCTCCATGCAGGGGCTGGAAGGGGACACCATCGGCGGCTATAACGCCATGCTGGCCAAGCAGAAGGAGACCGAAGGGAGGTCTCTGTGACCACCGTTCTTTTTGACGACCGGTATGAGCTGCTCCACGACCGGGTCCTGCCCAAAAGGTGGCGCCCATCACAGAGAAAGACTATTTTGTCCGGGGCTGCACCGCCCTGCTGGATGCCCTTGGGTCCACCATACAGCGGATCAGCGCAGCCCGGGAGCCGGCGGAGCAGGTGATCTTTGTAATCACAACCGACGGGCTGGAAAACGCCAGCCGGGAGTATTCCTACCGCAAGGTCAAGGCCCTGGTGGAGCAGAAGAAGGCAGGCGGTTGGGAGTTCCTCTTCTTCGGGGCCAACATCGACGCCATCGCCGCAGCCGGCTCCGTTGGCATCCGCCCGGACCGGGCGGTGAACTATCGCCCCGACGGCGCGGGCACCCGCCTGAACTACCAGGTGGCCGGGGAGGCCGTCAGCCAGCTCCGGGCGGGCCGGCCTATGGGGGGCCAGCTGGAAGGCGGCGGTGGGCGGGATTTCCTGGGCAGAAAGCCCAGACGGAACCACCGGGGCGGAGAGAGACGAAAGGAACGTCCTCTCCGCCCTTTTCCGTTGAAAAAATGGGCCTGCTGTCGTATAATAATGTCAACTGAATCAACCGCTATGCGGTTGATTTGCGCGGCGTATGCCGCGCAATCCCCCAAGGAGGCGGTATGCCATGCGCCTGATCATCTCCCCGGCCAAGAAAATGAAGGAAGATACCGACAGCTTTCCCTGTGACAGCCTGCCTCGCCTCCTGCCCCGGACCCAGGTTCTGTTAGATCGCCTGCGGGAGCTGTCAGACCAAGAGCTGAAAGCGCTGTGGAAGTGCAATGACAAAATTGCCGCTTTGAATATCCAGCGTCTGGCCCAGATGGATCTCCACCGGCAGCTGACCCCGGCGGTGATGGCCTATGAGGGAATCCAGTACCAGTACATGGCCCCCCGGCGTGTTTTCCCAAGAGGAGCTGGACTATGTGGCCGAGCACTTGAGAATCCTGTCTGGGTTCTATGGGCTGCTGCGGCCCTTTGACGGGGTGCGGCCCTACCGCCTGGAAATGCAGGCAAAACTCTCGGCGGATGGCGCCAAAGACCTCTATGCCTTTGGGGGACACCTTGGCCAAGTGCCTGGAAGAGGAGACCTCTGTGATTGTCAATTTGGCCTCCAAGGAGTACAGCCGCTGTCCTCCCGCCACCTGTCTCCTGGCACCCGGTTCCTCACCTGCGTCTTTGCCGAGGAAAAAAAGAGGGGAAGCTGGTGGAAAAGGGAACCATGTGCAAATGGCCCGGGGAAATGGTGCGCTACCTGGCCCAAAAACCAGGTGGAGGACCCCGAGGGCCTAAGGGCCTTTGACCGGCTGGGGTATTCCTTCCGGCCGGATCAATCCACGGACGACACCTATGTGTTCTGTAAGGAGGACTGATATTATGTTAAGTTGGAACCAAAGCCCCCGCTTTCACCCTGCCGGACAAGGACGGGAGGCCTGTGCGCTTATCGGATTTTCTGGGCCAGAAGGTGATCCTCTATTTCTATCCCCGGGACAACACCCCCGGCTGCACACGGCAGGCCTGCGCCTTTGGGGGCGGCCTATGGGCAGTTCCAGGCCAAAAACGTGGCGGTTATCGGGGTCAGCAAGGACACGGTGGCCTCTCACCAGAAATTTGCCGCGAAAAACGACCTGCCCTTTATCCTCTTGGCTGACCTGAGCTGCAGGCCATCCAGGCCTACGGTGTCTGGCAGGAGAGAAAAAGCTTTACGGCAAAGTCAGCATGGGTACCGTGCGGGCGACCTATGTCATTGATGAAACGGGCGTCATCGAGAAAGTAATTCCCAAGGCAAAGCCGGACACCAACGCGGAGGAGATCCTGGCCTACCTGGACGGGGAGGGGAAGCAATGACCTACGGCCCCGATCCCAACGCGGTGTATCCCAACGAGGCCATCCGGCAGGTCTGCTATATTAAAAATGTCATCACCCGCCCCAACATCCAGGTGGGGGGAATACACGTACTACGACGATATCGACGGCCCGGAAACTTTTCAGGACCATGTGACTCATCACTACGAATTCCTGGCGACAGGCTCATCATCGGTAAGTTCTGTGCCATTGCCCGTTCGGGGGATTGAGTTCGTGATGAACGGGGCCAACCACCGCATGGCCAGCGTGACTACTTACCCTTTTAACATCATGGGCCACGGCTGGGAAAGGTGACGCCTACCCTGGACGAGCTCCCCCTTCAAGGGGGACACCGTGGTGGGCAACGACGTCTGGATCGGCCAGAATGTCACCGTGATGCCGGGGTGCATATTGGAAGCGGCGCCATCATTGCCGCCGGATCGGTGGTCACCCGGAACATCCCGCCCTATGTGGTGGCCGGCGGCAACCCCCTGCCGGGTCCTCCGGCCTCGCTTTTGATCCCGAGCTCACCGCCTATCTGCTCCAGCTGAACTGGTGGGACTGGCCCCAGAGAAAATTTTCCGCAACTTAGAGAAGCTGTGCAGCGGAGATTTGACGGCGATTCGGGCCATCGACTGAACCCAAAACACAAAGGAGGCACACCCTATGCTGGCCTATACCTATCTTGCCCCCGGCCAATTTGGCCTGGTGGAAAAGCCAAAACCCACCTTGCTCCAGGCGGGGGACGCCGTTGTGCGGGTGACGCTGTCCAGCATCTGTACCAGCGACCTGCACATCAAGCACGGCTCCGTGCCCCGGGCGGTGCCCGGGATTACCCTGGGCCATGAGATGGTCGGGATGGTGGAGGAGGTGGGGAAGGCGGTTACCAAGGTTAGGCCCGGCGACCGGGTGGGCGTGAATGTGGAGACGTTCTGCGGCGAGTGCTACTTCTGCGGCCATGGGTGGGTGAACAACTGTACCGATCCCAGCGGCGGCTGGGCCTTAGGCTGCCGCATCGACGGGGGACAGGCCCAGTATGTCCGGGTACCCTACGCCGACCAGGGGCTGGACCGGATTCCCCGACGGCGTATCTGACCGGCAGGCCCTGTTCGTGGGGGACATCCTGGCCACCGGATTCTGGGCGGCCCGCATTTCCGACATCGGCCCGGAGGACACCGTGCTTGATCATCGGCGCAGGCCCCACGGGGATCTGTACCCTCCTATGCGCTCTGCTGAAAAAGCCGAAGAGGATCATCGTCTGCGAAAAAGACCCCCGCCGCCTGGCCTTTGTCCGGCGGCATTATCCCCAGGTGCTGGCAGTTACCCCGGAGGAGGCCGCTGCCTTCACACAGGCCCACAGCGCCCACGGCGGGGCGGACCGGGTGCTGGAGGTAGCCGGCGCGGAGGAGACCTTCCGCCTAGCCTGGCAGTGCGCCCGCCCCAACGCCATCGTCACGGTGGTGGCACTTTATGAATCGCCTCAGACCCTGCCCCTGCCGGAGATGTACGGGAAGAATCTCACCTTCAAGACCGGCGGCGTGGACGGCTGTGACAGCCAGGAGATTCTCAATCTGATCGCTGCCGGGGCCATTGACACCACCCCGCTGCTCACCCATACCTTCCCTTGGCAGACATCCAGGCGGCCTACGACCTCTTCGAGCACCGCCGGGACGGGGTCATCAAGGTGGCGGTGGAAGGAAGGTAACAGCAGCATGTTAGGAGGAGAAAGCAGATGGAACTGAAGAAGATGCCCTATGATCTGTCCGTGTGCAAGGTCAAGGAGCTGCGGCCGGAGATCCTGAAAGATGAATTCTTCTTTCTTGGAAAAACCGAGGAAGAGCTTTCCCTGGTGTGCATAACGGAGCATGCCCCATTGAATGCGGAGGAACGGGAGGACGGCTGGAAAGCCTTCAGAATACAAGGCGTTCTGGACTTTTCTTTGATTGGAATCCTTGCGCCGATTGCAACGATTCTTGCGGATAACCAGATCGGGATCTTTGCCCTTTCCACCTATAACACGGATTATATTCTTGTGAAGAAAGAGAATTTTGATAAGGCCCTGGATGTGCTGATTCAGGCCGGCTATTCCGTCCTATAACGGGGAGGTAGCAAGGGGACTCATCCAGTCAGCGGAAAAATAAACGGCACATGTTATGTGCCGCCGTGAAACAATATCATTATAATATATTCGTGCAGTTCCATAGAGAAGAAGCATCCAGAATAAGGAAAGGTCATAACGATGAAAAACGATAACTATTATATCATTCGATGTGATCGGTCCGGCGTATTTTTCGGACAAATCGAACATAGAGACGGTCAGGAGGTCACGATCAAGAATTGTCGCAGGCTTTGGTATTGGGCTGGGGCCGCAAGTCTGTCTCAGCTGGCAAAAGAGGGCGTGAAGCGGCCGAAGGAGTGCAAATTCACAGTAACCGTCCAGGAGACGATTGTGCTCGACGCGATTGAGTTGATTCTGTGCACAGAGGAAGCGGTTGCAAGTATCAAAGGTGTGGCAGAATGGAAAGTGTGAAGGAGTTTTTGCGCACCGAGGCGGAAGAGGGCTTTGTCTTGAACTGTGACACTGGCTACGGCTCTGGCCGCGGCGACAGCTCCGGTTACGGCAACGGCACTGGCTCCGGCGCTGGCCGCAGGAACGATGAAAGCACCGGCTCCGGCGCTGGCGACGGCTGCGGACACGGAGATAACTTCGGCGACGGCTACGACTCCGGCTCCGGCGATGTCAAAAGCATTTTTGTGGGAACGCCGTCCACAGGATTGACGGAATTCCCACAATCATTCGCAAAGGTGAGCCACGGGGTGGCGAAGGGGTTTATTTTGCACAAGGACTTCACATTGACGCCGTGCTTTGTGGTTAAGGATGGGAACCTGTTCGCCCACGGGAAAACCCTTCACGAGGCGAGAGGCCCTGCTTTTGAAACAGTTCGACGAGATGGACCAGGAGGAACAACTCGCCGAATTTGTGAAATGCCATCACAAAGGGGGTGAAATACCCCAACACTGATTTTATGGCGTGGCACCACAGGCTGACCGGATCGTGTTTGGCCGGCCGGGAGGAATTCATCAAAAACCATGAGATTGACATGGCCGGAAGCAGCACGGTGCTGGAGTTTATTGCGCTGACAGAAAACGACTACGGCGGCTCGATCATACAGCGACTGCGCGAATTTTACTAATTGCTCAGAATGTCCTGTGTGAAGTAGGGAGGGGCAACGATGAATTTGCAAGATATCGCAATCCATGTGGTTAACCCGGATCGCATGGATAAAGAAGTTTGCCGTGGTGCGCAAACAGGAATCCCGCCAATATTCAAGTCAAAATTATTGAGTTTATCCGATTCCGACAAATATTTACTTACGATAACAAGCCGTTACTACTGCATATACGAAATACTGGATGAAGATACATACGTTACGAAAGACGGTGTTTCATATCCCTATTACACTTGCCGGTATTTCGCAAAAAAGTACCTCATTGATGATGATTTCACGATTCGCGAAGTCAAATGGATGGAAAACTATGGTTTCCCTGAAGCTGTGCTGCTACAACTGGATCAAAGAAAGCAGTGAGAACCATCGAATCTATTATGATAGGGAACGGTATGCGTCGTTGAAGAGAGTCAGAAAGGAAGCGGGAGGAAAGTAGAAAAAAGAATCCATACGAGCAAAAGGGCGTCTGTCCTATCCGTTCCATTTGGCAGTACAATTTTCTTGGACATGGTTTGCTGTCTTTGCAGATCTGCAAACCATGTCTCTTTTTATGCCTTTTTTCAATCTGCACCCTGTCTCGCTGCGATAACCCTTAACCTTCGATAGTCAGCGACCCAGCAGGTTCCATTCCAGAGCTTGCTTCTGAGGTCGTGTTTCATCCGTTCCAAAAACGTTGCTTTGTTGTTCTGCTGACAGCTTTCCCAGGTCACGCTGAAAAAAATTGTATGGCCCAGTGATGCAAGCCTTGGGCGCCGTCCTTGAGGGGGTAGGACGATCGTAGTCATAGATTTGCTCGATCACAAAGCCGTTTTGATGCAAGAGATCTTCAAAATCTTCCACCGTAGGGAAATTGAACTTTGACCGATAGTCCACCCCAATTTCCTGAAGGGCGCGGCGAAAAACCGTTCTCTATGATAGAAATGTTGCCGTGAGCGCCGAATTCACAGATCAATTTTCCCTTTGGCTTTAAGGCCCGATGTATTTTTTTGCAGAAGCAGATTGTGGTCCCTGATCCAGTGAAAGACTGCGTTGGAGAAGATGATATCCCATTCCTGGGCATCGGACAGCTCCAAGGCGTCAGCCACCGTAAATTTTAGCTGGGGATAACTTTTTTTGGGCCGCTTTAATCATGGCGTCAGAGGCATCTATGCCCAACACATCCTGGCATCGTTCTGCCAGCTGCCGGGTGAGTGTTCCGGTTCCGCAGCCCAGGTCCAATATCTTGTTTGTTCCGGCAGGTACGAAGTCTAAAAGACCTTTCC
>VOFD01001196.1_pt1 | contig 28660 bp, 28 predicted proteins | sample 5384101 | NCBI WGS metagenome assembly VOFD01 (sample SAMN12384723, study PRJNA508395) | human gut metagenome | isolation source: healthy gut C | host: Homo sapiens
TAATTTCAATTAAGTCTCATAATCCGGCCTCTTCCAACACTTTTTCCCCTGCGCGGAACGCTTCTTCGCCCAGTTCCTGGTATTTTTGGAGGGCGGAAACGGCAGCCCTTCGCACGGGGCCGAGGCATGCAGGGCCGTGCGGGCCTGGTCGATGAACTCGTTGGCCGAGCGCTCGTTGGGCGTCATTCCTTTCATGAACAGCCGTGCCAGTAGCAGGTAGCCGCACAACTGCCGCATTTCGTCGTCGGCGGCAATCCATTCGTAGGCTTTCTGCGAGGCGTAGGGCAGGCGGCAGAAGAGGTTCATCACGGTGTGTTGCGCGATTTCCGCGTTGGGCATGTTGTCCATCCAGATGTCGGCGATTTCGGGATAAAAGGTTTCCGCGGGCTGCAGCATGGCAGCCAGGAGCTTGCATTCCCGGATGTCTTCTTTCCACAAGGCTTGCGCCAGGTCGTGGTCCATGGGGAGTCCGGCGGCGATTTCCCGCAGCCGGGGCAGTTCCACGCCGAAGTTCAGTTTGTATTCCACGCCGTTTTGGCGCATGTAGGCCGATGCCACGCCGTTCATGGAGAGGCGCAGCTCGGTTTTTATTCTTCTGAGTGTTTCTTGCAAGTCCATTTATTCGTTGTTGTAAGGCAGGGTGGCGTAGTCGCGGCTGTAGCGCAGCATCTGCGCGTCGTATGCTTCGCCGTATTCCACCCGAACGTCGGTGATTTCGTGGTCTGCGCCGTAGACGGGCGTGTAGACCGGATTGATGAATCCTTTGTAGGGCGAGAGGTGCAATGCCCGGTAGCGCTCCAGTATTTCGTGGTGCAACACGGGGTCGACCTTCACTCCGTAGCGTTCCACCAAGTCGCGCGCCGCGGCATAGTCGCCTTCGCTCTTGATGCGCTGTATTTCGCGCAGCAAGTCGCCGAAGAGTTGCCGCAAGCGGTCGTAATGGTTGATGCGGATATATGTCTTGCCGTCCCTCTCGACGAGTTCCGCCACCTTTTCGGCCGCTCCTGTTCGTAGGCCCAGCGGGCGATGAGGGCGCGGTTGCGCATGTGGGCTTCCTCGATGTCTTTGCCCGGCTCGATGCGCACCATTTGGGTGAGCAGTCCGTTCATCATGTAGCCATAGTACTGCGCTTTGTAGGCTTCGGCGTCGGGCGTGAGACCCAGTTCCACCAGCTTGGGGTCGGCCAGGTAGTAGAGGCCGAACAGGTCGGCGCGTGCTTCCTCGATGGTGGCCCCGTAGGCTTTCAGTGCATCGGGGTCGACGCCGGGCAGCAACCGTCCGCTGCCGTGTCCGAGACACTCGTGCAGGTCGGTGTGCAAGTCGTCGCACGTGTCCTGATAGCGGTCGAGGAGCTGTTGGGTTTCCGCGTCGATGACGAATTCCTGCTGGAAGCCGTTGCCATGCGCGGCCTTGTTGTAGGCGTCGGTCAGGTTACCGATGGTGACGCTCTTGCTGCCGTATGCGGCGCGCACCCAGTTCGAGTTGGGCAGGTTGATGCCGATGGCCGACGCGGGATAGAGGTCGCCTCCGAGGATGGCCGCCTTGATGACTTTGGCCGACACGCCCTTGCAGTCGGTCTTCTTGAAACGCGCGTCCACGGGCGAGTGGTCTTCGAACCATTGCGCGTTGGCGCTCAGTTTCTCTGTCCGCGCCGTGGCTTCCAGGTCTTTGAAGTTGGCATAGCCTTCCCAGCTGGCTTTCAGGCCGAGCGGGTCGCCGTATGTCTCCGTGAACCCGTTGGTGAAGTCCACCTGCGCTTCGGTTTCCTGCACCCAGAGGATGGTGTATTCGTCGAACGTCTTGAGGTCGCCGGTGCGGTAGAATTCGATGAGCTTGCGCAGCACGGCGGCCTGCCTTTCGTTTTCGGCCGTTGCCGCGGCCTTCTCCAGCCAGTAGGTGATGCGGTCGATGGCTGCCCCATAGAGCCCGCCGGCCTTCCATACCAGTTCTTCCAACCGTCCGTCGCGCTTCACGAGTCGGCTGTTCATGCCGTACATGACGGGTTGCGGGTCGTCGGCCTTCTTCATTGCGGCATAGAAGTTTTCCGCTTCGGCTTGTGTCACGTCCGGGCCGTAGTAGTTGCAGGCCGAGGTCTGCAGCAAGTCCTCCCCGTCGGTCTGGTTCACCCTTTTGGGCATCACCGCCGGGTCGAAGAGTACGGGCACGAGCATGTCGCACAAGTCTTCGGGCGTTTGTCCGGCGTCGAGCGGCAGGCTGTCGGGCGGCAGCTGTCCCACGGCTTTGCGGAAGAAGTCCTCGCTGAATCCGGGCTGGAACTTGTCGCACCCGTAATGGTGGTGGATGCCATTGGAGAACCACACCCTTTTCATGTAGGTCGTGAAGGCTGCGAAGTCCCGGCTGTCCCGCGGTCCGTCGTAGAGGGTGTAGATGGCTTCAAGCGTCTTCCGAATCCTGAGGTTGTACTTCCCGTTCTGGTCCCAGAGGATGTCGCGTCCGCTCAGTGCGGCTTCCGACAGATAATAGATAAGTTTTTTTTGCGCCAGGCTGAGGCTTTCGAAGCCGTCCACGCGGTAGCGCAGCATCTGCAAGTCGGCGAATTGTTCGTCGTTATAGGAGAAAGTTTCTGTCTGCATTCAAGTATATGAAAGAAAAAAAGGGATATATCTCGTGGATGTATCCCTTTGTGTTAGTGATAATGTCAGGTTATGCCTTTGCGGCTTCCTTCTCTTTTGCCAGATAAGACATGCGGTAGCTGCGTGGCGTAATCCCTAATATCTTATAGAATGCGGCGTAGAAAGACTGCCGGTTGGCGAATCCCACCATGGCGGAGATTTCCTCCATGGTCTTGTCCATGTACCGTTTGTCTGTCAGGAGGTACTGCGCGTCCTTGATGCGGTATTCGTTCACCAGGCTGGAGTAGTTCTGATGGAACCGGATGTTGACCACGGCGCTGATGTAGCGCGTGTTCGTGTTCAGTTCCTCGGCCAGCTTCTTGGCGGAATAGTTGGGGTCGCGGTACTTCTTGTCTACAACGAAAACTTTTAAGATCTTCTCATACAACTCGTCTACCAGTTCTGCTCTTACTAACGAGCGGTAGGCCGCATTCTTCTCTTTTTTTTCAGTTAAATTATACTTTCCCATACTTCGGTTTGTTTATTATTGAATAACCTCCCCGTCTGTTGCCCCTTCGCCGGATATAATTATTCATTGGTTCTCTTTGCCTTTGCAAAAATCGTGTTTTTTTATTTCTTGTACAAGAGTATTCATTTAAAAGATGCAAAAAAGGCGTATCTTTGCAGCGTTTTACGGAAAAATACAGTGAATAAATATGCAGAACGTATTAAAACGCTATTTCGGCTTTTCAACTTTCCGTCCTTTGCAGGAGGAAATCATCTCTAAAATCTTGGAACGGCGCGACGTGGTGGTGCTCATGCCCACCGGCGGAGGGAAGAGTTTGTGCTACCAGGTGCCGGCGCTCATGATGGAGGGAACGGCGGTGGTGGTCTCGCCCCTCTTGTCGCTGATGAAGGACCAGGTGGAGGGGCTGCGGGCCAACGGCATTCCGGCCGCTGCGCTGAACAGCCTGAACGACGAGGCGGAGAACGTGAGGGTGAGGGCGGCGTGCATGAGGGGCGAGCTGAAGCTCCTCTACATCTCGCCCGAAAGGCTGGTGTTGGAGATACCTTATTTAATACGCGACATGAAGGTGTCGCTCTTTGCCGTCGACGAGGCGCACTGCATCTCGCAGTGGGGGCACGACTTCCGTCCGGAGTATGCCCAGCTGGGCGTGTTGAGGCAGACGTTTCCCGAAGTGCCCATCGTGGCCCTGACCGCCACGGCCGACCGCCTGACGCGGGAGGACATACAGAAACTGCTGGGACTGTCCGACCCCGCGGTGTTCATCTCCTCCTTCGACCGCCCGAACCTGAGCCTCGAGGTGAAGAGGGGGTATCAGAAGAAAGAGAAGGACCGGGCGATTCTGGCCCTGATAGCCCGCCATCGGGACGATTGCGGCATCATCTATTGCATGAGCAAGAAGACGACGGAGAGCGTGGCGGAGATGCTGCGCGACCACGACGTGCAGGCCGTGGCCTACCACGCTGGGCTGTCGGCCGAGGAGCGCGAAAAGGCGCAGGACGACTTCATCCACGACCGCGTGCAAGTGGTGTGCGCCACGGTGGCCTTCGGCATGGGCATCGACAAGTCCAACGTGCGCTTTGTCGTGCACTACAACCTGCCCAAGAGCATCGAGAGCTTCTATCAGGAAATCGGCCGGGCCGGGCGCGACGGGCTTCCCTCCGAGACGGTCTTGTTTTATTCCTTGGGCGATTTGGTGCAGCTGTCCAGATTCGCGCAGGAGAGCGGCCAGCGGGAAATCAACATGCAGAAACTGCGGCGGATGCAGGAATACGCCGAGTCCGACGTGTGCCGCCGGCGCATTTTATTGAACTATTTCGGGGAGCACACGGACTGCGACTGCGGGAACTGCGACGTGTGCAAGAACCCGCCGCAGCGCTTCGACGGGACGGTGCTGGCGCAGAAGGCCCTGAGCGCCATTGCGAGGGCCAGCCAGCAGGCCAGCCTGAGGGTGGTGGTCGACATCCTGCGCGGCAGCTTCAGTCCCGAAGTGCTGAAGGGGCACTACGAGGCGCTGAAGACATTCGGCGTGGGCCGCGACGTGCCGGGCCGCGACTGGCAGGACTATCTGATGCAGATGTTGCAGAACGGGCTGTTCGAGATAGCATACGAGGAAGGCAACCACCTGAAGCTGACCGAAGCCGGGTGGCAGGTGCTTCGCGAGGGGCGCAGGGTGCAGCTGGCCGTCGTCCGCCGCGAGGAGAAGCAGCCGCAGCGGAGGGGGCGGAAGGTGGCGCGCCCGGCGGAGCCCGTCCTGCGCTTCCCCGAGCGGGAGCGGGCGGCCACGGCGGCGGCCCCGCGCAGGCAGGCGCTGTTCGAGGCCTTGCGGGCCCTGCGCAAGCAGTTGGCCGACGCGCAAGGTTTCCCGCCCTACATCGTCATGTCCGACAGGGTGCTGCAGAGCCTGTGCGAGGCTTGTCCCACGACGGTGGAAGAGTTCGGCATGGTGAGCGGCATCGGCGACTTCAAGAAGCAGAAGTACGGGAAAGATTTCGTGGAAGTCATCCGGCGCTTTGTCTGACGTGCGCTGACGCTTCCGGCCGGCCCGTCTTCTCCCGCACGTCGGTCCGGGGGAGGACGGGCCGGCCGCGACGGGGGGAGCACGGGGCCGCGTCACCTGAAAAAATGCGGCCGAAGCCTTGGCAGGCCTTACAAAATGGCGTCAAGGCTTCTTTGGGAATTTTATTCTGACTATATTTGCACCTGACAGAATAGAAACCTTTAAACATATCTCATCATGAAAATGAAAAAATGGACGGCGGCAAGCATGGCCGCCCTGTTGCTCGGCACGGCCGCCCCGGCCTTTGCGCAAGGCGGCGCCGCGGCAACGGACAGTTGCTACCTCTTCGCCTTTTTCTCCAACAATTCGCCCTACGGCGAGCAAATCCGCTATGCCCTGAGCGACGACGGCTTCAACTACACGTCGCTCAACGAGGGCCGCCCCGTGGTGGCCTCCGACACGGTCGCGCTGAAAAAGAGTATCCGCGACCCCTACATCACCCGCGGACGGGACGGCAAGACCTTCTACATGGTCATGACCGACATGCGCTCGGACGAGGGATGGCAGAGCAACGACGGCCTCATCCTGATGAAGAGCGAAGACCTCATCCACTGGCAACACACAGCCATCGACTTCCCCACGCGCTTTCCCGACCTCGCGGGATTCGACCGGGAGAACCTGCACGCCGTGTGGGCCCCGCAGGTCATCTGGGACGACGAGGTGGGGAAATACATGATTTACTACTCCATCGGCCGCCACGACTGGGAATATCCCACGGAAGACCTGAACTTCAAGCAGCCCCACTTCAAACTGTTCTATTCCTACGTGAATGAGGACTTCACCGACATCACCACCCCGAAACTGCTCTTCGACTTCGGCACGGCGGCCATCGACGGCGACATCGTGCGCAACCCGAAGACCGGCGAGTTCGTGCTCTTCTTCAAGGACGAGGGCCGCTCGGTCATGAACAAAGGCTTCCGCACGCGGCAGGGCGTGATGCGTGCCACCAGCCAGCGGCTCACCGGGCCCTACAGCATCGAGTGGCGCCACCTGCAGAAGGAAGGGCAGTATCCGGTGGAAGGCTCCAGCGTGTTCCCCCTCATCGGTTCGGACGAGTATGTGCTGATGTACGATTGCTACGCACAAGGCTTCTACCAGTTCTGCAAGAGCAACGACCTGCAGCACTTCACTTTCGTGCAGAACACCAAAACGCACGGCGACTTCACCCCCCGGCATGGATCGGTGATGCACATATCGGCGGCCGAGCGCGAAAGGCTGGAAGCCTGGTCGGCCCTCAGCATCGCGGTGGAAAGGCTGCGCACGCGCCCCGTGCCGACCCTGACGCTGAAACAGCTGGAGCGGCGGCCGGCGCTGCTGGCCGAAGCCCGGCAGGTGCTCAACACGACGACCGACGTCAAGGCCTTGCAATCCATGACGCGGAAAGTTGAGAAATTCAAATAAGTGTCCTGAATTTTACAGCTTGCGACGAACCCGTTTTTAAAGCCGGCTCCGCTTCTCTGATGGGAATGCGGGGCCGGCTTTAAAAATAGCCTGGGGCGGAAAACGGGAAAACGGCGTGCGCAGTGCCGGATTGTACTTTGCGGAGAGTCGTCGAGTACTTGCCGCAGAGTACTCAAGTACTCTCCGCAAAGTACGGTGTCGGCCTCCGCCAGTCGCTGCGCGGCGCCGGGCAAGGTCGCGGGCGCCCGTCCTGTCATCGGGGGCGTTGCCGCGTGCGTCGCGGTGGTGTCAGGAATAATTTGTGCGGATGTTGTTCCCCGGATGCTTCCCGGCGAAGGCGGGAAAGGCGAGTCGGAACAAAAAATGGAAACACAAGACGGAGGGCTGCCCAGGGCTTTGCGCCCGGAACAATTCTCCGTCCTGTGTTCCCATCAGCCAACGTCAGGATGTTGAAGTCCTGCCGTGCTTCCCCGGACTAATCGAACTGCTCGCGCGGCGACCAACTGTCCACCCAGCGGAGCACCGGCGTGCCGTCGTCCTTGAACTCCAGTGGCAACCACACGTGGCGCGAGTTCTTCAGGCTGCGTGGATTCCAGCGGTCGGCCATGAATACGTAGCCGTCGTCCGTTCCTTCCACCTTAAATATATAGGTGCCTTGCGTGTGGAATGACTTGTCCGCATCCTTCCCCACGAAGGGCGAGGGCAGCTGCTCCCACGGTCCCCACAGGGATTCGGCCTTGAACATCCGTGCCTCGTTCGGCGCCCATCCCGTGCAGCCGCTCGTGATGAGCCAGTATGTGCCGTTGCGCTTGAAGATGGTGGGCGCCTCGTTCTGTCCGCCCGGGGCGATGCGGACATACTTTCCGGTGTAGTCCAGGTAGTCGTCGGTCAGTTCGGCCAGGTTCAGCGTCAGGTTCTCTTCCGCCGAATAGATGTGATAGGCCTTCCCGTCGTCGTCCACGAACACCGTCATGTCGCGGCTCATCTGTCCGCCCGGCACGTCGCGGGCCAGCAGCAAGCCTTTCGTCACGGCTTCGCGCCACGCCGGGGTCCACCATTCCTTGTAGTCTTCCTCCTTCAGCGCTTTGGCCTCGCGTATGTCCTTGCGCGAAAAGTCGGCCGGCCATACGCCCGCGTTGGGGCGCAACGAGCGGATGAAGCGGAACGGCCCGGTGGGGGAGTCGCTCTCGGCAAAGCCCACCCGTGCGGCGGCATAGCCCTGGCCCTTCAGCTCCAGGTGGAAGAGCATGACGTATTTTCCGGTCTTGGGATTGCGCACCACCTTGGGGCGCTCCATGATGCACCCGCGCTCAATGGGGCTTCCGGCCTCTTCGGAAACGGCCAGTGCCACGCCCTCGTCGGTCCAGTTCATCAAGTCGGTGGACGAATAGACCTCCACGCCCACTTCCGTGGTGAATCCCCGCGCGGGCCGGTTCTCGCCATACCAATAATATTTTCCTCCGTCGAACAGCAACCCTCCGCCGTGGGCATTGATGTGCTCGCCCTTGTTGTCCGGCCATTCCTGGCCCGGGGAGATGCGTTCCAACTGCTGCGCTTTCACTCCCGCCGTCAGGCAGCACAGCCACAAGCCCAACCATAAAAAGCTCTTTTTCGTCATGTCACATATTTTGTTTAGGTTATCATTTCATGCCTCTCGCCTTGTAGACGCGCTCCTTGGCGTTGTTGATTTGCTGGAACTTCTCTTCCGCGGCGCGACGCACGTCCTCGCCCAGCGTGGCCACGCGGTCGGGGTGGTGCTTCAGGGCCAGTTTGCGGAAGGCGGCGCGCACCTCGTCGTCGGTGGCCGAGGGGTCCACCTCGAGCACCTTGTAGGCATCCGCCAGCGAGTCGCCCTTCAGGTTCAGCATCGAGTCCACCTCGCTGCCGCTGAGCCGCATGGCCTGCGCCACGTCCTTCAGCGCGCGGATTTCCTCCGCGCACACCGAGCCGTCGCTCTGCGCTATCTTGATGAGGAAGTCCAACAGCTGCAACCGCTCGCCGTAGTTCAGGTGGACGGCCATCTGTCCGCCGCAGTCGAAAATCATGTCGCGGTAGGCCGTGGGCGAGGCTTGGTCGAGCCGTTTGGCTTCCTCGAAGAGTTTGAGCAGGATGTCTTCGCCTTCCGCCACGGCCTCTTCACCGAAATTGGCCCGCAGGAAGCGGCGCACGAACTCCATCTCGCTGTGCATCACCCGTCGGTCGGCCCGAATCACGTAGGATGCCATGACGAGCATCGAAAACAAAAAACTGTTCCGCTGGCCTTGGGCGTGGCGCTGTCCGTCGCCGTCCGGCCCGTCGTCGTACTGCATTTCGCCGGTTTTCTTGTCAAACCACGAGCCGATGAAGTATCCGGCCAGCGCTCCCAAAGGCCCCATGGTCATGAATCCCATGAAGCCGCCTATCCATTTTCCTAATCCCATAATTGCCGTTTCATTTTTGCAACTCCAAAGTTACCACGTTTTTCCGCTACAGAAGCATCTGATTTTTTCTTTATGGAATTTTAACCTAAAACGCTGTGAAAAACTTTTTGGGAAAGTGTATATTTGCAACACAAGGCGGACGCCTTGCACGTGGACGGGTGTCCACGGATTTCTTTAACCTTAAAAAACGGAAAAAATGAAAAGACAGCCCCTTTTGATGGCCTGCGTGTTCGCCACGCAAATCGCGGTGCAAGCCGCCACGCCGGCGGGCTGCCTCCGCGGTGACGCGGACAATGCGAACGGACGGACAGAACAGCCCGGGCAAAATCCGTCGTTTCCGAATGGCATCACCAACCGCAGCAGCTGGGACATCGACCCTGTGTCCGACAAGGACTTCAACGCCCAACGTGGGGCCATCCTCCTGAACGGCAATGTTTTCGTGAAGGACGAAGTCGGCATCAATGTCGATTCGGTGTGCCGGATCTACAAAGAGCTCAAACTGCCCTTCGTCATCCGCGACATCAATGCCCGGCACGATTCCCTCGTGGTCACCCAAGACCCTCGTGAACATCCGTTCACCATCAACGGCGTGGAATACGACCATGTGGTGCAGCTCGAACTTAAAAACTTCAAGGACGTCCGCCTGGCTTCGCTGGAAGGACTGAAGGAGAAACATTTCCCCGACCTGAAAGGCCCGTACATCTTCATGATCAACCGGAACTTCATTACGCACGACGTCGCGTCCTACAAAATAGACGAGAATTTCGTCTACGACATGCAGGTGGTGTCCTCTGCCGATTTCGAATCGTTGCAAAGCCTTCCGCCTTTTTCCATCATCCGTATTTTCACCAAGACGCCTGCCAACATCCCGCCGGTGCGGTTGCGGTAAGGACATGAAAAAAGCTGGAAGGAAAGGCTTTGGAAAGCCTCCTTCCAGCTTTGATTCTACTTATTCTCGTTTGCCCACGGGCTTACATCATGCCGCCCATGCCCCCCATGCCGGGGTTGCCCATGCCCATTTCGGGCTTTTCTTCCTTCTTGTCGCAGATGACACATTCCGTGGTGAGGAACATGCCGGCGATGGAAGCGGCGTTCTCCAAGGCCACACGCGTAACCTTGGCCGGGTCGATGATGCCGGTGGCCTTCAGGTTCTCGTATTTGTCCTCACGGGCATTGTAACCGAAGTCGCCCTCGCCCTGACGCACTTTCTCCACGACAACCGAACCTTCGAGACCGGCGTTCTCCACAATCTGGCGCAACGGCTCTTCGATGGCTCTCTTCACGATGTTGATGCCGGTTGTCTCGTCGGCGTTGTCGCCCTTGAGGTCGTCCAGCACCTTCGTGGCGCGGATGTAAGCCACGCCACCACCGGCGATGATACCTTCCTCGATGGCTGCACGAGTGGCGCACAAGGCGTCGTCCACGCGGTCTTTCTTCTCCTTCATCTCGACCTCGCTCGGAGCACCGACATACAAAACTGCCACGCCGCCGCTCAACTTGGCCAGACGCTCCTGAAGCTTCTCCTTGTCGTAGTCGCTCTTGGTGTTGGCGATTTCATTCTTAATCTGGTTGACGCGGTCCTTGATGAGCTCGCTCTGCCCATGTCCGTTGACAATCGTCGTGTTGTCCTTCGTGATGGTCACCTTGTCGCAAGAGCCCAACATTTCGATGGTAGCCTGTTCCAGCTTCAAGCCTTTCTCTTCGCTGATGACCACACCACCCGTCAGCACGGCGATGTCTTCCAGCATGGCCTTGCGGCGGTCGCCGAAGCCCGGAGCCTTCACGGCGCAGATCTTCAACTGGCTGCGCAGACGGTTAACCACCAATGTGGTCAAAGCCTCGCTGTCCACGTCCTCGGCGATGACCAGCAACGGGCGACCCGTCTGTACGGCCGGCTCAAGGATGGGCAAGAAATCCTTCAGGTTGGAAATCTTCTTGTCGTAGATCAGGATGTACGGGTTCTCCATCACGCACTCCATCTTCTCCGTGTCGGTCACGAAGTATGCGGAGAGGTAACCACGGTCGAACTGCATGCCTTCCACGACTCCGATGGTCGTGTCGCGTCCCTTGGCCTCTTCGATGGTGATCACGCCGTCTTTGCTGACTTTCTGCATGGCATCGGCCAGCAACTTGCCTATCTCGGGATCGTTGTTTGCGCTGACAGTGGCCACTTGCTCGATTTTGCTGTAATCATCGCCCACCTGTTCGGCTTGCGACTTGATGTGCTCCACCACTTTGGCCACGGCTTTATCGATGCCGCGCTTCAAGTCCATCGGGTTGGCACCGGCGGCCACGTTCTTCAGGCCCACGCTCACGATGCTCTGAGCCAAGACGGTAGCCGTTGTCGTTCCGTCGCCCGCGTCGTCGCCGGTCTTGCTGGCCACGCTCTTCACAAGTTGTGCGCCTGCATTCTCAAAAGCATCGGCCAATTCGATTTCCTTGGCCACGGTCACGCCGTCCTTTGTGATTTGCGGTGCGCCGAATTTCTTTTCGATGATGACGTTGCGTCCCTTCGGGCCGAGCGTTACTTTAACAGCGTTGGCCAGCTGGTCCACGCCTTTCTTCATTGCCTCGCGGGCTTCCACGTTGAATCTGATATCTTTTGCCATGATCTTTTCCTTTCTTTACCTATTTATAATATAACATTTCGCGCACGGGGGTCAAGCCAAGACGGCCACGACGTCGCTCTGGCGCATAATCAAATACTTCTTGCCTTCGTATTCCAGTTCTGTTCCGGCGTATTTGCCGTACAGCACGGTGTCTCCTTCCTTGAGCACCATTTCTTCGTCCTTCGTACCTTTCCCTACTGCGACAATCGTACCCTGCAAGGGTTTCTCCTTCGCTGTGTCGGGAATGATGATGCCACCAACTGTCTTTGTCTCTGCGGGGGCCGGCTCAATGAGCACGCGGTCTGCCAATGGTTTAATGTTCATAATAGATATATTTTATGGTTATACGTTTTTTGTTTTCTACCACTATTTCTACGAATAACATGCCAAACGGGGCGCTCTGCCAGTTTGGCATACATTGGGAAGGCGCAGGAAATAAAACGGCAGACTTTCTGCCAAGCCGCCGGTTTGCGTTTTTTGCCATCAAATCGTGCAGAAAAGCGCATGGAATGGATTTTATTGTGTATTTTTGCAAAAATAAGGCATGATGAAACTCTACCTCACTTATTTAGCCATCTTTGCGGTCATGCTTTCCGCGCTCGCCCTGTTTCCCAAAACGGGAGGCTACATCTGGCAGGCGGAAATCATCAATCCGTTGTCGGCCCTGCTGTTCACGCTGTTGGTCTATCTCACCGGGCGCATCGCCCATTCCGCGCAGAGCGTGACGGGCATTTTGTGCACGGCGCTTTTCATATTGCTTTTTTGTCCCGACTCCCGCCACTTTTTCAACCGCGACGAAACGGCCGTCGTGGAGCTGTCGTCCACGTGCATCGTGCCGTTCTTCATTTCGCAATACACGCGCATTTCGAACAAGAATTTCAAGTACGGCTATTTCCTGATGCTGCTGATGGGCATTTTCTGCAGCTATACGCACGACAGCATCACCATACCGCTCTGTGCGGCTTTCCTCACGTTGTCCTACTTGCAGCGCGACCGGCTGTTCCGTCTGGCTTGCTGGCCCATGGTCATAGGGTTCGCCATCGGCACCACGCTCACTCTCTTGCAGTCGGCTTATTGGAATTCGGCGGCGTGGGGCGACCTGACGGCGCTGTCGACGCAGACGGCCGACGGGTTTGCCCAACTTTGGGAAACCAAGGTGTTCATTTTTGCCACCCTGCTCACGATTTATTTCCTCTCGTCGCGGAAGAGGCGGAGAAGGCTTTGGCGCATTTCGCGCGAGCACAAGCTGCTGACCTACTGCCTGCTTTACTCCTTCTGCGCCATACCTTTCGCGCCCCTCGGGTTGGACAATGCCATCTCGGGCGTGTGTTTCTTCTGCATGTTCTGGGCCTTGTTCCTGTTCCAGCATTTGCTGGCGATTCTTCGTGAACGGCGGCCCAAGCCACAGCCGCCTGTCCACCGGGCATGACGCGCGGCGGGCAAGGCGTGCCGCCGCTCAGCGTCGGGGCAACTGCCATTCGGCCCAATCGCACTCGGCTTCGACCGCGGTCTCCAGACTGTCGGGCAGCGAGGTGAAGAAGTCCATCCCCGCAATGCGCTCCACCTCGTCCACCGTGCGGGCATACGTTTCCATGGGGCGGCTGCCGGCCGCGTTCTTGTAGACGAAGCCCACGGCCTTGAGCGGGGCAGGGCAGAGCACCACCTTGAAGAAGGCGTCGGGCACCACGACCCGGCTTTCGCCGATGCGTTTGTGTTGCCCGTCGTGCAGGATGGGGCCGGCCACCACGTAGAGCTTCCCCCATTCCATAGTCCAGTCGCGGCAGGCTTCCTCCAGTTCTTTCCAGTCCCCGCCGTTCAGGTTATGGTTTTGCGGACAGATATTGGTCATGTAGAAGCTTTCCTCCATGGCCTGCTCGTTCCATTTGTTGTCCGCCGCGGGGCACAGGTGGCCGCGGTCGTAGCCCGACCGCTTGTAGTCGTCCGTCGTCACGGGGTCGTCCACTTCGGGGTCGGGCAAGAACTTGTCCGTGCGGCTCACCGTTTCTTCGAAGCGCTCGGGCGTCAGGGTCCAGGCCACGTAGTTCGGGATTTTTGTTTCCGCGTTGTAGGACACCGTGTACCCCACATGATGGATAATCTGGCTGCGCCTCTCCCCGTCGAATTCCGGCAGCTCCATGTCCGCTATCGCCGGCGTGGAGGTCGGACTGCTGCCCAGCACGTGCCCCACGGTGGATTGGGGCAGGAAGTTTCCGCCCGTCCATTGTTCCACATAATTCCGGAGGCGGTCGTATCCTCCGGCCAATACCACTGCTGCGGCCGCGAGGCCGCCTATGAGCATTTTCAGGTTCATGTTTCCTCTTTTCTTTCCCATTATATCTTTCTTATTTGTTGCGCGCCGCCGCACGCTTGAGCGTGCGCACGCAGCGTTTGTCCTCTTCCGTCACGCGGAAGGAGTCCGTGATTTTCCTGATGGCTTGGTTTTGCGTCTCGTCGTCCAGCCGTCCCCCGGCGAGCAAAAGGCACGTGGGGGCGGGATATTTGGCAAAGCAGACCGCCACGAGCCATGCCTTGCCCATCATGGCGTAGAAGCCCGAAGGGGGCACTGCCGTGCAGGCGTCCAGCACGCGGCCAATGAACTCTTCGGTCACGAAATGGGCCAGCAGCATCACCCAGGCGAAGCGTTGGGCAAACTCGTCGTCTCCGTGCAGGTAGGGCTGGAGAAACTGCCATGCCTCTTCGCGGTGCTTGCGGACGAACTTGAACCCCGTGGCCGGAGAGTCGCAAAGCGACCAGTTGTCGATTTTGCGCACGTAGGCTGCCACGCGCTCCAGCTGTTCCGCGAAGGGCATGCGCGCCGCCCCCGTTACGAGCCCTTGCAGCATGGTTTCCTCGAACGAGTCGTCCGCCGCCCCGTCCAGGTAAGTCCGCCAGTCTTCCTTCGCAATGTCGCGTGCCAACGCGCGCAGGACCGGCAGGCGCACGCCGAGCAGCCGCTGCGCGCCCGGCACGAGGGAGGCCGAGAAGGCGGCATAGCGGGCATCGGCATGGGCCTCCAAGAAGTCCCTGATTTCACTGTTCGTCATTTCCCGTCCATGCCAGTTGCCACGGCATTCTCGCCGTCGCCGTTCAACTTGCGTTTCACCACGGCCGGGCATCCTGCCGCCAACGAATCGTCCGGAATGTCGCGGGTCACCACGCTTCCCGCCGCTATGATGCAGCGGTTGCCGATGGTCACTCCGGGGCAGACTACCACGCCGCCGCCCAGCCAGCAGTCGTCGCCCACCGTGATGGGATAGGCCGTTTCCTGCGGCTTGCGCCGTTCCTCGTAGTCCAGCGGGTGTTGGGGGGTGTAGAACTGGCAATTGGGGCCCACTTTCGTATGTTTGCCAATGCGGATGAGGCCTGCGTCGAGCATCGTGCAGTTGTAGTTGATGAACACGTGCTCGCCCAGCACCACTCCGTGCCCGTGGTCGCACATGAACGGAGGGCATACGGTGGATGTGGGCGGTATGCCGGGAATCAGTTCCTCGATGGTGGAGCGGTAGTCCGCGTCTTCCGTGCCCATGTCCCGCAACTTGCGGCACAGTGCTCCGGCATGGTTCAGGCTTGCCATGACCTCGGGGTCGGAGAAGCAGTACAACTCCTGTCCGCGCATTTTCTCTATCTCTTTCTTCATGATTCCTTTTGTGTTGCTGTATTCGAGCACAAAGATAAACAAAAACTTTATCCGTCCGCGCCCGGACGAAACAAAAAAGCGTAGGGATGTCTCCGCGCTTTCCTGCTTCCATCTTGCCTTCGGCGAATACATGCCGCACTTGTGCATCGTGGAATCCGTGCCTCTGGCCTGCCCGATGACGTGGCGGGAGATGCGCACGGCGAAAAAGTATTTGCCGCAAAGCACTCGAGTATTCTGCGGCAAGTACTCGAGTACTCTCCGCAGAGTACTGCGCGGGGATGCGGAGGCCGGGGCGCGCGGCAGCACCGGGGGCGATGGCTTTTGGCGCACGGCAGTGCGGCACCGGCGGCATGCCCGCCATGCGGACTATGCGCTCCAATCCCAGTTGCCCGAGTAGGTGATGCTCTGCGCGTTGCTGGGGATGAGGATGATGTCGGCCTTCCCGTTGTCGTATGCCGTGATGGTAAATTTATAGAACACTGGCGGCTTCTGGAGGCGGAACTCCACGCGCTTCGCCGAGTTGCCCACCGTCTTGCTCTTGAAGTCCTTCAGCGGGAGGGCGAAATCCAGTCCGTCGTAGTTCATCACCGGCTGGTAGACCCGCCCCATGTAGGGCAGGTAGACGAAGGCCGAATCGTGGCGCACCTCCAGCGAGAAGTCGAACGAAAGCATGCGTGCCGGATAAGACACCGGCATCATATACGTCACTGCCACCTTGAAACTGTCGGCATTTCATCTTCGCGCTGTCGGGATAGATTTCGGCGCGGATACCTGCTGCGCGTGCTTTGAGCCAACACGGGCAGGCAATAAGCAGCGCCTCGGCCGGACCGAAGTTGACGAAGAGGAGTTGTGTGCCATTGACAGCCTCATCTTCGGGTAGAGATCGAGTTGGTTCAGCACGTCGAAGATGCGGTCGGCTCCGAAGGAGATGCCCACGTCCGCTCACGCCCGGCATGCCGAAGATGCCGGTCCAGGTTGTCGTAGCGCCCGCCTCCGGTGATGCTGCCGATTTCCACGTCGAGGGCCTTCACCTCGAAGATGCAGCCGGTGTAGTAGTTCAGGCCGCGGGCCAAGGTCAGGTCCAGCTCCATCGGGTTGGATGCCGAGGCCGGACAGTGTGTCAGATAAATTCACATTCTTCCACGCCCTTCATGCCCGTCTCGCTGGCGGCGAGCACTTCCTTCAGCGCCAGCTTCTCGCTGTTCGTGCCGCTGAGCTGTATGATGGGTTGCAGGCGGTCGATGGCTTCCTGCGGGATGCCTTTCGAGGCCAGTTCGGCGTTCACGTTGTCCAGCCCTATCTTGTCGAGCTTGTCGATGGCCACGGTGATGTCCACAATCTTGTCCGCCGCCCCGATCATTTCAGCGATGCCCGTGAGGATTCTTGCGGTTGTTCAGCTTGATGCACACGCTGACGCCGAAGCGTGGTGAACACGGCGTCCACAATCTGCATCAGTTCCACTTCGTTGAGCAGCGAGTCGCTGCCCACCACGTCCGCATCACATTGGTAGAACTCGCGGTAGCGCCCCTTTGCGGGCGGTCAGCACGCCACACGGGCTGAATCTGGAAGCGCTTGAAGGGGAAGGTCAGCTCGTCACGGTGCATCACCACGTAGCGGGCGAACGGCACGGTCAGGTCGTAGCGCAGTCCCTTCTCGCACAATCGTGCCGCCAGGTGGTTGGTGTTCGCTTCGGCCAACTCCTCTGCCTGCACTCCCGCAAGGAAATTGCCTGAATTCAAGATTTTGAAGAGCAACTTGTCGCCCTCTTCGCCGTATTTGCCCATCAGCGTGGAGAGGTTCTCCATGGCGGGCGTCTCAATCTGCTGGAAACCATACAAGGCATACACGCCCCGAATGGTGTCGAATATGTAATTGCGCTTCGCCATCTCCACGGGCGAAAAGTCGCGCGTCCCTTTGGGAATTCCCGGTTTTGTAGCCATATAACTTGTTTTTATGATGATTCCGGCGCAAAATTACGCTTTTTTTCCCAACGAGCGGGCATGCGGGGCGGAGATAATGTGGCGGAATATCGTCCGGAAACATTTTTATTCATAACTTTGCACGAGATTATAAACATTGACGCGTATGAAGCTCTTTCGCAAATCTACACCGGAGAAAACGGCACAGCCGTCCGGCACGGAAACTCCGCCTCCCGCGGCTCCGACGGCCCAGCCGGCACGGCCTCTGACTGCCGAAGAGGCGGCAAGGCAATGGTTTTCCGAACATTTCGGGACTGGCATGCCCGACGAGGTGGCACGGATGTTCCGCCAGTTTGCACAAGCCGAAGCCAAACGGCAAAAGGCGGGCGAACACCTGCTCGACGACAACGAGCTGAAACGCATACAAGACAGCATCAGGCTCTACAGGACCAAGCTGGCCAACATCACACAGACGTTGGAAGGGCTGCAGTCGCAAAAGAACTGGCTTCACAAGTTCAAGGAACTGAACGGGACGCTGGAAAAGTATCGGCAAGCTTTCTTTGCCAGTAACAAAAACTACAGTGCCCACCTGAAGGAAATCAAGGAGCTGGAGCGCTTCGAAGCCTTCGAGGAAGTGCAGGGCGACTATCAGCGCATCAAGGTGAAAGAGGCTGTGGTGCGCGCCTTGCACGATGGCCGCTCGCAACACGCCGAACAGCTTGCGGCGGCACAAGACAAGGACAAAGAGAAGCGCAAGCTGGCGGAAGCCGCCAACAAACGCTACAAGGAAACCTTGCAACAGGCGCAGCAGGCAAGGAAGGCCCTGGCGGAAGCCTACCGCGCGCAAGCCACATTGGCCTTCTACGAAAGCTACGTGGAAGAACTGTCGCGCTACAAGGCCCGGGTGGAGAAATCGCTGGAGGCTGCGCGCAAAAGCGGAGAAGAGACCCGGGAGGAACTGAAGAAAAACGAGGACGCGGCCGCCCAGCAACAGCAGACAAGGCAGAACTTGGAATCGCAGCAAAGAATGCTGGAAAAGGGAGACGTCATACAAGTGAGGCTGGGATTCCTGCAAATGCTCAAGAAACACAGGGAGCAGTTGCAGGCCGACTTGGAACGCATGCAGAGGAAACAGCACGAGCAGGACGAAAAACTCAATAAGCTCTTCCTCACTTCGCAGGAGGCCGACGCGCAGATCAATACACTCCAAGGCGAATTGCAAGTGCACCAGAAAAGCATATTGGGCCAGAACAGCTACAACCTGCAGCAGCGCGCCATGGACCTGAAAAGCAAAAAGGAAATGCTGGCGAACGCCATCGCGCTGTGGAAACAGATTTCGGAAGGATATGCGCGCGTTGACGAGAAAGGCCAGGAAATCATGAGGATGAAGCTCCACAATGACGCCCTGAAAGAGCAAATCGCACAACTGGAGCCGGAAGTGGCCGGGCTGCAGACCCAATGCGAGGAACTGAAGTACGCTTATACGCTCAGCAAGAGCCAGGATGTCATGCAGCTGCGGAAGGACTTGCAGGAGGGCGTAAGTTGCAGTGTGTGCGGCGCCACGCACCATCCCTTCCATTCCGACACGTTGCTGGAACAGAGCAAGATCATCGGTGAGATAAAAATAGATTTCGAACAGACCGCCACGGAGCTGAAACACAAACAAGCCGCGCTCGACGACCTGAAAAGGGAACAGGCCGTTGAGGAAGGCCACATCGAAGTGGGCCACAAGGTGCTGGAGACGTACAAGCAAATCCTGCAGGACCATGTGGAACATTGGGAAAACTTCGTAGAACTGGACCGCTCGTTCAAGGACTGTTCCGGCAGCACCAACTTCGAAGGGCGGCGCATCATGCTGCAACAGCTTCTGGAGAAAACCGGCCAGGACGCCGAGGGCGCGCGGCAGGAACTGGACGTCTTTAACCAACACCAAGCCAGCATCAATGCCCTCAATGAAAAAATCGCCCTGAAAGAGCAAGAAAGGGATGAGATTGCCGTGAGGCTGAACGAGGTGAACACCGGATGCCAGGTCGTGGCATACAGGGTGGAGGAACTGCAACAGAACTTGTCGCGCACCAACGGGCAGTACGGCGAACTCTTCGAAGAGATAGACAAGATGATGACGCTCTCCAACTGGCACAAGGTGTGGAACGACAACCCGGAGACCTTGCGCATCTACATACAACAGCAAATGGAGCGGTGGTTCAAGCTGATGCGCGAAATGGCAGACACCAAAAACAACATCATACGGCTGCGGACCCAGTGGGAAATGACCCAGCAGCACGCAAAATCGCTGGCCAAACAGCGCGATTTCGTCAACGAGAAAATCGAGCAGCTGGCGGAATTGCGCGACATGACGCGCGGACAACTGCTCAAGGCCTTCCCGGACGGCGACGTGGACGCTGCGCACAAGAAACTGCTCGCTGCCTTGTGCGCACAAGAAGAGGAGATGGAAGACGCTTTCCAGCAGGCCGAAGAGGCCCACGCGCTGGCCGCCCACGCGCAAGGTTACGGGCAGCATGCCGCCGACACCATACAGGACATCGACGCACAGATTGCCGAGGAACGCTCGAAGCTGGACGTGTGGATCAGAAAATACAACGCGCATCACTCGCCCGTGCAATTCCCTGAACTGGAACAGACTTTCAGCAGCGCCATGGACTGGAATGCGCTGCGGCGCGAAGCGCGCGACCTGACGCTGCAAAACATGTTGGCCGAGGCGAGGGCCGAAGAAGCGCGGGTGGCGCTGGCCGCGCACCAAGTGAATGCCCTCTCGCAGGGGCAGGACAAGGAAGACCGCACCACCGCGCTGAACACCGAAATAGCACGGCTGGAGAGCGAACGGGAGCGCATCCAAGTGCAGATAGCCGGATGCCAGGCACGGCTGGACGCCCACGAACTGGGCCTACAGAAGCTGGCGGCCGGGGAAAACCAACACCACAATCCGTAGACAGGCATGCGAAAGTCTCATTTATTCTGCTGGCCGTTGTTGCTCCTTGCCGTGCTGTGCCTGGCGACGGGCTGCCGGTCGTCGCGCTCTGTCGGGCGGGAGCCTTTTGTCCTGGTCGTCGACGCCGGCCATGGTGGGAACGACCAAGGAGCGGCAGGCCGTCGCTCGCTGGAAAAGGACATCAACCTGAAAGTGGCGCGGCGCGTGTGCAAGCGCATCCGAAAGAAATGCAAGGGAGTGGAAGTCATACAGACCCGTCCCGACGACGAGTTTGTCACGCTCGACGACCGGGCCGGCATGGCCAACTTCTTCGGAGCGGACCTGTTCATCTCCATCCATTCCAACTCGGCCCGGGGCTGGGCCGAAGGCACGGAGACTTTCATCCATCCCTCGGCGCGTGGGAGTCGCAGCGAGCGGATGGCCCGGCTCATCGAGCAGGAGTACGTGAAGCACGGGCGGAAGAGCCGCGGGGTGAAGACGGCCAACTTCGCCGTGCTGCGCGGCACGCGGATGCCGGCCGTGCTCACAGAACTGGGCTTCATCTCCAACCGCCGCGAAGAGCGCTTCATGAAGTCGCGGAAAGGGCAAAAACGGCTGGCGCGCAGCATCAGCGACGCCTTCGTCCGCTACCGTAACAGCTTGCCATAGACATTACGCATATATTATAATAAGGTAAAAAGATTCAGTACACAATGAAAAAGAGTTTGATAGCCCTGGCGTTCGGTACGTTCGCCTTGGGCATGGCAGAGTTCGCCATGATGAGCATCCTGCCATACGTGGCCCAGTCGCTGCGCTGCACCATCCCCGAAGCCGGGCACCTCATTTCGGCCTATGCCCTCGGAGTCTGCGTGGGCGCCCCGTCGGTAGTCCTGATAGCCCGCAAGCGTCCGCTCCATCAAATCCTGTTGGGGCTCATCCTCATCTACCTTGTCGGAAATGCTTTGATGGCTTCGTGCACCGACCTGCATCTGGGAGTGCTTTTCCGGTTTGTTTCCGGGTTGCCCCATGGTGCCTACTTCGGCGTAGGTTCCATCGTGGCCGACCGGCTGGCTCCCCGTGGCAAGAGTTCGCTGGCCATCGCCATCATGAGTTCGGGCATGACGGTGGCCAACCTCATTGGCATCCCCACGGGGACGTGGTTGAGCGACCTCGTCTCGTGGCGGGCCATATTCCTGTTCAACGCCGCTTGGGGCGTGCTCACCTTCGTCTTGCTCTACCGCTTGGTTCCCCGCATGGCGCCTCTTCCCAACACGGGGCTCAAGGGGCAGTTCCGTTTCCTGCGGAGCGCGGCCCCGTGGCTGCTTATTGCTACCACGATGTTCGGCAACGGCGGCATCTTCTGCTGGTACAGCTACATCAGTCCGCTGATGAACCAGATTGCCGGCTTCAGCCCGTCGGAAATCACGATGCTCATGGTGCTGGCTGGAGGCAGCATGTGCGTGGGCAACCTGCTGGGCGGCCGGCTTTCCGACCGCTACACGCCGGGCCGCACCATCCAGGGCGTGCAGCTTTGCATGATGGTCGGGCTGCTCACCACGTTCTTCTTCGCCCGCTATCCCGGCGTGGCCGTGCTGATGATGTGCCTCTGCACGGCCTGCCTCTTCGGCGTGTCGGCCCCGCAGCAGCTCTTGTTGCTCCGTTTCTCCAAAGGGGGGCGAGATGATGGGGGCCGCCTTGGTGCAGGTGGCCTTCAACCTGGGCAACGCCGTCGGGGCCTACTGCGGCGGGCTGCCCATCACCTACGGCCTGAGCTACAACTATCCGGCCTTGGTTGGCGTGGGCTTTGTGGTCGTCGGCATCATTTCTACCACCATTTTCTGCCAGATGTACCGGAAAGAGAACGCGGCGGTGTAGGAACAAGGGGGAAAACAACATAGCTTATTGACGGGCGAAGCCATTCCCTGCCATCAAGAAAAGGTGCGCAGGGTATGGCTTCGTTCGTTTGTCGGATTATTTTTCCTTTGAAAGTGCCGGACACCCCCTCCGGTAAGAGTGAAAGTGCGGGAGGCATTCGGGACATATTCCGGCCCGGAACGGGATTCCGGGGGCGGGAAAGGCGGGGAGAGTCGTGCGCAACGCGGATTTGTACTCTCCGCGGAGTACTTGAGTACTTGCCGCAGAGTACTCGAGTGCTTTGCGGCAAGTACGATTCGCGACGCCGGAGGATGAGGCTTCCTGCGCCGCAGCAGGCTTCGGCGTTTTACAACAGTTGCCCGAACAGTCGGCGGAACTCGCTCTCGAAGTTGGGCGTGAAGACGCCTTGTCCGATGTTTTCGCGGAGCTCGTCAATGCTCCAGAAGCGTCCGCCGTCGGTTTCCGCGCTGGGGCGGATGTCGCCGTCGAAGGTGCAGCGGTGGGGGAATACGAGTTCCCGTTCGCGGGCCGATTCGAACACATAGTGCGGCAGGCGTTCGGGGGCGATGTCCGTCAGTCCCAGCTCTTCGGCGGCTTCACGGCGCAAGGCCATCTCCACGCTTTCGCCCAGGTCCACGTGCCCGCCCACGGCCGTGTCCCATTTGCCCGGCTGTATGTCTTTCCACGCCGGGCGTTTCTGCAGGTAGATGTCGCCCCGGCTGTTGAACACGTGGAGGTGCACCACCGGATGCAGTCGCTTGCTTCCGTCGTGGCATTCGCCGCGCGTGGCGGCCCCGATGATGTTGCCGTCCTCGTCCACGAGGGGGAACATCTCTTTTTCATTGTCCTTTTGAGTGGCTATCATGTCTGTCGGATGAGGGGTTCAGGGGATGAGCAGCGAGCTGTCGCCGTAGCTGAGGAAGCGGAAGCCGTGGGCGAGGGCATAGTCGTAGATGGTGCGCCAGTCGCCGTTCACGAAGGCCGACACGAGGAGCAGCAGCGTGCTTTGCGGCTGGTGGAAGTTGGTGACCATCATCCGCACGATGTGGTAGGCGTATCCCGGTGCGATGATGATTTGCGTGCTGGTGTGCAGGGCCGGCAGGTCGTGGCGGTCCAGGTAGGCCAGGATGTGGCGCAGGGCTTCCATGGTGGTGAGCGCTTCCGGGCGTCCGTCGTCGGGACTTCCGGCGGGGCGGGTCTGCGCGGCGTAGTCGTAGGGCATCCATTGCGGCACGTGCAGTTCCTCTTCCGATGCGTCGGGGTTGCGGCTCAGCGCCACGCCTATGTAGTAGAGGCTCTCCAGGGTGCGCACCGATGTGGTGCCCACGGCGATACACCGTCCTTCGTGGGCCAGGAGTTTCTCTATCGTGCTGCGGTGCACGCAGATGTATTCCGTGTGCATCTCGTGCCCTGCGATTTCCTCGCTCTTGACGGGCTTGAAGGTGCCGGCTCCCACGTGCAGCGTCACCTCCTCGCGGTCGATGCCGTGCGCGTCCAGGTCGGCCAGCACGCGTTCAGTGAAATGCAGTCCGGCCGTGGGGGCGGCCACGCTGCCTTTCACCTTGGAGTACACCGTCTGGTAGGTGGTCTTGTCGCTCTCCTGCGTCTCGCGGTTCAGGTAGGGGGGGATGGGCAGTTCGCCCACGGCCTCCAGCATGTCGGCCCACGTCACGTCGTCGGCGTCCCACTCGAAATCCACCAGGTGGCTCGTCCCGCGGTTCTCGCCCCGTGTGGCCGTCAGGGTGACGGTGCGCCCGCCGATTTCCACCTGCCGGCTCAGGGTGCCGGCCTTCCATTTCTTCAGGTTGCCCACGAGGCACAGCCAGCTGCAACGGCCCGTCTGTTGGAACATCAGGGCGTAGTCGTGCGGGCTGACGGGCTCCAGGCAGAACACCTCGATGAGCGCGCCCGTCTCCTTGCGGAAGTGGAGCCGCGCCTGGATGACCTTTGTGTTGTTGAACACCATCAGCGCCCCTTGGGGCAGATATTCCGGGAGCGAGGTGAAGATGTCCTCGCCCACCTCGCCGTGGCGGTAGACCAGCAGTTTGGAGTGGTCGCGCTCGGGCAGGGGGAACTTGGCGATGCGCTCGTCCGGCAGCTCGTAGTTGAAGTCCTTAATCTGGATATGTTTGGTATCTTCCATTTCTTTTTTCCGTTTGCGATGCGCAAAGTTAGGCATATTTGCCGAGCCGCGGGCGGCATGGAGGGATAAAAAGCCTAAAGCCACCGTGCCGGATTTTGTACAACTCGCGGATTGGTGTATATTTGCAAGGTTAAAAAAAGCAGAGACATGAAGATAGGAGATAAAGTAAGGTTCCTGAGCGAAGTGGGAGGCGGCATCGTCTCCGGCTTCCAGGACAAGGACACGGCGCTGGTGCGCGACGAGGACGGGTTCGACATTCCCATGCCCATCCGCGAATGCGTGGTGATTGACACCGACGACTACAACATTGCCAAGGTGAACACCGGCACGCACGACAAGAAGAAACTGGAAAAGCCGCAAGGCACGGCACGCTACCGGGACGACGACGAGGACGACGACCGCCCCGTGACGTTCACCCCCAAACCGCTGGAGCGCCGCGAGGGCGAAAAGCTGAACGTCTGTCTGGCCTACGTGCCGATGAACCCCAAGGAGATGACCACCACGGCGTTTGAAGCCTACCTAGTGAACGACAGTAACTACTTCGTGGACTTCCTCTACATGAGCGTGGAGGGCACGGGATGGCGCGTCCGCTTCCACGGCACGGTGGAGCCCAACACCAAGCTCTTCATGGAGGAGTTCGACCGCGAGGCGCTCAACGGCATGGAGCGCGTCTGCGTGCAGTGCATGGCCTACAAACAGGACAAGACGTTCCTGCTGAAACCCGCCGTGCAGGTGGAGTTGCGCATCGACACGGTGAAGTTCTACAAGCTCCACACGTTCCAGCCCTCGGACTTTTTTGAGGAAAACGCGCTCATCTATGACGTAGTGAAGGACGACGTGCCGGCGCGCACGGTGTTTGTCAATGCCGAACAGCTGAAGGACGCCCTGCTGAAGAAGTCGGCCGACGAGCGGCCCGCGCGGCAGCCCGCCCGCAAGCCGGAAGCGCAGAAGAACGGCATCATCGAGGTGGACCTGCACCTGACGGAACTGCTGGACAACACCAACGGATTGTCGCACAAGGAGATGCTGGACGTGCAGATGAAGGAGTTCCGCCGCGTGATGGACGAGAATCTGAAGAACAAGGGGCAGAAAATCGTCTTCATCCACGGGAAGGGCGAGGGCGTGCTCCGCAGCGAAATCATCAAGGAACTGAAACACGCCTACAAGCAGTGCACCTATCAGGACGCCTCGTTCCGCGAATACGGCTTCGGGGCCACGATGGTGACCGTCCACTGACCTGCGCTGTCTTAAAGGCTCTTAAAAGTTGTATATAAAATTGGGGTTCTACGTGAATATTTGTAACTTCGGCGACAAATTCACGTAGAACCCTTAATCATAAACTCAAAATACGGATGCGACGTCTTTGGTCTTTACTTTTGTTGTGTGTCTTTTTCGGTAGTGTTCCTGTGTGTGCCCAGTCCGTGGCGGACAGTGTGGCGGTGGAAGACTCCGTGACGGGCCGCGACATCGTGGAGAAGGCCAAGGAGTTTCTCGGCGTGCCCTACCGCTACGGGTGCATGAATCCCAAGAAAGGTTTCGACTGTTCCGGCTTCACCACCTACGTCTACAAGTCGCTCGACATACAGCTGACGCGCTCCTCGCGCACGCAAATCAAGGACGGGGTGCGCATCAGCGACCGGCGCGACTTGCAGGAAGGCGACCTCGTGTTCTTCACCGGCACTCGGTCGAAGAAGACCATCGGGCACGTGGGCATCGTGACGGGCGTCGATGCCGAAACGGGCGAGTTCGAGTTCATCCATGCCGGCCGCGGGGGCATCTGCATCAATTCCTCTTCCGACGGTTACTACGACCGCCGCTACGTGGGCGCCTGCCGGATTTTGGGCTAAAGGAAATACGCACGACGGAAGAAGCCGCCTTGCAGCAGGAATGCATGCAGGGCGGCTTCTTTCGTCGTGCGGCCGGTTGTCCGGCGGGTCAGAACAAGTCCACTTCCACCGGGCAATGGTCCGAGCCGAAGATTTCCGTGTGGATGGCCGCGCCCTTGAGCTGGCTTTCCAGCCTGCGCGACACGAGGAAATAGTCGATGCGCCAGCCTGCGTTCTTCTCGCGGGCGCGGAAGCGGTAGGACCACCAGGAGTAGATGCCCTCCTGCTCGGGGTAGAAGAAGCGGAAGGTGTCGGTGAAGCCGCTCTCCAGCAGGGTGCCGAATTTTGCGCGCTCCTCGTCGGTGAAGCCCGCGTTCTTGCGGTTCGACTTCGGGTTTTTCAGGTCAATCTCTTTGTGCGCCACGTTCAGGTCGCCGCAGACGACGACCGGCTTCTGCGCGTCCAGACGGAGCAGGTAGTCGCGGAAGTCGTCTTCCCATTGCATCCGGTAGTCCAGCCGCCGCAATTCGTCCTGCGAGTTGGGGGTGTAGACGGTGACGAGGAAGAAGTCCTCCATCTCGAGCGTGATGACGCGCCCCTCCTTGTCGTGCTCCTTCATTCCCAGTCCGTAGGAGACGTTGAGCGGTTCGTGGCGGCTGAAAATGGCCGTGCCGGAGTATCCTTTCTTCTCGGCGTAGTTCCAATAAGAGCGGTAGCCTTCAAATTCCAGGTCGAGCTGTCCCGCCTGCATCTTCGTTTCCTGCAGGCAGAAGAAGTCTGCGTCCAAGGCCGTGAAGGCCTCTTTGAATCCTTTGTCGCAACAAGCCCTCAGGCCGTTGACGTTCCATGAGATGAATTTCATTGTGCTTGAATTTGCTTTTGTGGGTTAAAAAATATCCCCGTCCGCGTTTGGGGCAGACGGGGCAGGCGGCCGGTGCCGTCCGTTATTTTGCCGGGATGACTTTCCATTCGATGACTCCGCCCGACTCCCCGCGTTGCAGTTGTGCGGCGATTTTCAGTCCGGTGGTGGTCACCGGCTTGAAGTCGAGCCGGTTGTATCGGTCTTTGTCCACGGTGTAGGGCGTAGTGGCTTCCACTTCTTTCCAGCTGTCCCCGTCTTTGTAGAAGAGTTTCCACGATGCCGGGACACGGAAGTTGCCGTCGTAGTGGTCGAAGTCGAGCCAATAGACCTCGACGCCCGAAACGGCGTAAGGTTGGTCGAACTCATAGGCGAGCGTTTCTTCCGTTCCGTTTCTAAGCCACCAGTAGTGGTAGGGCTTGGACGTGTCCGAAGAGCGTTTCGGTTCCCATTGGTCATTCACGCCCCAGGCCCAGGCTTCCGTGGCGGCCGACTCGGGGGCGTCTTTCTGGATGGGAGCCTGTATCATCAGCGTGCGGGCCTTGCTGGCGATGGTCGGGAGCGGCTCGGGGCGCGCATACGACGGGGCGGTGGGAATCCACACGGCCATCTGGCTGTTGCCGCGGTTGTTCCACACGGAATAAGGGATGGCGTGGAACGGCACGTCGGTGACGTCGCCGTTGCGGGACAGGGCTTTGGCCATGCCGGTCAGGCCGACGATGCCATTGAGCGTTTCCGGTTTGCAGACGGAGGCCATTGGGGTTCCGATGGGAATGAATTTGTTGAACACCGTGCTGTCCGGTTGGTCCTTGTCTTCGATGCAGTACACGATGGGGCCCCGTTCGATGGCGGCCTTCCCGCGGTCGTCCAACACCTGCGGGTTGGCTTCCACCTGGCGCACTTCCATGGGGAGGTTCAGTTCCACGCGGTCGCCTTTGTTCCATTTCCGGCGCACAACGGCATAACCGTTCTCCATCCGGTAGTCCGTTTCCTGCCCGTTGACCGTCAGCGTGAAGCCTTTTCCCTCGCCGACGTAGTGATAGAGGTCGGTCGGCACAGGGCGGTTCTGCGCCCATCCCGGGATGCGGAGGCGCAGGGCGAACGTCTGTTTCTTCTTAGGTTCGATGGTGAGGCTGATTTTCCCATCCCACGGGTAATCCGTCTCTTGCCGTATTTCCAGTTGGTTCTTCTGCGTTTCGATTTCGGCCGTGCTTTGCACGTAGAGGTTGACGAACACGTCGTTTTTTTGCGTGGCGTACATGTAGTGGGGCACGGAAGCCATGAAGCGGGTGACGTTTCCCGGACAGCAGGCGCAGCCGAACCATGCCTGGCGGGCGTGCTGTCCCATGCTCTCGAGCGGGTTGTCGTAGAAGAAGCGGTCGCCGCTCAGCGACACGCCCGAGATGACGCCGTTGTAGAGCGCGCGCTCCAACACGTCTTCATACTTGGAGTCCCCAGTGGCGAGGAACATGCGGTGGTTCCAGTAGACGTTGGCGATGGCCGCGCAGGTTTCGCAATACGCCGTGTGGTTGTTGAGCTCGTAGTCGGGGCCGAAGCCTTCGCCTTGCGCCCGCGAGCCGATGCCGCCGGTGATGTAGAGCTTGCGCCCGGCCATGTTCTCCCAGATGCGCGAGAGGGCGTGGAAGTAAGCCGTGTCGCCGGTGAGCGCGGCCACGTCGGCCACTCCCGAATAGAGGTAGCCCGCGCGCACGGCATGGCCCACGATTTCCTCCTGTTGCAGGATGGGCTTGTGGTCTTGGCTGTATTCGCTGGGCGCGTGTCCGTCGGTGCAGCGCCCCGTCTCCTCCACAAAGTATTTCGCGGTGCGGAGATATTGCTCGTTCCTGTGACCTTATAGAGTTTGGCCAGCGCCATCTCCACGAT
>VOFD01000989.1_pt1 | contig 28608 bp, 18 predicted proteins | sample 5384101 | NCBI WGS metagenome assembly VOFD01 (sample SAMN12384723, study PRJNA508395) | human gut metagenome | isolation source: healthy gut C | host: Homo sapiens
CTCGCCGTTGACATAGACCTCCGCTTCCTGGAACACGCCGTCGAACTCCAGGAACAAGTCCTTCTTCAAGTCCGCCTTCGACAGCTCCAGCGTTTTCCGGTACCAGCCATATCCGGTATAAAAATCGCTCGACAGGAAATAGGGTATGCTGAACGAATGGGGCAAGCCGATGCGCTCCCAGGCGGAGTCGTCGTATCCCGCCTGTTCCGCACCTTGGAAATCGCCCCGCTGGTAAGTCCACTCGCGGTTCAGGTTCACCACCTCACGCCCTTCTCCCGTGACCGCGCTGCAACACAACGCCCAGCCGCACCACAACACCAAGGCCGCGCACCACCGGTACGCCCCGCGCCTCCACTTATGCTCACTCTTCATCATTTCCATCTGTTCTACCTGTCTATATATAATGAGAAACCGATTTACTGACGCCATGCCGACACCTCCCGCCCCGAAGGACAGCAGAATTTCTGACAGCGGCTTGCGCGATGCCCCGCCGCGTCGCGCGGAGACCGTCGCCGTACCCTGCGGCAAGTACTCGAGTACTCTGCGGGAAGTACTCGAGTACTTTGCGGAAAGTACAATCCTGTTCTCCGCAAGGCATCCGTCCGCCTTCTGCAACGAAAGGAGCAGAAATGGGGACAATGTCTCAGCATACAGCGTTCGCAAACCATCCTTTTTGCATCACAAAATTATATGGCCTTCAATTTGTAGCTCTTCCCCGGACGGGTCTCCACGTCGTACTCATACACCTCGGGCACATTGGCCTTCGGCTTTGCCCCCAGTTCCGGAGAGTAAAGCGGCGACTTCACCTCCGCCGGAGCGAACAAGTCGTTCGGACAAGCGCCCGAAGCCTTGTGCAAACCCTTGCCTTTCAACGGCACGTAGGAGCGGATGCGAAGCGTGCCGCCTATCGTGGAACGCACGGTGGCTTCCTTCAGCGTGCCGCCCGCCCATTCCATGTCGACCTCAAATCCGCCACGCGCACGAAGCCCCGACACGCGGCCTTCGGCCCAAGCCGCAGGCAAGGCGGGCAAGAGGTGCACGGCGCCGTCGTGGCTCTGCAAGAGCATTTCGGCAATGCCTGCCGCCGCACCGAAGTTGCCGTCGATCTGGAAAGGCGGATGGGCATCGAACATGTTGGGATACGTGCGGCCCTCGGGATATTTCCGCGCTTCGGCATCGCTCGGCAGCAGCTGGAGCATGTTGCTGATCAGGCGGTAGGCATGGTCGCCGTCGAGCATGCGCGCCCAGAAGTTGATTTTCCACCCGATGCTCCAGCCCGTGGCCTTGTCGCCGCGCTGCTCCAGCGTGGTGCGCGCAGCCTGGAACAGTCCCGGCTGGCTGAACGGCGAAATCTGGTTGCTGGGATACAAGCCGTAGAGGTGCGAGATGTGACGGTGTTCGTCGCGCGGATCATCCATGTCTTGTAACCACTCCTGCAACTGTCCGTGACGGCCCACCTGCATGGGCGGCAAACGGTCGATCATCTGCTGCAAGGAGTCTTGGAACGAAGCCTCGTCGCCCACCACGCGGGCGGCCAAAAGCGTGTTGCTGAGGGCATCGAATGCAATTTGATTGTCCATCGTGCATCCGCCCGTTATGGGACCGTGCTCGGGGGAGACCGACGGGGCGACCACCCACCAATGGTATTGCGGATGCTCTGCAAGGAAGTCGAGGAAGAACTGTGCCGTGCCTTTCATCACCGGATAGTAGCGACGGAGGAAGTCCTTGTCGCCGGAAAACAGGTAATGCTGCCACAAGTGCTGGGCCAGCCAGGCGCCGCCGGTGGGCCACATGCCCGAAGCCGCGAAATCCACAGGCCCGGCAATGCGCCACAGGTCGGTGTTGTGGTGGGCCACCCAGCCGCGACAATCGTACATGTCGCGGGCCGTCACGGCTCCCGTCTGCGACAAGTCGTCGAGCATGGCGAACAAAGGTTCGTGCGTCTCGGCCAGATTGGTGACCTCGGCCGGCCAGTAGTTCATCTCCGTATTAATGTTGATGGTGTATTTGCTATCCCAAGGGGCATACACGCTGTTGTTCCAGACGCCTTGCAGGTTGGCCGGCTGGCCACCGGGCTGGGAAGAAGAAATCAGGAGGTAACGCCCATACTGGAACAACAATGCGGGCAAAGTCACGTCCTGTCCTTGGTTGAAATCACGGATGCGCACGTCCGTCTCGCGCTTGGAAGCCTCGCCGGCCTCATCGCCCAAGGCGAGTTGCACACGGTCGAAAAGCGCCTTGTAGCGGACCAGATGGCGCTCCAGCGCTTTCGCGTAAGGCACCTGCACGGCCTGCTCCAGGCAACGCTCGGCCCGGGCTGCCGCATCGCCGCTCACGTCGTGATAGTTCACGTAGTTGGTGGCGGCGGAAATGTAGAGCGTGGCTTCCCGCGCCCCGGACACCTCCAAGGCTTCCCCGGCTGCGGCCACCGCGCCGTCGGTGAGCACTTTCACCCGGCATTCAGCGTGCAGCCCGGCCCTCACGCGCTCCTGCTCGCGGCCTTGGCAAAGGATGGAGAGCGTTCCGTCGGCAGCCTTCACACTGTGCTCCAACGGCGCATCAAAGCTGACCTTGAAATCCAGTTCACCGCCTTTCCCGGCCTCCAGGCGCACGATGATGACACTGTCGGCGAAAGACGCGAAAACGGTGCGGGCATAGTCCACTCCGTCCACCTTGTAGCGCGTGGTGGCCGTGGCGGTGGACAGGTCCAGGTCGCGGTAGAAGTCCGTCGCGCGGTCGTGTCCCTCGAAATCCAGGAAGAGGCTGCCCACCGGCAGATAACTCATTCCGTGCTTGCCGGAAAAGAAATTGGCGTCCACCAAGCTCTGCGCCTCGCGGTTCTTGCCTTCGAATATCAACTGGCGGATGACCGGAAGCACATACCGCGCGTTCGGATTGTTGTTGTCGTAGGGCGAACCTGCCCAGAAAGTTTCCTCGTTCAGCTGAAGTTCCTCGCGCCCCGTCCCGCCATAGACCATGGCGCCCAAACGGGAATTGCCGACGGGAAGAGCTTCCGTCCAGTTGCCCGCAGGACGGCTGTACCAAAGCTTCAAGTCGCCGGCGGATGCGGAAAGCCCCAGCCAGATGACACACATACTAAAAATTACTCTTTTCATCATATCAATAGGTCGTTAGTAATAACATTCAACGAGAGGAAGACGATGGGAATCACTCCGCCTGCCGCAAGGCATAGCGCTTGCAGAAATTCCAGATTTCTTTTGAGCTCATCACGCCGGCCGGGTCGTTGGAGTGCCAATGCCCCTTGCCCTCGAGGGAAAGCAACACGACCTCCACCCCGTTTTTCCCACCGGAGTAGCGAGTGTAGGTGTCCCCGGAAGCGGGCTTGTCCGACGGATAGGGCTTAACGACTTCAGGCGTCGGGTCGCAACCGTCGAAAGCCGCCCATTTCGCCACATAGTCCGGAATGCTGCCGTATCCACCAGCCGGATGCTGGCGTCGCCCCTCATAGTGCACCACGTTGTCGGCCGTGCCGTGCACGTGTATGATGGGCACGGCACGCGGACCGGACGGTTCGCGATAGTCCACCGGAAAGCCACTCACGGGACCGAAAGCCGCAATCTTGTCGCCCAACTTGGCCATGGCGTGGTACGTCATCATGCCGCCCATGGAAAAACCGGTCAGATAAACCCGGCCGCGGTCCACGTGATAGCGGTTGTACATCGTGTCGATAATCGTCTCGATAAACCGTATGTCCTTGTCGCCCGAGATGTCCCACGCTTTGTTCACTCCGTTGGGGTAAACCACGACAAACTTGGCCGTGTCGGCCACATCCTCCCAGCGGGTCTGCTTTTGCTGGAATGCCGCATCCTGCCATAAGCCATGCAAGGAAATGACCAGCGGCGCGCCCTCGGCGGGCAACGCCTCGGGCACATACGTAATCATATTCCGCGCCACACCGTCCACCTGAATGGTGTCCTGTGCACGTGCCGGAAGCGAGAACACCCCCGCGGCAGCCATGCACATCCATAATACGACTTTTCTCATGTTCCTTCGCTCGTTTATTGGTCCTTCATCTGTTTACCTATCTGAATGAGCATCTTCTCGGCATAGCGGCGACCGAATTCACGATAGCCGGCCGCATCGAAATGCAAGGAGTCCGTGGCACAAGTGCATCCGGCGGAAGAGACGAAGTCGGCCGTCGGTATCACTTGCGGAAGCGACCGGATGATGGGGTTCATCGCCGCACAAGTGCCGCCTTGGTCGCCGTTCACCACTTCACCGGCCAGCAAGGGCACGTCTTCGGCCTTCAGGCCTAAGTCGGCCAGCAAATCCTCGTACACAGACTTCAACTTCTCCGGCCAGCTGCGGTCGCCCGTGTTGGATTCGCCCTGGTGCACCAAGATGCCTTTGATGACGCCGTCCTGCTGTGCCTTGCGCGCCATCTCCACCAAGCAGGCGTAGGGGTTGTCGCCGTAGGCACGCAGGGCGCCCTTCATCCATCCCGGTGCACGGTGGGCCACATAGCCGGCAATGCTGTCTTTCATGAATGTCTCGATGTGGCAACCGCCAATGGCGATGTTGATGACGCCCACGCGCACGTTCTCGGGCAAGGTGGCTACTAAGGTGCGGCCAAAATAATCTACCGGAGTGAGGCCCGTGCCCGGGCGGCAAAGCGGCGGAACGGCGGTGTACCACTCCCCCTTCTTACGCTTGCGCTGCGGGTCGTCCACCGCGGCCATCATCTGGAAACGGCTGTCCACCCCGCGCATGTCGCAGTTTTCGATGCGCGCGTTGCCTTCCATGTTCGACTGTCCGAAACAGAGATAGATGTAGAAATTCGGGTCGGGCTGCGTTGCGGACTGCGCCATGGCCCACCCTGCCATGCCCATCATGAGGCATGCTATTGCAAACTTTTTCATTGTCTTATGAGTTTGATTCATCCTTTTCATACCGGAAATAGTCCACGTCCACATAGCCTCCGGCGGCCTTTGTGGCATAATTGAAAATACCGAACTTCGTTCCCATGAAGAACTTGCGGAAGTCGAAACGCATCTTCACGGCCTCGCCCAGCGGCGTCCAATCCTTGCCGTCGAGACTGTAGAAGAAGGTGGCCAGGTCTTGCCCGAGACGGAAATCGGCATCGATGCGCAGATAGACCTTCCGGGCCTTGCCCAAATCCACTGTTCCGCCGACTTTCGACTCCACTCCGGTCACCCGCTTGTCGCGGTCGAACCTCACGTCTTCCACCTTCATCGAGAGGGTGAACGCTTCGCCGTCGCGCGCCACCTCGAGCAAGCCCGCGTGGTCGTTGAAGGCCGAGAAGCCCGCCCGGTCGCCGTCGGCCATGCGACTCACGTCCATGGCCACCACTCCGCTGCACTTCGGTCCCTCCATGCGCTGGGTCAGGGTGTTGCGCGCCTCAAACACGCTTTGCACCACCTTGTTCGTCTTCAGCCGCAAATAGCCTTTCCGCTCGGTCAGAGAGTAAGCCTCGTCCACCGGATTGTGGTTCCACTGCCACTGCAGTTTCATCTTTCCCTTCGAGAACTCGTCGTCCACCACCAAAGGCATCTTCTTGTCGGCCTTCAGCGGCAGCGTCATCGTGGTCGGCACATGGCCTTCGGCATCGCCGATGATGGGCCATCCGTCCACCCACCGGCAGGGCGAGAGCGTGGGCACTCGGCCAATGGCGCCACGGTCCTGGAAAATCCAGCCGTACCAATTGCCCTGCGCGTCGTCCACGATGGTGCCCTGTCCCACATAGGGGAAACCGGCATAGTTGTCGCACAGGATGACCTTCTTCTCGTAGGGCCCGGTAATCTTGTCGGCGCGATAGCACAACTGACGGCGCTTCCCGCCGTTGGGCCACGATATCATCAAGAGATAATACTTCCCGTTGTATTTCAAGGCGCGGCTACCCTCAAGCAAACCGGTCTCCTCGGCATCGCGCACGGCCAACGTGGTGTCCACGCCGCCTTTCTTCACGGCGCTCAGGTCGGGTTCCAGCTCCGTCAGCTGCCCCGTACCGGAAAAGACATACACCCTCCCGTCGTCGTCGAAAAACAGCGAGGCGTCGTGGAAGTGCTGCATGCGGCTATGCAGCGTCCAGCCCTTCATCGGGTCGTCCGTCGTGAAGATGAAAGAACGGTAAGGCACGTCGTTCGGCGAGAACAGGGCATAGAACTTACCGTCATGGTAACGGATGGAAGTGGCCCACTGCCCGCGGCCATACACCGTCCCGTCCTCCATGTCGTACTTCGGCGTCTCGTTCAGTTTGTCGAAAAGATAGCCCGTCAGTTCCCAGTTCACCAAGTCACGGGAACGCATCACCGGCGCACCGGGCATCAGGTGCATCGTGGTGCTCATCATGTAGAAATAGTCGCCCACGCGAATCACGTCAGGGTCGGGCAGGTCGGCCCAGAGCACAGGGTTGGTGAACGTAGCCATCCCGGCTTTCGCCTGCGGCTGCGACTGCCCCTCCGCATTGACGGAAGGCATGCAGGCCAGTCCCAAGGACAAGGCCCACCAGAACTTGAATATGCCAGTCTTTCTCATCTTTATTCCTTTTTATTTATTAAACATCCAATAGTCAAAAAATACATCAGCCGCCCGGGTTTCCGCCCCTTGCAGACGAAATACACGTCGTGGACACCGGATACCGGGGCCACTTCGGCCGACACCACCGCCCAGCGGTCGTCGCCTCCCGTCATGGGCACCCTCAGCGTGGCCAGCAACGTGCCTTGCAGGCTGTCGGCCCGGACTTCCACCGTGACGCCCCCGTTGTGTGTCGTCCCCACTCGGGCAGTCACCTTCGTTGCCCCCGTCCCTCCGAAGTCCACGCCTTTCACTTTGGTATAGGCTCCGTCGCGCATGGCATTGACAAAGACGCCGACCACATCGTTCTGTCCGGCCTTCATGCCTTCGGAGAAAGCCATTGTCTCGGCCTCCGTCTTCCGGAAGGGGTTGAGCGTCTCCAAGCCCTCAGCGATGCCTTCCGTCATCCGAAGGGGTTGCAAGGTGCCGTCGGCATTGAACCCGGCCTTCTCCACGCATACCGAACGGGTGAAACCCGAACCGCCGGGCAGTGCGCCGTTGTGGTAGAACAGATAAGTCTGCCCCTTGTAGTCCACGATTCCGGGGTGGTTGGTGAAGCTCCGCCCCTCGGTCGGCATCAGGACGCCACCGTATTTCCAAGGACCGGTGGGACTCTTGGCCATGGAATAGCCCAAATGCTCGGATATGGGGCCGCCCGCCCACAGCAGGTAATACCAGTCGGCATGTTTGTAGAGCCACGGCCCTTCCTCGTAGAGCGTGGGGCGTTCGGCCACGTTGCCCTCGCGCTTGCCAAAAGCTTCCTCCGTCATGGGAACGCGCACGATGTCGCCCTCGTAGGAAATCATGTCTTCATTCAGTTTCACATAGTAGCAGAAGGGATTACCCCAATACAGATAAGCCTGCCCGTCGTCGTCCACCATCACCGTGGGGTCGATGTCGCCCCGCCCGCTGCTCACCAAAGGCTTGCCCAAGGGGTCGTAGAACGGGCCGTAGGGGCTGTCGGCCACAGCCACGCCGATGGCGCCGCCCCCGCGCTTCATCGTCACGGGAACGTAGGCATAGAACTTGCCGCCGCGCTCCACGCATTGCATGGCCCAGGCGTCGCCCTTTGCCCAATCGAAGGTCTTGTAGGAAAGCACGGCCCCATGGTCGGTCCAGTTCACCATGTCGGTAGTGGAATACAGTTTCCATTCGTTCATCACGAACCACGTGGAAGCATCCTCGTCGTGGCTCGTGTACAGGAACAGCCGGTCGCCGTACACCATCGGGGCAGGGTCGGCCGTGTAGTGGGTCTGGACGATGGGGTTTTGGGCCACGCCCGCCAAGGGGGACAAGGCCAACGCAAGAAGCAGCGCACGGCGAAGCCCGCCGAAGGGGACATGGGCGCGCACGCCGATGCTGGCCAAAGGAGTGCGCCGCGAAGGAATGCGCAACAGCGCACCGTACCTTGCGGCAAGTACTCGAGTACTCTGCGGCAAGTACTCAAGTACTTCCCGCAGAGTACCGCACGATGCTGCCGACGAAAAAAATCCGCCGCAGCCGTTTCCATCCTTCCCGGAACAGCCACAGGCATTCAAATTGGCAGGCACTCCCAAGGCGGCATTCCTGCCGTTGCTGCCCGCCGCTCCACTGGTTCAAACCGTTTCCTAATCTCATCATATCCATCTCTCCTATTTGTCTTTTTCAAATAAAACTCCGCCCGGCATCACAGCGCCCTATGAAGCCGGAACGAATTTCCAATAATCCAAATTGAACAGGGCATGAGGGCGCTTGCCCTTGAACACCAGATACAGGTCGTGCACGCCCGGCACGCCCTTCACCTGCGTGGAGAACTCGCCCCAGTTTTCCCACTCGCCGGTATAGGGCACATTCAACACCCCCAGCAACGCGCCGCCCAGACTGTCGACACGCAGCTCCACCTGCCCTCCGAAATAGCGGCTGGAAGCGGCGGCCGTGAAGCCCGCAGCCCCCCGCGGGCCGAAATCCACGTCGCGCAACTTGATGTAGTCGCCATCATGAATGGCCGTCACATACACGCCGCGCCGCGCGTCGGCCTCCGTGGTCACGCCCTCGGACCACGCCATGGTCTCGGCTTCCGTCCGGCGATAGGGGTCGAGCCTGCCCACGCCTTCCGTCACCCCGCCGTCGGTCATGTGCAATTCGGGGATTTTCCCGTCCGCCCCGTAGCGGAACTCTTCCACGCAAACCGACCGGCAATAGCTGTGCCCGCCGGGCAATGCGTCGTTGTGATAAAAAAAGTAGGAACGTCCCTTGTAGTCCACGATGGCCGGATGGTTGGTGTTGCTTCCCCGCTCGCGCGGCATGACCACGCCTTGTGCCTCCCACTTTCCGCCGGCGGTACGGGACATGGAATAATGAATGGATTCGGGGAAACCGGAGGCATAAACCAAATAATAGCGCCCGCCGCGCTCGTACAACCACGGGGCTTCGGTGAAACCGCCCGAGAAAGAAGTAGAGTCGAGCCGGTCGATAGCCTCGATTTCGCCCGCAAGGCTCACCATGTCGGCGTTCAGGCGGGCACGATAACATACGCCATTGCCCCAGTAGAGCCACGCCTGCCCGTCATGGTCAACAAAAACGGTGGGGTCGAGGTCGTCCCAACTGTGACGGGCGTATGTCGTCATGTCGTTGGTCACCAGGCCACGCCCCAAAGCGTCGCGGAACGGGCCATAAGGACTGTCGGCCACAGCCACGCCGATGGAAGAACCGGGATTCTGGCGGTTCTGCGAAGAGACGTACCAATAGAACTTCCCGTTGCGGGCGATGCACTGGGCCGCACTGGCGTCGCCGGCCGACCAGGCGAAAGCGCTCGTGCGGAGCGCCGCGCCGCGGTCGGTCCAGTTCACCATGTCGGTGGTCGTATACAAGCGATACTCCCGCATGAGATAGGAATTCCGCGGTGCGTCTTTCTCGTCGCAGCCCACGTATAAGAATAAGGTGTCCTTATATACCATCGGCGCCGGGTCGGCCGTATAATGAGTTTGCACTATGGGGTTTTGTGCTTGCATCTGAGCCGTCCACAGCCCGATGGCCAATATGGAAAAAAGTCTCTTCATTATCCGTTCCACTTAAATTAGGTATCCGCGACGTCACTCCTTGTCGAAACTGACGGGAGAGCGTTTCACCTCGCGCGGTTGCTCGTCGGCATAGGGATTGACCACCTTGAGCGCCTCTTCCTGTCTCTTCGGCGGCACGGTCACCCCGGCCTTCGTCTGTTCCACGAAAGCCATGCGCCCGTCCGGATGATAATACAAGTAGTCCACGCAGACGCTGCGCCGCCCGGTGGCACCGCCCACTCCGTCCTTGGTGAGCGTGGCGTTGTGGTAGAACAGATACCAGTTGCCGTTGAACTCCGTGATGCCCGGGTGGATGGTGAAACTGTTCTCCGCCATGCCCGTCAGCGCACCTTGGTAAGTCCACGTCCCGCCGATGTCCTTGGCCGTGGCATAGTGTATCATCTCACGCCCCTTGCCCATGGAAGCGTAGGTCAGATAGTAGAGGTCGCCGTGCTTGTGGAGCCACGGGCCTTCCACATAGTGGGGCAAGGAGAGCACCTCGATGGGGCCGTCCAGCGTCACCATGTCGGGCTTGAGCTTCACGATGAAGCAGGTGCCGTTGCCCCAGCTCATCCATGGTGTGCCCTCGTCGTCTATCAACACGGTGGGGTCGATGTCGTTCCACCATCCCCGCTTGCCGTTAGGCGTCATGGCATCGGTAATGAGCGGCTTGCCCAGCGCGTCCTTGAACGGACCGGTGGGGCTGTCGCCCACGGCCACGCCCACCGCCTTGCAATTCAGCGGCGCGCCGGCCTGCACGGTGGTGTAATAGTAGAACTTGCCGTCTTTCTCCACCACCTGCGAAGCCCATGCCTCGCCCACGGCCCACGAAAAGTCGGTGGGCTTGAGCACCGAGCCGTGGTCGGTCCATGTCTTCATGTCACGGGTGGAATAGCACAACCACTCCGTGATGTTATACATCTCGCCGTCCTTGGCCTCATCGTGCCCCACGTACAAGTAGAGCGTGCCGTCGTGCACCATCGGAGCGGGGTCGGCCGTGAAGTTATCTCTCACAATCGGATTGCCTTCCAGCGTGAAGGTCTTTGTCGCAGACTGCTGTGCAGACACCCACAACGGGGCGCACAGGCAGGCGGCCAATGCCATTGTTATCTTGCTTTTCATGATCTTATCATTTTTTCTATTCGTTAAACAACAAAGGGATGAACTGGTTCAGGCAACGCCGCCACGTCAGCCATTCATGGTGCGTGCCCGGCGAAGCGTAGTAGGTGTTCTTGATGCCGGCTTCGGTGAGCTGCTTGCTCAGGCGGTCGCTCCCCATGCCTTCTTCCGTGCCTTGCCCGAGGAACAGGGCATGCACTTGGCTGTTGAACTTGTCCGCGTCGGCGAACACACCGTTGTAGACCTCCTTGATGTCCTGCCCCGGGCGCATCAGGATGGCACCGCTGAAGGCACCGATGTAGGCAAACTTGTCCAAGTTGTTCAGCGTCACCTGGAACGTCTGGTGCCCTCCCCACGACAGTCCGGCCATGGCGCGGCTGTCGCGGTCGGTCTTCACCCGGAAAGTCTTCTCAACATAGGGGATGATGTCCTTCAGCAAGACGTCGGTGAAAGAGGCCCCGAACGCATCACGGCTCTCCCCGCGGCGCGCCCCGTGGATGTAACTGCAGTTTCCGTTGTCCATCACGACAATCATGGGCTTGCACTTTCCCGTGGCGATTTGCCCGTCCAGGATGTTGGCCATGTGGCCCTGCTGGTGCCACCCACGCTCATCCTCGCCCATGCCGTGCTGCAAGTAGAGCACGGGGTATTTCTCCTTCGACTTCGTCTCATACTCGGCCGGCGTGTAGACGTAGCAACGGCGCACCCGCCCTTCCACCGAAGAATAGTATTGGCATTCGCGCACCTGGCCGTGGGCTATGTCCTTGTTGTAGGTGTAATAGGCCGCTTCCTCGGGCGACTCGGGAATCTCGATGCCGCTGCACATCCGCCCGCAACCGTAGAAGCAATCCGAACCGGGGTCGGTCACCTGCACGCCATCCACCAAGAAGAAGTAATAATGGAAGCCCACCACCAACGGGTCGGTGGTCACCGTCCACACCCCTTGCGCATCTTTCGTCATGGGATACTTCTTCCCGCAAATGTCGGCCACAACCGACTGTGCCTCGGGCGCCCTCAAGCGGAACATCGCCCGTCCCTGGGCGTCTACCTTTGGATACTCGGCCATCGGCACATTGTAAATGGAGCTTTGCGCTTCCTGCCCATGGGCTTCCGGAATGCCCTGCACCGCCATAGCGGCCAACAAGGCACACGCCCATATCGCTTTCCGTTTAAAATTCATCGTTCCCATAATATTCTCTTTTAATACCAACTCTTTCCGTTTTCTCTTTTCCGCACGAAAGCATCGCCTTTTCATTTATAGAATATCTTGCTCACCTCCACACGGCCGTCCGACATCACGCGCCGCACGATGTTCACTCCCCGTTGCGGAGCCGCGAACAACTGTCCGGACAGGGAGTAGTACTCCACAGACACCACTTCGGCATCGCCCGGCTCGGACGCCGCGACGTCCTCGACCGCCACCGGATGCTGCCCGTCGTTGCTCAGGAACACGTCCTCGATGTAGAGCGGGCTACCACTCAGCGTCCAGAAACCGGCGATGTAGATGTGCGACGGGTCGCACTTCGTGCCGTCGGATTTCACCATGTTGTGCAGGTCTATCCGGGCTTCCGTATTCATGCCCATGTCACACATGTAAGGAGTGCTCCAATAATTGGCAATGTCGAACAGGCGGAACGAAGGCTGCCCGCTGCACGGCTGCTTCAGGCGAATCACGATGTAGCGGTAGGCCGACAGGTCGAGCCCGCTGGCATACTGCCAGCCGCCAAAGCCGTAGAGACCTGTGACAAGACAACCCGTAGCCTCGTCGAACGTGCCCGTCTCCCAGATGGACGGGTTGAAACCTTCTTCCGTCAAGGGGAACGTAGCCACATGCACCGTGATAGTCGTGCTCATCGTCTGTCCCATGAAGTCGGTATAAGAGGCGGTCACTTCAGTAGTGCCGTCGGCCAAAGCCACCAGGCTGCCGTTCTGGAGCATCACCACGCCTTCTTGTGCGATGTCGTAACGGCAAGTGGCCGAAACGTCATCGCTACGTCCAGAAAGGAACGTCGCCGTAAGCCCCAAGGAGTAGCGTCCGCCCGGTATCAGATGGACTTCCTCGTCGGCTGCCGTGAGAGACACCATCGTGAGGTCTTCCTCCGTGAAGGCGGTCAGCGTCCCCTCGGCATAATACTTTTCTTCACTGAACTCCGGTTCCGTCGTGAACCAGTCTACGTCCACGAAACCGCCAATGGCTTGGGTGGCATAATTGAAAATCCCGAAGCGGTTGCCCGTGAATACGGACAACACGTAGCGCATCGTCCATTCATTGCCGAAAGCCGTGTAGGTCTTATTATCCGTGCTGTAGTAGAACCGGGCCTTGTTCGTCCCGAAATTCACCACTGCGCGCAGGTATATTTCCGCACCCGATACATCGTCTCCTTCCAACTCTTCGGCAACCACCGTCCGGCCGCCATCGTCGTAGGCGCTGCGGTAATAAACCAGCCTGCGCCGGCCATCCTCCATCTTCACCCCGATGTAGCCGTATGGATCTTGGAACACACATAAGCCACACACGTCGCCGTCCTGCATGCCGGACACATCCAACTTCACCGTGCCGTATGAATCGCTGTATTCTCCGGCTTCCGTTCCCTCTTTCTCATATCCGAAAATGCGCTGCGTCAGCATGTTGCGGGCCTGCTTCAAGTCATCCGTCACCGAAGCGGTGTGGAGGCGCAACCAGCCCGGGCGCTCGAAAAGCGACCATTGGGCACGGTCGGGATTATGGTTCCACTGCCACTGCAATCCTAACGAAGGATCGGTGAACGTATCGTTCGTGGGCAAGTAAGTGCGGGGATAAGCCTGCCCCACATCGGGCTTGCGATAATCCTTTCCACCTTGGCTCACGTCGATGCCGGCATTGCCGATGACCGGCCATCCGTCCACCCACTCCACGGGTTCAAGATAAGGTATGCGCCCCACCGTCCCGGCATCCTTGAACAAGATGGTCCACCACTCTCCCGTTTGCGTCTGCACCAGTCCTCCTTGATGGATGTGTTGCTTTTCAAACACGCGCCCTTCGTGTTCCTCGTATGGTCCGAAAGGCGACGTGGCGCGGAAGATGGTCTGGCTTCCTTCCGTCCCGCCGTATGTGGCATATATATAATAGTAGTCGCCAATGTGGTAGAAATGGCTGCCTTCACAGCCGTTGCCCACCGTGATGACCTGCTCCGTGCGCACGGCCTTGAAGTCGGCATCCAACTGCGTCACGCTGATGTTGTCTATACCATGCGCGATATACGTGTCTTCGCCGTCGAAAAGCAAACCGGCGTCATAGTAGAATCCTTCCATCTTCTGCATCTCCCACTTGCCTTCCGGGTCGGTGGCCGTCAGCAAGAAACCGCCGCCGTCCTGCACCTGTTCGTGGTTGAACGCCACGAAATGCAGGTAGAACACGCCGTCACGATAGCGCAGGCTGGGCGCCCACTGCCCTCCGGCATAATGGTTCCAGCCGTTCGCCAGGTTGTAGGAATCCGAATTGGAAATCTGTTGGAGCGGATTGGCACAATATTCCCAGTTCACCAGGTCTTTCGACTTCAAGATGGTCGCACCGGGGAAATAATACATGGTAGTCGTCACAAGATAGTAAGTGTCATCCACCCGGATAATGTCCGGGTCGGGGAAATCCGCGTGAATCAAAGGATTGGTGAAGGTTCCGTCGCCGTTGTCGGCTGTCCACTGACGGGTGAAGTCCGCACGGGGAACATTCACTTTCGCATAATCGGCATACCATTCGAAGCATGCCTGCGCGCAGGCTTCCGGTTCGCCGCCAAAGGCAGGCACCACCTTGCCGGTATTCAGATAGGTGTCGATGTCGATGTAATCGGCCGTTCCCGTCAGCGTCATGCCCACATTGCCGTAATGGTCCATCATGGCCTTGAACGAGTTTCCCCACACGGAGGTTGTCCCCGTAGCCCAAGTGCCCATGTTGCCCGGCACCCATTCGCCATGCTCGTTATAGTGCCCTTCGCCCGGCACCTCCGGACTCCAATCCACCTCGGTCACCAGCACAGGGTTGGTTTCCACCACCGGCACCGACTTCCCGAACTCTTCGATGAAGCGCTCCGGCGTGGCCGTCTCGTCGCTGCAATTGTACCACCCCACGTAGGCATGCACGGCATAACCGATGTTGTATCCTTCGATGGGATAGGTGGCATAGTCCACATAATTCGACTGCCATCCCGAGCCTGGCACCCAGATGATGCCCGTGTAGCCGTTGGCGCGTATCGTGTCCACTATAGGCTGGAAGAAATCGTGCAGCGCGCGGGGCGAAGCTTGCCCGTCGGCCCCCAAGCAAGTCACCGGCTCATTGGCCAGTTCAAGGAACAACTGCCCGCTATGGGCCTGCACGTCCTTGTTGGAACTGACCTCGTCCCACACGTCGAGCAGATACTTCTGATATTCCCCGCCCACTTGTATCGTTCCGGGGCAGACTCCGGGCGGGCGCATCACCACGTACATCCCGTGCCCCATGGCCGACTCGGCCAAAGGCACGTAGAGCTGACGCAGATAGGTGCGCAAGCGCGACCTGCTAAATTGGCTGATATTGGCCTCGCCCGTCTCCTCGCCGGTGCTCGGCTTGTTGGGGTCGTTCGTCCAGCACGGATCCAGATGGAGCCGGAAGATGTTGCACCATGCGCCTTGCGCCGTATCGGTGAGTGCCGTGAAGATTTTATCGAAATAGTTACGGCAGTTCTGCACGTCGGTGAGCGACTCGCAGGTGTATCCCCAACGGAAACCGTTGAAATAGGGACTCGGAGTGTCCATCACTCCATGCAGGTTCACGATGTTCCCATGCGGGTCTTTCAGATACTTCCCGTCCACATGCAACGGAGGCATTTCCCCATACTGCGCCCGCAACGGCAAAGCCGCCAGCAAACCGACTGCCCACAAAGATAAAATCTTCCACAAGCTTTTCATTGTACTTTCGTTTTTCGTCCGGACAGCCTCGGCGATTCCTTCGCCTGCGCTATCACCTTGCAAAAATACGTGAAATAGGCTTCGGTTTGTTCTTGCTTTGTAACATATATCTTCGTAAATGTATCATCAGCCCCTTTTTCCGTCCATTTCCCGTTCCCATGTCCATGTTACCCAAGCAGCCGCCAGCCAGGCACATCCGACGTGCGGGTCCGAGGAATATCCGTGCGGGGAAGAGCAAGGGGGGAGCGTCAGGCGCCTTCCGCCTCGCCGCTTTCCCTCTCCTGCGCTTTCTGTTTCATATACTCGCGCGGCGTCATGCCGTAATAGGCCTTGAAACAAGTGGAGAAGGTGGAAAGCGTCTTGAACCCGACGGCAACGCTCACGTCGGTGATGTCGTAGTCGCCTTTGGAGGCCAGCAGCTTGCCCGCCTGAATCAGCCGGATGTTGCGCACGAACTCGTGAGGCGTGAGCCCGGTGACCTCTTTCAGCCGGCGATAGAAGTGGACGCGGCTGATGCCAATCTTGTCGGCGATGTCGGCCACGCTCATTTCCGAGTCGGAAATGTTTTCGTTGACCACCTTCATCACGCGCCTCATCATGGCCTCGTTCGGGGATTCCAGTTCCTTTTGCTCCATTTCCCCTTCGCGGCGCACCACTTCCTGCTTGCCCAACAGGCGCCGGCGGGCCTGCAACAGGTTGCCCACCGTTTGCCGCAGAATATCCATGTTGAACGGTTTGGTCAGGTAGGCATCGGCGCCCACGGACAATCCTTCCAGGCGGTCGGCATCGCCGCTTTTCGCCGTGAGCAGCACCACGGGTATGTGGCCGGTGTTGAAGTTTGCCTTCAACCTGCGGCATAGCTCCACGCCGTCCATCCCCGGCATCATCACGTCGCTGAGGACCAAGTCCACCTTCCCGGCATTCTGCACGACATAATCGTGCGCGTCTTGCCCGTTCCCGAACTCCTCCACATGGAACTTGTCGGACAGTTCCCCGTACAGATAACGCCGCACGGAAACATCGTCCTCCACCAAGACGAGACGCCATGCCTTTGCCTTTCCGCCCTTCCCGGCCGGGTCGCCGTCCACGGCCGCTGCCGCCCATTCTTCTTGCCGCTCCACCACGGATGGCACATTGGGTTGCGGTTCCTCCTCCATAAGATACTCCGGCCGCCCCAAGGCCCGCGGCATGCTGACCACGAAACGGGCGCCCGTCCCTGCCGGATTGTCCTCCAAACAGATTGTTCCCCGGTGCATTTCCACCAGCGACCGAGTCAGGTTCAGGCCGATGCCCGTGCCGAAGTAGCCCTTTTCGCCCCGACCGGCATAGAAGCGCTCGAACACCCGCTCTTTTTCCTCGGCGGATATGCCGCTCCCGGTGTCCGTTACCGACAGTTCGAACCATTCGTCGGCCCCCGTCGGGCTTTTGGCTTCCTTCAGTTCTATGGTGATGGCTCCGCCATCGGGCGTAAACTTGAAAGCGTTCGAGAGCAGGTTCATGACCACCTTGTCGAAATTCTGCGGGTCCACGCATGCCGGCAGTTCCTTCATCTTATGCACGAAGCGGAACCTGATGCCACGGTCGTGCGCGGCAGCCTCGAACAAATCGTAAAGGTTTTGAACAAAGCCCACCAATTCCACCTTTCCGTATTTCAAACTGAATTGGCCTTTCTCTATCTTGCGCACGTCCATCAGCTGGTTGATGAGGCGAAGGATGCGCTGCGCGTTCTGATAGATGAGCGAATAATTGCGCTGGTGCACCTCGTCGCCTTTGTCCATCTTCATCAGTTTCATGAGCGGCCCGACAATCAGCGTCATCGGCGTGCGAATCTCATGGCTGATGTTCATGAAGAACTGGATGCGGGCTTCGTTGAGTTTTTCCCGCTGACGGTGCTCCTCGATGAGACGCTTGGCCCGGAAATGTTCCCGCACCTGCCGCCATGCCACAAAGCCGCCCAAAAGCAACAGCAGGACGTAGGCACAAATGGCCATGGGCGAGAAATACCACGCCGGATGCAACACAACGGTGAGCGCCTTCAGGCCGGACGACTCGCCATAGGCCTCGGCCTTCACGCGGATGTAGTAAGTGCCGGTGTCCATGTTGATAAAAGGGATGCGGTTCTGGCCGGGCTCGAGCGCGGTCCACGGCTTGCCGTTGACGCTGTAATAATAGGTCACGCTACGGTTGCTGGAGCCCATCGTGGACACCTCTATGGCGAACGAACGGTCGTGGTGGGACAGGTGGACTTCCTCGGCCAGCGGGAACCAGCGGTCTATGATGCTGTAACTTCCCGAGCGGTCGCCCACGTGCACCGGTTTGCCATTGACATAAAAGTCCACCATGCGCAAATCCAACTTAGCCGTGTTCTCGGGCCTCTCCACCTCCGACGACCGGAAATAAGTCAGCCCGTTGATGCCGCCAAAGTAGAGCAGGCCGCCCTGCGCGTAGGAGGCGTCCACGCTGAACTCGTTGCCCTGCAACCCGTCCTCGAACCGATAGCTCTCGAAGGTGGAATCGGCCGGACTGAAGCGGGCCAGCCCCTCGTCCGTGCCCACCCAGACCTTTCCGTCGGCCGCCATCTCTATGCTACAGATGGAGTTTCCCGGCAGCCCGTCGTCCTCGGTGAATATCCTCATCGCTCCGCCCTTGCCGGAGAGACGCGCCAAGCCGAGCGCCGTGCCCGCCCAAAGCGTTCCCTCGCCGTCCTTCTTCATCGTGCGGATGATGTTTTTCTGCAAATAACGTCCCACGGGCTGGAGGCCCTCGGCTGTGATGCGGAGCACCTCCAGTCCGTCGGCCGTGCCGACATACAATGAATCGCCGCAAGCCAGCAAGGACATGATGTAGACGTTGTGGAGCACACGGGCACCGCGCTCCACACTGCGGTCAATCCTGAAGGAGAAATGCTTCAGGGCATGGGTGCCGGGCTCGTAGCGGAACAGCCCGTTCCCGTTCGTGCCTATCCAAATATGCCCGTGGCGGTCTTCCGCCAAGGCGTAGGCGTTCGGGATTTTGTCGCCGCCCTTCGCCCAGGCACTGATGTCGGTGCATTCTCCCGTGGCGGGGTCCATCCGCACCACGCCGGACCACGAGGAACCGAGCCAAAGCCCCCGCCGGAGTCGAGCAGGATGCTCATCACCGTGGCTGGCATGCCCGCCACGCCGGGCTTGAAATGCTCGCTGCGGCTGCCGTCGGCCGACAGGTGGTAGAGGCCGCAATGGTCGGTGGCCAGCCACAGGTCGCCATGTCCGTCGCCGGCGATGGCCGTCACGCAGTTCGTCCCGATGGTGTTTTTCTGCACCGAGCGCCGCCCCACGTACATGAACCCGGAGGAGACGTGGGGCATGACCAGCACGCCTTTCCAAAACACACCCACCCACGTGTTGCCCTCGCTGTCCACGAGTGCGTCTTTCACGTTGGAGGTGGCCACGTCGTACTCATACGTGCGTATGTGGCTCTGCCGGGTCTTGCCCGTCCGCTCGTCATATTCCTGCAGCCCGTTCCCGTCGGTGGCCATCAGGATGCGCCCGCCGGGCGCCGCAGTGACGGATGCCAACACGAAATCGCGGCTCTCCGGCGACACGCTCACAAAACGGTGTTCTTCTTCGGAATAGCACAGCAAACCGTCGTGGACCGTTCCCAAATACAGCCGTCCTGACGAACTTTCACAAAACTCCATGCCGCCGGGGCAACGGGCCACATTGCGCGTCGTTTTGCCCACACGGCAATACACCGTGCCGCCCGACTCGAGTATCCAAAGCCTCCCCTTGCGGTCCTCGTGCATTTGGGTGAGGACTCCGGATTGCGGGAGGCCCTGCGCGCGTTCCAGCCACATGCCCCAATCCTCGTCCCGCTCCAAGCGATAGACACCGAAACCGGCCGTACAGACATACACTTGCCCGTTCGAAAGCCGGGACATGGAGATGACATGGGCCGTCATCGCGCTGCCGTTCCCGTCCAACAGGGGAACGTCGGAGAACGAGTCGGTGTCGTAGTCATAAGCTTGCACGCCCGTCTCCATGCCGACCAGCACGCAGCCCGGCTCCAGCTCCAGCACGCAAGTCACCATGTCGTGCCCCAAAGTGCCCGGCTCACCTTGCTTGTGCCGGTATACGTTCATCTTCGCGCCGTCGTAGCGGTTCAGCCCGCCTTGCGTACAAATCCAGATATTCTTCCGGCTATCCTCCGCGATGGAATAAATGCGGGTGTTCGAAAGCCCTTGGTCTGAAGTAAAGGAGATGGGGGTCTGCGCTTTTGCCACGATGAAAAGCAAGACCCAAAGAAGAGATATGAAGTATCGTTTATCCGCCATGGTACAGATTCCTTATAATAGCAGCCGCAAGCTCCACCAGTCTTCTGGGGAAACGGCAAAACCTGCTTGCAAAAATAAGATAAAAATTTGATTCTTTAACGCCATCGGGCCACAAATTTCAACCCGCGACGGCATTCACGCCTTCCGCCCCGCACAGACGGCCGGAATCCGGCCGCAGGGCGGCCTCCCGCGCACCCTTTTCCGCAACGATGGCGTGCGCAGTCTGTCAGCGTACTCTGCGGAGAGTACTCGAGTACTTGCCGCAGAGTACTCGAGTGCCTTGCGGCAAGTACTTTTCCGCACTCCGCACGGGCTTCCGCCCATGAACCGGCAGTACGGATGAAACATGCAAGAAAAAAGCGGGCGGAAAGCAGCCCGTGAATGGAGTGGAAGGACAGCCGCCACAACCGCTTGGCGGCGGGGCGCCGCAAGCGTATAGAAATCCGGACAAAACAAAAGGGAACGGCCTGCGACGGCCAAGAGATGGAACAAAAAGAAGCGCCCCGAAGCACGGGATACGGCATACGCGACCTATGAACAACCTATACAATAGTCGGTAGCGGTCAAGGCAGTGATACCATACGGTAGCGGGTACCTCGCAAGACGCTCTTGCTAACGGGAACATTTAGTACCCGGCTACAAAAAAAATCCTTTCCGCTCGACTTAATACGTATGCCGCCCCGCGCCCCAAGGCGCTTTTGGCGTTTATCATTTTTTTCTTCATATCCAAACTTCACCCGCCGGGAAGCCCGCTGCCGCGGCGATTATGGCAACTTGTCCATGTCGGCCGCCGTATTATTGTCTATGTCCAACCTGAACCGCTTCAGGTCGTCCAACCGGTGCTCCGGCGAAGGGAGGTCGGCAGGGATGTCCCGGCGGGCATACTGCCGGAAATAGAGCAGGCACGCGTCGCGCCACCACCAGGCATCCTTGGCCTGCCGCTCGAAGCGCCGCAGCATGTCGGCATGGCGCTCCGCGTCGACGTAGGGGCGCATGCCGCGCCAAAGGTCTGCAAAGCCTCGGGCCTCTTCCGCACCACGGGTGTAGGTGTAGCAAAGGTTGTCCCACAACGTCAGCCCGTTGCGCATGACGTATCCCCAAGGCACATGGTGAAACCACAGAAGATACTCTTCGGGACACGTGCGGATGTCGCCATAAAGCGTGGACAACGGTTCGTGGTACTGCATGACGGCCTTCGAGCCTCTCGCGCTACGGTCGAATCCCAAGCCGGCAGTATCGGCACGATGGTAATAGGCCGGCATCCAGTCGGGACGCGAACCCGGGACGTCGCACCACGGCTCCGGCCCGTAATGGTGGCCGAAAGCAAATATGTGGTGAAGCCCCAAGGGCATCATGTAGCTGACGGCCACATCCCACGAACGGAGCATCAGCTGCCGGACGGGGAGCACGAATCGCTCATCGGCCGTGAACGTCTGCTTCAGGAACTCGTCGGCAATCCGCGAGGCCTCCAGCCCGGTGTCCCAACACAGGCGTCCAAAGGCGTACCAATTGGCCTGCGCCAGGCTGTTTCCCGTCCAATCTTCCGCATCGCCGATGTTGGACACGCCCGCCATGGCCGACACCGACCGTCGCCCCAGCCGCCGCTGCGTGGCCTCGGCCACGGTGAGTCCCCCGTCCTGATAGGTCTCGGCATCCAGGCATGCCTTCCACTGGGGGGCCAGGAACACGGTGTGGATGGATTGCCCCAAGTATTCCTGGGTGATTTGGAACTCGGGCATCACCTGGGTGGCCTTCATGGCCCCGAACAAGGGGCTGAACGGCTCGCGGGGCTGGAAGTCGATGGGGCCGTTCTTCACTTGGACTATCACGTTGTCGCGAAACTTCCCGTCGAGCGGCATGAACTCTTCGTAGGCTTGGCAGGCCCTGTCGGGGCTGGAAGCCGCATAGACGAAAGCACGCCATAGGACCACACCGCCGTGGGGAGCCAAGGCGTCGGCCAGCATGTTGGCCCCGTCGGCATGGGTGCGCCCGTAGTCCTGCGGACCGGGCTGGCCCTCACTGTTCGCCTTGACCAGAAAGCCGCCGAAATCGGGCACCAGACGGTAGATTTCGGCCACCTTCGCGGCCCACCATTCCTGCACCTCCGGCTCCATAGGGTCGGCACCGGGCAATCCGCCCAAGGCTTTCGGCGAACCGAAGTTGACCGACAAGAATGTCCGTATTCCGTAGGGACGCAGCACATCGGCAATGGCCGACACCTTGCGCAGCATGTCCGGAGACAACATCGCGGGCTTGGCATTCACATTGTTGAGCACCACCGCGTTGATGCCTATCGAGGCATTGGCGCGGGCATAAGCTTCGTAGCGCGGGGAAATCTGCTCGGGCAACTCGTCCCACCTCCAGATGGAACGTCCGGCATAGCCACGCTCCACCGTCCCGTCCGGATTGTCCCAATGGTCCAGCATGCGCAGGTCGTAGGATGGCTTTTCCGTGACAGACTGCCCCTCGTGGAGGTCCGTGCCCGTCTGCTGCATGCGCAACAGGGCGTAGGCGCCATAGAGGACACCCTGCGGGGGAGGCCGACACCACGCTGACGCCATCGCTCCTGCGGCTGAGGGCGAACCCGTCGCGGTCCGGCCCTTCGGGCAGAACCTGCAGGACTACGCGCCCGTCACCACGCCAATAGTCGGCCAACTCGCGGACGGCGATGTCCAACGTGGGTGTCCGCTCCGTTCCATGCCCCAGGCGCACGTCGGCTTCCCCGGCATTCCGCTCCATGCGGAGCCAAAGCCGGCTGCCGTCTTCTGCGCGAAGCAAGGAAAGACAGCACAACGCCCACAGCATGAACAAGCACCTCATGGCATCCACTCTCCCGTTTATTCGTCCTTTCCCTCAATCGTCAGTATCCGTCCCTCGGCATCGTAGTGCAACTCACACACCTTCAGGCTGCGCAGCCACGTGCGACCACCTGACGGCACCGAATCGTGATGGAACAAATACCACTTGCCTTTGTATTCCACGATGGAATGGTGAGTGGTCCAGCCCACGACTGGAGTGAGGATGACACCTTGGTAAACAAACGGCCCGTAAGGATTGTCGCCCACGGCGTAGCAGAGCAAATGGCTGTCGCCAGTGGAGTAGGAAAAATAATACTTGCCACGGTACTTGTGCATCCACGAAGCTTCAAAAAAGCGATGTGGGTCGTCCGCCGCAAGCGGCTTTCCGTCCGCGCCCAAGACAACCACCGCACGGGGTTCCTCGGCAAATTGCTTCATGTCGTCGGTCAAACGGGCCACGCGGGACGGCAAAGCAGGCTCACCGGCTGCGGGAAGACTGGCACACTCCAGCGCGCTGTTGTCGCGGTAGCGCTGAAGTTGGCCGCCCATCAGGCCGCCGAAATAGACATACACCTGGCCGTCGTCGTCCTTGAACACCGCCGGATCCATGGAATAGCTTCCGCGGATGGGGTCGGGCTCAGGCACGAAAGGACCGTAGGGAGGGTCGGACACGGCCACGCCGATACGGAAAATGTCCGTCTTGTCCTTGGCCGGGAAATAGAGGTAATACTTGCCGTTCTTCTCACAGCAGTCGCAATCCCACATCTGCCGTTTGGCCCATGGCACGTCGGCCACATCAAGCACCACGCCGTGGTCGGTCACCTCCCTTCCATCACGTCGTCCAAGGAGAAGACATGGTAGTCGCGCATGTTGAAATGCGAGCCCCAATCGTCCTCGGGGATACCGCTCTCATAATCGTGGGAGGGATAGATATACACTTTGCCATCGAACACATGCACTGACGGGTCGGCCATATAATCGCCCGGCACCAAATATCTCTTCTTCATCACGCAAAACTCTTTATGTCAAACAAATCCACGCACATACCGTTCACTTGTCATACTTGCCAGACTCCGCCATCTCGATGATGGTTTGCACGAAAGGCTTCGGCTGCATGTTGCGGTCGAAGGCCAAGGGATAGTCCGTACGCCCACGCACCGGGAAGTTGTTCTTCCACGAGTCGCCGTCCGTCACGCCCCAGAAAGTCACGCGCGTAAGGTCTTTGCTGTGGCGCAAATAAATGTCGAACAGCTTGGCATAGAAATCGTCCTGTTCCTTGGCCTTGTCCGCAGGAAGTCCGTCGGTATAGGGGTCCATGGCTTTCTTGTAGTCGAAGTTAGTCTCCACGGCCGCACCGTAATTGCCCCTTGGCCAAGGCAAAACGCTAAGGTCCAACTCGGTCACCATCACCTTCACGCCCGCAGCGATAAAGGCGTCCATGCTTTTCTCGTATTCGTCGAGAGGCGTGTTGAATCCCACGTGCGACTGCATGCCCACCGCGTCAATACGGCAACCATGCTCTTTCAGGTCTTTGACCAGTCGCACCACGGCCTCGCGCTTGCCGGGAGAATCCATGCCGTAGTCGTTATAATACAACTCGGCATCGGGGTCAGCCTCGTGTGCGAACTGGAAGGCCAGACGGATGAACTCGGGACCAATGATACGATAGTAGAGCGATTTGCGGTACTCCCCGTTACCCTCTATGGCCTCGTTCACCACATCCCAGCCTTTCACACGTCCTTTGAAGTGCCCCACCACCTTATATATGTGGTCCTTCATCCGCTGAATCAAGACTTCGCGGCTCACTTGGTTGCCGTTCTCATCCTTGAAGAACCAACGGGGTGCCTGGGAATGCCATATCAGGCAATGCCCGGTGACCACCTGCCCGTTCTTCTCGGCCAAATCGCACAAGCGGTCGCCGTCGGTGAAATTGAACTTTCCTTCTTCGGGTTGCAATGATTCCGCCTTCATGCAGTTCTCGGCCACGACAGCACTGAACTGGTTCTTGATGAGCGCCTGCAGTTCCTCGTTCTTGCTCATTACCTGGCGAGTACTTAGTGCCGTACCAATCAGGAATTTATCAGCAAAAGCCTCGCGCATCGTCTTGGCACCGTCGGCGAAAGCCATGGCGACAGCCATCAGCGCCGCTCCTAATGTCATCATCCTCTGTTTCATGTTTCCCTCCTCTTTAAATGGTTATTATAAATATAGTGTGTTCAATCATCAATACCATCCGCGCGCCTGCGGGCCAATTCAGCCTGCATCTTCTCGTTCACCGACTTGGAAATGGGATAGAAGAAGAGCGCGGCCACTCCGATGCCGAAGCAAATGCCCGGCACTATGCTGGAAGCCAAACGTATGCCCATGATGGAAGACGAAGACTGCACCGCCATGGCATCGTTGGCATAGCCGAACATGGAAAGTATCAGTCCCGCAATGGCGCCTCCCACGCCCAGTCCCGCCTTCAGGGCGAACACCACGCCGGAGAAACACAAGCCGGTGGCGCGCCGACGGTTCACATATTCAATGTGGTCGGCCACGTCGGCAATCATCGCCCACAACAAGGGGACTGTCGGCGCATAGGCCAGACTCTTGAGCACGCCCAAGGTGAAAATCAATCCGATTTCGTCTTCCGACGGCAACATGAACGCTGCCGTAAACAACGCCGTCAGCGCCAGACAGACAATGAAAGTGGCCTTCTTGCCATAACGGTTGGCTAAGAACTCCGAAAGAAGAACCACACCAGCCAGCTGCACCAACGCCCCTATCATATTAAATAAGGAGAGACCTATGGTGTAGGACTCTATCGGGGCTATCGTCCCGTCCGCGGTCCGCGTGGCCAAAAGGCTGAAAGAATCGAGCACCTGCATGCCCGCCCCCAAAACAGCTCCTTCGTCCTTCACCAAGCCCAAACGGTCAAGGAAATGGCCCAAAGCCTGAGGGTCCACATAGTTCTGGAAATAGTAGCACATGGCCGAACCCCACATGGCCAGCGTGATGAATACGAAAAGCGTGAGAATGAACATCGAGCGCCACGAAACGTCGCCGAACAAGTCCTTCAGGTCGCTCTTCACATCCACTTTCTGCGAAGGAGGAGGCGCTATGCGCTCCTTGGCCGACAATGCCGCTACCACAAGGAATACAAAACCCACCGCCGCAAAGATGCTGATGGTCACCAGCCAACCCTGCGCGTCGTCGGAGCCGGAACCGCGCCCGAACTTATGCACCAAGGGCAGCGTCAGGCCCTGCACGACAAACTGTGCGACCGTGGCAGCCACAAAACGGATGGACGTAATGCTCGTGCGCTCCTTGATGTCGCCCGTCATCACTCCACCCAACGAACTGTAAGGCGTATTATTAAAGGAATAAAGCGACATGAGCAACACGTAGGAGACTCCCGCATAGAAAGCCACCAATGCCTTGTCCTCTATCCCCGGGTTGTAAAAAGCGAGCACGTAGAACACCATGAACGGCAGGGCCGTCCACAGCACCCACGGACGGAACTTCCCCAACGGGTCTGCGTCTTGTCGGAAAGGATGCCCACCGTAGGGTCGACAAAAGCGTCCACGATGCGCGCAATGAGCAACACCGTGCCTGCCACCGCGCCTTCCAGTCCGAACACGTCGGTGTAAAACTTCAACTGGTAAATCATCATCATCTGGAAGACGAGGTTCGCCGCCGCGTCGCCCAATGAATAACCAACCTTTTCTCCGAATGGCACTTTCGGTGCCAGAACCCTTACCCCATGCGTGACAGGCATGTATTCTCTGAACTAACGCACCTTAACCGTTTTCCAAAGGTCTTCCCCTTTTGCGGTTGCAAAGGTAGGAAAAACTTGCGAAACGACCAAGCAAAACTTATCTTTTTCACTTTCCGGCTCAATCATTCAGGTAGTCCAGCACTTTCCCGCTGAGCTGCAACAGTGAAATCTCACACATTTTCGTGTCGTACTCCGCCACGAGCAGGCGCTCTTCGGCGTCCAGCAGGCTCTGCTGCGCCTCGCGCATCTCGAAACCGGACAAGTCGCCTTTCATGTAACGCAAGTTTGCATATTCATAGTTCTCTTCGGCCGCCACGAGGTTCTGCCGTTCCATCAACACGACTTGCCAGTTATTCTTATAAGCCTGCCACAAGTCGCTCAAGTCGGCCTTCAGGGAGAGCCTCAGGTTCTCGCGTTCCAGTTCGGCATATTCTATGGCCAGCTCGGCATTCCGCTTCTGCATCCTCCGCTTTCCGTCGAAGAGGTTAAAGCCGACGGTGATTCCCGCGTTCAAGCCCCAGTTGTCCCGCTTCTTTGTGGCCGAGAGTTCATACCGGTTCAGCGTATATCCATAGCCCGCGTTCAAGCGCACGTAAGGATAATCGCGCGACATGACCTTCTTGTAATCGGCCTGCGCCACTTCGGTGCTCTTGTCGGCGATGAGCAGTGAGGCGTTGGTTGCCAGCGTAGCTTGCCACAGTTCTTCATAGCGCAAGTCGGGGTTCACGTCAATGGCCGTGTCCCGTATGCCGACCCACTCCACCATGTTCTCGTTTGCCATCAGTTCGTTGAGACGGATGCGTGAGGAATTGAGCACTTCCCGCTGCTTCATGTATTGTGCGCTGTCGGCGTTGAAGTCCACCTTGGCCTGCAGGTAGTCCAACCTGGAAAAATTACCGATGTGATAGCGGACCTCCACGATGCGCATGCGCTCCCGTGAGAGCGACATGGCGTAGCGGAAGTTTTTCAGGCGGATGTCTTCTTGTATGTAATTGTAATACTCCGCGGTGAGCGAGGCCACGTAATCTTCTATGGCCAGCCGCGTCTGCAGTTCGCCCTGTTCCTTCAGCAGTTGCAGCTGCTTGTAGTTGGTCCAGACGCTGAACCCGTCGAAGATGGTCCAATTCAGGTCTATGCCGGCATCCAACGTCCCGTCGTATGCCCCGCGCTCCGTTGTGGTAGCCCCGTCGCGTGGAGTGGTGCGCGTCGTGGCCAGATTGCCGCCGTAAGAGGCACTGAGGTCTACCGTGGGCAGCAGGCCGGCATTGGCCGGCGTGGCATTGTTCGCACTCACCTCCTGCTGGTTCTTCACCATTTTAATGGAAAAATTATGCTCCAATCCTCGCAAGAGGCATTCCTGCAAGGTGGTCACCCCCGCCGGCATGCCCATGGCCGTGGAATCGGTTTTGTGCATGCACGCTGGCGTGGGCCGCCAAGAAAAAGGACAAGTCCCAATATCTTATTTTTCATCTTTCTGTTTTTTGCTGATTCGGTTCGTGGATATATAAGTATAGACTGCCGGCACGATGTACATGGTGAGGAAGGTGGAGACCAACATTCCTCCCACGACAGCCACACCCATGGCGATGCGCTGGTTGCAGCCTTCGCCCGAGGCAAAAGCCAGCGGAATGAGGCCTAGGATGGTGGCGGCGCTGGTCATCAAGATCGGGCGCAGGCGCTGCAATGCCGCGTCGCGCACGGCCGTGATCTTGTCTTCCCCAAGGTCTTGCTTCAGGTTGGCAAACTCCACAATCAGGATGCCGTTCTTGGCCACCAAGCCTATGAGCATGATGATGCCAATCTGACTGAAGACATTCATCGTGATGTCGCTGAAATACATGAATATCAGCGCGCCGGTAATGGCCAGCGGCACGGTGAGCATGATGACGAACGGGTCCTTGAAACTTTCGAACTGGGCGGCCAAAATCAAATAGATAAGCACCAGGGCCAGGATGAAGGCAAACATCAGGCTGGAAGAACTCTCGCGGAATTCCTTCGAATCGCCCGACAACGCCGTGCGGAAGGTGTCGTCCAACACCTCGGCGGCAATTTTATCCATCTCGTCCAAGCCGTCGCCAATGGTTTTTCCCTCAGCCAGTCCTGCGG
>VOFD01002298.1_pt1:0-27500 | contig 28572 bp, 28 predicted proteins | sample 5384101 | NCBI WGS metagenome assembly VOFD01 (sample SAMN12384723, study PRJNA508395) | human gut metagenome | isolation source: healthy gut C | host: Homo sapiens
ACGGTGCGACGTTCGCGTGGGAAGGTTAGCGGTTCCTTGCAAAAAGTGGAAATGACGTTGACCAACCTTACCTCCGGAGTGGAACAGCAAGGGACGAAGACCGAATTATTATCCCGCATCAGTGAACTGATCGGACTCTCTTTCGAACAGTTCAACCGCTCTGTGTTGCTGGCTCAAGGAGATTTTGCTACCTTCCTGAAGGCTCGTCAGCCTGATAAAGCCGAAATCTTGGAAAAACTGACCGGAACGGAAATTTACTCGCGTATCTCTGCTTCCATCTATGAACGCACCAAGCGGGCGGAAAGCGAATATAAATTATTGCAGGAGCGTATCAAAGGCATTGAGTTGCTGACAGATGAGCAATTACAGCAACTTTCGGCTGAAAAGGAAGAATTACAAGTCCGCTTGTCCGTTTCGAAGAAGAAAGAGGAGGCGTTGTCCGGCAAGTTGAAATGGCTGGAAGAAGAAGGACGCTTGAATACAGGATGCATACAGGCGGAAGAATCACTTTCCGGCATCAGAAAAGAAATAGAAGCCGCCCGTCCACGTTATGAACTGTTGGCCCGTATAGAGCAGGCTCAGGATATCCGCGATGTGTATATGGAACAGCGTAACGCCCGGAAGCAGATAGATGCCGGTCGTTCCCGGTTAGGCGAAATAGAGGTTGCCATCCGGCAGAATGCGGCTTTACAGACTTCCGCGAACGTGCAGTGGGAAGCCGCTCAGAAGGAGCTGGCGGAATTTAAGACCTATTTGTCGCAGCAAGAACCGCAATTGGATAAAGCCAGAGCATTGGATGTGCAGTTGGTGGAAAATAGAAAGCAATTAGCGGAAAGTCAGAAAGAAGCGGCTTTGGCATTGCAGGCTAAAGATAATCTGCATCAATCCGTTTGTAAGACAGAGAAGGATATAAGTTTGTTGATGGAGAAGCAAACCGCCTTGCAAACCTGGTTTGAACGATATACTGCTTATTCCCAATTGATTCCTGCCGTTGAACTGATTACCAGCTTGCTTACCAATCTGGAAATGGCAAGGGCGCAAAGCGTATCAAACCGTCAACTGCTGGATAAAGTAAAGAAAGCGAGTGAAGCGGAGGAACAGCGGTTGAAATCGGTACAACAGGAAGCCGAGCGTCTGAACCGACTGTTGCCGGCAGAGGTGCTGTTGCTTCGTGAGCAGTTGGAGGAAGGAAAGCCATGTCCGGTTTGCGGGAGTTTCCATCATCCGATGAGGGAACAGACCAATGTCCAATCCTTGCAGGAAGAGGAACTGAACCGTGCGAAAGAACAGGTTGCTAAAGAAACGGAACAACTGAAAAACACGCTGAATGCCCGCCAACTGGAGATGGCCCGTCTTTCTGCATTGATTGAAAATTATGTGGCGCAAGTTGATGATACGCTGAAAAAAGTAGAAACATACGTATCCATTATTCCCAATTGGAAAGATTTGTTGGAGCAGGGCACATTGAAACATTATGTCCAGCAATTCGGCAGGCAATGGAATGCCCGTTTGCAAGAGCAGACCGAAATAAAAGAGGCTCTTACCTCAAAATCAGCCCAAAGAGATAGTTTGAAAAAAGAAGAAGCCAATGCCATTGGTTTGTACGAAGAAAAGAAACAAAAAGAAGAAAGACAGCAGGCAGAATTGAACGAACGTGCTCGTCTGCGGTCTTCCCTGCTGAATGGTGAATCCACCGAAACAGTGGTTGCAACCCATGCAAGACGGCAAAAGGAACTGGAACAACAACTGGAAAAAGCCATGAACTTGCATCATTCTTTAACTGTGCAGGCGGAATCTTACAAAGGGCAGACCGCACAGATGGAAAAGGAATTAGTCCGTCTGACTGCTGTCTTGCAACAAGACGAATTGAAAATAAACGAGTGGCTCACGCTTCAAAAGGAAACGTATGCCGAGTTGGAACAATTGCTTTCCAAAGACAAAAGCTGGATACTGGCTGAGAAACAAGCGTTGGGCACACTGAAAGAGAAGGAAACCACTCTTCAGGCGATCCTTGCGGAGCGAAGGCAGAAAAGGGAGGAGCATCAGCAAGCTCCTCTGAAACCGGATACCACGGAAAACAAGGAGTCGCTGATTGAAACATTGACTGCCTGCACTGCTGCTAAAGAAATGGAAACCGGACGTTTGGCCCAAATAGAGGTGACGATACAGAACCATATAAAAGGTAAGGAACGCATAGCCGGCATCGAGAAAGAGTTGGAGGAAAAAAACTCTATCTACGAGAATTGGGCGAAACTGAACGAACTGTTCGGTTCCCAGACTGGCGCCAAGTTTAAGGAAATAGCCCAAGGTTATACGCTTGATGTCCTTTTGCTTTATGCCAACAGGCATTTGCAAGACCTTGCCCCCCGTTACGAACTGCAACGCATCCCTGATACGCTGGCCTTGCAGATTGTGGATCTTGATATGATGGGTGAGGTGCGTAGTGTCCATTCCCTTTCGGGCGGGGAATCTTTCTTGGTATCTCTCGCCTTGGCATTGGGCTTGTCTTCCTTGTCCTCCAACCGGATGAATGTGGAATCGTTGTTTATTGACGAAGGTTTCGGATCGCTGGATATGGACACTCTGCGCATTGCGATGGATGCTTTGGAGCGGTTGCAGATGCAAGGGCGTAAGATAGGGGTGATTTCCCATGTGGCGGAGATGATGGAACGTATCCCTGCGCAGGTGCAGGTGGTGAAGACCGGAAGCGGAAGGAGCAAGGTGCAGGTGATGGGACCAATATAAGGATTGTACTCCATTACAGATGACAATAAAATAAAAAAGTGACGGACTATGAAAAAAACATTAATTGGATTATTGGGCTCGACAGTTATATGTGTACTGTTTCTTGCAGGTTGTATTGATGAACATTACGGGGAGGATAGCAATACCATTGTTACCAATCTGACCGGTTATGCATGGGAGAGAACATTTCAGATACGTACTGAGGATGGCAGGGATGCGGAAGTCAACGTGAGTTCGAAATAAGAATAAATATATTTCACTTATAATTAGAAACATAGCGATAAAAGTATTAAATTTATAGTGCTGAATTATAACATTTAAACGATTACCACTATGTTTCCAGAGTCTAAAGTTACAGAGATTTATTGTATGGCCGATGATTTTTGCAAGGAATTTACATTGCAACAGGAAAAATATATGATTAAGGATATGAAGACCATGCATCGTAACAAACCCAACCGTATGAGTGATGCAGAGATTATGGTTATTCTAATCCTGTTTCACTCCGGTGGTTTCCGTTGTTTCAAGCATTACTACAAGGAGTATGTCTGTAAACATCTGAAACACCTTTTTCCTCGTCAGGTTTCTTATAACCGTTTTGTGGAACTGGAGAAGGAAGTATTGCTTCCCATGACCATATTCATCAAAAGAGTACTGCTGGGAACTTGTACCGGCATCAGTTTCGTTGATTCCACTCCCTTATGTGTATGTCGTAACCAAAGAATCTTGATTCATAAGACATTTGAAGGGCTTGCCGAGCGTGGAAAATGTTCTATGGGATGGTTCTTCGGATTCAAGCTGCATCTGATAATCAATGACAAAGGTGAAATCCTCAATTTCATGTTCACGCCTGGAAACGTGGATGACCGGGAACCGTTGAAACAGGGTAGGTTTCTGGAAAACATCAAAGGAAAACTATGTGCAGACAAGGGATATATAGGTCAGGCTCTGTTTGAAAACCTTTTCCTTAATGGCATACAACTTGTTACTAAAGTTAAAAATAATATGAGGAACTCACTGATGAGTATTGCCGACAAGATTTTGCTAAGAAAAAGAGCCTTGATTGAAACGGTCAATGACGAACTGAAGAACATCGCACAGATTGAACACTCAAGACATCGTTCATTCAGTAACTTTATAGCCAACTCCTTGTCGGCTATCGCGGCATACTGCTTTTTTGAAAAGAAGCCCGCCATTGACGTAAAGTTTGTCAATGACGGACAACTTGCTATTTTTTGATTTTATTTCGAACTCACGTTATTAATGTTATAACTGTACGATTACACCGGAAATTCCATATCAAAGACAAGGACGTTTTTTAAAAAGATCAAGAGCTTTTTAAAAAGAACAGGAGCTTTTTCAAAAACAACAGGATGTTTTTGATGCTTTTCTACTCGTATTGCATAACATGGCAAAATACCTTGTTTTTCTTTCAGAAGTTTCAGCTTCTCCGCAAACGTCCTGTTCATCGGCTTTTCGGCTGAAGGATATACACGATAAAATCCTTCAGCCGAAAAAGATCTTTCAGCGTGACAGGGTAAGCGATGTCGTATTGGTTGGTTTTCTATCGGTATTCGGATTTACCTTTATACATTTATTGACTACGGCTGAAAGAAAGAACTACGCGGTTGAAGGATCTCGGTGCATCAATCTGTCAGCCGGAATGCCGATGAACAGGACGTTTGCGGAGAGGCTGAAACTTCTGAAGGATTTTTGGGGGCATTCTTCAAGAGAGGGGTATTTCTCTTCAAAAGATGGATACGCATATCAAAAAGAAGGTGGAAAGACTTTGAAAACTTGTCGCAAGATGTCGCAATTCTTGTAGCAAGTTTTTCGGAATCTTGTAGCAGGATTTGCAGATTCTTGGTATAGGAATATCTTGTTTGATTTTATAGCTGTCCGGTAAAAATGCCGAAGTTCCCCCAAAAAGGTCTAGCTTTGGGATAAACAGATTCGGTTTTAATGGTAAACAAATATGATTGTATCATTCCACAAACATGTAGCTTGTTTGCGATATATATTCCGATAATTTTAGTATATTTTGTAGAATGTGTCTGTGCAAATTAGACGTAGCATTTACCGTCTGTGAAAAGTGGGATACTTATTATTGAACCTGAATCCGAATCCCAGCATCAGATAGTTGGGATCATGGAAATCCTGTAAATTATATCCGATATGAAGGAATGAGTTGCGCGTAACTTCTATCTTCAGTGCCAATATCTGGTAGAAAGATTTTAAATCTCCGCCTGCATGAATCACATTTGTACCCAATCCTATTCCTACTGTGAAGTAAGGCATCACGTACTCGGCACGTCCCGAAACTCCCAGTGCCAGTTGTTTGCCGGCAGACGGCTTGAGGAGCTCATCGCCGTATCCGTCCGGGCTATACACATTCGCACTGCCGTCATAAACCCCGTCTAATGAAATACCCGCACGGAATTTATACCCGAAATTATACATTGGCGCGAAATTAAATCCCAGTACCGGATAAGTTTCAGGAGAAGCAACCATTTGCCCCTCTCCAATCGTTACTCCTTTTCTGCGCCATGAACCGAACAATACCAGGTCATAACTGATATGACGGGGAAATTTAGGTACGGGTGATTGATACAAGGGCTTTGCAAAACATTCTTCTTTTCTATTGATATTGTAAACCAATCCTACCTTTAGTCCGATGGAATTGAGTCCCGCATTCGGGAATTTGGTATTACCGTTAGAGAAATGCGTTACTGCCACACCTGTTGTGAAATCAAATTTGGGAGAAAGCATCCAGTTGAAATAGAAGTTTGTATTCAGATAGGCGTTTACTTTCGAACCTATCACTTTATTATATGGATTCAAATCGCTGTGGTATGGTTTCCAGCCAAATGAAGCGCCGAAATTCCATTCATAGTTTAATGACAATCGTTGGTTGAAACGGGCGATACGCGCTCCTTGAAATAAATAGACAGTAAGCGGGTTGCCCAATTGCGGCTTCTCATACATATTGTAGTAGCCCACGCCAATACCTTGGTAGGCCCCTCTGTAAATACGGTCGTTATAGGTGTTCGGATGAAACTGGAATGAGTACTTCAAGTGAAGCGACAGGGAATTCTCTATGGGTTTCCAATTCAGATTTTCTCCTCTGAAAAAGGAACTGGTGGGGAAAATATATCCGGGACGTGCCTCAATGCCGATACGGTGGATAAAATGACGTTTCAATGACAGGGAATCTACATAAAGCCGGTCGGGGATGTTGGTTTTGTCTGAAATGGAAACCGCTGTTGTGTCTATAGGGTTTCCCTCTGTATATTGATTGATTGTGTCTTTAGCAAAGGTCATGTTACTTAAGAACAGTAATGCATCCAGAAGTATCACGAGTTTCCATTTTTGTATTGTGCCTTTCATATGCCGTGTAATGTTTTTGTGCGTTTTACCGATCTATCGTATGGTCTGATTTTTTTATTTGTGGCACAAATATAATCATAGTATTTGAAAAAAGAAATTTGTTAGATATAAAAAGGTTTTGTATAACCTTGATAACCACTATTTAAACTATTTTGAGGATGGATTGTAATGTCATCCTCTACCATCGGCTCCCCACATCATTTTATTGCGGAGTGTGTTGAAAAAGATATGGCTGTTTCGTTTTACTACATTTATTTTATAGTCGGCTTTGCGGATAGTGAGCCGGCTTCCTTCACGGCAAGTTTCGCTACGTCCGTCGATGGCAATCAGGAAATTGTGGCTGCGGCTCTCTATATCCAATGTGATTTCCCAGTCGTCGTTGATGACAATGGGGCGTACATTCAGGCTATGCGGTGCTACCGGAGTGATGGCGATGGTGTTGCTGTGTGGCACGATGACAGGTCCCCCGATGCTCAGCGAATAGGCTGTAGAACCGGTAGGAGTGGCGATGACCAGCCCGTCCGCCTGGTAGGTGGTGAGATAGGCTCCATTGATGGCTGTGTGGATGGAAATCATGGAAGAACTGTCACGCTTCAGTACCGCTATCTCATTCAGACCGAAAGGGTAACCTTTCAGTTCCTGTTCTTTGCAGGATACTTGCAATACGCTGCGGTCTTCTATCCGGTAGTTTCCATTGTAGATGTCATTGAATGTGTCTTCCATCTCTTCAGGAGAAACATCAGCCAGAAAACCTAATCGTCCGGTGTTGATACCTAGTATGGGAATGTTGCGTGACCCCACACGGCTGGCGGCTTTCAGGAAAGTGCCGTCGCCTCCGATACTTAGTATCATGTCGGCTTCAAAATTATTTCCATCGAAAACACCGGCGTGACGGATGCTTATCTTGAGGTCGTCCGTCAGAAACTCGTAGAACTCCCGGCAGATGTGAACTTCAGCGTTATGTTGTGATAGAATGGATAGCAAACGTTCCACATGAGCCGATTTCTTGGCTTGATAAGTGTTTCCGAAAAGGGCGAATTTCATTGGGCGTATATTCATTAGTTAATTTTATAAATCTTTTGTTTGTCAAAATGGACCAGGTTTTAATAAAACCTGCTAACTTTGCACATCAGAACTGCAAAGATAATAATATATTGCCAAGATGACAAAGTTAAGTGTAAATATAAACAAGGTAGCCACCTTGCGTAATGCCCGGGGAGGCAACAATCCGGACGTGGTGAAAGTAGCCTTGGACTGTGAGGCGTTTGGTGCGGAAGGTATCACTGTACATCCCCGTCCCGATGAACGGCATATCCGCCGCAGCGATGTGTACGAACTTCGTCCGCTGCTTACCACAGAGTTTAACATTGAAGGGTATCCCTCACCGGAGTTCGTTGATCTGGTGCTGAAAGTGAAACCTCATCAAGTAACGTTGGTGCCCGATGCGCCCGATCAGATTACGTCTAATGCCGGATGGGATACCAAGACCAATCTTTCTTTCCTTACCGAACTGATGGATACGTTCGGCAGGCAGGTATCCGCACCTCTATCTTTGTCGGTACGGACAAGGAGATGATAGAATATGCCGCCAAAGCGGGAGCCGACCGGGTGGAACTTTATACGGAACCATACGCTACGATGTACCCTCGGAATCCCGAAGCGGCCATTGCTCCTTTTATAGAAGCGGCGAAGGTGACACGTAGCCTGGGAATGGGGCTGAATGCAGGTCATGACCTTAGTCTGGTGAATCTGAAATATATGCATACGCATATTCCTTGGCTGGACGAGGTGTCTATCGGTCATGCATTGATAAGCGATGCGCTTTATATGGGATTAAAACAAACTATTGAAGAATATAAAAATTGTCTTCGTTCATGATGAATATCACTTTACTGGCTGCACAGGCGGCTTTGGCGGATACCCTTGCCGGGGGTAATCCCGTATTGACTCCCGTTTCAGAGGAGGCTCGGATGAATCTTTGGGATATGGCGATGAAAGGTGGATGGATCATGCTTGTGCTGGCATTGTTGTCTGTCGTCTGTTTTTATATTTTCTTTGAACGCATGGCGGTTATCCGCAAGGCGGGGAAGGATGATCCTTTGTTTATGGAACGTATTCGTGATTATATCCGCACGGGTGAGATAAAGTCGGCTATAAACTATTGCCGCATCACCAATACTCCTTCTGCCCGTATGATTGAGAAAGGTATTACCCGTATGGGACGTCCTGTTGCCGATGTGCAGGCTGCTATCGAAAATTCCGGCAATATAGAAGTGGCAAAACTGGAGAACGGACTGCCTGTTGTGGCGACTATTGCCGGCGGTGCTCCGATGATTGGTTTCCTTGGTACTGTAACCGGTATGGTGCAGGCTTTTTGGGAAATGTCCAATGCCGGGAACAACATTGATATCACGTTGCTTTCAGGAGGTATTTATGAAGCGATGATTACTACTGTGGGTGGTCTGGTTGTGGGTATTGCGGCTATGTTTGCCTATAATTATCTGGTAACCCGTGTGGACAAGGTGGTAAGTCAAATGGAAGCGCGTACCATGGACTTCATGGATTTACTGAACGAACCCGTTCAAAAGTAATAGCGTATGGCACTGAAAAGAAGACATAAAATATCACCTAACTTCAGTATGGCGTCTATGACAGACATCATATTCCTGTTGCTGATATTCTTCATGATTACCTCTACCATGGTGTCGCCCAATGCCATCAAGGTATTGCTTCCGCAAGGCAGGCAGCAGACTTCGGCAAAGCCGCTTACGAGGGTAATCATTGACAAGAACCTGAACTTCTATACTGCTTTCGGCAATGAGGATGAAATGCCGATAGACTTGGAAGAACTGCCCGCATTCCTGCAAAGGTGTGCCGAGAAGGAACCCGATATGTATGTGGCTCTTTATGCGGATGAGGCTGTGCCTTACCGCGAAATAGTAAGGGTACTGAATATTGCTAATGAAAATCACTTCAAGATGGTGTTGGCTACACGTCCGCCTGAGAAGAAACGTTAAGCTGTAAGCATGAAGAAAAATAAGATAACAGGACTGATTGGTACGGCTGTACTGCATATACTTCTCCTTATCCTGCTGCTGGTGATTGCTATCCGCCGTCCGCAGGTTCAGGAAGAGGGGGGGTGTTCCTGTTATGCTGGGAAATACAGAGCTTTCTCAAGGGAATGCCGACCCTTATACGCTGACGGATATAGATATAATGAATGAGCCTGAGGCTCCGGCTCCCGATGTATCTGAACCGGAAACGGTTCCTCCCGTTGAAGCGAAAGAGGAAATCATCACGCAGACAGAAGAGGAAACGGTGGCAGTCCCTAAAAAGGAACCTAAAAAAGAAACCCCTAAAAAAGAAAAACCCAAGAAGGAAACTCCTAAAAAGGACGTACCGAAAAAGGAGGCGGTGAAGCCGAAAGAGAAGACTGAGGCCGAGAAACGCGCTGAAGCAGAAAAAGCGGCGGCTGAGAAGAAAGCGGCTGCCGAAAGGGCGGCAGCGGAAGCGGCGGCGAAGAAGATAGCCGGTGCTTTTGGCAAGGGAACTCAAATGGGAAATAAAGGAACCGGTACCACAGGCTCCGGTCTGGAGGGCAGTCCGACGGGAAACTCTTCGGAAGGGAAGTCCGGCGGAGTGGGCGGTTACGGAACATTTGACCTCAACGGACGTTCTTTGGGTAGTGGCGGTTTGCCGATGCCTGTCTATAATGTGCAGGATGAGGGACGGGTGGTAGTGACTATTACCGTAAATCCCGCAGGACAGGTGATAAGTACCAGTATCAACAAACGTACCAATACAGTAAACGCTTCGTTGCGGAAGGCGGCGGAAGAGGCCGCCCGTAAAGCACGCTTTAACCAAGTGGACGGAGTGAATAACCAGACAGGTACTATTACATATTACTTTAAACTGAAGTAGCTTATGAAAACAATTTATGTATTTTTGGCAGAAGGCTTCGAGGAAGTGGAGGCGCTGACCCCGGTAGATGTGTTGAGACGTGCAGGTTTGCCTGTGAAGACTGTTTCCGTAACAGGTGTGCTGACCGTAAACGGTGCGCATGGTGTTCCGGTAGTAGCCGATATGGTGTTTGAAGAAGTAAAAGAAGGGGATGCGGAGATGATTGTATTGCCTGGTGGTCTGCCCGGAGCGACAAATCTGGATGCTCACGAAGGTTTGGGCAAGTTGATTATGACATTTGCTGAAGCCGGACGTCCGTTGTCTGCCATCTGTGCCGCTCCGTTGGTATATGGAAAGCGTGGTTTGTTGAAAGGTAAGAAAGTAACTTGCTATCCGGGATTCGAAAAGTATCTGGAAGGTGCTGAGTATACGGCCGCTTTGGTAGAGAAAGACGGTAATTTTATTACCGGTAAAGGCCCCGGTGCCGCTATGGCATTCTCATTTGCCATTGCCGAGAAATATGTCGGTGCGGAAAAGGTGACAGAATTGAAGCAAGGGATGATGATTGCAGAATGAACAGGCATGTCATTATAGTTGCAGGAGGCAAAGGGTTGCGTATGGGAGGGGATATTCCCAAACAGTTTTTGCCTGTAGGGGGCAAACCTGTGTTGATGCGTACCATAGAGGCTTTTTACGCTTTTGATTCTTCTATACATATTATATTAGTTCTTCCGGTGAGCCAGCAGGCTTACTGGAAAGATCTTTGTGAAACGTATCATTTTGCTTTGCGTCATGATATTGCCGATGGGGGCGAAACTCGTTTCCATTCTGTAAAGAATGGGTTGGCATACGTGAAGGGAGAAGGCTTGGTAGGTGTTCATGATGGCGTGCGTCCTTTTGTTTCCCGGGAAGTGATAGCCGGATGTTATGAGGCAGCGCAGACTAAGCAAGCGGTTATTCCTGTAATTGATGTGGTGGAAACCGTGCGTCATCTTACGAAGCCGGGAAGTGAAACGGTTCCGCGTAATGACTATAAACTGGTTCAGACTCCTCAGGTCTTTGAAGTGCAGCTGTTGAAAGAGGCATATCAACAGGAATATACGGATGCCTTTACTGATGATGCTTCTGTAGTGGAGGCGATGGGCAGGGAGGTCTGTCTGGTGCAGGGAAATAGAGAAAATATTAAATTAACCACCCCTTTTGATTTGAAAATAGCGGAAGTCTTAATTTGAAATGTTCGATATCACTACGCGTGACATAAAATATTTGCAAGGAGTAGGCCCGCAGCGTGCAACCGTCTTGAACAAGGAATTGAATCTTTTTTCCTTGCATGATTTGTTGTACTATTTTCCATATAAATATGTAGACCGCAGCCGCCTTTATTATATCCATGAAATAGACGGAAATATGCCTTATATCCAGTTGAAAGGCGAAATCCTCAGTTTTGAGACTTTGGGTGAGGGAAGACAGCGCAGACTTGTCGGTCATTTTTCTGATGGTACGGGCATCATTGATTTAGTTTGGTTTCAAGGAATTAAATATCTGCTAGAGCATTATAAGACCAGGACAGAGTATATTGTCTTTGGTAAACCGACCGTATTCAATGGCCGTATCAATGTGGCTCATCCCGATATGGATCCTTCAGGCGAACTTACCTTATCTACGATGGGGTTGCAGCCTTATTATAACACAACGGAAAGGATGAAGCGCGGTTTCTTGAACTCTCATGGGCTGGAGAAGTTGATGAAGAATGCGCTTGCCCTGCTACAGGAACCTCTTGCTGAAACATTGCCCCCTCGGTTAGTGGAGGAGCATCATTTAATGTCTTTGGATGAGGCCATCCGTAATATTCATTTCCCCAAGAATCCCGAATTGCTGCGGAAGGCCCAATATCGTTTGAAGTTTGAAGAGCTGTTCTATGTGCAGCTCAATATTCTACGTTACAGTAAAGACAGGCAGCGTAAATATCGGGGCCTGCGTTTTGAACGGGTGGGTGAGATCTTTAATACTTTTTATTCACAGAATCTTCCTTTTGAACTGACCGGAGCGCAAAAACGGGTGATAAAGGAGATAAGAAAAGATATGGGAAGCGGACGGCAGATGAACCGTTTGCTGCAAGGTGACGTGGGAAGTGGGGGAAAACATTGGTGGCCTTGATGTCCATGCTTATCGCACTGGATAATGGCTATCAGGCATGTATGATGGCTCCTACAGAGATTCTTGCCGCCCAACATTATGAAACCATTCGGAAATTCCTGTTTGGCATGGATGTGCGCGTGGAACTTTTAATGGGATCTGTCAAAGGAAAGAAGCGTGAGAAGATATTGAAGGATTTGCTGACGGGGGATGTTCAGATTCTTATAGGCACGCATGCCGTTTTGGAAGATACTGTGGGCTTTTCTTCTTTAGGAATGGTGATTATAGACGAGCAACATCGTTTCGGAGTGGCTCAGCGTGCCAAGTTATGGAGCAAGAATGTTTGTCCGCCTCATGTGCTGGTCATGACGGCTACCCCTATTCCCCGTACCTTGGCTATGACACTGTATGGTGATCTTGATGTATCAGTTATTGACGAATTGCCGCCGGGCCGTAAACCCATCCAGACTATCCATCAGTTTGACAATCGCCGTGCCAGTCTTTATGCTTCCATTCGCAAACAGATAGAAGAAGGGCGGCAAATCTATATTGTTTATCCTTTGATAAAGGAGAGTGAAAAAATGGATATCAAGAATCTGGAAGAGGGGTATGAACTGATTTGTGCGGAATTTCCCGATTGCCAGGTCAGCAAGGTGCATGGTAAGATGAAACCGGCGGAGAAGGATGCTGAGATGCAGCGTTTCGTTAGTGGTGAAACCCAGATTATGGTGGCCACTACAGTGATTGAGGTCGGGGTGAATGTCCCGAATGCCTCGGTGATGGTCATTGAAAACGCCGAACGTTTCGGACTTTCACAATTGCATCAGTTGCGTGGGCGTGTGGGACGTGGAGCTGATCAGTCTTATTGTATTTTGGTCACCACTTACAAACTGACCGAAGAAACTCGCAAGCGGCTTGAAATAATGGTACAGACCAATGATGGTTTCGAGATAGCGGAAGCCGATTTGAAGTTGCGCGGTCCTGGTGACTTGGAGGGAACCCAGCAGAGTGGTGTCGCTTTTGACTTGAAGATAGCCGATATTGCCCGTGACGGTCAATTATTGCAATATGTCCGTGATGTGGCAAATCGTATTGTAGATGAAGACCCTGCAGGAACTCATCCGGAAAATGCTATTCTTTGGCAGCAATTGCAAGCATTGCGTAAAACAAATATAAATTGGGCGGCTATCTCTTAGTTTATGTTACTGCATTGTTAAAAGCAAGGATATATGTTGCATAACATATTTGTGGTGTTTCCCCTTTATTTATAGAGGTTTCTGAACATTTTATCGAAGCATTGTATATAACTTACATACAAAAAGAGTTAAAGAAGCTCCTTCTTTCTCAAGGAAAATCTTTATCTTTGGAAGAATTTTTGGAAAAAGCACAGTATAAACCTTAAATGAACCCAATATTATGATGGAAAAAACGCTGGTTATTTTGAAACCTTGCACTCTGCAGAGGGGCTTGGTGGGTGAGATTATTAATAGATTTGAAAGAAAAGGCCTGCGTTTAGCCGGAATGAAAATGGTTCAGTTGACGGATGAAGTGCTTAGCGAACATTACGCTCATTTGAGTTCAAAGCCGTTCTTTCAGCGAGTGAAAGATGCAATGATGGTTTGTCCTGTTATTGTATGCTGCTTTGAAGGTGTGGACGCTGTCCAAGTAGTGAGAACATTAACCGGTCCTACTAACGGACGTCTGGCGGCTCCCGGTACTATCCGTGGAGATTACAGCATGAGCTTTCAAGAGAATATAGTTCATGCTTCCGATTCGCCGGAAACCGCTGAAGTGGAACTTAAACGATTTTTTAAACCAGAAGAGATATTCGAGTATAAGCAAGCCGTGTTCGGTTCCCTTTATGCTAATGACGAATATTAAAAAGAAAAACCTAAAAAACGGATGATTTTGAAATGTGTTAAAGTAGTCGCAGCGGCAGCCTTCGCCCTGGTTAGCCTGAATGTGTCAGGACAGGATCTGTTGGCACGCCAGGCACCTATCGACCGAAAATTGAAAGCAGTAGATTCTGTTGCATTGATTCGTCAGATAAAGGCGGAAAAGTCAGCTTATCCTGCATATAGTCTCTACCCTAATTGGAGTAACGAGCGTGTACACGCTTATGGTAATACTGTTACTATTCCTGATACATTCCGTATTGATATGACCGGTTTCCGTATGCCGACAGAACACACAAAAATAACTTCTAAATTTGGTCCCCGTCGTCGTCGTATGCACAATGGATTGGATATAAAAGTATATATAGGTGATACGATTCGTGCAGCTTTCAGTGGAAAGGTACGTATGGTGAAGTATGAACGCCGCGGATATGGAAAATATGTGGTGATTCGTCACGAGAATGGATTGGAAACAGTATATGGTCACTTGTCAAAGCAGATTGTGGATGAGAACCAGTACGTAGAAGCAGGAGAACCTATCGGATTGGGTGGAAACACCGGACGTTCCACTGGGTCACATCTTCATTTTGAAACGCGTTTCTTGGGACAGGCCATTAATCCGGCATTGTTATTTGATTTTGAGAAACAGGATATTGTAGCCGATTCTTATTTGTTCAGAAAAGGTAATAACAGATACCAGCGTAACAGGACTAATAGTAAGAATGTGAATTTGCTTGCTTCATCAGATGGTACTATCCGTTACCATAAGGTAAGAAGTGGGGATACATTGAGCCGCATTGCACAGAAAACAGGTACATCTATTGATGCTTTATGCAAGTTGAACCACATTACCCGCAGAACTATTCTTCGTCCGGGACAAGTGTTAAGATGTTCTTAAGCTTTAGTTAATTAAGAAATATAAAATAGGGCGGGAAAGAGTATTCTTTTCCGCCTTTTTGTTTACGCTTAAGCAGAAAAATGCGTAACTTTGCCGCCTAATCATAGAGTGTGATGAAAGATACGAAACAACAATTTGAACATGTGATAGCTATTTGCCGTGATTTGTTTGCGAAAAAACTGCACGATTACGGTGCAGCATGGCGTATCATGCGCCCTTCATCTGTTACCGATCAGATATTTATCAAGGCAAACCGTATTCGTAGCATTGAAACCAAAGGGGTGGCGATGGTGGATGAAGGTATCCGTTCGGAGTTTATCGCTATTGTAAATTATGGAATAATCGGCTTGGTTCAATTGGAACTGGGATATGCTGAAACGGATGACATGACTGAAGAGCGTGCTTTGGAATTGTATGACCGGTATGCCAAACAGGCTTTGGAACTGATGTTGGCCAAAAATCATGATTATGACGAAGCGTGGCGCAGCATGCGTGTCAGTTCGTATACTGATTTGATTTTGATGAAAATCTATCGTACCAAGCAGATTGAAGGTCACGATGGAGCTACATTGGTATCAGAGGGCATTGATGCCAACTATATGGATATGATTAATTATTCTGTATTCGGATTGATCAAGTTGGAATTTGGAGAGTAAACAGTTACATAGTATCATTGGAATCTGGACAAACGCCTGCCGTTTTTTGCTGGCGGCAGTATTTATATTTTCCGGTTTTGTCAAAGCGGTAGATCCGCTGGGTACCCAATATAAAATTCAGGATTATTTGGAGGTTTTCGGTTGGGCTGCTTCGGTGCCTGCCTTTCTTCCGTTTCTGGCGTCTGTATTGCAGGCAATGGTCGAGTTTTGTTTAGGAGTATATCTTTTGTTTGGTATCCGCAGGAGAATGACCACCTTGTTTGTTGTGCTTATCATGGGGGTGATGACTCCGCTCACCTTATGGTTGGCTCTTTCCAATCCGATATCGGATTGTGGATGTTTCGGTGATGCTGTGACTTTGACTAATTGGGAAACTTTTGGGAAGAATGTACTTTTGTTGATAGCGGCGGTGTCCGTTTTTAAATGGGGAAACCGTATAACTCCTTTGGTGACCAAGCGTTTCGATTGGTTGGTGGCTATGTATACGTTTCTCTATATTTCGGGGATGACTTTGTATTGCTACCGTGAGTTGCCTGTCTTTGATTTCCGCCCTTATCATATCGGGGCAGATATACGTAAAGGGATGGAAATTCCGGAAGGAGAGAAGCCTACTGTTTATGAGACCCGTTTTATTCTTCAAAAAGATGGAGTGGAGAAAGAGTTTACATTAGAAAATTATCCTGATAGCACATGGACTTTTGTGGATTCCAAAACGATGGTGAAGGAACAAGGATACGAACCGCCTATTCATGACTTTTCCATTATTCGTCAAGAAGACGGGGAAGATATAACCGATGAAGTACTGGATGATGATAATTATACCTTTCTGTTGGTGGCGTATCAGCTGAGCCAGGCGGATGATAGTACCATTGACCTGATAAATGAACTGTATGATTATAGTGTGGAGCATGGATATCAATTCTATTGTCTTACCTCATCACCCGATAGTGATATTGAAGACTGGCAGGAGCGTACGGGAGCCGAGTATCCTTTCTGCCTGATGGATGACATTACACTGAAAACCATGATACGCTCTAATCCCGGACTGATGTTGCTGAAGAACGGAGTGGTTATAAACAAGTGGAGTGTGAATAGTCTGCCCGATGAATATGTGCTGACCGACAGGCTGGAAAAACTGCCTTTGGCACAAATCAATGAAAAGACTTTCAGTCATAAAGTGGTGCTGGTATTGGCATGGTTTGTCTTTCCGTTGTTGTTTTTCAGCATGGTGGATGTCATTTGGGAGCATTTTCATAGGAAAAAGAAATTGAAAGAGAATCGAACAAAATAATTTCATTAACCCTTTAATAAAACAAACAAAATGAGAAAAAACATTGTTGCAGGAAACTGGAAAATGAACAAGAACCTTCAGGAAGGTATTGCTCTGGCAAAAGAATTGAATGAAGCTTTGGCTGCTGACAAACCTAATTGTGATGTGGTAATCTGTACTCCGTTTATTCACTTGGCTTCTGTTACTCCTATTGTTGACAAGGCTGTAATTGGTGTAGGTGCAGAAAACTGTGCAGATAAAGTATCAGGTGCATATACCGGTGAGGTTTCTGCTGAAATGGTAGCTTCTACAGGTGCTGAATATGTAATTCTGGGTCACTCGGAACGTCGTGCTTACTATCACGAAACTGTGGAAATCCTGGAAGAAAAAGTTAAATTGGCTTTGGCTAATAACTTGAAGCCTATCTTCTGCATCGGTGAGGTATTGGAAGAGCGTGAAGCTAACAAACAAAATGAAGTAGTTGCTGCTCAGTTGGCATCGGTATTCTCTTTGTCTGCCGAAGATTTTAGTAAGATTATCTTGGCTTACGAACCGGTTTGGGCTATTGGTACAGGTAAGACTGCTACTGCTGAACAGGCTCAGGAAATCCACGCGTTTATCCGTTCTTTGATTGCCGACAAGTATGGTAAAGAAGTTGCTGATAATACTTCAATCCTTTATGGTGGAAGCTGCAAGCCTTCTAATGCTAAAGAATTGTTTGCTAACCCTGACGTAGACGGTGGCTTGATTGGTGGTGCTGCTTTGAAAGTTGTTGACTTCAAAGGTATTATCGATGCATTCAAATAATTAATTTCATCACAGATTACTCAAGCTTACACAGATAAAGAATCATAAAATCGTCTGTGGAAATCTGAGTAATCTGTGATGATTTACTTAAATTCATAAAACGACATGAGATACATTTTTATCCTACTCTTTTTGAGTCTCGGACTTTCCGCTTTGGCACAGCAGAACATAGTAGAAAGCTTGCAGCGTAACCGTGCCGGAGAAGGTACTGTAACCATCCGTCAAGATCCTAAAATAACAGGCTTGATTGGTAGTATCTATACAGGAAATGTTACGGGAGGTGAGCAGAAAATGTTGAAAGCCAGAGGGTATCGGGTTCAGGTCTATGCAGGAAACAATTCGCGGGTGGCTCGTAATGAAGCTAATAATGTGGCTGCCAAGGTGAAAGAGGAGTTTCCCGATATGCCTGTCTATGCCTATTTCCAGCCTCCTCGTTGGCTGTGTCGTGTAGGTGATTTCCGCAGTATTGAGGAAGCGGATGCCGCCATGCGCCGTCTGAAGGCTACCGGTGTTTTTAAAGAAGTATCTATTGTTCGTGAACAAATTAATATTCCCCTGGACTAATAACATGGAAGAACTATTGCATCCCGAATGGTCAGCAGAGAAAATTGAACAGTTGAAAGGCCATTATCAGAGTATTTTATCCCTATTGGGTGAAGATGTAGAAAGAGAAGGATTGCTGAAAACTCCTGAGCGCGTAGCCAAAAGCTATGCTGACATTGACACGCGGTTATGAACAAGATCCGCATGCCATTTTGTTGGGAGCTAAATTCAAAGAAGAGTATAGTCAGATGGTTATCGTGAAAGATATTGATTTCTTCTCTTTGTGCGAACACCATATGCTTCCGTTTTATGGAAAGGCACATGTTGCTTATATTCCCAATGGTTATATCACCGGTTTGAGTAAGATTGCCCGGGTAGTGGATGTGTTTTCTCATCGGTTGCAGGTACAGGAACGTATGACACTGCAAATAAAAGAATGTATTCAGGAAACCTTGAATCCGCTGGGAGTGATGGTAGTGGTCGAAGCCAAGCACATGTGCATGCAGATGCGCGGGGTGGAGAAACAAAATGCCATTACTACTACTTCTGATTTCACTGGTGCGTTTAACCAGGCTAAAACACGTGAGGAATTTATGAATTTGATACGGCATAACCGATAAGGAGTTATGCCTTTATTTTAGTACTACCCGGTCGCCGGCACGCTTGGCCATAATTTTTTGTAATTCACTTAATTCTTTAAAGTGGGCCATAACTTCAAGGCATTTATCGGCATTGGCTACTACTTCAGGTTTGTTCAATGCTTGCAGCGTATATTTCATATCCTCTTCTAATATGGCAAGTTTGAAGTCGATAAGTTGGTGCGGTACCAATTCGTGTAAGCGTTCTTCATCTTTAACCATCGCTTGTGAATTGCTTTTACTCAGTTGGTAACGATCATTTATCATATCTGCCGCCAGTTTGCTGATTGTAGGATCGGGATGAGCCAGAAAATAACGCTCTGCCGTGAAGTTGGGGTCATGCAGATGAGCTTCTGCTTCTGCCAGTATTTTCCGGTGCAACGGATTATGGAACTGTAATTCATCCTGTTTCAAATCCATAGAAATATATTCTATCACAGTAAGAGGAGTTTCCGTATTTTCTTCCGTTTCTACATAGCACATGACTTTCTCTCCGTGGCGTATCAAAGTTTGAAGCAGTAACTGCTCTTTTACATAAAAAACGTACTTTTCCCGTCCTTCTTGGGGAATATACGATTGATATCCCGCTTCTGCTTCTGCAGGAGGAAACGGAGGGGGAACATTATCATCCACGCCTAGGGTGGGCATATCGGCAGGAGGTATGCTGCCGGCAGGAAAAGGAGTATCCGCTGGAGGCAGAGAGCCGGTAGTGGCGGATGCGTCTTTTTCTTTCTTGATTTGTTCCAGATAGTTATCATCCCGTTGAAGCAGATGCTTTTTGATCTCGTCTAAAATAATTTGCTCGTTTACGTTCAAGAGGGTAGCACATTCTGTCAAGCAGGTATATCGAATTACTTTATCCGGAATCAGTCCGATACTTCGTGCCATGTCCGATATCAATCCGGCCCGTTTGATGGGGTCCCTTTGTGCGTCTTTTAGTAAAAGGTTGGTCTTGAAACGGATAAAGTTCTCTTCGTGATCATCAATGTATTTTCTGAATTCCGTGGCATTGTGTTTTCTGGAAAAACTATCGGGATCATCTCCATCGGGCAGCAACAGCACTTTGATATTCATGCCTTCTGCAAGTAACATATCGATGCCTCGGATACTAGCTTTTATACCGGCTTCGTCACCATCATATAATAAGGTGATATTGGAGGTGAAGCGGTGTAGCAACCGGATTTGTTGTTCGCTCAATGCTGTACCCGAGTTGGCCACCACATTCTCCAGCCCGCACTGGTGCATGGCAATTACATCGGTGTATCCTTCTACCATGTAAACACAGTCGGCTTTTACAATGGCAGCTTTAGCCTGATAAATGCCATATAGTTCTTTTCGTTTACTGAAGATTTCGGATTCGGGCGAATTGACGTATTTTTGGTTTACTCCCTTGGTACGGCTGTCCAGTACACGTCCGCCGAAGCCAAGCACTTTTCCGCTGATGTTAAACCATGGAAATATCACACGTCCCCAAAAACGGTCGCGTAAACTGCCATCTTCTTTTTCGTAGCATAGTCCGGTCTTGAGTAAAAATTCTTTTTTATATCCTTTTCGCATGGCTTCTTGTGCCAATGCGTCAGGAGCGGTAGTGCTGTATCCCAATTGGAATTTCTTGACAATATCGTCACGGATGCCCCGTTGGCGGAAATAAGACATGGCAATGGCTTTTCCGTCAGCGTGATTGTAGAGGATATTTTGAAAATAATCGCGGGCAAACTCATTGACAACAAAGAGACTTTCCCGTATATTTTGTACTTGTTTCTCCTCATCGGTCAATTCGCGTTCCTTTATTTCTATATTGTATTTCTTTGCCAGCCAGCGTAGTGCTTCGGGATAGGTCATCTGCTCGTGTTCCATAACGAAATGGACAGCATTTCCACCTTTGCCACAGGCGAAGCATTTGCATAATCCTTTGGCCGGTGATACATAGAATGAAGGGGTTTTGTCATCATGGAATGGACAAAGTCCGACAAAATTCACACCGCGTTTCCGCAGAGTGACAAACTCGGATACCACATCTACAATTTGTGCGGCATCCAGTATCCGGTCTATGGTGGGTTGGTCTATCATTGCGAGTGCGAAGATACAAAAAAAACATCGCCAAGGGTGAACCCGGCGATGTTTTTAACGGAATATTGTAATCAGAATTATTTAATATAAGGATTCAGTTTGTTCCATTCGGAAACTGGAGGAAGTACTCCCATAGCAATCACTTCATCACGCAAAGCACAAAGGTGTGCATAACTTTTTTCTAATGCGGCTTCTTCTTCGGGCGTGCCTTTCACTTCTTTTAAGTGGCAGCCATCCTTGGTGATGGAAGTTTCCCAGGCCATCATGATATGGTCGAACTTACCATTGGATACGTAAGTTCCTGCAGGCCAGCGGAATGGTTTTCCTCCCATAGCGGCGGCAATCATTTCGATAGAAACATAGGACGGGCTTTGGAAAGAAGAGCGGCCGCGCAGGTTGATGATGTTTGCACCGCCTTTAGTTACTTTTTGTTGTATTTCGGTCCATTGTTCTTTTGTCAAAGCATCAGTGCCGATGATATCAAGTAATGCTTTTCCGTTTACTTTAGCGGTAGAAGCATAAACAGCCATCTGCTCACCATGACCGCCATACGTGCGGCAGTTTTCTACGTTATCCATAGCGATGCCGAAATGCTTGGACAATTCGCTGCGCAAGCGTGTAGAGTCAAGAGCGGCAAGGGTTGTAACTTGTGATGGTTTCAAACCTGAATATAATAAGGTGATCAGACCGGTGATATCAGCCGGATTGAAAATAACCACGATATGTTTTACGTCCGGACAGTAGGCCTTTACATTTTTTCCGAATTCTTCAGCGATGGCTGCGTTTCCTTTCAGCAAGTCTTCACGGGTCATGCCGGCTTTACGTGCCGCACCACCTGAGTTTACAATATATTTAGCATCGGTCAAAGCTTCCTTGATATCGGAAGTGAATGTGATGTTCATGCCTTCGAAACCGCAATGGTATAGTTCTTCTGCCACACCTTCCAGACCGGGAGCGTATGGGTCATACAAACAAATATTGGGAGTAAGACCCATCATGATAGCAGTTTGAGCCATGTTCGATCCAATCATTCCGGCAGCGCCTACGATTGTCAGCTTTTCATTCGTTACAAATTCCATAATTCTATTATTTAAAGTTTGTATAATATAAACACTTTTGTGGGAGAGGATGTTCTCTCTCCGGGTACAAATTTACAAAAACCCTTTTATTATGGTGTTTATTCTAAAAAATTATATGGGATAATAGAAAGTTATCCCATATAATCATCTTGGGATGGTAAGTTCCAGAATACTTGTCAATCAAGATGTTAAACAGTATTTATTCAAACAGGTTTGTGGATGTGACAAATAATGATATGATTTGTTATGTATTGATGTTTATATAGCTTTTTAATGCGTCTACATATTCTTCAAAGGCTTCAAGCCCTTTTAGTGTAATCTTACAAATGGTACAAGGCATTTTTCCCTTGAAAGTCTTGATGACTTCTACATAGCCAGCCTTGTTCAGCTTGTCTATTTGCACACTCAGATTACCTGCCGTCGCTCCTGTCTGTTGTTTCAGATAGCTGAACTCGGCCTCTTCCACTGAAACCAGTATGGACATCACGGCAAGTCTCAGTTCGGAATGTAGTAATGGATTCAATTCTTTGAACATAGGCGCAAAGTTACGATTTTTTTTGTTTACGGGCAGCATGATTCAATACATGTCCCGGAATAACCATCATGAAAATAAAGACAGGAGCGAAGATTAATATCTGGTTTGGACCTGGATAAAAAAGGCATCCGATGGAGCTTAACGCTCCCAGTGTGCCGCAAATAGTGACAGTTTTATAACCTACCACCAGTCCTGTTAGTGTAGTCCCCATGCCCATCAGCAGAAGGATTATGAACAGGATGGGAAGTTGCCAGAAAAACATGGCGAGCATGGATATCAGAAAGCCGGTTATGCCGAATACCAACCAAATATAATTGATTACTTTGTCCAAATGAGTCTTGATACCCGGCTGCTGATTACGTGTAGAGAGGTAAGTTCCTGTTCCTGCGATGATAGGGAGTAAGAACCATAGGTATTGCCAATAATAATTTCTGGTAGTTACTACCAGAAACCAGATCAGCAGGCTGACAAAGAGGGTGGTATATCCCCAAAAGAGGAATGGCATGCCACAATTGGTTTCTAGCCTGTTTTTTGTATTCTGAATCATTTGAGCGATGAGTTCCAAACTCTCTTTCTCATTCAATTTTCTTTCTTCCATACTGTTTTTTCTTTTTAGTTTGTGATTGATTAATATTTGATGCTTTTTTTCTATGGCTGTCATCAGCAAGCTGATTCCCCAGCCTGCTATCACCCATAGTACCCACCAGTAGTGTGGACTGGTAAACCAGTTTATAGCTATAAGAAACAGGTTTATTACCACATAATAGACTAATGACCAAGTGAGCCAATTCCAAAAATGACGGGCACTTTGCCGGCATGCTGCTTCGATTTGTTCCTGGGTTGGAACTGTCTTTTCGTTGTTTTGGTTTGTTTTCATAGGCTTTATTTCTTACTTATGGTGATATAAAGTTAGTGGTCTGTGCTATACTTTCAGTAGCAAATCTCGGAATAGCTAGTGTGGCACATGCCAGGATAGTGGCACGCTTCTTGTAAAATATTGTGTTTGTTTTCATTGTTATGATGCTTTATAGGTTGAATGACAAAAGTTTATTTTACTTAAATACTTTACAAATGTAATATAGTTTATAATATAAACCAAATTATTATAGAACTTTTTTCAAATAATAATTATCAAGTGTGTATGTGCGGTAGAGGGGAGGTGCAAAATATGTAGTCTTCTTTATGAATTTTACATTCAGACTCTGGTTGGCACGTACTTGAATAAGGACATTCTTCTCTGCTTTTTCTTTCCTGGAGTTTTTCAGCAGTGGCAATAGCTTTTGAAAACTCACTTGTGTGTGTTGTGTATATCGTACTGCGTTTTTCGTAGCTGTTTTCCTGTCCATTCCTTGCCCTGCCCTAGCTTGCGGTGTCCGGTTGTCCTTCGGATTTGCTTCTTTTCCGTCTTTTCTTGTTTTTCGTCTGCTGTTTTCGTATGGGCCCCTTCTTTTTTCCGTCCTTATACGCGCGTGCGAATATTATAATGTGTGTGTCTTTTTCCTCCGGTGTCCTCCGTTATAAACATGCTTTGTAACACATCTGTTATTCAGAGTATTACAAAAAGTTTCAGGAAATCCGTATAATTTTTCCTTCGTATGTTTGCTGGTAATCGTTAAAAGGTCTACCTTTGCATCCGCAATCGAGAGAGATGCGGCACTTCAGACAGTGTGCGACTGACTTGGTGAAACAAACGTAGGAGAGTTTTCCTTGACAGTGTCTGCACCCAGTATCTTACCTTAGCGGGGCTAAGGGAGCGAGAACGGATAAGACGTGGGGAGGATGGACGTCCCGCCTTTTATGGAAGTTTCGAAAAAAAACTTTTTCAAAAAAAACTTTCGAAAACATTTGGTGGTTACGATAAAATCTCTTACCTTTGCATCCGCTTTCGGAAACGATGGCAAAACATAAATGAGAGTTCTTTGAAAGATTTAAGATAAACAAACAAGTAGTACAAGCCGGTGCACCGTATGTAATATATATATGGTGCACGGAAAAACAAGAACCGTCAATATTGATATTGATAGATTTGGAATCCTTGAGCAGATTATCAACTGAACAGTTGGAAAAAGATATTATTACAATGAAGAGTTTGATCTGGCTCAGGATGAACGCTAGCTACAGGCTTAACACATGCAAGTCGAGGGGCAGCATGGTCTTAGCTTGCTAAGGCCGATGGCGACCGGCGCACGGGTGAGTAACACGTATCCAACCTGCCGTCTACTCTTGGACAGCCTTCTGAAAGGAAGATTAATACAAGATGGCATCATGAGTCCGCATGTTCACATGATTAAAGGTATTCCGGTAGACGATGGGGATGCGTTCCATTAGATAGTAGGCGGGGTAACGGCCCACCTAGTCTTCGATGTTTATAAAGGAATAAAGTCGGGTATGGATACCCGTTTGCATGTACTTTATGAATAAGGATCGGCTAACTCCGTGCCAGCAGCCGCGGTAATACGGAGGATCCGAGCGTTATCCGGATTTATTGGGTTTAAAGGGAGCGTAGATGGATGTTTAAGTCAGTTGTGAAAGTTTGCGGCTCAACCGTAAAATTGCAGTTGATACTGGATATCTTGAGTGCAGTTGAGGCAGGCGGAATTCGTGGTGTAGCGGTGAAATGCTTAGATATCACGAAGAACTCCGATTGCGAAGGCAGCCTGCTTGCTGCAACTGACATTGAGGCTCGAAAGTGTGGGTATCAAACAGGATTAGATACCACGGTAGTCCACACGGTAAACGATGAATACTCGCTGTTTGCGATATACTGCAAGCGGCCAAGCGAAAGCGTTAAGTATTCCACACGGGGAGTACGCCGGCAACGGTGAAACTCAAAGGAATTGACGGGGGCCCGCACAAGCGGAGGAACATGTGGTTTAATTCGATGATGACGAAAGATCGAGAAGGTTTTTGTTCTTGTACTGCTGGTGTTGTTTATTCAAGATATGATTCCGTAATGATACGGAAGAGAGAAAAAGAAGCCGGGTCTAATTAAACAGACTAGGTTGAACTTAGTCCTATAGCTCAGTTGGTTAGAGCGCTACACTGATAATGTAGAGGTCGGCAGTTCAACTCTGCCTGGGACTACGAAGGAATCAAGTTCGGGGGATTAGCTCAGCTGGCTAGAGCATCTGCCTTGCACGCAGAGGGTCAACGGTTCGAATCCGTTATTCTCCACTCCATCGGAAACGTAAGAAACGAAGATGAACGATCTATGACATATTGTACAAGCAAACAGTAATTTTAGTAGTAAAGAGCTGAAAGTATATATCATCCCGCTGGCACGCAAGTGTGAGCGAATGGATAAGGAAAGTAAAAAAGGGCGCATGGCGGATGCCTTGGCTCTCGGAGGCGATGAAGGACGTGATAAGCTGCGATAAGCTTTGGGGAGGTGCAAATGACCTTTGATCCAGAGATTTCCGAATGGGACAACCCAATATCTTGAAGAGGTATTATCCAACGTTGTTGGAGGCTAACGCAGGGAACTGAAACATCTTAGTACCTGCAGGAAAAGAAAATAAACAATGATTCCCCCAGTAGTGGCGAGCGAACGGGGAACAGCCCAAACCATCCATGTTACGGCATGGGTGGGGTTGTAGGACTACGCCGTTGCATGAAGACATCAGAGAAGAACTTTCTGGAAAGAAAGACCATAGAGCATGACAGTTGCGTATTCGAATGTTGTCGAAGCATAGTAGTATCCTGAGTAGCGCGGAGCACGAGGAATTCTGCGTGAATCTGCCGGGACCATCCGGTAAGGCTAAATACTCCCGAGAGACCGATAGCGAACCAGTACCGTGAGGGAAAGGTGAAAAGCACTTCGAACAGAAGAGTGAAATAGTTCCTGAAACCGTGCGCCTACAAGCGGTCGGAGCTCGTTAATGAGTGACGGCGTGCCTTTTGCATAATGAACCTACGAGTTGCCTTTGCCGGCAAGGTTAAGTGTGACGACACACGTATCCGAAGCGAAAGCGAGTCTGAACAGGGCGTTCTGGATGAGCTGAGGGTAGGGGTGAAAGGCTAATCAAACTTGGAGATAGCTCGTACTCCCGAAATGCATTTAGGTGCAGCCTTGCGGGTTACTGATGTGAGGTAGAGCGACTGATAAGATGCGAGGGCTTCACCGCCTATCAAGTCTTGACAAACTCCGAATGCGCATCAGTTCTACCGCAGGAGTGAGGGCATGGGTGCTAAGGTCCGTGCCCGAGAGGAGAAGAATCCGGACCACCTGCTAAGGTCCCGAAATGACAGCTAAGTTAAATTAACGAAGTCTGACTGCTAAGACAGCTAGGATGTTGGCTTGGAAGCAGCCATTCATTTAAAGAGTGCGTAACAGCTCACTAGTCGAGGAGTCGGGCGTGGATAATAATCGGGTATTAAGTTGTCTACCGAAGCAGTGGGATCATTTATATGATCGGTAGGGGAGCATTCAGTCAGCGTCGAAGGCGTACCGTGAGGTATTCTGGAGCGGGAAACCCCTCGCCGAAAGACTAAGGTTTCCTGATCAACGCTAATCGGATCAGGGTCAGTCGGGTCCTAAGGCTCAGCCGAACGGCGTGCCGATGGCAGAAACGGTTAATATTCGTTTACCTTCAGGAGTGACGCCTGGAGACGCAGTAGTGACAGTGCCGCCATCTGACGGAATAGATGGTTGAAGGGGTGTAGGGAGTCGATCATGGCAGGCAAATCCACCATGAGATCGAACCTGATAGTATGCCGCGTCCTTCGGGACAAGGCAATAGTGCACGTAAGCATGCTGCCCAATCCTGGGTACCCGTACCGCAAACGGACAAAGTCGGGATGAATATTCTAAGGCGCTTGGTGATCCAGAACTAAGGCAAACTGACCCTGTAGCCGGGATAAAGGGTCCCTACCCTGCCCGGTCCGGGCAACTGTTTAACAAAAACACAAGGTTGCCAAAGAAAGGAGATGTCATCTGGATAA
>VOFD01002377.1_pt1 | contig 28541 bp, 28 predicted proteins | sample 5384101 | NCBI WGS metagenome assembly VOFD01 (sample SAMN12384723, study PRJNA508395) | human gut metagenome | isolation source: healthy gut C | host: Homo sapiens
ATGATTTTATACGGGTCGGTGTCGTCGAACGAGAAGTCGCCCCGGTGTTCTCCTTCCTTTAGTCCGCCGGCGATGGCGAAGTTGTCGAAGCGGCCGTTCTTCTCGCACTCCTTGAAGGCCGAGGGAATGGAAACCGTCCGGTTCGTCTCCATGCGTGGCGACCAGAAGTCGTCTTGGAACCGTACTTGGGTGAAAGGGACTTCCAAGATGGGAACGTCGGTCTGGCTGTGCCCCGTGAGGGGGAAAGCCAGTGCGGAAAGCGCCCATGCGGAGAGCCTGCTGAAAAAGCTTTTGTTCTTCATTGGTTTATGTCGTTAGGGTTTGTCCGTACAAAGATAATCTGTTTTGTTAAATAAGTCTATGATAAGGGCATTTTTTTATCCGGCAGGAAGAGGAAAAAGTGCAAAATCCTTATCTTTGTGGATAGAACGATTAATGGATGAATCAAACATGAGAAACAAACTTCTTTACTCCCTTTTTCTTGTGGGGATGTGGTGCCTGGCGGCGGGCCGTGCGGCTGCCGCCGGAGTGCCGGCTCCTTTCGAGGTGGAGCAGCCTTCGCTCCGAGTGTTCCTTCCCGATCCCGATTTGGCCACGGGGCGTGCTGTCGTCATCTGTCCGGGTGGCGCTTATTCCCATTTGGCCGTCGACCATGAGGGTTACGACTGGGCGCCTTACTTCAACAAACAGGGCATAGCGGCGATAGTGCTCAGATACCGCATGCCGAACGGCGACCGGTCGCTGCCCGTTTCGGATGCCGAAGCGGCGGTGAAGATGGCGCGCGACAGTGCCGACGTTTGGGGGCTTAATCCGAGGGACATCGGCATCATGGGATCTTCGGCCGGCGGCCATCTGGCATCCACCGTGGCGACCCACGCCCGCGGGGAAAGCCGTCCGGACTTCCAGATTCTCGTTTATCCGGTCATCACGATGGACAAGTCCTACACCCATATCGGGTCGCACGACAACTTCCTGGGCAAGGATGCTTCTGCCGAAGACGAGGCGGCCTATTCCAATGAAAGGCAAGTGACGAAAGACACGCCGCGTGCCTTCATCGTGTGTAGCGACGACGATGACGTGGTCGTGCCCGCCAACGCGGTGAACTATTACCTGGCCCTGAACCGCCAAGGTGTTCCCGCCGTGCTCCATGTCTATCCGTCGGGCGGCCACGGCTGGGGAATCCGCGAAAGTTTTCTGTACAAGGACGAGATGCTCGACGAACTCACGTCCTGGCTCGCCAGCTTCAAGGTGCCGCGCAAGGATGCTATCCGCGTGGCCTGTGTGGGCAACAGCATCACGTATGGCTTCGGGTTGAGGAATCCCGGGCGCGACAGTTACCCCGCCGTGTTGGGACGCATGCTGGGCGAGGGCTATTGGGTGAAGAATTTCGGCGTGAGCGCCCGGACGCTGATGAACAAGGGCGACTGGCCTTATATGAACGAACAGGCCTACCGCGACGCTTTGGCCTTCAATGCCGGGAAATCGGACCTCGCCCCGGGCAACTTGTCCGCGTGCCGGGACACCAGATAGCAGAAATGGCCAAACTCTACCTCGTCACCGGGGAACAGAAGTATCTCGACGAGGCCAAGTTCTTCCTCGACCAGCGCGGACACACCTGGCGCCGCGACGAATACAGCCAAGCGCACAAGCCTGTGACCGAACAAGATGAAGCTGTCGGCCATGCGGTGAGGGCCGCCTACATGTATGCAGGCATGGCCGACGTAGCTGCGCTCACCGGCGATACGGCCTATATCCACGCCATCGACCGGATATGGGACAACATCGTGAGGAAGAAACTCTACATCACCGGAGGTATCGGTGCCACCAGCAACGGAGAAGGCCTTTGGCAAGAATTACGAGTTGCCCAACATGTCGGCCTACTGCGAAACGTGCGCGGCCATCGGCAATGTCTACGTGAACTACCGGCTCTTCCTCCTGCACGGGGAATCCAAATACTACGACGTGTTGGAGCGCACGCTCTACAACGGACTGATTTCCGGCGTGTCGCTGGATGGCGGCAGATTCTTCTACCCCAACCCGCTGGAGAGCATGGGGCAGCACCAGCGCCAACCGTGGTTCGGCTGTGCCTGCTGCCCGTCGAACATCTGCCGATTCATCCCTTCGTTGCCGGGTTACGTCTATGCGGTGAAGGACAAGGACGTCTACGTCAACCTCTTCATGTCCAACGAAGCCAATCTGGAGGTGGGCAAGAAAGACGTGGTGCTGGAGCAGCAGACCCGCTATCCCTGGAACGGCGACGTCGCGGTGGCGGTGAAGAAAAACAAGGCCGGCACGTTTGCCATGAAAATACGCATTCCCGGGTGGGTGCGCGGGCACGTGGTGCCGAGCGACCTCTACCGGTATAACGACGGGAAGCGCCTCTCTTATCCGTCAAGCTGAACGGCGAACCGGTGGAGAGCGAATTGCAGGACGGCTACTTCACCATAGAGCGCAAGTGGAAGAAGGGCGACCGCGTGGAGGTGCACTTCGACATGGAGCCGCGCGTGGTGGTGGCCAATTCCGCATGTGGAGGCCGACCGCGGGCGCGTGGCCGTGGAGCGCGGCCCGATGGTCTATTGCGCGGAGTGGCCGGACAACGACTTCAACATCCGCAACCTGCTGATGGCCCGCGAGCCGCAGTTCAAGGTGGTGGAGAAGCCCGACCTGCTCTACGGACTGACGGAAATCCAGACCCAGGCACAGGTGCTGGGCTACGACGCGCAAGGCATGCTGAGGCCGCAGGACGTGGCTCTGACGCTGATTCCTTATTATGCCTGGGCACACCGCGGCGCGGGCAACATGATGGTGTGGCTGCCGCAAGAGCTGAGCGCCACGACGCCCGCCCTGCCGGCCACGCTGGCCTCGGAGAGCCGCGTGGACGCTTCGACGAAGACCACGGCCTTGTCGTCCATCAACGACCGCCTCGTGCCGGCCGATGGCGACGACCGCTCCATGCCTTATTACCATTGGTGGCCCAAGAAGGGCGGCACGGAGTGGCTCACCTACGATTTCGCCCAGCCCGCCACCGTCTCTTCCTCCACCGTTTACTGGTTCGACGACGGCCCGTGGGGCGGTTGCCGCGTGCCCAAAGCCTGGAAGCTTTATTATAAGGACAGCCAAGGCAACTGGACGCCGGTGAAGGCGAAGGGGGACTACGGGTGCGAGAAGGGCCTGCCCAACATCGTGGATTTCGAACCCGTGAAGACCTCGGCCATGAAACTGGAAGTGGAGCTTCCCGCCGACAACTCGGCCGGTGTGTTTGAGTGGGAAGTGAAGTAGCGAAGCTTTTTTGTGGAATCGGTATAAAATGAAAGGGATGCGTCCGTCGGGGCGCATCCCTTTTTATCAGGGTTTATGCCTTGCTTTGAAGGGGCGGCGGAGGCTATGCCCTTTCCGTCAGCCGCTGCGGCAGCACGGGCATGGCGCCGGATTGCGTGCAGACGTAGGCCGACACTTCCACGGCCAGCCGATGGGCCTCATGCAGGTCGCGGCCAGTCAGGAGGGCGGCGGTGAAGGCGGCGGTAAGGAGTCGCCGGCCCCCACTGTGTCGGCCACTTCCACCTTGGGCGTGTTCTGGAACGATGTGTCGTCGGGCGTGAACACGAAGCTGCCCTGCGTGCCGCAGGTGAGAATCAAGGCCTTCAGGTCGTATTTCTCCAGCATGCCGTGGCATTTCTTCTGCACGCCCGTGTCCGGCAGTCCGAATATCCGGCTGATGACGTCCAGCTCCTCGTCGTTTATTTTCAGAATGTTGCAGCGTTGCAGGCTGCTGAGCAGGATTTCCGGCGTGTAGAAGTTCTGCCGCAGGTTGATGTCGAAGATTTTATACCGTCCCTCTTCCTCCGGCATGGTGTCGAGGAATTGCTGGATGGTGGAGCGCGACGCGCTGTGGCGCTGGGCCAGCGAACCGAAGCAGACGGCCTGCGTGTGGCGCGCCAGTTCCTCCAGCCGGGGCGTGAAGGGGATGTGGTCCCAGGCCACGTCTTCGCGGATGTCGTAGCGCGGCACGCCCTTCTCGTCCACTTCCACGCCGACGGAGCCGGTGGGGTAGTCCACGCGTTCCACCACGCCTTGCAATGACTTTTGCCGCAGGTGGTCCAGCAGTTCGTCGCCCGAGGCGTCGCGCCCGATGGCGCTGGCCACCCGGCTTTCCAGTCCGAACTGCGACACGTGGTAGGCGAAGTTGGCCGGTGCGCCTCCCATTTTCTTGCCTTCGGGCAGCATGTCCCACAGGACTTCCCCGAGGCCTACTACAAATTGACGGTCCATGATGTTCCGGTTTTAGATGTGTTTCTTTTTCGTTTTGCGGTAAAATCGGTACAAATATAAAATTTTTATTTCATGCGGCCTTGTGGGACGGCTGCAAAAAAATCATTATTGCCCGATAAAGTCTTTCGTGTGGGTGGTTGGCCGGGTTGCTTCCCTTCGGTCCGGTCCCGCCGTTGCGTCGCCGTTCAGGCAGGTAACGGCATGGTGGCAGGGAAATCTTCCTCTTGTAAAAACTTACGCCGGTAATCTTTGTCACGCTCTGCCATCATCATTTCCCAAACTCCTTGTCGGCCGGTGCCCGGACGGCAGGGCGCCCGGACGTGCCGGGTCTTGCCCGATGCCCTGCGGCGCCTTGCGGAGTGCGTCAGCGTACTTTGCGGCAAGTACTCGAGTACTCTCCGCAAAGTACAATTCTGCATTCCGCAAGGCGTCTGTCCGTCCTGCCCGCCAGTTTGCCCCGTCCGGCGTATGAGGGGTGCAGCTGGACCGTGTACTTGTATTCTCCTTTCAACCCTCTTTCTGATGGCTCGATGTCCTGTTCGTCCTGTAAATAAAGAAGATTTCCGGCTCGTGACGTAGTCCTGTGGCTCGGATGAAAGGGCCGGAAGCAAGGGAATCCGATAGGCGGAAGCGCTTGTGGGCGATGAATAAAAAAATAGGGTGCAGGCGGGGTGGCCTTTATCAGATTTTGATTATATGTGCATTACACGTGAGTCTGTTTGGTTGGAAGAACAGTCAATAAGGAATCCATACCTGAAAAAGAACGTGGATGCAACAAAAGCGTTGATATATGGATGATTTGATTAAAAACACCTGCAGGATATGGATGAATTAATTGAATGACGTTATGCTTTTGCTGGCATGACACGTCATCTGATTTTCCTTAGTCCATGGGGACGGTCACTCCCCTGTCATTGAGCAGGATATCCTATCCGAAGAGGGAAGGGGACGTGGGCGAAGATCCGCCATGCGGTAGTCTCTTCCCGTGTAATCCTTAGTTTTTCCCGCGAAAAAGCGGCATCCGGAGGAGTCTTGTCCCGGATGCCGCTTCTCTTGAAAGTGGTTCCTGTGTCCTGTCCTTCGCTGTGCGTTTGTCCTTGCGCCTGCCGGGTTTGATTGATAGCAGATAGATGAAGTGTGGCGGGCGCGGGGCGAATCGCTTCGGCCTTTCGTGTGCGGACAACCGTGTGCTGGGGCGGACCTGTTCCGCATGTCTTTCTTCCAAGCCGCGAAGCCATCGCTTCCCGCTACGGGCGGAAAGTGGAGGCGGCCGATATGGAAGAGACCATGACAGAATCCTTTGAGGAATCCCCGCCTAACCCTCGAAGCGGGAAACCACAGTTTGCACAGGCAGGTTTTCTGACTTATTCCCGCGCCAAAAGAGCCTTCCCGTCCCGCGTGGTGCGGGGCAGTGGCATGGGTATGCCTTTTGGTGCGTTCTGGAAATTACAGCAGCGGGACTGTCCGGGACTTTCACCCGGTTCCCTTTTCATCCTGGATGCCGGTCGGCAGGCAGGACACCTGTGACGAGGGACAAAGGTAGTGCTTCTTTGCCGCATGGGCAAGGTTTTGGCCGTTTATTTTTCGATGCGCAGCACGCGGGTGCCGGGGGCGATGGCTTCCGTGCGGTGGGTGACGAAGATGAACGTCTTGCCGGTGCAGCGGCGGCAGATGTTCTGCCAGAGTGCTTTTTCGGTCTGGGCGTCGAGGGCCGAGGTGGCTTCGTCGAAAAGCAGGATGCCGCCGGGGCGCAGGAGGGCGCGGGCGATGGCAATGCGTTGCGCCTGCCCTTCGCTCAGCCCCACGCCTTGTTCGCCGCAGCGGGTGTCCAGGCCGTGCGGCAGCTGGAATACAAAGGCGGCGCAGGCATCGTTGAGGGCCTCCCGCATGTCTTCTTCCGAGGCATGCGGATTGCCGAGCAACAGGTTGTCGCGGATGGTGCCGCTGAAGAGCGTGTTGCCTTGCGGCACGTAGGTGAAGTGCGACCGCGTTGCGGCGCTGCAGGCTACCTGCGTCCCGTTGCCGTAGAGGCAGACTTCCCCGACCGTGGGATGGAGCAGGGCGAGCATCAGGCGTATCAGCGTGGTTTTTCCCGCCCCGGTTTCGCCCACGACGGCTGTGTGGCTGCCCGGTGGGAAGTCGTGTGAGAAATCTTGCAATATGATGCGCCCTTCCTGCGAATAAGAGAAGGAAACGTGGCTGAAACGGACGCCCGGGATGGAAGGGAAGGCGGCGCTTGCCCGCTTCTCCTCGAGCGGGATTTCCTCCAGTTGGAGGAGGCGCTCGCCGGCGGTAAAGGCGTTGACAAAGATGGGGATGAAGCGGGTCATGTCCCTGAAGGGGCCTTGGATTTGTCCCACCAGTTGGATGAAGGCAATCATCATGCCATAGGTGATGGTGCCGTCGTAGAGGCGGTTGGCGCCCCACAGGAAAGCCACGAGGTAGCAGGCCATGAAGCCGGCGCTGAGCAGGGCGGCAGAGGCGGAGGAGAAGCGCGTGCGCGTCTTCACCTGTCCGCGCAAGTGGCTTTGGGCCTGGTCGAGGCGCCTCACCATGGCCGGTTGCTGTTCCAAGGTCTGTACCACCATTTGGTGCTGTATGGTTTCCTGCAGGATGCTTTGGATGCGGCTGTCCGTGTCGCGCACTTCGCGTGTCAGTCGCCGCATCTTTTTCATGTAGAGTTTGCTCAGGAGGATGAAGAGGGGAATGATGGCAACGGTCATGCAGGCCAGCGAGGCATCCATGGAATAGAGGAAAAGGAATGCGCCGCAGAGCCGGATGAGCACGGCTATCATGGAGGGAAGGTTTCGGTGACGGTGTTGACCACGTCCGTCACGTCGCGTTCAAGGCGGTTGAGGATGTCGCCGCTGTGCCGGCGGTTGGGGCCGTTCCATTCGCTGTGCAGCAGGCGGTCGAAGTAGAGCAGCTGCATGTGGTTCTGTGCCTTGACCCCCAGGATGGCCCTGACCCAGCGGGAGGAGAAACTGATGGCCAGTTGGCTGAGCAGGATGCCGGTGAGCAAGGCCGCGGCTGCGGCCAGCTGCCCTGTGGTCTGGTGCGTGGCAATGTCGATGGTCAGCTTTGTGGCCCAGATGAAAGCGAAGTCCAGGCATACCGTCAGGCAGCCCAGCAGGGTGTTCAGTCCGGCCTGCAGCCGGTGGTGGCGCAGGATGCCCCACAGCCATCTGAGCAGGCGGGCGGTGGAGTAGCGGGACGGGGTGTCGGAGAAGGGCTTCAGCATGACTCTTCCCTGGGGTCGGTGCCCCACATGAGTTTCTCGCGCAGGGTGGAGTAGAACGAATGGTTCTTGCGTTGCAATACCTTTATATTATAAGGTGCGCGGCTCAGGTGGAGCCGGGTGTGCTCTGTGCAGGCTTCGCTGCGCCCGTCGATGGCCACGAGGAAATTGTGGTTGCGCGACTCCACCGACAGCGTGAGCCGCGCCTGGTCGCGCAAGGTGATGGGGCGTGCGTTGAGGCTGTGGGAGGCTACGGGCGTGATGCAGAACGTGCCGGACTGGGGCACGATGATGGGGCCCCCTACGCTCAGCGCGTAGCCGGTGGAGCCGGTGGGCGTGTTGATGATGAGGCCGTCGGCCTGGTAGGTGGCCAGAAATTCCCCGTCGACTTCCACGCGGATGGAAATCATGGAAGAGTTGTCGCGCTTGAGCACGGCCACCTCGTTGAGGGCGAAAGGGTAGCCCGAGAGCCTCGGCCCTTCGTACTGCACTTCGATGACGCTCCGTTCTTCTATTTTATAGGTTTGGTTGTAGATGTCGTCGATGCACCCCTCGATTTCTTCGGGCGAGACGTCGGCCAGGAATCCCAGCCGCCCCATATTGATGCCCAAGATGGGGATGCGCTTGTCGCCCACCTGGCTGGCTGCGGCCAGAAACGTGCCGTCGCCGCCCATGCTCACGGCGATGTCGGCATAGAAGTCGCGGCCGGTGATGATGCCGTTGGGGTGAAACTTGATGCCCAGTCTGCGGGTAAGGTAATCATAGAATCCCGACTCCACATATAATTCGGCCCCGCGTGCCGTCAGCAGGGAGATGAGTTGCTTGACCGAAGCCGACTTTTTGGCTTGGTACACATTGCCGAAAAGGGCGAATTTGAGCGTTTCTTCCATTCAACTAAGATTAATTAAGACTTTCTGTGGCGCAAAGCGCTCACAAATATAGTATTTTTTTTTCTAACTTTGTCCTATTGCAGAAAGATTTAATAAGGCGAATATAAAGAGATGACGAAACTAAGTGTGAACATCAACAAAGTGGCCACGATACGCAACGCGCGCGGAGGGAACAACCCCGACGTGGTGAAAGTGGCGCTGGATTGTGAAAAGTTCGGAGCACAGGGCATCACCGTGCATCCCCGGCCCGACGAGAGGCATATCCGCTATCAGGACGTGTATGACCTGAAGCCGGTGTTGCGCACGGAGTTCAACATTGAAGGTAATCCCATCGACAAGTTCAACGATTTGGTTCTGAAAGTGAAACCCACACAAGTGACCTTGGTGCCGGACGCTCCCGACCAGATTACGTCCAATGCGGGATGGGACACGAAGAAGAATCTGGCTTTCCTCACTGAAGTAGTGGGCGAATTCCGCGACAAGGGTATCCGCACGTCCATCTTTGTGAATGCCGACCCGGAGATGGTGGAGTATGCCGCCAAGGCCGGGGCCGACCGTGTGGAACTTTATACGGAGCCGTATGCTTCGGCTTATGCCGCCGGACCGGAAGCGGCCATCGCCCCCTTCGTGGAGGCGGCCCGCGTGGCCAAGAGCTTGGGGCTGGGAGTCAATGCCGGGCACGACCTGAGCTTGGAGAACCTGAAATACATGCACGCCCAAATCGGTGGACTGGACGAGGTGAGCATCGGGCACGCGCTGATTTGCGATGCCTTGTACCTGGGATTGGAAGAGACGATACGACGCTATCTGGAATGCTTGACCTGACCGGGGAATGCAAGTGAGGTGAGAACATGGAGGATTGGAATTTGCTGGAACAGATAACGGGCGCTTTGCTGTCGTGGGGAGCGGGGACGGCTTTGGCCTCGGTCGTGGCCCATTTGCTGGCTTTGCTCATCTTGGTGGCCGTGGCTTGCGTGGCCGATGTGGTTTGTCGCCATATCGTCCTGAAGGCCGTGGCCAAAGTGGTGCGGCACACGAAAGCCAAGTGGGACGATGTGGTGTTCGACCACAAGGTGATGGTGCGGTTGAGCCACATGGTGATGCCGGTGGTCATTTATGTGTTCATTCCTTCGGTGTTTGCCGACTCCACGCTGTGGGCGGTGGACTTCGTGCAGCGCATCTGCTTTGTGTTCATAGTCTTGGCGTTCCTGTCCTTCGCCCATGCCTTTCTTAATGCGGTCTATAGCATCTACAGCGACAAGGAGAGCTTCCGCAACCGCCCGCTGAAAAGTATGTTGCAGACGCTCCAAGTCGTAATATGGTTCGTGGGCGGCATCGTCATCTTGAGCGAGGTGATAGATAAGGATCCCGTGTCGCTCCTGGCGGGACTGGGTGCGTCGGCCGCGGTGTTGATGCTGGTGTTCAAGGACAGTATAATGGGTTTCGTCAGCGGCATACAATTGTCGGCCAATGAGATGCTGAAAGTGGGCGATTGGATCAAGATGCCCAAATATGATGCCGACGGCATCGTGACCGAAGTGACGCTCAACACCGTGAAGGTCCGCAACTGGGACAACACTGTGACCACTATTCCGCCATACGCCCTTGTGAGTGACTCCTTCCAGAATTGGAACGCCATGAGGGAAAGCGGAGGGCGACGTGTCAAACGGTCGGTATGCATCGACATGACCAGTGTGCGTTTCTGTACGCCGGAAATGCTGGACCGTTTCCGCAAAATCAGCCTGCTGAAGGACTATATTGACGGAAAGGAAAAGGAGCTGCAGGAGTACAATGCGGAAAAGGGGATAGACGACAGCGTGAAGGTCAACGGAAGGCGGCAGACAAACTTGGGAGTGTTCAGGGCCTACCTGACGGCTTACCTGCACAGTCTGCCCTATACGAATACGGAACTGCATTGCATGGTGCGCCACCTGCAACCTACGGACAAGGGCATCCCCGTGGAGCTGTATTTCTTCTCCACCGTGAAGGAATGGGTGCCCTATGAGGCCATACAAGCCGATGTGTTCGACCATGTGTTGGCGGTGATACCGGAGTTTGGCCTGCGCGTGTTCCAGTCCCCGTCGGGAGTGGACGTGCAAAGGGCGGTAGGAAATGATTTGAAAGACTCTTATAAATAAGGAAGATTATGGAAACTGTGTATTTGTTTTTTGCCGAAGGGACTGAAGAAGTGGAAGCTTTGGCGGTGGTCGACATCTTGCGCCGTGCCGGCGTGGAGGTGCGTATAGTTTCAGCCACAGACGAGAAGTGGGTTACGGGTGCTCATGGCATCCGCGTGGAGGCGGACATGTTGGCCGATGACGTGGACTATTCCAAAGCGGCCATGCTGGTGTTGCCCGGCGGACTGCCCGGGGCTTATAACTTGGCGGAGCACAAGGGACTGGCCAAGGGCATCATGCAGCAGTATGAAGCAGGGAAGCCGTTGGCAGCCATTTGTGCCGCACCATTGGTCTATGGCCGGATGGGGTTGTTGAAGGGCCTGAAGGCCACGTGCTATCCCGGATTCGAAGATAACCTCAAGGGCGCAACCTACACCGGAGCCTTGGTGGAGAAGGACGGCCAGTTCATCACCGGTAAAGGACCGGCAGCCGTGTTTGAATTCGGTTATGCCATCGCGGAAAGACTGGTGGGGAAGGACAAGGCGGATGCCGTGAGAAACGGTATGTTGTACAACGAAGTGGGCCGATGAGAAAATATGCGGTCATTGTGGCCGGCGGGAAGGGGCTGCGCATGGGAGGCGAAATCCCGAAGCAGTTCATTCCCGTAAAGGGTCGGCCCGTGCTGATGCGCACCTTGGAGGCTTTTTATTGCTGCGACAAGGCAACGGACATTATATTGGTGTTGCCGGCATCGCAGCAAGACTATTGGCATGCGCTGTGCAAGGAATACGGCTTCGCTGTGCCTCACCGTCTGGCGGAAGGCGGAGAAACCCGTTTCCACTCTGTGGCAAAGGGATTGGCTTTGGTGCCGGAGGGCGAGGAAGAAGCTTTAGTGGCTGTCCATGACGGGGTGCGCCCCTTTGTGGCGGAGGAGGTCATTGCGGCATGCTATGAGGCGGCTTCGCGATGCGGGGCAGCCATTCCTGTGGCGAACGTGGTGGACACGCTGCGTTGCGTGGAGCCCGACGGGGCAAATGGAAGCCATACTGTGGACCGTGCACGCTACCGGTTGGTGCAGACACCGCAGGTGTTTCAAGCCCGGTTGCTCAAGCAGGCCTACGGACAGGAGTATTCTCCGGCTTTTACCGACGACGCTTCGGTAGTGGAAGCCATGGGGGTGGAGGTGGAATTGGTGCGTGGCAATCGCGAGAACATCAAAATCACCACCCCGTTTGATTTAAAGGTGGCCGAAGCGCTCTTATCCGACTGAGAGAGATGATGGACCTTGAACACCAGGATGTGAAATACTTGCCGGGCGTAGGACCGAAACGGGCCAAACTCCTGGCGGATGAGTTGCATGTCTGCACATTGCATGACTTGCTTTACTGCTTTCCCTACAAGCATATTGACCGCACGCGGCTCTATTACGTGCATGAATTGACGGCTGATATGCCCTACGTGCAGATTCGGGGGCAGATTCTGAGCTTCGACGTGGAGGGCGAGGGAAGGAAGCGCCGCTTGGTTGCCCACTTCACGGACGGGCAGGGTATCGTGGATTTGGTGTGGTTCAATGGGATAAAGTATGTGATGTCGGCTTATAAGACGCGGACGGATTACATTGTATTCGGGCGTCCCAACGCTTTCAACGGGAGAATCAACATCGCCCACCCGGACGTGGAGCCGGCGGACAGCCTGCGGCTGAATGCCATGGGGATGCAACCTTATTACAACACAACCGACAAGATGAAGCGTGCGGGACTGAATTCGCGCTCCATCGAGCATTTTACGGCAACGCTTTTCGAGAGCTTGAAGTCTGAAATTCCCGAGACTTTGCCGGCCTATTTGGTGAAGTCGCTCCAGATGGTTTCTCTGGACGAGGCGCTCCGCCACATCCATTATCCCACTTGTGCGGAAGACTTGCGCAAGGCCAGCTTCCGGTTGAAGTTCGAGGAACTTTTCTACATCCAACTTAATATATTAAGGTATACACGGGATAGGCGCAACCGCTATCGGGGCAATGTGTTTACGCGTGTGGGGGCATTATTCCATGGCTTTTATGAGGAAAAGCTGCCCTTTGAGCTCACCGGTGCTCAAAAACGTGTGATTCGCGAGATACGCCGTGACATGGGGAGCGGTCGGCAAATGAACAGGCTGTTGCAGGGCGACGTGGGAAGCGGGAAGACACTCGTGGCACTCATGAGCATGCTGATTGCACTCGACAACGGGTTCCAAGCCTGTATCATGGCGCCGACGGAGATTCTTGCGGAACAGCATTATGCCACTTTCTGTCAAATGCTCTCCGGGCTTCCGGTGCGCGTGGAATTGTTGACGGGCACCGTGAAGGGGGAAGCGTCGGCAGGGTATATTGGAGGGCCTGGAACAAGGCGACGTGCAGATTCTTGTGGGAACCCATGCTGTGTTAGAAGACACAGTGCGGTTCAATTCGTTGGGGATGGTGGTGATAGACGAGCAGCATCGGTTCGGCGTGGCGCAGCGCGCACGGTTGTGGACGAAGAACGTCCGTCCGCCGCACGTGCTGGTCATGACAGCCACTCCCATTCCGCGCACGTTGGCCATGACGCTGTATGGCGACTTGGATGTTTCGGTGATAGACGAACTTCCGCCCGGCCGCAAGCCCATCCAGACCGTCCATCAGTTTGACAATCGCCGTGAGAGCCTTTATCGCGGGCTTCGCGCCCAGCTGAACCAAGGACGGCAGGCCTATGTGGTGTACCCGCTCATCAAGGAGAGCGAGAAAATGGACATCAAGAACTTGGAGGAGGGCTACGAGCAATTGTGCCACGACTTGCCCGAATACAAAATCAGCAGGGTGCACGGCAAAATGAAGGCGGCCGAGAAGGAGGCTGAAATGCAGGATTTCATTTCGGGTAAAACGCAGATTCTGGTGGCCACGACGGTGATAGAGGTGGGCGTGAACGTGCCCAACGCGTCGGTGATGGTTATCGAGAACGCGGAGCGTTTCGGCTTGGCGCAGTTGCACCAGTTGCGCGGCAGGGTGGGGCGCGGTGCCGACCAGTCGTATTGCATTCTGGTTACGAAGTTCCAGTTGTCGGCCGATACGCGCAAACGCATCCAGATCATGACGGAGACCAACGATGGGTTTGAAATAGCAGAAGCAGACCTGAAATTGCGCGGACCCGGCGATTTGGAGGGGACGCAGCAAAGCGGGGTCGCCTTCTCTCTGCGGTTGGCCGACTTGGCGCGCGACGGACAGATTGTGCAGTTGGCCCGGAACCTGGCGGAATCGGTGCTCGACGCGGACCCCAATTGTGCGGCCGAGAAGAACGAGATTCTCTGGAAGCAATTGGCCAAATTGCGGAAGACGATAGTGGATTGGAGTGCGATATCTTAACCTGAATAGAGAAAATAATACATATTTTTGTTAATTTGCTTGGCCTTTTGTGACGAAAAGGTTATCTTTGCGCTCGTAAGTGTTTAATGGACACCATAAGTAAGTTGAATCTAAAAAAAGCAAAGTCACATGGAGCAAACCTTGGTCTTATTGAAACCTTCTGCCTTGCAGAGGGGGATTGTAGGAGAAATAATCAATCGTTTTGAGAAAAAAAGGACTGAGGCTGGCTGGCATGAAGATGATGCAACTCACTGATGAGATTTTGGATGAGCACTATGCCCATCTGCGCGAGAAATCATTTTTTTAGGGAATTGAAGGACTCCATGATGGCCACTCCGGTCATTGCCTGCTGCTTGAAGGCGTGGAGGCCGTTCAGGTGGTGCGCGCCATGACGGGGCGACCAATGGCCGTGCCGCGGCTCCGGGAACCATCCGTGGAGACTATTGCATGAGTAACCAGCACAACATCGTCCATGCGTCGGACTCGCCGGAGAATGCCGCGATAGAGTTGGCGCGTTTCTTCAAGCGCGAAGAAATTTTCGGTTACGAGCCGGCCACCCTGAGTTTCAAATACTCGTCAGGCGAGCGTTGAAAGAGAACGAGAACTTATTAAATCAATAATTAAAAGTAAATGTTTTCCAATTTCAAAAGACTTAAGACAGGAGCCGTGGTGGCGTTGGCGCTTTTCAGCTTGCCGGTTGCCGGACAAGACTTGTTGGCCCGCCAAGCCCCGCTGGACAAGAAAATGAGAGCCGTGGACTCTGTCGCCCTGCAGCGTTTGGTGGGTGACGAGCAGCTTGAAAACCCCGCGTTTGGTCTTTATCCCGATTGGAACAACCAGTATGCCCACAAGTACGATGTAGAGTTGCCGGAAGAATACAAGATAGACTTGCGGCATTTCTGCATGCCGACGCCGAGCACGAGGATTACCTCTAATTATGGTTATCGTGCCAGTTTCCGTCGTCAGCACAAAGGGTTGGACATCAAGGTGTACATCGGGGATACCATTCGTTCGGCGTTTAGTGGTAAAGTGCGTATCGTAGACTACGAGAGGAAGGGCTACGGCAAGTATGTGGTAATCCGCCATCCCAATGGTTTGGAGACCATCTACGGCCATTTGTCGAAACATTTGGTGAAAGAGAACCAGATTGTGCATGCCGGCGAACCTATCGGTTTGGGTGGCAACACGGGGCGCTCCACAGGGTCGCACCTGCATTTCGAGACGCGCTTCCTGGGGCAGGCCATCAATCCCGCCGAGATGTTCGACTTCGTGGCGCAGGACGTGACGGGCGATTATTACATCTTCCGTTCCGGCAAGAGCAAGGCGGCGGAGGTGGCCAAGAGTTCCACCACGCGCCCGAAGCCTACGGCCAAGCCGCGCACGAAAGTGCATCGCGTGAAGTCGGGCGAAAGCTTGTCTGTCATCGCGAAGAAGTGTGGCACGACGATAAGCAATTTGTGCAAGTTAAATGGAATTACGCGTAAGACGATACTTCGTCCAGGGCAAATTCTTAAATATTCATAAGCATTAGTTTTTAAGAGAGGAGTTTGTCATGCGAATGGCAAACTCTTCTTTATAATGTTCGAAGAAGAGTGATAATCCTGCATGGCATGCAGGGCATCAAGCAGAGGAAAGATGGATACGCAGGAACAATTTGAGCAGATAATGAAAGAGTGTCGCGAACTTTTTGCCAAGAAGTTGCACGACTATGGTGCGGCATGGCGCATCCTGCGGCCTTCTTCCGTGACCGACCAGATTTTCATCAAAGCCAACCGCATCCGCAGCCTGGAGACCAAGGGCGTGTCGCTGGTGGGCGAAGGCATAAGGCCGGAGTTCATCGCCATCGTGAATTACAGCATCGTGGGACTGATCCAGCTGGAGCAGGGGTATGCCGATGCGGAGGACATGGATGCGGAGCGCGCCTTGGCGCTGTATGACAAGCACGCGACGCGGTCGCTGGAGCTGATGCTGAAGAAAAACCATGATTACGACGAAGCGTGGCGCGGCATGCGTGTCAGTTCCTATACCGACTTGATACTGATGAAACTCTACCGCACCAAGCAGATTGAGGCCCTGTCGGGCCGGACATTGGTGTCGGAGGGTGTGGATGCCAACTATATGGACATGTTGAATTATGCCGTGTTCGGACTGATAAAATTGACGTTTGGTGAGTAGGGCGGGACAGAAGATGCGTTGGGCTTTGGTGAACTTCAGCCGGTTGGTGCTGGCTTTCACGTTCGTCTTTTCCGGGTTGGTGAAAGTCGTGGACCCGCATGGCACCCAATACAAGCTGGAAGACTATTTCCAAGCCTTCGGTTGGTCGGCTTGGGTGCCCGGTTTCCTGCCCTTGTGGCTGGCGGTCCTGCTGGCCGTGTTCGAGTTTTGCATTGGCATCTACATGTTTTTCGGCATCCGCCGGCGCACGACTTCGTGGCTTTTCTTGCTGTTCATGTCGGCGATGACGCCCCTGACCCTTTACCTGGCGCTGACCGACCCCGTTTCGGACTGCGGGTGTTTCGGCGACGCGGTGACCTTGACGAATTGGGAAACATTCGGCAAGAATGTCGTGTTGCTGGCCATGTCGGTCATTGTGTTCCGCTATCATCGGCTGATGAACCGTCTCGTGTCGGAGCGCAACCAATGGACCATCTCCCTTTATTCCATCGTTTTTGCTTTCGTGTTGTCGGGCTTTTGCCTCTACTATCTTCCCGTGTTCGATTTCCGCCCTTACCACATCGGCGCCAACCTGCCGCAAGGGATGGTGGTGCCTGCCGGGGAAGAAGAGCCGGAGTATGCCACTACCTTTGTCTTGGAGAAGGACGGGGTGGAGCGTGAATTTTCGTTGGAGGACTATCCCGAAGACACGGCGTGGCACTTCGTGGACAGCAAGACCGTGCTCGTCAAGGAAGGCTACGTGCCTCCGGTGCACGACTTCTCCATCGCCACGTGGCCCGAGGGCGAGGACGTCACGGAGCAGGTGTTGGCCGACACGGGGTACACGTTTCTGCTCGTCGCGCCCTATCTGGAGCAGGCCGACGACAGCAATATCGACCGCATCAACGAGCTTTACGACTTTTGCCAGCAACACGGGTATGCCTTCTATTGCCTGACGGCTTCGGGCGACGGCGAGATTGCCCGCTGGCAAGACCTGACGGGCGCCGAATATCCCTTCGGACTGACCGACGAAATCACCCTGAAGACGGTCGTGCGCTCCAATCCCGGGCTGGTGTTGCTCAAGGGCGGCACGGTGTACAACAAGTGGGGATGCAATGAACTGCCCGAAGAGAGCGACCTGGAGGCGCCGCTCGAAGAGAGCGAATTGGGCCGGCTGCAGTCGGCTTCGCGGATGATGACCACGCTGCGGGTGCTCCTGTGGTTCCTCGTCCCGCTGTTTGTCCTGGTCTCGGCCGACCGGATATGGGTGGGCAGCAAAATGTATAAGAAGATGAAGCATAAGAACCGAATCATAAACCTTTTAAAACGAAGAGAAATGAGAAAGAAAAATTGTAGCAGGCAACTGGAAAATGAACCTGAACCTGCAGGAAGGTGTAGCTTTGGCTACTGAGTTGAAGAATGCTTTGGCGGCCGACGCGCCGAATTGCGATGTGGTGATCTGCACGCCGTTCATCCACCTGGCTTCCGTGGCCGCAGTTTTGGACGGAAGCGTCATCGGCTTGGGTGCCGAGAACTGCGCCGACAAGGAGAAAGGCGCCTACACGGGCGAGGTTTCCGCCGTCATGGTGAAGTCCACGGGCGCGCAGTACGTCATCCTGGGCCACTCCGAGCGCCGCGCCTATTATGGCGAGACGGCCGAAATCCTGAAGGAGAAAGTCAATCTGGCTTTGGCCAACGGCCTGAAGGTCATCTTCTGCATCGGCGAGGTGCTGGAAGAGCGCGAGGCCAACAAGCAGAACGAAGTGGTGAAGGCTCAACTGGCCGGATCGCTCTTCGACCTGACCGCAGAGCAGTTCTCTGACATCATCCTGGCATACGAGCCGGTATGGGCCATCGGTACGGGCAAGACGGCCACGGCCGAGCAAGCCGAGGAAATGCACGCCTTCATCCGCGCCACCATCGCCGAGAAGTTCGGTGCCGAGGCTGCCGAGAACGTGTCCATCCTCTATGGCGGCAGCTGCAAGCCGACCAACGCCAAGGAAATCTTCGCCAAGCCCGACGTGGACGGCGGACTGATTGGCGGCGCTGCCCTGAAGTGTGCCGACTTCAAGGGCATCATCGACGCCTGGAAAGCTTGACCTTACGGATATGAAAAGTCGTTCCGGCTTGCCCCGCGCAGGCCGGAATGGCTTTTTTATGGATTTTCAAAAGATAGAACGATGAAACAGTTGCTCTTGTCATTATGCTTATGTGCTATGCCTTTCGCCGGAGCATGGGCCCAGCAGAAGTTCGTGGACCAGTTGGTGAAGCCGGAGGAAGGGCAGGGAAAGGTGCGTCTGATTCAGGACGCCGAAATCACTCGCCTGGTCAACGGCACCAAGGCCGCCACCTCCGCCGCGAAGGGAACACAGGCGGCCGGAGCCAAGGACAGTGCGGCCGACGCCGAGGCGCCCTTCACCGCCGTCAAGCCCCCACGCAAGATGAAGGCCGTGGGCTACCGCATACAAGTCTATGCCGGAGGCAATTCGCGCACGGCACGGCAGGAGGCACAGCGGATGGCAGAGAAAGTGAAGGACTACTTCGGCGACATGCCCACCTACACGCACTTCCAGAGCCCGCGGTGGATTTGCCGCGTGGGCGATTTCCGCACCTACGAGGAGGCCAACCAGGCATTGCATGAAATGCGCGCCACAAAGCAGTTCGACGAAGCCCTGATCGTGAAATCTGTCATACTCATACCTTACTGATGAAAGAAACCGAATGCAAGGAGGGCGTCCAGCAGGAACTGGAAGCCCACTACAAGGCCATCTTGCGGTTGCTGGGCGAAGACACCGACCGCGAAGGCCTGCTCAAGACACCCTACCGCGTGGCCAAGGCCATGCAGACACTCACCCGCGGATACGGCGAAGACCCCGGCGAGGTGCTCAACTCCGCAAAATTCAAGGAAGACTACCGACACATGGTCATCGTCAAGGACATCGACTTCTTCTCCTTGTGCGAGCACCACATGCTCCCCTTCTATGGCAAGGTCCACGTGGCCTACATCCCCAACGGCTACATCACGGGCCTGAGCAAGATAGCCCGCGTGGTGGACATTTTCTCCCACCGCCTCCAGGTGCAGGAACGCATGACGTTGCAAATCAAGGAGTGCATACAGCAAGCCCTCAACCCGCTGGGTGTCATGGTGGTAGTCGAGGCACGCCACATGTGCATGCAGATGCGCGGGGTGGAGAAGCAGAACTCCGTGACCACCACCAGCGACTTCACCGGAGCCTTCAACCAGGCCAAGACGCGCGAGGAATTCCTCGACCTCATCCACCGCTCCGCGCCCTGACAAACCGCTTTTTTAAGATTTAATAGCTGACAAGGCCGCCCGGAACGCACGTTCTGGCATCGTTGTTGTTGAATACCCAATAGGAGTTTAACTTTTTAATTCATACGAAAATGATCTCAGACAAATTGCAAAAAGCCATCAACGACCAGATCACGGCAGAAATGTGGTCGGCCAACTTGTATCTCTCCATGTCATTCTTCTTGCAGAAAGAAGGCTACGACGGTTGCGCCAATTGGTTGAAGAAGCAGTCGCAAGAGGAACTGGCCCATGCCTACGACATGGCCGCCTACCTCATCAAGCGCGGCGGAGTGGCCAAGGTAGACAAGATAGACGTCGTGCCCCAGCAGTGGGACGGAGTGTTGGAAGTGTTTGAAAACGTCTACGAGCACGAGTGCAACGTGTCCAAGCTCATCGAGAGCCTCGTCAAGGTGGCTTCGGAAGACAAGGACATGGCTTCGCAGGACTTCCTGTGGAACTACGTGCGCGAGCAGGTGGAGGAAGAGGCCACGGCCCAAGGCATCGTGGAGAAAATCCGCAAGGCCGGCAAGTCCGCCCTCCTGTTCATCGACGACAAGTTGGGCCAGCGCGCCTGACCGCCGTCCTTCGGCCAAAGAAGCATAGAGGTGCGTCCTGCGGGGCGTGCCTTTTTTGTGCCCGTCGGTCTCCGTCCGTCCCTTTGTCCCGTAGCCTTCCTGCGGCTTCCGCCAGCGTACCTTGCGGCAAGTACTCGAGTACTCTCCGCAGAGTACAATCCGGCGAAGCGGTTGTCCGGATGCGCCCGTGCGCTCCGCCCTTCCACTTCTTCCGCGTGCTCCGTCCTTGCCATTCGAGTCATGTTTCCGGCCTGACATGCTCCTCATCCTTTTTATATTAATTTAAGTTAATGACCTTGCCTTTTATACCTTCCGAATAAATATTTTTTAATTTTGCAACATCCAGTTGGCCCAAAGCGGGTTAGCGGGAAGGTTATTTGATAAAAGGGCGTTTTCAAGCGTCTATCTCCGGTCTGTCAAATCTCGCGAATTTGCACAATCCTACCGGAAGATGGAGCAACGGGAATGTCCGCGTGGTATGTTTATGCCGTGTGCAGTCATCCGCTTGTCAAAGGGCGGACGATTCGTGCATCGTTCATAATATGTACCGGCGTGGGCTAACTGCGTTGCTTATCTTGGCAGGATGGGCAATGCGAGAGCCTGACAGACGGGATAAGCAAGAACAGCTCCCACGCTTTTTTATTATATGAACCCATTAAAAAAAGTGATTCATTGAGATTAACGGATTTTGATTACAGCCTGATCCGGGGAGTCTAAGGCACAAATTTTAATGGGACGATTATGAAAAAAAGTTTCTACGTTTCGTTGGCCTTGCTTGCCCTGGGCAGTGGCGTGCAGGCCCAGCAGTTCACAGAAGTAAGCCGCATGGAGGTTCACCCGAGCATCATGGGAGGGCGTTACTTTTCAGGTGGTAAACCGTTGTTCATGACCACCGATGAGGGGAATGGCTTTACCGCTACCTTGTATGACACGGACTTGTCCGAAGTGAAAAGGATTGACCTCAATTTGCCTGTGCAGACATACTATACGACGGTGAAGGCACGTCCAGAAGTAAGGTTAAAAGATGATGATCGAACAAGAGAGAATGAATTGTATATGCCCGATTACGTTGGAGAGACTATCCTCGACAGAGAGGGGCTAATCTCTTGGTTGGAGAACTATAGTCGCGTGCAGGATAGGGATATCTTTACTACAGAAGATGGAATAATGTGGTTTGTAAACTCTTATGACGAGTATTATTTTGATGAGGCTGCGGGAACGTATGTGGGGGATAAATCTTATCCAATAGATGGTTATTATCTGACACCGGATAATAAAGTCTTTGATTTTTATTACGCGTATGAGTGGAGATATGTAGGTGATTGGAAGGAAGAGCAGCGGGTTAATGAATATACATATCCGACCGTTCCTCTCGGTTATTATGTTTCTACTATTGTGGATGGAAATGTTGTTGGTCGTTTATCTGATTTGACTCAGACGCTTTTTAATGATGATGACAAGTTTGAGTACTTATATCAAACATGGGATAGTGCCCCGGCTGACACGGTTGAATATGATAGGGACGACGATGGTGAAATAGATAGTATTGTGGTGAATAACAATTTTGTCTATACGGGAATAGAGCTCCGGCAAGAAGACGGTACGGTTTTGTTCCGGCATGAATATGCGAAGCAGCAAGAAACAGGTAATTATAGCGTTGAGGTTTATGATATAGGTGATAAGGTCTATTTGCCGATAGGAGAATATGGCAGTGGTTACGTCTTTTACTCCATCGAAAAGTCAACAAGCAGTGTGGCTAAGGTGAAGAGTTTGCCGGGCATGCTACGCGCTTATCCGAATCCTGCGCGCAGTGGCGAAGTGTTGACGATGGACCTGCCCGAAGCCGGCGCGGCAGACGCGCGTAGGGACGTGCGCGTCACTTCGATGGACGGCCGGACGATGATGCGCCAGCAAGTGGGCCGCGGTGAGCGCCAAGTGCAGATACCTTTGCGCCGCATGCCGGCAGGCGTGTATAACTTCACGCTCACGGAGAACGGCCGCGTGGTGGAGAACAGTCGCATCGTTGTGAAATAGGGACCCTAAAAACATATTTATTCATCAGTCGGTGGCAGGCGGCACGATGGCCGGTGTGGTTGCCCGTGCTGTCTGCCATCCTTTTTAAAATATCAGTATTTATGAAGAACAAGAACTTATTTTTCTCCCTCGCCTTGCTTTCTGCTTTGGGAGGCGTGAAGGGAACGGCCGCTTGGGCCGCAAACGTAAGGCCGGCGGCTTCAATGTCAGCGGCGGTCATTTCTGCCAATGTTCCACAGGGTGATGCGTCTTCTAAGCCTGTCGCGGCGGGTATTGCGGAAGGGAATGGTGACATAATGGTTCAAGATGGAGGAGAAACAACCGCTCCGGAGGATTATACTTCCGTGATGTACGACCCCGGTTTTGAGGAAGATGCGCAACAATTCTGGACTTATTATGCCACCGGAACAGGAACCTTGGAAAGAGGTAGCTGGAAGTTGGATTATGACGTGGATGGCGGCTATATTAATTTCTCTACGCGGTATACCATGCAGAACCCGGCCGAGGGGAATTATTATGCCGATGTCTGGGCCGGGAGGTTGAATGCATTGGATATGTATCAGACGGTGAAAGGACTTCCGGCTGGGCGCTATCGGGTGAGTGCACGGCTTCGGAACATAGATGTCAATGTTTCCGGATTGGATGGAGGACGTACGAATTACTTGAGCGACCAGCATGTGTATGCCCAAGTGGGCGGTGCTGCGTATGACTCTCCTGTCATGAGCGAAGCTTTCCCTTGGAGAGGAAACGGATAATTGGGAAGAACTTACGACAGAGGAATTTGTGGTGTTGGATGAATCTACGGAAGTGCGCATCGGCGTGCGTTCTACGGGAGATGGTAGCGATCAGACCGGTTGGTTCCAAGCGGACGATTTCCAGATCGTCCGGACGGGAGACGCTACTGCAGACGAGATTGCAGCTTTCTTGAAAGGGATGGTGGACGCATGCTACTCGGCGGCCCAAATCCGGTTGGATTCCGCGAGCGTTGTTTTGACATCGCCGTATGACGGGATTGTTTCCGCCGCGCAATCTTTGGTGGACGAGATGTATCGGTCGGTGGAGACGCAGGAGAATCTGACGGAAGAATTGTGCGTCGCAGTGACGGACAGCATAGGAAAACTCATTGCAACCGTAGAGGCGGGTGAGAAGTTCGTGAAGCTAGTCAATGAGTGTGAAGGCTCTCTCACCGGTGGGGCTGAAGAAGCCGAACTGACGGCGGCTTTGGAAGCGGCCAAGGCTTTGGCCACCTCCGGATTGGAGACTGAGGAAGTCTATGATTTGGCTTATGAGGAGCTTTCGGTCGTATACGCACGCTATCTGATGGCTTTTCAAAATCCGGCGGATTGGAACTTCAATGAACCCGTTACAATCGGGGATTACTACTTCTATCTGGATAAGACCAATAAGGTGGCCCGCGTGAATGCATATTATGGTGGAGCAGAAGAGGTGGAGGTGCCGGAGAAGATCATGACGGCGGACGGCACGGAATATCTCGTGGTCGGTGTCGGAGGCGGACGCATATCTTTGTGGTCGGAAAATGTCAAATCGGTCAAGCTTCCTGCTACTTTGAGCTTTATCAACGACCGCACATTCAGTGAGTGCTCCGGATTGAAGACGATAGAATTGCCCCAGCTCCTGGATAGTATCGGTTCCGAAGCCTTCCGGTATTGCGACAGTTTGCAGAATATTGTTTTCCCGGCCGCTTTGAGGGCCGTGGGCGCCAATGCGTTCGATAATTGCTCTTCATTGACGAAGATGGAATTCCCTGATGAAATGACCGGTGAACTCGTGCTTGGCGAGTATGCTTTCAGCAACTGTGTGGCTTTGCAACAAGTGTCGTTGCCTGCTGGGCTTGTATCAATGGGTGCAAGAGCCTTTTATAGATGTTCCGCATTGTCGGAAATCGCTTTGCCGGCTACACTGGAGACTGTCGGGAATTATGCGTTTAGTCATTGTGGCGCATTGGCAAAGGTCGTCTTTCCGGAAACGAGCGCGTTGACGACGCTGGGAAGTTACGTGTTCAATGACACGGGCTTGAAAGAACTTGCTCTTCCGGCCTCTCTCTTGTTTCCATCGGGCAAAACATCTTTTCTTCCGATGGGAATGGGGACGGATTGCAAAAGTTGACCGTTAACGCTCCTGTTCCTCCGGAAGTGTCGTATTCCTTGGGAGAAGGAAACTTTCATGCCATTTATGTTCCCCAAGGAGCTGGCGCGGCTTATCGTGCGGCGGAAATCTGGAAAGACTATATCATCGTGGAGGGAGAAGGCGTGAACCTGACTATCGACGTGGACACTCGGGGCACGTTGGGCGAAAAAGATCTTGGAGCAGACCACGGATATGGCGGACGTGAACTTCCTGACATTGACCGGTTCGCTGGACGAGGACGACATCTACAATATCCGAGAGCGTCTGACCAGCTTGTTGGAGATTGACATGGCAGGTGTGGACATGGTGTCCTTGCCGGCAGAGATGTTCAACGGAAGAAGCGCGTTGGAGAAAATCGTGTTGCCGGCGAATCTGCAATCCATCGGACAAAGTGCTCTTCGCGGATGTAGCAGTTTGGACAATATAAGCTTGCCGAAGTCCTTGCGCACTATCGGCAGCTATGCCTTTTATCGCTGCTATCAGCTCAAGGAGATGATGGTGCCGGAAGGTGTGACGGAAATAGGTAGTCATGCGTTCTATGATTGCACACGCCTTGAGCGTTTGTCTTTGCCTTCAACCTTGTCCATCGTGGAAAGCAATCTGGCAGATGGATGCGAAAGTCTGAACACATTGCTCCTTCCCGAAGGCATAACGGAAATTAAAAACTCTGCATTTAGCAGTACGAACCTTAAGGAGGTTGCCTTGCCGTCAACGTTGACGAGTCTTGAAAGTTCTGCATTTGCCTATTGCACGGGATTGACCAGTGTTGTGCTGCCTGAACGCCTGATAAATTGTGCCACGGCATTCACCGGTTGCACGAACTTGAAGGAAGTGACTTCGTTGGCATTGATTCCGCCTGCGTTGAACGGGAATTACAACCCGTTGGGCACGTATGATGATTTGGAGGATTGCACGCTTTACGTGCCGGAGATAGCCGTGGTGGATTATAAACTCACGATAGGCTGGGATGAGTTTACGAACATTCAAGGCATTGACTATATGCCGCAGGACATTCAGGTGTACAAATCCTATGAATGGGAATTGCCCGATACGCTTTCGGCCAACTACAAGCCAGACTTGACGTTGGCAGTGACGGATATATACAGTACGAATGGTTACGGAAATTTGTTGGTCAGCGGCGCTCCGACCCTTTCTCTGGGGCAGTTCGGCATGACGTATGATCCGAATATCTATTACCAATATTATTCGAACGATGACTATCCGAGCTATAATGCCTTGGTGGCGGAGGCTCCGATGCGGGCCGACAGCGTGAACATCACGGTGTATAATAAGTCGGATCGTTGGCTCTTCCTTTCGTTCCCCTTTGATGTGAAAGTTGCCGATATCGTTCCCTTGTACGAGAATACGAATTGGGTGATCCGCAAGTATTCCGGTGAGGCGCGTGCTGCCGGTAGCATGGAAGATACTTGGCAGGATATGACAACGGACAGCGTGCTCCAGGCCGGTGTGGGATATATTTGGCAGAGTACCCGAACGGAGAGCGATTACTGCGGTTTCTTGGTGCCGGCCATTAACAATACTTACAAGAACCAGATTTTTGCGAACGAAACCCGCAGCGTGGCATTGGAGGAGCATCTGGCCGAGTTCGGGCACAATCGGAGCTGGAACCTTGTGGGCAATCCCTTCCCCTGCTTCTACGATATACGCTTCATGGGCTTCACTGCGCCTATCACGGTGTGGAACGAGCGGGAGAACACTTATGAGGCTTATTCGCCGGTGGACGACGGCTTCATCCTGCGTCCGGGCGAGGCATTCTTCGTGCAGCGTCCGGTGGACATGGAAGCCATCGACTTTCCGACGGAAGGTCGGCAGGTGGATCGCCTGGTGCGTGAAATGCCGATGAGCGCCGGGGTGAACGCGCACGGGCTGGTGGCCAACGTGCGGAAGGTGTTCAACCTGACGCTGACCGACGGGCAGCACTCCGACCGCACCCGCTTCGTGCTGAATGAAATGGCTAAGGCTGGATATGACATGGCTACCGATGCGGGCAAGTTCATGAGTCCGGACGCGTCCGTCTCCCAGTTGTATACGATGGAGGACGGCGTGGAGTTAGCCATTAATGAGCGTCCGTCGGGTAATGGCTTGATAGCCTTGGGTGCTTATTTCGGCAGCGAGGGCACCTACACCATCTCATTGGATACGGAAACCGATGTGGAAGTATGGCTTGTGGACAAACTGACGGGTACGGAAACCGACTTGTGCGAGGGAGGATACATGTTCCGGACCGAAGCCGGCAAGGTGGCCGACCGTTTCGTGGTGAAGGTAGTGGATAATGAAGTGTCCGACGGAACCACGACAGGAGTGGACGGCGTGACGGCACAAGACGTGATCATAGCCGTGGCCAAAGGACAGATACAAGTCAAAGCTCCGGCCGAAGCAGCCATTGCTGTATATGCGATGGATGGCGCGGCCGTGGGTTCAGCCGTGGCGGCGCAAGCCTCGTTCGAGGTGCGCCCGGGCATCTATGTGGTGACCGTGAACGGCGTGTCGCGCAAGGTGACAGTTATCGAGTAATTCATTTAAAACGTAAATGACAATGAAAAATATTCTTATTCTTTGTCTGTTATGCACCTGCCAGCTAGCCCTCTTCGGGCAGGCGCGGCTCGAGGATGATGGGATGTATGACCCCGTCAATCCCGGCGATCCGCAAGTGCCGGTGCTGAAGCATCAAGTGCGAGTGGAAGCCAGTCCGCGGCAAGGCGGCAGCTTCAATTTTACGTCCGAGTCTGTGGCGGAAGGCGGCAGCATCAGGTTGTACGCTTATCCGCAGACAGGATTCGTGTTCCGGGGATGGATGTTGGGCGACTCCTGCTCTCCTCGGTGTCTCCATACGTCTATGCCATGGGTAATGACGATGTGGATATAGTGGGTGTGTTCGAATATAATCCCGAAAACCCGTCCAATCCCGGTTCGAATTCTTGGAATGCGTCCACCGGCGAGGTGATTGTGGACGATTTCGAACCTGGAAATCTTTATTCGGCCGTAAGCACGGCGATAGGCGGAAGTTCGAGCTCCTCTAAGGTAACGATGGTGGTAGTTTCTGGTGAGATGTCGTACTATGACTTCGGTTTCACTAATTATTATGAGAACTGCACGCTGTTGGACCTGAGCCGTTCGTATGGCTATACGGATATCCCAAGCTATGGGTTCGATGGCAGCAGTCTGACGAGCGTGGTCCTTCCGTCGTGCGTGGAGAACATTGGTTATTATGCTTTCTACGGATGCGAGAATCTGACGGATATCACCTGTTATGCAGTGGTGCCGCCAACGTTGGAAAGCGGTGCGTTCGAAGGTTTGGGCGAGGGCGCCGTGTTGCACGTGCTTTCGTCTTCCATCTCCTTGTATGCCGAAGCTGACGGTTGGAAGGACTTCACTATCTTGCCCCTGACCGAGGAAGTGCGGGCGTTGGAGGTCACGTTGCCGGCCGACGGGGCCGACGGACGCTACAAGAATATGACGTTGGAGTTGGTGAATGCGCAAAGCGGACAGCGGCAGAAGTTCGTCATTTCCGACCGTCTGGTTTACACCTTCAACGGTTTGCTGAAGGACACGGAGTTCAACGTATATGTCCGGAACGACAAGGGTGCCGTATTGGGACAGATCGACGGCATCGCCATTGCAGAAGAGGACGTCCGGGTGGCGTTCGAGTCTCTTTTGCAGCCGCAGGACGTGGCCTTGAAGGTGATGTTGCCGGACGGGACGGATGTGACATCCCAGGTGCAGGCCACGTGGCTGGATGCTAATGGGCAATATCTGCAACAAGGCACTGCCGTGTCTGGCCTGTTGGTTGGGACGGCGTTGACTTGCCGGATCGGCTTGCCACAAGACTTGGGCATGTCGTACGTCCTGCCTCAGGACACTGTCTATATCGTACAAGAGGGCGCGAATGAGCTGGCCATAGCCTTACGCCCTTTGACGGAAGTGACGGTGGGCGGACGGGTGACGGATGAGGCTACCGGCTCGCCTTTGTCCGGTGCCGCAGTGTCTGTTTCCCAACGCTTGAATGGTTTGTATTCCAAGGCGTTCATAGCCAATACTGACAATAAGGGCGAGTTCTCGCTCAAGGTGTATGACGCTCCGAGCACGATTGTGGTCTCCGCCTCCGATTATCTGAATGCCACGCTTGAACATTCTGGCTTCACAGAATCCTTGTCGTTGGGCGAAGTGGCTTTGAAGTCCATCTCAGGTGCGACCATCACCACGAACTATACTTATACGTCCAGTGTGGCCGAGGGGAGAGACGGCGACAGTGGAGAATTGGTATTCCGATTACGCCAATGTTTCTTATGCTATCTATAATGAAACGGCAGGAATCGATGATGGCGTGGCGGCGAAACCGCAGCGCCAACACGGTGACTTGTCCATCACCTGCTCACCGAACGAGCCACGTAACTGAACCAGCCACCGAG
>VOFD01002461.1_pt1 | contig 28539 bp, 21 predicted proteins | sample 5384101 | NCBI WGS metagenome assembly VOFD01 (sample SAMN12384723, study PRJNA508395) | human gut metagenome | isolation source: healthy gut C | host: Homo sapiens
TGGTGGTTCCCTTTCTTCCCGGGTGGTGCTGGGCCGCTTGTTATGGGGACGGGCGGAAGCATTCGCAGGTTTGGGGCCGTGGCTTTCCGTGGTGGCTTTGTGTGTCGGTGCGGTCTGCGTCGTGGCTGGCGCGTGCTCTTTCCTGCGGAAAGGCGGTCGTCCGGTGTCTCATTTGTTTTTTGGATGTTCAGCATTCCTTTTCATCTTCTTTTTCGGAGTCTGGCGCTCTTTCGAGGCTTGGCGCCAGGTGCAGGGGGCGGAGTGGCCGGAAGGCCGGTTCGCGTTTCGCGCCGTGTTGCTGGAAACCCCGAAGCCGAGTGCGCGGACGGTGGGGGCGGAAGCCTTGTTGTGCGGCGGCGGCAACCGCATGGGAGCCGGTGGGCGCAAGGGTGGCTGTCTTTCCCCGCGCGATTCGCTTTCCCGTGCCTTGAGGGTGGGGGGATGAAGTGTGGTGCCGGGCGCAGGTGCGCAAACCGGTGAACCGGGGAAATCCGGAAGAATTCGACTATGTGGAATACCTGTCGGTGCAAGGCATTTCCGGCCGCGCCTTTGTGCGCCGTGGAGATTGGGCGGTGCGGCCCGGAGGAGGGGCGTGCGTCGCGGGGCTGCCTCTTTGGACGGCTTGGCGCGTGGGGGCTCTGCAATGGCGGGAGAAAGTGGTGGAGGTGTACCGCGAGGCCGGATTGCGCGGCGAGGATCTGGAGTTTTTCGCGGCGCTGACTTTGGGAGACCAGTCCGGCCTGTCCGATGAGTTGAAGGAGGTCTACGCCGGCGTGGGAGTGAGCCACGTGCTGGCCTTGTCCGGCATGCACCTCACGTTCCTGATGGGCATGCTGAATGTGCTGTTGCTCAATTATTGCCGGAGCCGCCGGTGGCGCGCCGTGGGCGTCGTGTTGGCTTTGCTGCTCATTTGGGGCTACACGTTTCTGTCGGGCCTTCCGCCTTCTCTGGTGCGGGCCACGGTGATGTACAGCCTGATGCTGGCGGGGTCGCTGTTGGGGCGTGCCGGTTTTTCCATCAACTCTTTGGCGCTGGCGGCCATGCTCATGCTGTGTGTCGACCCTTTGCTGTCCTACGATGTGGGATTCCAATTGTCGTTCTTGGCCATGGCGGGCATTCTGGCGCTTTGTCCCCGCTTCCTGGATTTGCCCTTGGCTCGCCGCCCTTGGGTGGGATGGGTGGTCCAGAGCCTGCTGGTGTCGTTTGCCGCCCAATTGTTCACCATTCCTCTGGTGGCCTACCGCTTTGGCACATTCGCTCCCTATTCGGCTTTGGCCACTTTGTTGGTATCCCCCGTCACGGCGTTGCTCATCTACGGGATGCCCGTCCTGCTGTTTTCCGCCTTGTTGGGGCTTGGCTCCGAAGCGGTGTCCGCAGCGATTGGTTTTCTGGAGGCTTGCCAGAATGGTTGCCTGCGCCTGATGATGAAGTGGCCGGGAGCTGTGGTGCATACCGACTGGGGACTGTGCTTCACGTCGTTGTGCTATGTGGCGTTGGGCGTGTGGATCATTCAGCCCTTCCGTTACAAGGCCATGCGCTGGAAGATGGTCATGGCCGGGGCGATAGGTCTGTTTGCTGCCTTTCATGTTTGCCGTTGGGCGGGACGGGTGCGGCCCGAAGTGGTGTTCTACAACCAGCCGTCTTGTCCGGCGGTGCATGTGATTTATTCCCCTTCTTCCTCTTACCTGTTCACTGTGGCGCGCGACAGCGTGCGGGAGCGGATGGCCTACGTGGCTGAGAGTTTCTGGCAAAAGAAACTCACGGCCGCCCCGTTGTGGGTGGCCGGCGACTTCTGCGACGATGCCGTTGCCGCGCGTCAAGGGTTGGTTCGCGTCAGGGGCGGCGTTTCTTTCCTCTTGCTGGCCGACAACCGTTGGGACGGGATGGCCGCAAAAGAACGGGCCGACGTGGACTATCTGTACGTTTGCCGGGGATTCACCGGCGATTTGCAGTCGTTGTCCCGGCTGTTCCGCCCGCGCCGCGTGGTGCTCGACGCTTCGTTGTGGGACTCCGACCGGCGGCGCCATGCCGCGGTGTGTCGGGCGCTGGGCTGGCCGGTCTATGACATGCGCGAAGAAGGCGCGCTTCGGATTCCCCTGCCGTGACGGGACGGCTCCCGCGCCAGTTATTCTTCTGGTGCTTTCGGGGCGGGTGCGTCGTGCGTGTAGTCCAACAGCCGCATGCCGGGCAGATGGCGCTCAATCAAGGTCTTCATTTTCTTGTTGAAAGGACAGGGATAGCCGATGGGCGTGCCTTTCTGGATGCACGAGGCAAAGGCTATCGTGTTGGCTCCCCTTTCGGCGAGCAGTCTGGCGCGCATCACCGCCTTCTTCCCGGGGCATCCGCCGCAGTTGGTGAAGCCCACGATTTCTATCTCTTCATTCACTCCTTCGAAAACTCCCTTGTGTTCCTTGGCCATTTTGAAGCATGAAGTGCCCGGACAATAGTCTTCCGTCTGTTGGCATCTGATGATTCCCAATTTCATCGTTGTTGTGTGTTAAGATAACGGCAAATGTAGCCAAAAAACCGTGCAACCCGGTTGCGGGATGCGGATATTAGCCTTTTTTCAGATTTATTAATCACAATGAAAGGCAAAAACCAACTACTTTTGTACGCAATTTCTGTAAGTATAAAATAGCACGCCATCCTGACATGAAGTATCCTTTAAGCAGAAAAGAACTGAAAATCAAGAGAAAGAAACTTTTGTACGCCCTGATTTGCATCGCCTTGGTCGTAGGCGCCTATCTTTACCTGACACGCGAAAAACGGCCGACACCCGATGCTCCCACCGTGACTGTTGCTCCCGCGGGGCAGCAAGACGTGGAGATTTACGGGGAATACGTGGGGCGCATTCGGGCACAGCAATTCGTCGAGGTGCGCGCCCGTGTGGAGGGATTCCTCGAACAGATGCTGTTCGAGGAAGGCACCTATGTCACCCGCAACCAAGTGCTCTTCGTCATCGACCAGCGGCAATACCGAGCCAAAGCCGACAAGGCAAGGGCGCAGCTGAAAAAAGACGAGGCGCAGGCGCGGAAAGCCAAGCGCGACTTGGACCGCATACGTCCTTTGTATGAACAAAACGCGGCCAGCCAGCTGGACCTGGACAACGCCGTGGCAGCCTACGAGACAGCCGTGGCCAGCGTGGGCATGAGCCAGGCCGACCTGGACCAGGCGGAACAGGAACTGGGATACACCATCGTGCGCTCTCCCATCTCGGGGCACATCAGCGAACGCCACGTGGACTTGGGTACGCTGGTGGGCACCGGGGGCAAATCGCTCTTGGCCACCATCGTGAAGAGCGACACCGTGCTGGTGGACTTCAGCATGACCGCGCTGGACTATCTGAAGAGCAAAGAGCGGAACGTGAACATCGGGCAAACCGACCAGAACCGTTCCTGGCAACCTACGGTGACCATCACGCTGCCCGACAACTCGGTGTATCCCTACAAAGGCTTGGTGGACTTCGCCGAACCGCAAGTGGACCCGCGCACCGGCACTTTCTCCGTGCGGGCCGAGATGCCTAATCCGGAACACGTGCTGTTGCCGGGACAGTTCACCAAGGTGAAAGCCTTGCTCGACGTGCGCGAGCAGGCCACCGTAGTGCCGCAAAAGGCTCTCATCATCGAAAAGGGCGGAGCCTACGTATTCGTCATGCGCAAAGACTCCACCGTGGAACGGCGCTTCATCGAGCTGGGACCGGAATTCGGGAACAACGTGGTGGTGGAACGCGGACTGGCTCCACGGGAACAGATTGTCACGGAAGGCTACCACAAACTGAATCCGGGCATGAAGGTGCGGCCGGAGAAAGAGACGATTCCCGCCGGGAATAAGCAAGAACAGGCTGCGGCCAGCAAACAGGAACGCCCATGAAAGTGACTTATTTCATAGACCGGCCGGTCTTCTCGATGGTCATATCCATCCTCATCGTCATCGTGGGCCTGATAGGGCTGACGCTCCTTCCCATAGACCAATATCCGCAAATCACCCCGCCGGTGGTGAAAATCAGTGCTTCTTATCCCGGCGCCAGCGCCCTCACCGTGTCGCAGGCCGTGGCCACGCCCATCGAGCAGGAGCTGAACGGCACGCCGGGCATGCTCTACATGGAGTCGAACAGTTCCAACTCGGGCGGATTCTCGGCGACCGTGACCTTCGACATTTCAGCCGACCCCGACCTGGCCGCCGTGGAAATCCAGAACCGGGTGAAGCTGGCGGAGTCGCGGTTGCCTGCGGAAGTGATACAGAACGGCATCTCGGTGGAGAAACAGGCGCCCAGCCAGCTCATGACCATCTGCCTGACATCCAGCGACCCAAAGTTCGACGAAATCTACCTGAGTAACTTTGCCACCCTCAACGTGGTGGACATCCTGCGCCGTATCCCCGGAGTGGGGCGCGTGTCGAACATCGGCAGCCGTTACTACGCCATGCAGATTTGGGTGCAGCCCGACAAACTGGCCAACTTCGGCCTGACGGTGCAGGACGTGCAGAATGCCCTGAAGGACCAGAACCGCGAGTCGGCGGCGGGCGTGCTCGGACAGCAACCCGTGAGCGGGCTGGACATCACCATTCCCATCTCCACCAAAGGGCGGCTCTCCAGCGTGGGGCAGTTTGAGGAAATCGTGCTGCGTGCCGATGCCGACGGCTCGCTCATCCGGTTGCGCGACGTGGCACGCATCTCGCTCGAGGCACAGTCGTACAACACGGAAAGCGGCATCAACGGAGGCAACGCTGCCGTGCTGGGCGTCTACATGCTGCCCGGCGCGAACGCCATGGAAGTGGCCGAGAACGTGAAAGAGGCGATGGAAGAAATCAGCCGCAACTTTCCCGAAGGCCTGACGTATGAAGTCCCGTTCGACATGACGACCTACATTTCGGAGTCCATTCACGAGGTGTACAAGACGCTGTTCGAAGCCTTGGTGCTCGTGATTTTCGTCGTGTTCCTCTCGTTGCAGAGTTGGCGGGCCACGCTCATCCCGGTCATCGCCGTGCCCATCTCGCTGATAGGCACTTTCGGCTTCATGCTCATCTTCGGTTTCTCGCTGAACATGCTGACGCTGCTGGGCCTCGTGCTGGCCATCGGAATCGTGGTGGACGATGCCATCGTGGTGGTGGAGAACGTGGAGCGCATCATGGAAGAAGAACGCCTCGGGGCATACGAAGCCACCAAGAAGGCCATGACGGGACTGGCGGGTGCACTGATAGCCACCTCGCTGGTGCTGGCCGCCGTATTCGTCCCGGTGAGTTTCCTGCCCGGCATCACGGGCCAGCTCTACCGGCAGTTCACGGTGACCATCGTCGTGTCCGTGCTCATCTCCACCGTGGTGGCCTTGACCCTCAGCCCCGTCATGTGCTCGCTCATCTTGAAACCCTCCGATCCGGATAAGCCCAAGAATGTCGTTTTCCGCAAGATTAACGGATGGCTTTCGGCGGGCAACCATAGATATGTGGGGCTGATACAGAAGTTCATTGTCCGCCCGCGCCGCGTCATCTTGGGCTTCTGCCTCGTTGTCGGGCTGATATTCATCATGCACCGGATGGTGCCGACCAGCTTCCTTCCCACGGAAGACCAAGGATACTTCAAGGTGGAGCTGGAACTCCCCGAAGGAGCCACGCTGGAGCGCACGCGCGTCGTGACCGACCGCGCTATCCAATACCTGATGGGGCTGCCCGAAGTGGAGTACGTGCAAAACGTGACCGGCAGCAGTCCGCGCGTGGGCACCAGCCAGGCGCGAAGCGAACTGACCGTGATTCTCAAGCCGTGGAACGAGCGGGGAGAAGCGGACATAGACGAGGTGATGGCCAAGGTGAAGGCGCACCTCCAGGAATATCCCGAAAGCAAAGTCTATCTGTCCACTCCGCCCGTCATCCCCGGGCTGGGTTCGTCGGGCGGTTTCGAGATGCAGCTCGAAGCGCGGGGCGACGCCACGTTCGACGATTTGGTGCAAGCCGCCGACACCTTATTATATTATGCGGCGCGGGAAAAGGCGCTTTCGGGCGTGTCGTCCTCATTGCAGGCCGAAATCCCGCAACTCTATTTCGACGTGGACCGCGACAAGGTGAAGCTCTCCGGAGTACCGATGGCCGATGTGTTCTCCACCATGAAAGCCTACACGGGGTCGGTCTATGTGAACGATTTTAATATGTTTAACCGCATCTACCGCGTCTATATCCAAGCCGAATCGGACTACCGCAAGCATCCTGAGAACATCAACCTGTTCTTCGTGCGCGGCAGCGACAACGCCATGATTCCGCTGACTTCGCTGGGCACGGCATCCTACACCACCGGTCCGGGCAGCATCAAACGGTTCAACATGTTCAACAGCGCTGTCATCCGCGGTTCGGCTGCCGACGGATACAGCTCCGGGCAAGCCATGGCCACCATCGAACGCCTGGCCCATGAGCACCTGCCGGACAACATCGGCGTGGAATGGAGCGGACTGTCGTTCCAAGAGCAGCAGGCGGGCGGGCAAACGGGCCTGGTGCTGATGCTCGTGTTCCTGTTCGTTTTCCTTTTCCTCGCCGCTCTTTACGAAAGTTGGATGGTGCCGGTGGCTGTTCTCCTGTCGCTGCCCGTAGCCGCGCTGGGCGCTTATCTCGGCATCACGCTTTGCGGGCTGGAGAACGACATCTACTTCCAGATAGGCCTCGTCATGCTGGTCGGTCTGGCAGCCAAAAATGCCATCCTGATTGTGGAGTTTGCCAAAGACGAAGTGGACCGCGGCGGCGACCTCGTGGCCTCCACCCTGCATGCGGCACGGCTTCGCTTCCGTCCCATCCTGATGACCTCGCTGGCCTTCATCCTGGGCATGCTTCCCATGGTGGTCGCCAGCGGTCCCGGCTCGGCCAGCCGCCAGGCCATCGGCACGGGCGTGTTCTTCGGCATGATTGTGGCCGTGACGGCGGGCATCTTGCTCGTGCCGTTCTTCTTCGTCCTGATTTACAAGGCCAAGAGAAAGCTGAAGCGCAAACAGCCTGTCGCCGCGGGGCTCGCCATCTTGGTGGCCGGCGTTTGCCTCACGTCCTGCAAGGTGGGAAAGCCTTATGCACGGCCGAACCTCTCCCTGCCCGAACAGTTGGGCCCCCGGCAGGCGGACAGCACTTCGATGGGCGACCTTTCGTGGTGGGAGATGTACAACGACACCACGCTCAGGGACCTGATTGCGCAAACCCTTGCCCATAACAAGGACTTGGAAATAGCCACGGCCAGAATGGAAGAGCTGGCCGCACTGAAGCGCATCGACGTCGCAAACTTGTTCCCGCAAGCCACGGCCCGGCTGAACGCCAACCGCGAAGCTACCAACTATGGCGGAGACAATCTCGACGCCGACCTCGAGGCCAGTCTCACGGCCACCGTGTCATGGGAACTGGACATCTGGGGCAACCTGCGCTGGGCGCGCGACCGGAGCAAAGCCGAATTCCTGGCATCCGTGGAAAACTGCCGCGCCCTGCGGCTGAGCCTCGTGGCGCAAATGGCGCAGTCCTATTTCGAGCTGACCGCCTTGGACAACGAGCTGAACATCGTGCGCCGCACATTGGAGGCCCGGCAAGAGGGCGTCCGGCTGGCCGAAATCCGGTTCAAAGGCGGACTGACGTCTGAAATCGTCTACCAACAGGCGCAAGTGGAATTGGCCCGGACGGCCACGATGGTGCCCGACCTGGAGCGCCGCATAGCTCTCAAGGAAAGCGAAATCTCGCTGCTGACGGGCGACTACCCGCAAAAAATCAACCGGAACGCACTGCCGGAGAAATACGACTTGCCGGACCACCTGCCGCTGGGGCTGCCCTCCGGCCTGCTGGAACGCCGCCCCGACATACGGCAGGCCGAGCAAGAACTGAAGGCGGCCCACGCGGAAGTCGGAGTGGCCTACACCAACATGTTCCCGCGCCTTTCGCTGACGGCCACGCTGGGGGTGGAGAGCGACGAACTGAAAACGCTTCTCCGTTCGCCCTACACTTATCCCGCGGGCAACCTGCTCGCGCCGCTCTTCTCGCTGGGCAAGCACCGCGCGGCGCTGAAGGCCAAACGCGCGGCCTACGAAGGTTGCGTGGCGCGATACGAAAAGACGGTGTTGAACGCCTTCAAGGAAGTGCACGACGCCATCGTGAACTTCAATAAGATTGAAGACATCTACGAGTCGCGCCGGCAACTGGCCGAAGCGTCGCGCACCGCCGTCGACTTGGCGCAACTGCAATACATCAACGGCGTCATTGGTTATCTTGACTTGCTCGATGCGCAACGAAGCTACTTCGACGCACAAGTGTCGCTGAGCAACGCCGTGCGCGACAAGCAGCTCATGCTCATCAACCTCTACAAGGTGCTCGGGGGAGGCTGGAAATGACATCCCGCCTGCGGACGGAGAGGCAAGAATGGGCCGAGAAAGTGCCGCGGTTAGCGCAGAATGCGCCGCAGTGACATGCGGAAGCCGCCGCAGTACTCTGCGGCAAGTACTCGAGTACTTTGCGGCAAGTACGATTCCGTATGCCGCAAGGCGCTTGTCCGCTTTGCTCAACAAAACGGCCGGAAACGAGGGCGAAAGCGCACCGCACGGCGGACCATCCGCCGGCCATTTTTGCCCGTCCGTTAAATTAAACCGTCCGGCGGGTCCTTGCCGCTCCAAAAACAGGGGCGGTCCAGACTTTTTCCTATCTCACTGGCATGTAAATCGCAATTTATGTCTAACTTTGCAAGTTCAAACAGAGGAATACGTAAAAATCATATATAACAATGGAATTAGCAAGCAAATACAATCCGGCCGACGTGGAGGGCAAATGGTATCAGTACTGGCTCGACCACAAGCTTTTCAGTTCTAAGCCCGACGGGCGCGAACCTTACACGGTTGTCATCCCGCCCCCCAATGTGACGGGCGTGCTGCACATGGGGCATATGCTCAACGACACCATCCAGGACATCCTCGTGCGCCGCGCCCGCATGATGGGCAAGAACGCCTGCTGGGTGCCCGGCACCGACCACGCCTCCATCGCCACAGAAGCCAAAGTGGTGAACCGGTTGGCAGAAAAGGGCATCAAGAAAAGCGACCTCACCCGTGAGGAATTCCTGAAACATGCCTGGGAGTGGACCGACGAGCACGGCGGCATCATCCTGAAGCAGCTCCGCAAGTTGGGTGCCAGCTGCGACTGGGACCGCACGGCCTTCACCATGGACGAGACGCGCAGCCGCAGCGTCATCCACGTGTTCTGCGACCTCTACCGCAAAGGCCTCATCTACCGGGGCGTGCGCATGGTGAACTGGGACCCCAAGGCACTCACCGCCCTCTCGGACGAGGAAGTCATCTACAAGGAAGAACACAGCAAGCTGTATTATCTGAAATACATGCTGGCCGGAGAGGATGGAAAACCCGACGGCAGCGGACGCTATGCCGTGGTGGCCACCACCCGCCCCGAGACCATCATGGGCGACACGGCCATGTGCATCAATCCAGCCGATCCGAAGAACACGTGGCTGAAGGGACAGAAAGTCATCGTGCCGCTCGTGAACCGTTGCATTCCCGTCATCGAAGATGACTATGTCGACATCGAGTTCGGCACGGGCTGCCTCAAGGTGACCCCCGCCCACGACGTGAACGACTACATGCTGGGCGAAAAGCACAACCTGCCCAGCATCGACATCTTCAACGACGACGGCACCCTCACCGAAGCCGCCGGCCTCTACGTGGGCATGGACCGCTTCGATGTGCGGCGTCAAATCACCATCGATCTGGAGCAGGCCGGATTGTTGGAAAAAGTGGAGGACTATAATAACAAGGTGGGATTCTCCGAGCGTACCAACGTGCCCATCGAGCCGAAACTCTCCATGCAGTGGTTCCTGAAGATGGAACACCTGGCACAGATTGCGCTCGCGCCGGTGATGAACGACGAAATCCGGTTCTATCCCGCCAAATACAAGAACACCTACCGTCACTGGCTGGACAACATCAAGGACTGGTGCATCAGCCGCCAGCTGTGGTGGGGACACCGCATTCCGGCCTACTATCTGCCACAAGGCGGTTTCGTGGTGGCCGAGACGCCGGAAAAGGCGCTCGAGCTGGCTCGGGAGAAGACGGGCAACAAGGACCTGGCCCTGGCCGACTTGCGCCAGGATGAGGACGCACTCGACACATGGTTCTCCAGCTGGCTCTGGCCCATCTCGCTCTTCGACGGCATCAACCATCCCGGCAATGAGGAACTGCGCTACTATTATCCCACGTCCGTCCTCGTGACCGGCCCGGACATCATCTTCTTCTGGGTGGCGCGCATGATCATGGCGGGCTATGAGTACGAAGGCAAGATGCCCTTTAAGGATGTTTACTTCACCGGCATCGTCCGCGACAAGCTGGGACGCAAGATGAGCAAGTCGCTCGGCAACAGCCCTGACCCGCTCGACCTCATCGAACGCTATGGCGCCGACGGCGTGCGCATGGGGCTGCTGCTCTCCGCACCGGCGGGCAACGACATCCTGTTCGACCACGCGCTGTGCGAGCAGGGGCGCAACTTCAACAACAAGATATGGAACGCCTTCCGCCTCGTGAAAGGCTGGCAGACGGCCGACACGGAACAGCCCGAAAGCGCGGCCATCGCCACCCGTTGGTTCGGCGCCATGTTGCGCTCCACGGCCGCCGAGGTGGCCGACCTTTTCGGCAAGTACCGCCTGAGCGAAGCGCTGATGGCCGTCTACAAGTTGTTCTGGGATGAGTTCTCCAGCTGGTACTTGGAGATGATAAAACCGGCCTACGGCCAGCCCATCGACCGGAAGACGTATGACGAAACGCTGCGCTTCTTCGACACGCTGCTCAAGTTGCTCCATCCCTTCATGCCGTTCATTACGGAAGAACTCTGGCAGCACCTCTACGACCGCCAGCCGGGCGAGAGCATCATGGTGTCGCCCCTGCATACGGACGCACCGACGACCGACGACGAGGCTCTGATGGCCCATATCGAGCGCGTGAAGAGCATCGTGGCTGGCGTGCGCACCGGCGCTGGAAGTGACGGGCGAAAATCCGGAAGCTGCCTTCGACAGCGTGACCATGAAGATGGCCAACCTGAGCCAAATAGCCTCCGTGGCACAGAAGAGCGACAACACCGCCGCCTTCATGGTGGGCACAACGGAATATGCCGTGCCCATCGGCAACCTCATCGACGTGGAAGCCGAAATCGCCAAGCAAGAAGCCGAGCTGAAGCATCTGGAAGGTTTCCTGGCCGGAGTGATGAAGAAATTGTCCAACGAGCGATTCGTGGCCAACGCCCCCGAGGCCGTGGTGGCCATGGAACGCAAGAAGCAATCCGACGCCGAGAGCAAAATCGCGGCGCTGAAAGAGAGCCTCGCCCAGTTGCGCAAGTAAAGGACGGGCATCTCCCTTTTTATCCGAAAAGCGGCTGCACGACGGAACAAAAGTTCGTCATGCAGCCGCTTTTCCTATCATACCGGAAGAAAAAGCGCCCGTGAAATAATAAAAAGTGTATAAACTACAAAAACAAGGTGGTGAGCATCGTGTTTCTCGTCCTGTGCGCCTTGTTCGCCGTCATGGCATACGGCTTCAACCTGCAGAACTCGTGGGTGCCGGTGGCATTCCTCACCGGAGGTTTCTTCTCCGGATTGTCGGGCTTCCTCGGCATGAAGACCGCCACATACGCTTCGGCCCGCACCGCCAATGCCGCCCGAAACTCGCTTGACAAAGGCTTGCGCATCGCGTTCCGGAGCGGGGCTGTGATGGGATGGGGTTGTCGTGGGCCTCCGGTATCGGATTGGGAATGATTTCCACTACTATCCCCGTCATAGCAGTTGTGGCCGGCATCATCCTCTCCTATTGGCTGGCTTCAGGATTCGACTTTACGAACATCAGCATGGGACTTTACGGCATCGGCATCGCGGCAGTAGGCATGCTCTCTACCTTGGGCATCACCCTTGCTACAGATGCTTACGGACCGATAGCCGACAATGCAGGAGGAAACGCCGAAATGAGTAAATTAGGTGAAGAAGTGCGCAGGCGCACCGATGCGCTCGACTCGTTGGGCAACACCACCGCTGCCACAGGAAAAGGATTTGCCATCGGGTCGGCTGCCCTTACGGGACTTTCCTTACTGGCATCCTACATCGAGGAAGTGCGCATCGGGCTTAACCGCATTGGCACTGCCATCCTAGAACTTCCAAACGGCATCGAAGTAGCCGTTCACGAAGCAGGATTAGATGACTTTATGATTTATTACGATGTAACGCTGATGAACCCGAAAGTATTGTCGGGCATGTTCATCGGAAGCATGATGGCGTTTCTCTTCTGCGGACTTACGATGAATGCCGTAGGACGTGCCGCCTCGCGCATGGTGGAAGAAGTGCGCCGCCAATTCCGTGAAATCAAAGGAATCCTCACAGGAGAAGCCGAACCCGACTATGCCCGTTGTGTACAAATCTCCACGCAAGGAGCACAACGTGAAATGGTATTCCCTTCCCTGCTTGCCATCATTGCTCCGGTAGCTACAGGCTTGCTCTTCGGCGTGCCGGGTGTCATCGGCTTGCTGATAGGCGGTCTTTCCGCAGGATTCGTGCTTGCTATCTTTATGGCAAATGCCGGAGGAGCCTGGGACAATGCCAAGAAATACATCGAGGAAGGAAACTTCGGAGGAAAAGGTAGTGAAGTTCATCGTGCCACAGTAGTAGGAGACACGGTGCCGTTTGCCCCATGGCCGGAAACCACGTGCAAAGGGCAAGCAGGGAAATCCCCCATAACCTTTTCATCATACACATTTGTTTGAAAAACATTTTATTCCTTTGTGGCAAAGTTAAGGAAAAAGAATGGCATGTGAAAGCGTTTTGGCCGGTCTTCGGCGCACGGCGGAAAGCAAAAGCGGGAAGAGGCGTGCCGAATGCGGATTTGTACTTTGTGGGAAGTACTTGAGTACTCTGCGGCAAGTACTCGAGTACTCTCCGCAAAGTACTGTCCGATGCTGCGCGCGATGGCGTGGCGGCATCTCCGTGTCGGGGCGGCGCGCTCCCCAACGTGGCGTTTTTTTGCGGTGTCGCCTTTTTTCGCGTCCCTGCGGCCCGCCCTGCCGCATACAATAAGAGCCAGCCGGACGCCCTTCGTGGCGGTCCGGTTGGCTCTGTCTCTCTTTGCCTCGGGGCGCAAATCCTTGTGCTCCGGGCGGCTGTGCGGGCTTAATCCTCGTCCGTCGGGATGATGAGGCGGTAGCCCTTGCCGTGCACGTTGTTGATTTCAATGGACGGGTCGTCTTTCAGGTGCTTGCGCAATTTCGTGATGTAGACGTCCATGCTGCGCGCGTTGAAGTAGTTGTCGTCAATCCAGATGGTCTTCAAGGCCAGCTCGCGCTGCAACACGTCGTTGGCGTGTGCGCAAAGCAGCGACAGCAGTTCGCTCTCCTTGGTGGTCAGCTTCGTCTGTTTGTCGCCGATGGCCAGGATTTGCCGCTGCGTGTCGAAGGTGAACTTGCCCAGCTTGTACATGTTGGTTTCCTTCACCTTCTTCCCCTTCACGCGGCGCAGGATGGCTTCCATGCGGAACACCAGTTCTTCCATCGAGAAAGGTTTGGTGATATAGTCGTCGGCCCCGATCTTGAATCCGTCGAAGATGTCCTCCTTCAGGTTCTTTGCCGTGAGGAAGATGATGGGAATCTCCGAGTTCACCTGCCGTATCTCCTGTGCCAGCTGGAATCCGTCCTTCTTGGGCATCATGACGTCCAGCACGCACATGTCGTAGCGGTTCTTCAGGAAGGCCTTGTAGCCAGCGTCCCCGTCGGGATAAAGCTCGGCCTCGTAGCCCTTGGCCTGTAAGTACTCCCTGAGCAGCATGCCCAGGCTCTCGTCGTCCTCGCACAGCAATATACGCAATTTTTCTTCCATAATTCTTATTGTTTTATTGTTGGTAATGTGATAATAAACTTAGTCCCGTGGCCATACTCGCTTTCGGCATGGATTACTCCGCTTTGCAGGTTCACGATTTTCTTGACGTAGGCCAGGCCCAGGCCGAATCCCTTCACGTCGTGCTTGTTGCCCGTGTGCACCCGGTAGAACTTCTCGAAGATGCGCTTCAGGTCGTCCTTCTGGATGCCTATGCCGTTGTCTTCGATGGAGATGTTCAGTTTCGTCCCCGTGTTCCACGTCCGTATGGTCAGGTGGAGGTCCACGTCGTCGCGCTTGTATTTGACCGCATTGTCCATCAGGTTGAAGATGACGTTGGTGAAGTGCATCTCGTCCACGTAGATTTCGGCCTGTTCGGCCTTGAAGTCCGAAGAGATGCTTCCCCCGTTCTGCGACACCTTCAGCGTGAAGGTCTTGATGACGCTTTCCAGCAACTGGTGGGCGTCCAGTTCCTTCTGCTTGAAGGCGATGTTGTCCCGGTCGTAGAGCGACATCTGCAGCACCTTCTCCACTTGGAAGCGCAGGCGCTTCGTCTCGTCGTTGATGACGCGGGAGAGGTTCTCGTACATGGCCTCGCTCTTCTTCACAGACTGGTCGGCCAGCATCTGCGCGGCCAGCGATATGGACGAGATGGGCGTCTTGAACTCGTGCGTCATGTTGTTGATGAAGTCGTTCTTCATTTCCGTCACCTTCTTCTGGCGGAAAATGACGTAAATGGTGTAGACGAACGTGACGAAGAGGATGATGGTGAAGGCCAGTGCCGGAATCATCATGCGGGCCGTCTCGAGCAAGTAGGCGTTCATGTCGGGGAAGTGGATCTTCACGATGCCAATCCTCCCTGCCGGGTCGTTGCGGAAGAGCACTTGGGAGTAGGAATAGTCGCCGCCCTTTCCCTCAAAGTCCGGGCAACGGTAGACCTCACGCCCGTCGCTGGTGGACACCGTGAAGTGGTAGGGAATGCTGATGCCGTTGTTCTCCAAGGCGTTGCGGATGTCCTGGTCCAGCAACCTGAAGTTGATGCGCTCCTCCAAGGGCTTGTCGCTCGCCTTGTATAATATGGTATAGATGACTTCGTCGAGCACTCCCTTGTGGTAGACGTAGGCGTTCTTCACGTACTCTTGGAACGACTTCGTGGCTTCATCTATCGAGTTGCCCCGCTCTAGGCGCAACACTTTGGGCATCATGGCGGGATGCTTCACGACGGTGTGCACCTCGAAGCCGCTTGCGCCCTGCCTGCCCGCCTGCATGAGGCTGTTGCCCTCAGCCCAGCCGTTGCCTGTCCCGGAAGCGCTTTCCGCCATGGAGTCCGGCCCCAGTTGCTGCATGTTGTCACGCATGAAATTTTCCAGATAGCGGAAAGTCTCGTTCTGCTCCAAGTTCCGCGATGCCTGGTTCAGGCTGCGCACCACCGATTCGTCGAACTGCTCTTTGCGCATCTTCACCATCTGCTCGATGTAGTGCATTTGCAATCCTAAGAGCCCGAGGAACGAAACTCCGATAATTATGCTGACTATCCAAATCGTAAACTTCTTCATGGCGGCAAATATACATATCAAGAGCGTGCGTTCCGCCGCCGGACAGAAGAATCTTCTCTTGTTTTTAACGTATTTAACGCCAATACCGGAAGAAATGATTTATAGGAGCAATAATAAAACGAAGTTTCTTAAAAAGTGCGGGCGCGAAGGGCGGGATATTGTACGGATAAAATAAAAAAGTTATCTTTAGCTGCCGCAAAACAGGACAAACGCGGCCGGGGTAGCGCGAAGGCCCGCCGGTGCGGCCGGTCCGTCCCGCCGGCATGCCGTGCACCGGCGGGCATGCGCCCGAAAGAAGTCATCGACCATAAAACAGATAACACCATGAGCATAAAAAAACTATTCATCTTGTCCGCGCTCCTTTGGGCCGTCCTGCCCGGCGCCGGTGCGCAGACCGACTCCACGTTCTACATCGCAGGCCCCATGGGGCGGCTCGCTTCCCGTCTTCAGCTTCCGGCAACGGAGCCCGGCAAGCGCTGCCACGTCGTCGTCCTCTGCCACGGATTCACGGGCAACATGGGCGGACCGCTCTTCGACGGCATCGCCCGCGACCTGCTTGCCGAGGGCATCGGCGTGTTGCGCTTCGATTTCAATGCCCACGGACGGAGCGACGGGGAGTTTCGCAACATGACCGTACCCAACGAAATTGAAGACGCCCTTGCCGTGGTAGATTGGGCCAGACGGCAACCCCAGACCCGCGACGTCTCCCTGCTGGGACATTCGCAGGGCGGGGTAGTGGCCGCGATGGCCGCCGGACAACTGGGCCGGAAGGCCGTCAAGGCCGTGGTGCTCATGGCCCCGGCGGCCGTGCTGCGCGACGATGCCTTGCGCGGCAACACCATGGGCGCCTTCTACGACCCGTGGAATGCGCCGGAGTACGTGCAGCTCCCCAGCGGCCACCAACTGGGCCGCGACTACATCCGTACGGCCCTCGCTCTGCCCATCTACGAGACGGCGGCCCGTTACGAAGGGCCCGTGTTCATCATCCACGGGCAGGCCGACCGCATCGTGCCCTACACCTACGGGGAACGCTTCCGCGACGTCATGCCCCGGAGCGCCATCGAGGTGATTCCGGGCGAAGACCACGGCTTCTCGGCCGACACGCCCCGTGCCGCGTCGTTGGCCGCGTCGTGGCTCGCAAAGACGCTGCGCTGAGCCGCACCTTTCATAAACGCCATGCGCCGCGGCGCGACGTTCCTCCCGTCGTGTCGCGGCGCATGGCCTCCAAAGCAAAAAGAATCCCGCCTTCTGCCCGGCGAATGCTGTGCGGAAGGCGGGATTGGTTGTGGGTATGCTTTTAGTCTTCGCTGCCTTGCTGGGCTTCGAAGTCCTTGATGAGCTTCTCTTGCACGTCCATGGGGACGAGTTCATAGCTGGCGAACGACATGATGAAAGATGCGCGCCCGCCCGTGATGGAACTCAGCGAAGTGCAATAGTTGGACATCTCTTTCAAAGGCACTTTGGCCGTGAGCTTCTCGTAACCGTTCTCGCTGGTCATGCCCATGATCATGCCCCGGCGGCCCTGCAGGTCGCTCATCACGTCGCCCATCTTGTCGGAAGGCGTGAACACCTCCACGTCATAAATGGGTTCCAGAATCTTCGGGCCGGCTTCCTTGAAGGCCATGCTGAAGGCGTTGCGCCCGGCCAGCATGAACGACAGCTCGTTAGAGTCTACGGGGTGCATCTTGCCGTCGTATACGATGACACGCACGTCGCGGGCGTAACTTCCCGTCAGCGGGCCACGCTCCATGCGCTGCATGATGCCCTTCAGGATGGCCGGCATGAAACGGGCGTCGATGGCGCCGCCCACCACGGAGTTGATGAACACGAGCTTCCCACCCCATTCCAAAGGCACTTCTTCCTTGCTGCGTGCATTCACGCGATATTCTTGTCCGTTGAAACGGTAGACATCCGGGTCGGGCATGCCTTCGTAGTACGGTTCCACAATCAGATGGACTTCGCCGAACTGGCCCGCGCCGCCCGACTGCTTCTTGTGGCGGTAGTCCGCGCGGGCAGCTTTGGTGATGGTTTCACGATAAGGAATGCGCGGCTCCTCGTACTTGATGGCGATTTTCTCGTTGTTTTCCATGCGCCATTTCAGTGTGCGCAGGTGGAATTCGCCCTGTCCGTGCACCAGAATCTGGCGCAATTCCTTGCTTTGCTCTATCACCCACGTGGGGTCTTCTTCCCGCATGCGGTTCAGGGCGTTCATCATCTTTTCAGTTTCGGCTTCGTTCACGGCTTTCACTGCACGGGAGAACTTCGGGTTCGGATATTTGATAAAGTTGAACCGGTTCTCGCAATCCTTTCCGTTCAACGTATTCCCGGTCTTCACGTCCTTGAGCTTCACCGCACAGCCGATGTCGCCGGCCACCAGTTCTTCCACCTTGATGCGGTTGGCCCCGGCGCAGACGAACAACTGCGACATGCGTTCCTTCGAACCGCGGTCGGCATTGTTGAGGTCGTCGCCTTCGTGCACTTTCCCGCTCATCACTTTGAAATACTGCACCTCTCCGATATGCGGCTCCACGCCCGTCTTGAAGAAGTAGAGCGAAGTCGGTCCGTTCGGGTCGGGAGCCACTTCCATGCCCCGCGTGTTGTGCACCTTGGGCATCTCGTCCACGAAAGGCACTACATTACCGAGGAATTCCATCAACCGCCGCACGCCCATGTCCTTTCCGGCGCAGACGCAGAATACGGGGAACATGCCCCTTGAGGCCAATCCCTTGCGGATGCCTTCGCGCATCTCGTCTTCCGTCAGGGTTTCGCTCTCGAAGAATTTCTCCATCAGCGTCTCGTCGTTTTCGGCAGCGGCTTCCACCAATGCCTTGTGCAGTTCCATGGCTTTTTCTTTTTCCTCTTCGGGAATCTCCTCAATCGTAGGCGCCCCGCCTTCCGGTCCCCAAGAGTATTTCTTCATCAGCAACACGTCTATCAGGGCGTTGAAGTCCGGACCGGTCTTTACGGGATACTGCACCGGCACGACCTTGTTGCCATAGATGGAAGTCAGCTGTTCCAAGATGGCGTCGTAGTCGCACTTCTCGTCATCAAGTTGGTTCACCAGGAAAATCACCGGCTTGCCGAGCTTTTCCGTGTAGCGGAAGTGGTTTTGCGTTCCGACTTCCGGTCCGTACTGGCCGTTCAAGAGGAGTATGGCCGTGTCGGTCACGTTCAAAGCCGTGAGGGCTGCTCCCACGAAGTCGTCCGAACCCGGGCAGTCGATGATATTCAGTTTCTTCCCGTTCCACTCCACGTGGAATACCGTGGAGAACACCGAATAACCATATTCTTGTTCCACCGGGAAATAATCACTCACCGTGTTCTTTGCCGTAATCCTTCCCCGCCTCTTGATCAAGCCCGCCTCATAGAGCAAAGCCTCAGTAAGTGTTGTCTTACCAGAACCATCATTTCCCAACAGGGCTATGTTTTTAATCTCATTTGTTTGATATACTCTCATTGTGTAACATTTTAAGGTAACAACTAAACGGCGCGAAAATTAGCAATAAATTTGCACATTGACAACTATTCGGAGCTTTTGTTGATTATGTTTTTAAACATATTCCGGGGAACCGGCTTTTTCCGTAACTTTGCAATTCGGGTTTACTCCTTATTATATATATGGCCGGAATTTATCTTCATATACCTTTCTGCAAAAGCCGTTGCATTTATTGCGACTTCTATTCCACGTTGTTCGGGGAACGGCAAGAGGCTTACGTGGCCGCTTTGTCGAACGAACTGCGGCTGCGTGCCGGTTATCTGCGGCAGGGCGGGCTGGTGCCGCCCATTGAGACCGTTTACGTGGGCGGAGGTACGCCCACCACGCTCGACGCCCGGCTGTTGGAACGGCTTTTCACGGTTCTCTATGACACTTACGCCATCGACCCGCAGGCTGAAATCACTCTTGAGGCCAATCCGGACGACCTCACGCCGCAAAGAATCAAAGAATTGTGCCGTTTGCCCGTCAACCGCCTGAGCATCGGCATACAGACGTTCGATTCGACCCGGCTCCGGATGCTCCGCCGGCGGCACGACGGCGGGCAGGCCATGAAGGCCGTCGGGGATTGCCAAGACGCAGGACTGGAGAACATCAGCATCGACTTGATTTACGGTCTGCCCGGGCAGACCTTCGAAGAATGGGAAGCCGACCTGGACCAAGCCATAGCCCTGCAGGTGCAACACATATCGGCTTACGCGCTCATCTACGAGGAAAACACGCCGCTCTGGCGGATGCGGCAGGAACACAAGGTGGAGGAAGCTGCCGAAGAGCTGAGCCTCGACATGTTCAACACGCTGATGGACAAGCTTGCCGCTGCCGGATTCGAGCACTATGAAATCTCCAATTTCGCCCTTCCCGGACGCCGCGCGCGGCACAATTCCAGCTATTGGAAAGGCATCCCTTATCTGGGGTGCGGCCCGGCGGCCCATTCTTTCGACGGACGGGACAGGCAGTGGAACCGGCCGGACCTGGACAATTACATCCGTTGCGTGGGAGCCTGCCTGCGTCCCGAAGATTTCCAAAACGCTCCTTGGATAGAGAAAGACGAGCTGGACGCGCGCGAGCGCTATAACGAGCGCATCATCACCTCGCTCCGCACTTCGGACGGGCTCGACCTGGCCCGTCTGGAGGAAGATTTCGGGACGGAGATGCTCCGCTATTGCCTGCGGGCCGCCGTCCCGCACCTGCGGAACGGGCTGCTGGAGCAAGAGGCACAAAAAAAGCAAGCCCCGAAAGGCTTGCTGAGATTGACGCGCCGCGGACTCTTTCTCTCCGACGGCGTCATGAGCGATTTGCTGTACGTGGACGATTGAGCGTCGCCCGCGTACAGGCCGCTAATTCCGCATTTCCTGATAGGTGATTTCGTAAAAGCACGGATACACATTGGCCGAGGCGTCGCTGTGCCCCTGCGAATGGGGAACTATCAGGCGCACCTTGGCGATGCCCTCGTCGCTCGTGAGCTGGCGGCCGACGTTGATGTACGTGAAGGGCACCAGCCAACCGGATGGAACAGCCGTCGAACCATAATACTGGTACATCGCTCCGCCGCCGTTGACCGAAGTGTTGAACGAACCGGTGAACGTGCCGTAAGTGTTTGTCACGTCCATGATGTCGGGGTTGGTCAGCCAGTAAGCCGTGTTGTTGGTCGTCTGCACGGAGTCCCTCAGGATGTTGAATTCCGTATATCGGCAGATGATGCGTTTCTGCTGCCCGTTTTTCAGTTTCTCGCCGGCGCCTTTCCGCACGATCTGCATGTAGACGCCCGTGTTTTCGAACACGACATACTCGTTGCGCTCCAGGTTCGTCGTGCTGTCCTGGGCATAGAACTGCCCTTCCGAGATGGTGTTGATTTTTCCCACGTGAATCAGCTCCTCGCCGTCGCCCGATCGGATGACCACGTCGCGGTCCAGGAAAGCGGAAATGGCGTCGCGCTCCCTTTCCCGTTGCTCGGCGTATGTCTCGCCGTCGTCGCAGCTCTGCAGTCCCCATCCGGTTCCCGCCAGAAGCAATAGCATATAAAATACCTTTTTCATCTTATCTTCTTTTTCCGTTATTGACCTTTTAACAACGGCGCATACTTCTTCAGCGCCTTGCGCACCAAGTCCCCGGCCTCGTCCATGCTGCACGCCAGCTCGCCGCCCGCGGCGTTCAGGTGCCCGCCGCCGTTGAAGAATTCCGCCGCCATGGCGTTGCAGGGGAAATCGTCCACCGACCTCAGCGACACCCGTATGACGGGCCGCTCCGTGTCCTCGCGCAGGAACACCGAGAGCCTTGTCCCCTGAATCTGCAGGGGAATGTTCACGAATCCTTCCGTGTCGCCCTTCTTGTGCGAGAACATCTTCTGCTCCTGCCGTGTCAGCGTCATCAGCGAGGCGTTGTATTCCGGGAAGTTCTCCAGTTTGACGTACAGCATGTAGCCCAGCAGGCGGAAGCGTTCGGCCGAATAGCTGTAGAACACGTTCCGGTAAATCTTGTCCTTGTCGATGCCCTTCGTGAGCAATTGCCCGACGATGTGATAGATGTCGCTGCGGTTGGAGTTATAAGAAAAGCATCCCGTGTCGGTCATCATGCCGGTGTAGAGGCAGGCCGCCTCTTCGTAGCTCATCGGTTCCAGCCCGTCCAGCTGCACCAGGATGCGATAGAGTAGTTCGCACGTGGAACTCATGTCCTGCCTCGACACTGCCCACTGGCAGAAGTCTGCCGGGTCAAGATGGTGGTCCACCATGATTTTGCGTGCGGCAGACTCCATCACCGGCTTCTTCATCCCCAGCAAACGCTCGGGGGAGTTGAAGTCCAGGCAGACAATCAGGTCGGCGGCGCCCACCACCGGGGCCAGCTCCGTCTCGTGCTTGTCGTAGATCCGCACCCGTTCGGCCCCCGGCATCCACTTCAGGAAGTCCGGGAAGATGTTCGGCACGATGGGAAGCGCGTCCTTGCCTTTCCGCCAAAGATAATGGGAAAAAGCCAGCACGGCCCCCATGGCGTCGCCGTCGGGCGACACGTGGCACGTGACGACAATATGTTCAGACTCGTCCAGCAAGGCGCGCAAGCGCTCTGCGTCGTCCGCGGACAAGAGATGATTCAGCATAAACACACTCATTTTTTGGTTTCAGCCTACAAACTTACGCAAAAATCTTCGTTTTCCATGCCTGCGGGGCGTGATTTTCACTTTTCTTCTGAAAGAATGACGGAATTGGGCGCCGCTCCCCGCCGCCTGGCCCAGGAAAGTCAGCGTCCTGCCGAAGCTCCGGCACGGTACGGAAGGGGCTTATTGTTTTCCATATTCCGTTATAACAGGGGAAAGAAACATGGGGCGGGCAAGAGCCATTAGGATTGTTCTTGCTCCATGGTGTCGCCGATGCGTCCGCGGCGATGCTCCGGACGGCGGCAGGCATGCGCGAGAGCCGGTTTGTCCGTGCCCGATTCGGGGGGGCGGCATGCGGAGTCCTGAATCGTACTTTGCGGCAAGTACTCGAGTACTCTCCGCAGAGTACGATTCAGGACTCCACACGGCGCCCCCCAGCATAGGGCAGGCGCCGGCCGCGTCGGCCAGTCTTCCCGCCGGGGGCGGGGGCGTCCTGCCGTGGTCTTATTCCAACCAAGTGTGCATGCGCTTCCTGATGGCGTTCGATTCGCTGAGCAGGTGGATGAACTTCAGTGCGGAATGCTTCCTGTAAGCGTTCTTCAGGGTGTGTATGCATCCCTCCATCTCGTATTCCTCCACGTCGAGGGGTATGGCTTTCACGCCCGGTTCGTCGTGTATGGTGGCCTCGGAGAGGATGGTCACCAGGTTGCTGTTCCTGATGAGCTTCAGCAGGATGTTCACCTCGTTCAGTTCCACGCGCACCCTGAAGTGGTAGTCGCGTTCGGCAAACACTTGGTCGAAGGCATGCCGGGCCTGCAGTCCCCGGCTGGGCATGGCGAACTCATATTTTTCCAGTTCTGCCGGTGTGATTTTGGCTTTGCGGGCCAGTTCGTGGTCGGAGCGCACCACTACCGACAGGTGGTTGTCGAACAAGATGTGCGACTCAATCTGTTCGTGGCGTCGCGTAGGCTTGAAGGCCAGCACGAAGTCCACTTCCCGCTTGACGAGCATCTGCATCAGCTCTTCCATCGTCTTGTAGTGGATGTTCAGCTTCACCTTCGGATATTGTTTCATGAACTCCAGCACGGTTTCGGTCAGGATGGGGCTGAAGGTGTAGGTCACGCCGATGTTCAGCGTGCCGGTGAGCAGTTGTTGCAGGTCGCGGATGTGCTCTTTGCAGGTTTCGGCGGCGTGCAGCGTTTCCTGGGCGTAGGGCAGCAGTTCGGCTCCGGCCTCGGTGAGGGTCACTTCGTGGCTGTTGCGTTGGAACAGCTGCACGTCCAGTTCCGTCTCCAGTTGCCGGATTTGCTGCGACAGCGTGCTTTGGGTGATGTACAGGCTTTTGGCCGCTTCCGAGAAGTTGAGCGTTTCGGCAGCCTTCGCGAAATATTTCAGTTGTCTCAGTTCCATGGTCGGTGGCAGTTTAGCGTGTGGCTTTGAATGAAGTGTTCTTGAACAGGAAGATGGGCACCGTGGCCCCGGTCACCATGCCCAGGACGATGAAGGCGCACGTCAGCCCGTTGTAGGCCAGAAGATAGAAATAATGGTTGAACGCGGCTTCCTCGGCGTTCGTCAGGCAAAACAATAGCGCTTCGATGGCCCTGTAGGCATACATGCCCGGAATCATGGGCAGCAGGGCGGGGAAGGAGAAGGTCTCGGCCGGGCATTTGGCGCGGGGGGCCAGGAACACGGTGAGCACGCCCACCACGAGCGAGGCCACGATGCTGGCCCCGATGAGGTGCATCTTACCATAAGGATTGTGGGTGAGCACGTAGCGGGTGGCGTGCCCCAGGGCCGCTATGAGCGCGCAGTATTTGTAGGCTTGGCGCGGCGGGTTGCTGATGCTGGCGAAGCCCACACCGGCGATGGCCGCGAAGAAGGCGTCTTGGATTATGTTGAAGAGGTAAGTCATGCTTATAGCCAATTGATGTTCATGAGTAAAAGTCCGCCGCACAGGCCCGCCGAGAGGCAGGCCGTCAGCACCAGGGCGTTCATGAAGCGGCCGAAGGAGCTGATGTAGTGCCCGTCCAGCAGGTCGCTCACGGAGTTGATGTAGGGGATGCCGGGGATGAGGTAGAGGACGCTCGTACCCAAGGCCACTTCCGGCGTGTCGCCCCAGTGGAACACGTAGCCCGCCGCCCCGATGACCGAGGAGAAGAAGGCGCAACAGAAGAACACGAAGCGCACGTCCAGCCCGTCCTCCAGCATGGCCTGCTTCAGGCGGTAGCCGGCCAGCGTGGCGAGCAGCACGGTGGCCATGGCCGCCGCGTCGCCGCCGAAGAGCCGGCAGAACGACATGTTGGCCAGCGAGGCCAGCACCCACACCATCCACTTGTTGGCCGGCCGGGTGGCCTTGATGGCCTCCAGCGCCCGCCGGCTTTCGGCGAATCCCGTCTTGCCGTCGGCGATGGCCCAGCTGAGCTTGCTGAGCCGGGTGTTGATGTCGAAACTGATGCCCGTGTGCTGCAGGCGCACGATGTTGCTGTACGAATGGTCGCGGTCGCGGTTCCACACGGTGATGTGGATGTGCGAGGGCAGTATGGTCATTTCCGACTCCATGCCCCAGCGTTCGGCCATCCGCCTCACGTTTTTCTCTATGCGTATGCAGGTGGCCCCGCAGCCCAGCAGCCATGCCGCGTAGTCGGACAGGAAGATGCAGGCCGCCTTGGGCGTGTCCGGCATGTCGGTGGTGGCGCGGCGCCCGGCGTCAGAGTTCGTTGTCGTCATATTCGTCATAGAGTGCGTCTTCGTTTCCGATTTCCAAAATCCGGCTGTGTCCGGTCTCTTTGCGCATGTGTTGGATGCTTCTGAAAATGAAAATCAAAAATAAGCATCCTACGGTTAAAATCCAAGCGGTTGTCTGTTGATTCATGTCTTTTTTCGTTTTGTCGCTGCAAAAGTAGGCGGTTTGCGGCGCTCAGCGAAGCATCGGCCTACGGAAGTTTCGATAACGGCTATCGGATTTTCCGAGGCTGGGCGACAGGCCGCGCTTATCACAAAAAGGCGGCCGGTTGTTGGGCGGAGGGCGAAAAAAGCGTAATTTTGCAGTGTCATAATACTGAAACCATGCATACAAGGGAAGAAAAACTGGAGGCCTTCGGGCGTTTCCTCGACGTGCTCGACACGCTGCGCGAGAAATGCCCGTGGGACCGGAAACAGACGAACGAGAGTTTGCGGCCGAACACGATTGAGGAGACGTTCGAGCTGTGCGACGCATTGATGAAGGACGACAAGGGGAACATTTGCAAGGAGCTGGGCGACGTGCTGCTGCACGTGTGCTTCTATGCCAAGATTGCCAGCGAGACGGGCGACTTCGATATTGCCGACGTTTGCAACAAACTGACGGACAAACTGATTTTCCGCCACCCGCACGTCTACGGCGAGGCGCAGGCTGCCACGGCCGGCGAGGTGGTGCAGAACTGGGAGCAAATCAAACTCAAGGAGAAGGACGGCAACAAGAGCGTGCTGGGAGGAGTGCCGGACGCGCTGCCGTCGCTCATCAAAGCCTACCGCATACAGGACAAGGCACGCAACGTGGGCTTCGACTGGCAGCAGCGGGAAGACGTGTGGGACAAGGTGCGCGAGGAACTGGGCGAACTGCAGGCGGAACTGGCGAAGGACGACAAGGAGCACTCCACCGACGAATTCGGCGATTTCCTTTTCAGCGTCATCAACGCAGGGAGGCTTTACCACATCAATCCCGACAATGCGTTGGAGCGAACCAACCGCAAGTTTATCCGCAGGTTCAACTATGTGGAGCAGCATTCCATTCGGCAGGGAAAGCCCCTGAAGGACATGACGCTGGGCGAGATGGACGCGCTCTGGAACGAGGCGAAGGAGCTGGAACGGCGTGGCGAACTTTGAGAAGGTTCCCGTTTTCGCATCATCCCCGCCCCCGGCCGGAAAAGTCCGGCTGAGGGCGGGGATTGGCGTATCTGTGCGCAAAGGCGGCAGTTGGCGAAGGGGGGAATCATTCCCATACGAGCCAGTCCACTTCCACGCTTTCTCCGTCGGCAAGCGACACGGTGAGGTCTTTCAGTCCCGTGGGAGCTGAAGGCACGGTGGCCGACACGAGCGTCCAGTCTTCGCTGCGCGGAACGTCGAGCTCGGATGCCGTTCCGTCCGACAGCGTGATGCTGAGGCGTCCGCCGGCCGGAGCCTTCACCCGGGCTGTCACCTTGGTTGCGGCTTCGCTTCCGAAGTCGATGCGGTCGTAGGCCACGGCCGCGCGCTTTTTGCGTGAAGACCACTTTCCAGCCTTTGAACTTGTCAGTCTCGTCCACGAAGGCAATTGCCGCTCCCGGCGTGATGCGGCTGTAGCGGTCCAGCTCTACGCGTTTGCGCGCGTCGGAGATGCCCACACCCCGTAGCGTGGCCGTCACCGGACGGATGGTGCCGTCGGGTTCGAAGAAGAGGGAGTCGATTCGCGTGGAGCGCAACTTGTCGAATTCGGGCGAGTAGTCGTTGTGGTGGTAGAACAAATACCATTGCCCTTTGTATTCCACGATGGAGTGGTGGTTGGTCCAGCAACCGGTGGGCGACTGTTCCATGATGACGCCCTTGAACTCGTAGGGGCCCATGGGCTGGTCGCTCATGGCGTAGGCCAAGGTTTCCGTCTTGTCCTGCACCCAAGGGAAGGTGAGGTAGTATTTCCCTTGCCGTTCGAAGGCGAAGGGCCCTTCCTTGAAGCCCTGCGGGAGGCCTTCCACCGTTTGCGGCTCCGAGGCCAGCTCCGTCAGGTTGTCTTTCAGCCGGGCCATCCTCAGGCCGCCGCCCGCCCAGAAGATGTAGGCCTGGCCTTCGGTGTCGAACAAGACGCAAGGGTCGATGCCGTTCACGCCCTCGATGGGCTGTTCCAAGGGAGTGAAGGGGCCTTCGGGATTCTGGCTGGTGGCCACGCCGACGGCAAATCCCCGCCGGCCCTCGCCTTTGGGCGTGGAGGGGAAGTAGAAGTAATACGTGCCGTCCTTGTACACGCAGTCGGGCGCCCACATGGAGTAGGAGTCGGGCTGCACCCACGGCACGTCGTTCTGGTCGACGATGACGCCGTGGTCGGTCCACTCCGTCAGGTCGTCGGACGAGAACACATGGTAGTCGCCCATGCAGAACCATTGTTTCAGCCGTTGGGCGGCGTGGAGAACGGGCTGGCGATGGCCAAGGTTAAAGCATGCATGCTGGCCGCGAACACCATGATGCGGATGATTTGCAGCGGAAGGCCCACCTTCACGGTCCATGAACGACCGTTCACGGCGCAAACAGGAACGGGAACGGGACTGACGCCGATCTGCTGGGCGCCTGTGTGCAGGGCTATGGGGGGCCAGCAGCACGGCTGTGGCCGTGTTGCTGATGAACATCGTCAGCAGCGAGACGTGGGAAGTAGATGCCCGCCATCACCAGCGGCCCGTAGGCGCCCAGGCCGGCCACGAGGCTGCGCGAGATGTATTCGGCCCCGCCAGTCTTTTCCAACGCGAGCGACATGGGGAGCATGGCGGCGATGAGCACGACGCTTTCCCAGTTGATGGTCTTGTAGGCGGCTTCGACGTTGCGGAAGCATCCTGTGAGGACCATCAGCAGGCCGGCTATCATGACGGCCGTGACGGGGGCGATGGGGATGAAGTCGAACACCATCATGGCGACCATGGCCAGCATGATGGCTGCGGCCACGGGGGCTTTGTAGTCGAGCGTCACCTTGGCCGCCTCGCTGAGCGGTTCGCCCAGCACCACCCAGTCTTCTTCCTCGCGCCCCATCCGTGAGATGTCGTTCCACGTGCCTTGGACGAGCAACACGTCGCCCGCGTGGGTGGCCACGTTGCCCAAGTCCTGCAGCAGGTATTCTTTCTTGCGCCGTATGCCGAGCACGTTCACGTTGAATTTGTCGCGGAAGCCGATTTCCTTGATGCTGCGGTTCACAATGCGCGAAGCGGGCATGAGCAGGATTTCCGCTATGCCGATGTCGTAGAAGTCCAGCGTCTGTCCGTCGCGGGTTTCCTCGGAAGCATGATTGTCCAACAGTTCCAGCCGGTAGTCGCGGGCCAAGGTGTCGACTTGGCTGAAGTCGCCCTTGACGTACAGGATGTCGTCTGCCTGCAGGAGAGTGTCCGGTTCGGCCGGTTTTTGCGTGATGGTTTTCAGAAAACGGTGCTGTGAGGTTTCCCCGCGCCTTATCTCGAGCACGTTCAGCCCGTAGCGCCTGCGGAGGTCGGCTTCCACTATGGTCTTGCCTCTCAGGGGCGAGCGGGCAGGAATCTTCAGGCGGAAGAGGTTGTCGGACAGACCGTATTCCTTGACCAGTGCTTTGAGCGATTTGCCATGTGGCGCTCCGGTAACTTCTTCCTTGCCGCGGCGGGAGAGGAAGGCTTTGCTGAGCGGCAGGAGCACGAGGGTGCCCACGGCCACGCAGACGAGGCCCACGGGGAGGAAAGAAAAAAGGAGAGAGAGGGATAGCCGGCTTCGGTCAACGTGTTTTGGATGACAAGGTTGGGCGGAGTGCCGATGAGGGTCATCATGCCGCCCATGCTGCTGGCGAAAGCCAAGGGCATGAGCAGGCGGCTGGCGTTCA
>VOFD01002888.1_pt1 | contig 28453 bp, 61 predicted proteins | sample 5384101 | NCBI WGS metagenome assembly VOFD01 (sample SAMN12384723, study PRJNA508395) | human gut metagenome | isolation source: healthy gut C | host: Homo sapiens
TGGGTCAGAAAACTGCGTCGGTGGATCGGACACGGACCTATTTTTCTGAATCGCTTCAATATGCTCTCTCGAACCGTAGCCTTTATGTTTGTCAAAGCCATATTCCGGAAACATTTCATGATAGGCTTTCATCATCCGGTCCCGGGTCACTTTGGCAATCACGCTGGCCGCTGCAATGGAAAGGCTTTTGGCATCGCCTTTGATAATCTTCTCCTGTGGAAGATGGATTCCCGGAATGATGACCGCATCATTTAAAAGTATCTGAGGTTTTGGGTCCAGGCTTTCCACCGCCTGACGCATCGCTTCATAGGTCGCCTGAAGAATATTAATTTCATCAATCCGCTCCGGCGAAACGATTCCCGCACCGACAGCCACCGCCGATGCCATAATCTGGTCATAAAGCGCTTCTCTGCGTTTTTCACTGAGCTGTTTGGAATCATTCAGATAGGGAATCTTAAGTCCCTTCGGAAGGATTACCGCCCCTGGCAACGACCGGACCTGCCAGAGGTCCCCGTCCGGCCTCGTCGATGCCGCAGATATATTCATAGCGTTCCCCGTATTTTTTTCATAAGCCAGCATCTTTTCCAGACGGGCCGCCTCTTTTTCCTCTTTTAAAATCCCATTTCTGCAGGAAGCCACCAGCTTCTGAACGCCGCTCCGGCCATCTTCCTTATAACGTTCGATAAAAAGGAGCCGTTCCTCTGGACGGATATTTTCCAGTTCTTTTTTTTATTTCACCGATTGTCGCCATCCATTTCACCTTTCTAAAACGAAGTGTGCTTCACACACTTTCACAATTAAATTTTAGCAGAGCGTTTTTGATTGTATAGGAATTTCCTATACAATCAAAAACATTCTCCTGCCGGATGACAGGAGAATGATATATTTTCGAATACTACTGATGTTTCAGCAGAGATAGCTTTTTGTTCAGAGGCCATACCCGAAGCCATGCCCGTCCGATAATCTCTGAACGATGGATGTTCCCCACCGATTCAAAAACGGCTGTCCGTGCTGTTATTCCGGTTATCACCGAGAACAAAGTACTCATCTTCCTTCAGAACCACCGGGTCTGCCGCAAGTCCCGGATCTGTCATCACTGCATTTCCGTAGTTATCCTCCAGAACATAACCGTTGACATAGACGTTTCCATCGATCACCTGCACGGTCTCTCCCGGCATACCGACGATCCGTTTAATCAGCAGAGTTGCCCGGTTATCCTTAAAAAGGGAACACAATGATGTCAAACCGTTTCGGATCCCGAAACCGGTACGTGATCTTATCGGTAATGAGATTATCCGAATCCTGAAGAGTCGGTTCCATAGAATGGCCCATAACGACCGTCCGCTGTCCCACGTATTTGATAATCAGAAACATGGCCGCAATAACGATCAGACAGTAAATAACCAGTCCGGCGATTTCCTTTGCTTTATTCTGTTCAATTTTTTCAGGCTTTTTATCCTTATCTGAATATATTTTTTACGCATGAATCTTCTGCTCCTGTGGAAATTCCAAAGTCAGACGTCCGAGTTTTTCCCGAACGAAAATCATCGATTAAAAGTTTTGAAGCTTTATCCAGATCCAGAACATTTCCTTTCTGGCGGCAGTTTCTCGACTCTGCAATTCTCTCTAATACAACTATTTTATCACAATTTTCATCCACTGCATATCTTTCGGATAAAATTCCCGGATAAAATTCTTTTTAAAAATTCCACCAGCTTTATCGATAACTCGCTGATATTCAAAATTTCGTCTTTAATCGAACCGATCAGAGCCAGACGTTCGCCAACGGCCTGGTCATCAAATTTCGGCCATAAAATTCCCGGCGTATCCAGCAGTTCAACATTCTTATTCAGACGAATCCACTGTTTTCCTTTGGTGACTCCCGGTTTATTTCCCGTTTTGGCACAAGCTTTTCCCGCATAGGTGTTGATAAAGGTTGACTTTCCAACATTCGGAATGCCAACGATCATCGCCCGCACCGGACGGTTGATAATGCCTCTTTTCCGGTCTCTTTCGATTTTTTTCCCTGCAGGCCTCCTGAATAATTCCGGTAATGGCTTTCATCTGTCCGCCCTTTCGGGAGTCCAGTTTATATACATAAAAGCCTTTGGCCTTAAACCAGCTTTCCCATTCCGAAGTACGGGCCGGATCCGCCAGATCATATTTATTTAAAAGAATCATTCGGGACTTCTGTCCGGCCAGCCGGTCAATATCCGGATTCTTGCTGGACAGGGGGAATCCGGGCGTCCACCAGTTCGATGACAATATCGATTAATTTAATATCTTCCTGCATCATCCTGCGGGCCTTCGTCATATGCCCCGGATACCATTGAATATTCATTCTTCTTCTCCTACTTCACTCTTCCCTCAATCTGGGATTTGTCAATAACGCCGATACTTGAAGAACGGCTGTCATAACTGCTGTTATTATAATTATCACAGAGCATAAAATACTCGTCCTCACCGAGAAAGATCATCTCTCCGGCAATGCCCGCATCACTGACAGGCTCACTGTTTGCCGGGTAGACAATTTCTTCATTATCAATGAACAGCTTTCCGTTTTCTATCCGGACTTTTTTCGCCCGGAAGACCCACGATCCGCAGCACATAATAAACGTTTGATTTTGTTTCTCCGGCCCGGACTGCTACCGTATCAAACCGGTTCGGTGATGAAATCTTATATATAAACTGATTAATTTTCAGAATTTCTTCCTCATGAAATGTCGGAACCATGGAATCATTGGAAATAATCGTTTTCATTCCAAATCCCCGGACATAGGCCACTGCCAGAAAAACAACAAGGATCCATCCGATAATGAACATCCCGAGATTCATAGCCCGGGTGCCGATTCCAAGCTTTTTTAATTTATTCAGCCAGCGCCTCCACTTACGTTTTGCTTTTTTTTCATGGCAAGCTCCTTCAAAAACTGAAATTTCCTGTAATTTTAAAAATGGGACAACTACCTAAGTACTTGTCCCATGATTCTGACGAATTATTTAACTAATTCTTTAACTTTTGCTTTCTTACCTACTCTGTCTCTTAAGTAGAATAATTTAGCTCTTCTTACTTTACCTCTTCTTACAACTTCAATCTTTTCTACGATTGGGGAGTGTAATGGCCATGTTTTTCTACGCCGATACCGTTGGAATTTTTTCTTACAGTAAAGGTTTCACGGTTGCTTCCGTTCTGACGTTTGATAACTGTTCCTTCGAAAACCTGTGTTCTTTCACGGTTTCCTTCTTTTACCTTTTGCAGATACACGTACGGTATCACCTACGTGGAATTCATCGACTTCTGCTTTTAACTGAGCAGCTTCAATATTCTTAATAATATCGTTCATCTTAGTGAACCTCCTTAAAATTATAAATTCAGCGTTCTTAATACACGGGTAACAGAGGACCGCCTTTTTTTCATACCAAAATACTATATCACATGGATTCAATTAAATCAAGTTTTTTCTTAATTTTTCCAGAGTTTTTTGTCCTCTTTTGTCAGCTCCGCCCCTTCCAGCAGTTCCGGCCGACGTTCCAGCGTCCGTTTCAGAGACTGTTCCCGGCGCCATTTTTCAATGTTGCCGTGGTGGCCCGACAAAAGCACTTCCGGAACCTTCTGTCCTCTGAAGGTCTCCGGCCGTGTATACTGGGGATATTCCAGCAGTCCGTCCTGAAAAGACTCATATTCCGCGGAAACGTCGTTGTTCAGTACCCCGGAAGCAGACGGGATATGGAATCGATCATCACCATGGCCGGAAGCTCCCCTCCGGTCAGAACATAATCTCCGATAGAAAGATAGTCTGTGACGATTTCATCCAGCACCCGGTCGTCAATCCCTTCATAATGGCCGCAAAGAAAAATAAGGTCTTCTTCCTTTGATAATTCTTCGGCAATGGCCTGGCTGAACACCTGCCCCTGAGGCGTCATATAGACAACCCTCGGCTTTTTTTTTCATATCCTTAACAATATCCTGGTAACAGTCATACACCGGGCCCGGCTTCATCACCATGCCCGCGCCGCCGCCGTAGGGATAAGCATCCACATGCTTATGTTTGTCTGTCGAATAATCCCGGATATTTGCAACATTCAATTCAAATAAATTTTTTTCAATGGCCCTTCCCGTAATACTGGTATTTAATCCATTCCATACCATATCCGGAAAAAGCGTCATCACATGAAATCGCATCATTTTCTCACCTGCGGTTTAAGTCCAGAAGTCCCGGCAGTAAATGAACCATGATTTTTCCGGTTTCCGGATGGATTTCCGGCACGCACTGCTCAATATACGGAATGAGCACTTCATCCCCCGCTTCTGTTTTGACAACAAATACATCATTGGCCCCGGTCTGAAGCACATCCGTTAAAATGCCGACAGGCATCCCTTCATCGCTCTCCACGGAAAGTCCGACCAGATCCACAATAAAAAACTCATTTTTTTTTCAGTTTTACCGCATGCTCCCGGCTGACGAGCAGATCCTTGCCCTAAAGCCTTCCACATCGCCCATCTGATCCATGGATCTGAATTTTTAAAATAGGCATCTCTTTAAAAAATTTGCAGCTTTCCACTTCTACCGGAATTTTCTCTTTTCCCGTATCAATAAAACATTCTTTTAATTTTTTAAAGCGGCGGATATCATCGGTTGTCGCATAGATCTTTACTTCACCGCGGACACCGTGGGTATTGGCGATAACGCCGACGCGTAAATATTTTTCCATTCCGTCCCTTTCCCTTCCATAATCGGAAAAGGCCCCAGTTCAAAACGGACTGAGGTCTTTTTAATGTCGAATTACTGAAGAATTTCAACAATTACTTTTTTATCATCCTTAGATGCGGCAGATTTTACAACAGTACGGATTGCTCTGGCAATACGTCCCTGCTTGCCGATGACTTTGCCCATATCCTCTGAATCTACTTTGAGTTCCAGAACAATTGACTTCGGGTGCACCGTCTCTGTGACAACAACACCTTCCGGATGGTCAACGAGAGCTTTAGCGATAACTTCAACTAATTCTTTCATCCCGGCACCTCCATCTGCAATTATTTTGTAATTCCTGCATTTTTAAATAATTTGCCTACAACATCTGTTGGCTGAGCGCCTGTAGCTAACCATTTCTGTGCTAATTCAGCGTTGATCTTAACTTCGCTTGGTTCTACGTTCGGATTGTAAGTACCGATTTCTTCAATGAAACGTCCGTCTCTTGGAGAACGGGAATCAGCGACGATAATTCTATAGAAAGGTGCCTTTTTCTGACCCATTCTTCTTAAACGAATTTTTACTGCCATCTTTCTTTCACCTCCTGAAAATAAATCTGTTTATTAATAAAAAGGAATTTCACATCCTGTTTTATCCGTTATTAAAACGGGAACTTAAATCTTCCCCGCTTTTGCCGCTTTGCCGGACATCTGTCCTGCAAACTGCTTCATCATCTTTTTCATACTGTCAAACTGTTTGACCAGTGCGTTGACCTCATTAATCGAAACGCCGGAGCCCGCCGCAATTCGTTTTTCCGGCTCATATTCATAAGATCCGGATTCGCCCGTTCTTCCGGTGTCATCGATAAAATAATCGATTCTGTCCGCTTCATCTGGGCTTCACTGCCGCTCAGGTCCATGTTTTCATCTGATTTCCGAGTCCCGGAATCATCGAAAGCAGATCCTGTATATTTCCCATGCTTTTCACCTGATTCATGTTCTCAAGAAAATCATCATAGGTAAATTCTGCCCGCTTAAACTTCCGGGTCATCTCTCTGGCCTTGTCTTCATCAATCTGGGCTTCCGCCTTCTCAATAAGTGTCAGAACATCGCCCATACCGAGGATTCGCGAAGCCATACGATCCGGATAAAACTGCTCCAGATCCGAAAGTTTTTCTCCCATACCGACATAGAGGATCGGTTTGCCGATAACGGAACGAATCGAAAGAGCCGCACCGCCACGGGTATCCCCGTCAAGCTTTGTCAGAATCACACCGTCAAGACCTACCATCTCATTAAAGGACTTGGCAACATTGACCGCATCCTGACCGGTCATCGCATCAACGACCAGAATCGTTTCATCGATGTCCAGAGCTTCTTTAATATTCTGAAGTTCCGTCATCATATCTTCATCCACATGAAGACGTCCGGCCGTATCCAGAATCACGACGTTGAAATCATTCTTCGCCGCATGTTCTACCGAAGCTTTGGCAATATTTACCGGGTTCTGATTCTCACCCATGGCGAAAAACCGGAACACCCTGTTTCTCACCGTTGACCTGAAGCTGTTTGATCGCTGCAGGCCGGTAAACGTCACAGGCAACCAGCAGTGGTTTCCGTCCTTTCTGTTTCATCTTCCCGGCAATCTTCGCACAGGTCGTCGTCTTACCGGCGCCCTGCAGACCTGCCATCAGAATAATGGTAATCTCATTGGACGGTTTTAATGAAATCTCTGTGGTTTCGCTGCCCATCAGGGAAACCATTTCTTCATTAACAATCTTTATAACCATCTGTCCCGGTGTCAGACTGTTCATCACATCCTGGCCGACAGCCCGCTCCTGCACAGACTTTATAAACTGTTTAACAACTTTAAAGTTGACATCCGCTTCCAGCAGCGCCATCTTTACTTCTTTTAAAGCGGTCTTCACATCGGCTTCCGTCAGACGTCCTTTATTTCTTAAATTTTTAAAGACATTCTGCAATTTCTCAGATAAACTTTCAAATGCCATGGAAAACCTCCCTTCCGGCTACATCTCTTCCAAAATACGATTGGAAATATCTTCAATCTGCCGTAGATATTCTGTTGTTTTCTCTTGTGTGCAATTGTTTTTAAAATCTCGCTGGCATAGCTGTGAATCTGTGCGACCTGATCTTTTGCCATTAAAAACTTCTGAACCAAATGAAGTTTTTCTTCATAACCATCCAGAAGCCGATCGCAGCGTTTAATAATATCATAAACTCCCTGACGGCTGATATTCCGGTCTTCACCGATCTCACTGAGAGAATAATCATTCAGAACAAAATCCTCATAAATGGATTTCTGATGTTCCGTCAGAAGTTCGCCATAAAAATCATAAAGCAATGCCTGCTTTAATATCTTATCCATAAAAAGCACCACCTGTAAAGTGTTTTACTTTACAGGTGGTATTGTACCGTATCTTTGCCCGGATGTCAACAGATTTTTTAAATTAATAAATTTGATGCGGAACTTTTAACATCGGACGGTAGCCCTTTCGCTCAAGTTCCTTCAAAATTTTCTCTTTATGGGCTGTTCCAAAGGCTTCCAGAGTGATCCGAAGCTCCACAGCGCTGTTCCGGTTGACGCTGACGAACTGATTGTGCTCCAGTTTGATCACGTTGCCCTGAAGCTCTGCGATAACATCCGCAATCCGTGCCAGTTCACCCGGCTTATCCGGAAGAAGCACGGAAACTGTAAAGATACGGTCTCTCTGAATCAGGCCGTTCTGAACAACCGATGCGATGGTGATCACATCCATATATCCGCCGCTTAAGATAGAAACAACTTTTTTACCGCGAAGGTCTAACTGTTTTAAAGCCGCCACGGTGAGGAGTCCGGAATTTTCAACAATCATTTTATGGTTTTCAATCATATCGAGAAAAGCGCCGATGAGGTCGTCATCCTCCACTGTGATGATATCATCAACATTTTCCTGGATATACGGGAATACCACATCTCCCGGTGTTTTAACCGCTGTACCGTCGGCAATCGTAGATACCGAAGGCAGTGTGAGTACATGGCCCGCTTTTAAGGATGCCTTCATGCAGGCGGCCCCAGCCGGCTCTACACCGATGACTTTGATTTTCCGGATTCAGCATTTTTGCCAGGGTGGAGACGCCACAGCAAAGTCCGCCGCCGCCGATCGGCACGAGAATATATTCCACCGTTGGCAGTTCTTTGACAATTTCCATGGCAATCGTCCCCTGTCCTGTAGCCACGGTCTCATCATTAAAAGGATGGATGAATGTATAGCCCTTTTCTTCTGCCAGCTCCAGCGCATAAGCGCAGGCATCATCGTAAACGTCGCCGTGAAGAATGACCTCCGCGCCATAGCCCTTTGTCCGGTTGACTTTGATCAGAGGCGTCGTTGTCGGCATGACGATCACAGCCTTTGCTCCCATAAGCCGCGCCGCATAAGCGACGCCCTGAGCATGGTTTCCTGCGGAAGCGGAAATGATGCCCCGTTCCCGTTCTTCTTTCGTCAGCGTACTGATTTTGTAGTAAGCGCCCCGAAGCTTATAGGCTCCGGTAAACTGCATATTCTCCGGTTTAAAATAAACCTTGCCGCCGGTCTGCTCTGAAAAATAATCGCTGTATACCAGCTTTGTTTCCAGAAGTACCTGGCTCAGTCGTTCTGTTGCTTCTTCAAATTTTTTCTAATGTCAACATCCTTTTATCTCCTTTTCTTATGCTTCAAACAGTGCGTCCACAAAGGAGTTGCTGTCAAATTTCTGTAAGTCTTCTATCTTTTCACCGATACCGATATACTTCACCGGAACGCCAAGTTCCGACTGAATGCGATGGCGATGCCGCCTTTGGCGGTACCATCCAGCTTCGTCAGAATAATTCCCGTAATATCGGCAGCCTCTTTGAACTGCTTTGCCTGAACGAGCGCATTCTGCCCGGTTGTTCCGTCAAGAACGATCATTGTTTCCCTGTAAGCGTCGGGATACTCTCTGTCAATGATCCGGTTGATTTTTTTCAGTTCTTCCATGAGATTCTTCTTATTATGAAGTCGTCCCGCCGTATCGCAGATCAGAATATCCGTATTTCTTGCCTTTGCAGCGGCGAGGGCATCGAATACAACCGCCGCCGGATCCGAGCCTTCCTGTCCCGCAATGATATCCACACCGGCTCTGTGGGACCACTCGGTCAACTTTGCTCGATGGCTCCGGCACGGAAGGTATCTGCTGCCGCCAGAAGTACTTTCTTTCCGGCGTTTTTATACTGTCCTGCCAGTTTGCCGACGGAAGTCGTTTTGCCAACACCGTTGACACCGATAACGAGCATCACTGTTTTTTGTTTTCAAAATCATAGGCATCCTCCGATACGGACATCTGGTCCTTAATGGACTGAATCAGATATTCCCGACACTCAGACGGCTCTTTTAAGTGATTTTCTTTTACTTTGGCTTTCAGATTTTCAATGATCGTTTCCGTCGTGTGAATACCGATGTCGGCCATCACCAGAACCTCTTCCAGTTCTTCATAAAAATCATCATCAATGGCTGAAAAGCCGCTGAAAATATCATCAAAACCGATGCAATGCTGTTGCGGGTCTTCGTGAGTCCGGCAACAAGCCGCCCAAAAAACCTTTCTTTTCTTCTGACATAGTTTCCCTCCTATTTTGTCAATTCGTTCTCTATCAGATTTACGGATACCAGCGCCGAAACACCTTTTTCCTGCATCGTAACGCCATAAAGGACATCGGCGGCATTCATCGTTCCACGACGGTGGGTAATAATAATGAACTGGGTATCCTCGGTCAGATGATCAAATACCGGGCATACCGTTTGACATTGGAATCGTCCAGCGCTGCCTCGATCTCATCCAGCAGACAGAACGGTGATGGCTTCAGGTTCTGAATAGCAAATAACAACGAGATAGCCGTCAGTGCTTTTTCCCCGCCGGAAAGCTGCATCATATTCTGCAGTTTTTTCCCGGCGGCTGGGCGATGATTCGTATGCCCGCATCCAGTACGTCCATATCCTCCATGAGCTCCAGAGAGCCCCGGCCGCCGCCGAAAAGCTCTTTAAACACCCGGTTGAAGTTTTCCTGGATTTTCACAAAAAAATTTGTCCGGAACTGTTCCCTCATGGCACCATCCAGATCTTAATGATCCCCACAAGCTTTTCTTCGGCTTCCACCAGATCATCATGCTGGGCCTTTAAGGTCGTATACCGTTCGGAAACTTCTTTATATTCTTCGATCGCCCCCAGGTTGATATTTCCAAGAGCTTTCATAGATTTTTTCAGTTCACCGATATTCCTGCGGATTTCTTCCATAGATACCGGTATATCCTCGGACGGTTTCAGCGCAAGCGCCGTGCTGTACGTCAGCTCGTAGGTCTCCCACATATAATTGCTCAGCTTGTTCCGTTCCTCATCACAGCGTTCATTCAGATGTTCCAGACGGAAAATTTCTTTATCCAGCAGTCCGCAGCGGTCTGAAAGCTGTTCCCGGGTTTCAAAAACCCCTTATGCCTGCCGCTGATTTCTTCCCGTTCCTTCATATAAATATTCAGTTCGGATTTCACTGAATCATCACTGTCAAAATTCTCCTGGTTTTAATTTCCATGGTCTCTGCCATGGCCTGTTTTTTCTGAATCTCCGCCAGAATTTCATTCTGACGTTCCCTGAGTTCTTCACCGGTCCGGACAAGCCCTTTCACTTCTTCCGATGTCCGCCGGATATTTTCATCCAGAAAGTTCTGTTTCTGAATATACCCGCTGAAATCCACACCGATTTCAGACGCCTTTGACGAAATTTCCTGCTGCTTCGGACTTCTTCCTCCAGCTTCTGATTCAGTTCTTCAATGGTCTGCTCCGCCCCGGCCTTGACGGCCTCATGACCGGCTTTTTTCCTGAAGCAGGCTTTCTTTCAGCGATGAAATTTCTCCGGTCTGCCGGTTCAGTTCTTCCGCCTCGGAAGAAAGCGCTTTATAGGTGTCCTCCTGACCTGCAGCCGATGTTTCCAACTGGCTGATATTCACGTAAAAGGGTATTGGATTTAAGGTTTATTTCCTGTAAATCTTCCTGAAACATGGAAATACGCCGCTTGTTTTCCCTTTTTTCATCATGGGCCTGGTCGGTTTCCCGGTTCAGACGGTCCAGCGTCTCCTTCAGAATATGCATCTGCTGCTGCATTTCCTCCATTTCCCGATGCCGTCCGAGTAAATTTCCCGAATTTTTTAAACGTACCACCGGAAATCGAACCGCCCGGATTCAGGGATTCTCCCTCCAGAGTTACAATTCTCAGGGAATAGCGGTATTTTTTTGCCAGCTTCAGGGCATTATCCATAGAATCGGCCACAACAACCCGGCCAAGCAGATATTCTGCCAGTGTCTTAAAACCGTCATCATACCGGATCAGATCACTGCCCACGCCGATCACACCTTTTTCCTTCAGAATACGTTCCCTGTCATTCAGTGTTTTTGGCACGATACTCGTCATCGGCAGAAAGGTCGCCCGTCCGAAACGGTTGCGCTTTAAATATTCGATCATGAGCTTGGCCGTTTTTTCATCCTTCGTGACCACATTCTGAATACTGCCGCCCAGAGCCGTCTCGATGGCTGTTTCATAGGCCTTTTTTCAACTTTAAGGATATCGGCAACGACACCGATAATACCGGGTGTCTGTTTCTTTTGCTCCATAATCCGCCGGATACTGTTGCCATACCCCTCGTATCTTTCCGTAATCCCCTGAAGGGTCTGAAATCTGGAAGCCATCCGGTGATATTCCTGCTCTCTGGCCGTCAGAAGTTCATGACAGCCGTCAATCCGCTTCTGAATCTCACTGCCTTTTTCCTGACCGTCCCTTTAATTTCCCCTGCAGCTCATCCTTTTGATGATCCAGAGCCTGTTTTTCCTGAGCATAGGCCGCCATCTGTTCCTTTCGGCTGACAGCTTCGCTTTTTAAAAAGAACAGACGCTGATTCAGTTCAGATCTGCGGATCTGTATCTGCTCAAGCATGGTGTCATAGCGCTGGAGCTTCGCTTTCACACTTCCCGCATGGCTCAGGGCTTCGATGATCTCACTGTTTTTTCATCGATTTTCTGCCGGAGCTTCTCAATCATCCGGACACTGTGTCCAGCTCGTTTTCGGTCCGGCTTTTGACGCTCCAGGAAATGATCTTCTCACCCAGTTTTTCCTTCTGGCTTTCCCAGTCCGCCGCTTCCCGCCGCCTGCTTTCAATATCCTGCTGAATCTGCCGCTGACGTTCCTCATAATGGCCCGCAGTGGACTGGTCGCTTCGAATCTGCTTTCTTTTTAAAATCCGAATCTCACTTTCATTTTTTTCACGGCTGAGCTGGATTTCAGAAATCTGCATCTTCAGTGCATCGATTTTCCGATGACATTCTTCCAGACGGAGTTCCAGAGCCTCATATTCCGCCCGGGTCTTTTTCAAGCGCTTTTTGGCTGGTTTCCAGATCCCTCTGGCAATGTCTGTCTTTTTCTTTATAGGCGGCGGCATCCGCCTTCAGCCGTCCGTATTCCGACAGATACATCTGTATATCCAGCGCTTTTAACGCATCTCTGTATTTTAAATATTCTCTGGCTTTTTCCGACTGCCGGAACAGAGGCCCGGTCTGTTTTTCCAGCTCTGCCAGAATATCCGTCACCCGGTAAAGATTCTGTTTTTCAATATCCAGATTTTTTTTTCCGCCATGGCCTTACGCTTTTTATATTTCACAATACCGACGGCCTCATCAAAGAGTTCCCGCCGTTCTTCCGGCTTGCCGCTCAGAATCTTGTCGATCTGACCCTGGCCGATAATAGAATATCCTTCCTTGCCGATTCCCGTATCAAAAAACAGTTCCTGAACGTCCCGGAGCCGGCTGACATGGCCATTAATCAGATACTCACTCTCTCCCGAACGATAGACCCGCCGTGCTACGGTCAGTTCATCATAATCCATCGGAAGCTTATGATCCGAATTATCAATGGTGATGGCCACATAGGCAAATCCCAGAGGCTTTCTGTTTTCGGTACCGGAAAAATAACGTCTTCCATCTTACTGCCCCGAAGCTGTTTGGCGCTCTGTTCCCCGAGCACCCATCGCACCGCATCAGCGACATTACTCTTTCCGCTGCCGTTGGGCCGACAATCCCTGTGATTCCTTTGTTAAATTTCAACACTGTTTTATTGGCAAAGGATTTAAAGCCGTGGAGTTCTATACTTTTTAAATACATAAATCTTCGTCTCCGCCCCTGAAAAGTCCCTGCGCTTTTTAATTCAAGAAGGGACTGATATGCCGCATTCTGTCCGGCCGCCTGCTTTGTCCGGCCGCTTCCCTGTCCGAGGATACGGTCACCGAGCTGAATCTGCATCACAAATGTCCGGTTATGCTCCGGTCCGCTCACATCCACCAGCTCATATTTCAGCACATCCTTTGACCAGCTCTGAACATTTTCCTGAAGAATGGTCTTACAGTCATAAAAAAAGACGGGTATTTTCAATGTCATTTAAAACAAAATCCATAATGAATTTCCGTGCCGGAAGGATGTCCCCATCGAGAAAAATACTCCCGATGACCGCTTCCAGAGCATCGGACAGAATCGAATCTCTGTCACGGCCCCTGTCATATCCTCGCCCTTTCCAAGTCTCAGATATTCTCCGAGATTCATCTTCCGGGCGCAATAGGCCAGCGCCGGCTCACAGACAAGACTCGCCCGCGTTTTGCTCAATTTCCCCTTCCAGCTTTTCCGGATAACGCCGGAAACACATCACTGGAAACCAGTTCCAGCACCGCGTCCCCGAGAAATTCAGACGTTCATTATTCTGATGTTTTTCAAGATGATGTTCATTGGCAAAAGAACTGTGGGTCAGCGCTGTCTCCAGCAGCCCCTTATCCTTAAACAGATATTGAATCTTTTCCTGAAAGTCTTTTAAATTTTAGAATTCATCCAAACCTCCTGTATCCTGTCTCATATCCCAATAAGGAAAATGGAGTCTCAGTTCATGCCGGAGACTCCATGTTTCGCATGCTCAATTCATGCAGGAATTAATTTAATGATTTTTAATTTCTTCCATTGCATCGCCGACGGTTGCAATATTTTCGGCAGCTTCATCAGGAATCTTAATATCCAGTTCTTCTTCGATTCCCATAATGATTTCAACAACATCCAGCGAGTCGCAGCCAAGATCTTCAACAAACGAAGAATCCATGGTGATTTCATTAGTGTCAATACTCAGTACGTCCGCAATAATCTCTTTTAATCTTTCTAATTCCATAATTTAGCTTCCTTTCAAAAATAAAATATTTTATATTTAAAATCACTGATTTAAAATTTCTTCTATCCTTACATTGATATTCTGCTCTTTGAAGGATATGCACTGAATCACAGAGTTTTTGATCTCCTCCGACCCGGAACTGCCATGGGTCTTCACAACCAGGCCTTTAAGTCCGAGCATCGGCGCACCGCCGTGCTTTGAGGAATCAAATTCTTTCACCGTCGCCTTCAGGGACGACTTCACAAGAAGGCCGCCGATCGAGCTTTTCAGCGACGACTTCATCGCACCCTTGATCTTATGGATCAGGGTATTGCTGAGACCCTCATATAATTTCAGGATAACATTTCCGACAAAGGCTTCGCAGACAATGACATCGGCCTGTCCCGACGGAATATCGGGCTTCAATGCTTCCGATAAAATGAATGTTCGGACATGCTTTCAGCAGCGGATAGGCTTCCTTAACAAGCTGATTGCCCTTTTCCTCCTCCGCACCGATATTGACAATGGCCACCTTCGGAGTTTTTGATACCGATAATATGTTCCATATAAATCGAACCAAACTGGGCAAACTGAAGAAGATGTCCGGCTCTGGCATCAACATTGGCGCCGCAGTCGATCAGCAGGGAAAATCCCTTCGCCGTTGGAATCAGCGGAGCCAGCGGCGCACGCTGAATCGCTTTAATCCGTCCGACGATCAACTGTCCTCCGGCAAAGAACCGCACCGGTGGAGCCTGCGGAAACCATGGCATCGGCTTCGCCGTGTTTAATCAGTCTCTGACACCGGACAATCGAAGAATCCGTCTTGGTGCGGATCGCATTGACCGGGTGTTCATCATTTCAATAACTTCTGAAGCTGGAACAATTTCTATACGCTCTTTATCATAAGAATATTTTGCCAGCTCGGTCTGAATGGCCTCTTCTCTGCCGACCATCAAAACCTTCACTTCTTTTCTGGCATTTACTGCCTCTACACCGCCTTTAACAATTTCTGCCGGGGCATTATCGCCGCCCATGGCATCCAGTGCAACGGTTACGAACTCTTTCATATTTCAGCCTCCAATGTGCTATATAACCATCTATAAATATACTAGATAATATTCATTAAATCAACCCTAAAAAACAAAAAAAGAAAGACGGAAAACTTAATTCCCGTCTTTAAAAATACCCATCTTTAATGCTTCAATCAATTACTGAACTTCAACGATAGATTTTTTTATCATAGTAGCCACAAGCTTTGCACACTCTGTGAGGCATCATAAGAGCACCACATTGGCTGCATTTAACTAAAGCTGGCGCACTCATCTTCCAGTTAGCTCTACGGCTGTCTCTTCTTGCTTTGGATGATTTATTCTTTGGACAAATTGACAGGTTTTACACCTCCTTAAAATTCTTAAAAATATCCTGAATCGCTGCCATCCTCGGGTCTAAAGACCTCCGGTCACAGCCGCACTCTCCAAGGTTTAAATCCTTTCCACATTTCAGACATATGCCTTTACAATCATCACGGCACAAAATCTTCATCGGAAAACGAATTAAAATTTCGTGATTAAGCAGAGCATCTGTGTTAATACTGCTTTCTTCGATATAACTGTCGTCTGCCAGATCTTCCTGGCGTTCCGGCGACAGATCCACATCCTCATCCATCTCAATATCAAAAGGCACTGCAACTTCCTTCAGGCATCTGTCACAGGGAATTCCAATCGTCCCCTGCCACCGGCCATTCAAATGAAGCTTCCGGCTGCCGGTATTGGCAACTGTCAGAAGCAGACTGCCCTTTTCTCTAAAAAGGAAATCTGTCTCCACTCAACTCATAAAATTCCATCGTCACAGGAACCTCAAAAGTCTCGCTTTTCAGTGGTGTAGAAATAAGTTCTGAAATATTAATTAACATAGACATCTCCTAACTCCATACCTCACTAATTATACATAGGTCAGTTTCGTTTGTCAATAATTATTTTCAAGTAATGTAAAGGTTTTTACTTTACAAAAGGACCGGCTCGAAAGCCGGTCCCCTGAAAAATTTCAAAATAGTTTTTCTTTGACATCTGAGCCTGTACAGCAGTGATTGCAGTAACGCCAACGATGTCATCTGCAGAACATCCACGGAAAGGTCATTCACAGGACCTGCAAGACCCTGTGTGATCGGTCCGTAAGCTTCTGCTTTTGCAAGACGCTGTACAAGTTTGTATCCGATGTTACCTGCATCAAGGTCTGGGAATACAAGAACGTTTGCATGTCCGGCGATTTCGTTGCCAGGAGCTTTCTGCTGTCCAACTTCCGGTACGATTGCAGCATCGAGCTGGAATTCACCATCCACAAGAAGGTCCGGATATTCCTGATGTGCAAATTCAACACCGTTTCTTACTTTATCAACGTCTGCATGGCTTGCACTACCCATTGTGGAGTGGGAAAGCATTGCTGTGATAGGTTTTTACCAACTAATGTTTCAAATGTTTTTGCAGAATCGTAAGCGATATGTGCAAGTTCTTCGGATGTCGGGTTCTGGTTCAAACCGGCATCGGAGAAGATGAATACGCCGTCAGCGCCGTATTCGCAGTTCGGTACATCAAGTACGAAGAAAGCGGAAACCAGTTTGCTTTCCGGAGCAGTTTTAAGAATCTGCAGGGATGGACGAAGAAGGTTTGCTGTAGGTGTTGTACATCCACCAACCATACCGTCAGCCAGTCCCATCTTAATCATCATAACGCCGAAGAATAAGAAGTTTGATGTAAGGATACGTCTTGAATCGTTCAAAGTCATACCTTTTTCTTACGGAGTTCATAGAAATGAACGATGAAGTCATCCAGACGTTCGAAAGTTTCAGGGTTTACGATCTGAACACCTGTTAAATCGAAACCTGCAGCAGATTTAGCGATATCATCCGGATCGCCGATAAGAATGACATCAGCCACTCCCTCTTTTACAATTTTGCTTGCAGCTTCGATAACACGCATATCGTAAGACTCTGGAAGTACGATTGTCTTTTTATCAGCTTTTGCACGAGCTTTGATTCCATCAATAAATCCCATGTTAAATATCCCCTTTCATATTTAAAAAAATTATTTTTCTCTTTACATTATATACTAGTTAAAAGTGCAAAACAAGTTCTTTTGTCGGACATAAGGGGAATTTTTGTATTTTTTTTGAGCATATTTTAAAAATAACTCTTTTTATTTTCCTGAATATGCCTATAATACATATATAACGAATTCAAAACATACGGGAGGTTTTTATGAAGATCGGTGCCGTCATCGCCGAATACAACCCTTTCCACAACGGACATCAATACCAGTTGGAGGTTTTTCGGCAGAAACATCATTTGGATTATATTATTGTTATCATGAGCGGAAATTTCACTCAGCGCGGCGAACCCGCCTGTATGGATAAGCATCTCCGTGCCCGGTCCGCCCTCCTCGGCGGTGCGGATCTGGTGCTGGAACTGCCCGTTTTCTATGCCCTCGGGAGCGCGCCCGTTTTTCGCTTCGGGAGCAGTCGCCCATCTCAATCGGCTGAACTGTATTGACTATCTGTGTTTTGGCTGTGAGACCGACGGGGACAGCGGCCGGCATCTGCAGCTTCTTGAACAGGCTGCCGATATCCTCATCCATGAGCCGGCGCCTTTCCGGGAGCATCTGACCGATGGTTTGAAAAGCGGTCTCTCCTACCCGGCCGCCCGGGAAAAAAGGCATTAAAGGCGCTGATGGATGTGCCGCCTCTCCTGACTCAGCCGAATAATATTCTGGCTCTTGAATATGTCTGTGCCCTGAAGGCCTCCGCTTCCTCCATTCGTCCGGATATTCTTCAGAGAAAGGGCGAAGGCTATCACAGTTCCGTTCAAAAAGGGGACTTTTTATCCGCCTCGGCCCTCCGGGGCAGTCTCCATTCTGCCAAAGACCTTCATTATATAAATGCCCTGAACGGAATTCCCGACACCACCCGGCAGATTTTGGAAACCTTTTTACCGCCAGCGGCTTCCGATGGCATCCGCCGACTTTTCGGGATTATTTGCCGCTGCCATGCTTTCCCGCTCCGGTTCCCTCACAGACTACTGCGATGTGACACCGGATATTGCAAACCGGATGCGCCGCTGTTTTCACGAATACACCGATCTTGACAGCTATCTGCTCCGTTTAAAAAACAGGGCCTATACCTACAGCCGTCTCTCTCGGTGCGCTGCCCATATTCTTCTGGATATTCCTGCTTCGGTTCTCAGCCGGGCCAGGGCCGACGGTTATGCCTACTACGCCCGGATTCTCGGATTCCGGCAGAATTCCCGGGCGCTGCTCACCCTTTTAAAACAGACGGCTTCGATTCCGATGATTACAAAAATGACGGCCTGCCCGGAAATTCTCCACGGCAACGGGCTCCGGCTCATGCAGGCGGATATTTTTGCTGCGGATATATACCGGACCGCCTGTCAGATGAAGTTCGGACAGCCTCTGAAAAATGAATACAGCCAGCCCATTGTCATTATCTGAGTTCCGGCCGCATAGTCTAAATAAAAAGGCCTGTGATCCTGATGCTTATATGCCTGTTTTTCTTCTTCCTCTGCCTGCTTTTCCCGGAAATTTCCGGCGAAGGCGTGCGCAGAGGGCTTTCTCTGTCCTTCACACAGGTAATTCCTTCCCTCTACCCCTTTATTCTCTTAACGACCCTTTTTAAAGCTTTAAGCCATGACAGCAGATACGCCCGCCGCCTTTCCCTTTTCGCAGGCTTTTTATCCGGTTATCCTCAGGGCGCCAAAGTCGTCGCCGAACAGTATGACGGCGGACTTTTCACGCCCCGGGCCATGCTTGTCATCTGCAATAATCCAAGCCCGGCCTATATGCTCAGCTTTGTCGGCCTGGAAAGTCTTGGCCGTCCAGTTTACGGACTGCAAATGTATGCGGCCATCCTCACCGGAAATCTTCTGACCGGAATCCTGATTTCCTGTTTTTCTTCCGGAAACAGTCCCGGCCTGCGCCAACGGTCCTCCGGGCCCAGTCCGCACCTTCAAAAATGTCCCTGACAGACCGGGTTTTTCAGGATACCTTTGAAACGGTTGTCCGGATTTGCGGATATATTCTCGCCGCCGCAGCCGCCGCTGCCTTTATCCGGAGAATTCCCATATTCCCGCCGTTAATCCGGGCTGTTCTTACCGGCTGCCTGGAAATGACCGCCGCCGTGGAATTTCTCGCACCGATGGACCTGCCGCCCGCACTGAAGCTCCCGCTGATTACCGGAATCATTTCTTTCGGCGGTCTCTCTGTTTTGCCCAGACCCGGAGTATGATCGTCCACAGCCATTTATCCATAAAAAATACATGACAGATAAAGCCATAGCATCCGCTATCGCTTCATCTATCATGTATATGCTTCTTCACTATATGATTTAATCAGAATCTAAGAGAATCAGTCGATATCTTCGTAGTCGAATTCTTCATCGTCTTCGTCTTCGACATCATCCGTTTCTTCTTCATAATCGTCTTCTTCGTAATCATCTTCATACGCTTCTGCCAGAGAATCTTCTTCTTCGGAAGGGGTATAAACCGGCGCTTCCTCCGAAGGTACCGGCTGATTCAACTGGGTTCCCAGTGCATCCTGATTCTCTTTGAGGATCTGAAGGCTGGAGGATAAACCTGTGATAAGTCCGGTAGTATGTTCTTTCGAAACAGCCAGCGCGCCGCTGACGATAGCTTCCAGATTATCCACCAGTTCTTTCGTATACTGCAGTGCGTTCAAACGAATCTCTTCGGCATTGGCATTGGCTTCATTAATAGTTGCTTCCGCCTGGGCATTGGCTGCATTCAGCACTTCTTCCGCCCGTTCATAGGCTTTCAGCATAATCTGATGTTCTTCGACCAGCTGGTTTGTGTAAGCAGTTGTTTCTTCCAGCATCCGTTCTGCCTGAGCCTGTGCATCACCGATGATCTTATCTTTATTTGCAATGATTTTCTGATATCTTTTAATTTCATCCGGAGTTTTTAATCTTAATTCTGTTAATAATTCAAACAATTCGTCCTTCGGAACAATAATTTTTGTCTGAGAAAAGGCTGCGGCTTACAGCTTTCCACAAACTCTTCTATTTCATCAATTAACTGCTCAATTCTACTCATTATTTATTCTCCTTTTATGCTGTATTTCGACTTGACTTTTTCAATGATATATGGCGGAGCGAAACGATCCAGGGCACCTCCATATCTGGCAATCTCTTTTAAGACAGTGGAACTCAGATACGAATATTCCTCACTGGTTACAAGAAACATGGTATCGACCTTTGGATTGACGATCCGGTTTGTCTGTGCCATCTGAAGTTCATATTCAAAATCCGTAATCGCACGGAGTCCACGTACAATGATATGTGCGTCCATCTTATCTGCAAAATCGATGGTCAGCCCCTCTTCAAAAGAAGTCACACACACATTTGGAATATCTTTTGTGACTTCTTCTAACATTCTAACACGTTCTTCTATAGAAAACAATGGACTTTTTGAACTGTTTTAAGCACCGCAACAATTAATTCGTCAACCATATTGGATGCACGGCTAATAACATCCAGATGTCCGTAAGTCACCGGATCAAAGCTTCCGGTATAAATCGCTCTTTTTCATTTTTGTATCCTCGGTTATATTATTTTATTGTCAGGAAAAGGTGTTTATTGGTCTTATACCGTTTTTCCCTGATGATTTTGTATCCTGAATCTTCTATGTACGAAAAATCCGTTTTCAGACTGGCTTCGACAACAATCAGAGTTTCTTCATGTATCAGCACAGAACCGTAAAGGCGGTCCAGAACCTTTTTTTTCGAAAAGCCTGTCATAAGGCGGGTCCATAAAAATAATATCAAAACTTTTTTTCCTCTTTTTCCAGCGTTTCAAGCGCTGCAAAACATCTTTCTGCATAACTTCCGCTGTCTCAAAAAGTTTTGTTCTTTCAAGATTCTCCCGAATACAGGCTGTCGCTTCACGATCATTTTCTACAAAACAGCCATCCCGCATCCCCTGCTCAAGGCTTCGATGCCGATGGCCCCACTTCCGCTGAATAAATCCAAAAAGCGAGCGCGGTATAACTCGGGTTGAAGTATATTGAACAGTGTCTCTTTAATCCGGTCCGTCGTCGGGCGTGTACCCATCCCTTCAACTGTTTTTAATTGTATACGTCGGGCGCTCCCGGAAATAACTCTCATAAGCCACCATCCTTTACACTTAACTTCTTATAATTTTAGTATAATTCTACTATTTGTCAAGCGAATATCAAAGATTTTTGTAAAATTTTTTCACCCTCCGCCATAAAGAAAGCGGCCGCACAATGCGGCCCCTTTCCGACATGGGTCCTTGCAAAAGTTACTGCTGATTTGCCATTTCCTCTTCCTGTCTCCGGATCATCTGACGGACCATTTCGCCGCCGACAGAGCCGTTTTCACGGGAAGTCAGATCACCGTTATATCCCTGTTTTAAAGGGACGCCGATTTCGTTGGCAACTTCAAATTTGAATCGGTCAAGTGCATCCTTTGCTGTTGGTACTTCAGGAGTGTTAGAACTTCTTCTGCTCATAGCAAATTCCTCCGTTTCAATTTTTTACGACAGTTTCCTTTGTAGCTACATTCCCTAGTATATGTTATCCTGCGGCAAATACTCTGGTATTTTTTAGAGAACAATATCCTTTCCGGCCATGAGCATATATCGGTTCATCCGGCGCTCAAGATTTTCCGGCAATTCATTTTTTAAATTTTTTGCACAGTCCCCGCCATCTGAAGCAGATCTCCGTCCTGATACAGATCCGCAATATGAAAATCCATCAGACCGCTCTGCCGCAGCCCGAACATATCGCCCGGCCCCCGAAGCTTCAGATCTTCACCGGCAATATAAAACCCATCGTTGGAATGAACGAGAATCTCCAGCCGCTCCTTGCTGCGGTCGATCTTTCCCGACTGAACAAATATACAGTAGGACTGGGCCTCGCCGCGGCCAACCCGTCCGCGCAGCTGATGCAGCTGGGCAAGCCCGAAGCGTTCCGCATTTTCCACCATCATCACAGTAGCATTCGGCACATTGACGCCGACCTCCACAACCGTCGTGGAAACGAGCACCTGAATCTCATTATCCCGGAACCGCTCCATAATCGCATCCTTCCTGGCGCCGTTCATCTTTCCGTGAAGATATTCCACACAAATATGGGGCGGCAAAATATTTTTCAGCCGGTCCGTATAGTCGATGACATTCTCCAGATCCATCATTTCACTTTCTTCGACCATCGGGCAGATAATGTAGACCTGATGGCCTTCCCGGACCTGTTTCTCAATAAAACGATAGGCCGCCGGACGGTATCCCGTATCCACCACACAGTTTTTTGATCGGCTTTCTCCGGGCCGGAAGTTCATCAATGACTGAAATATCCAGATCACCGTAGAGAACAATGGCCAGAGTTCTCGGAATCGGCGTGGCGCTCATGACAAGGATATGGGGCGTCCGTCCTTTTCCCGAAAGCCATTCCCGCTGATTCACCCCAAAACGATGCTGCTCATCGGTAATCACAAGACCGAGATTTTCAAACGTAAGCCCTCCTGAATCAGGGCATGGGTGCCGATCAGAATGTCAATTTCATGACTGGCCGCCGCCGCATAGATCCGCCGCTTTTCTCCGGCCTTCATGGAGCCGATGAGCAGGCCGCAGCGGATGTTGATTCCTGTATCCTCACGGAATTTTTCAAAATCACGGACAAAGCTTTCGTAATGCTGCCGCGCCAGCACCTCCGTCGGCGCCATCAGACACCCCTGATATCCGGCCTGAACGCCGGTCAGAAGGGCCAGTTGGGCGAGCACCGTCTTTCCGGATCCCACATCCCCCTGAAGCAGCCGGTTCATGGCATGATCTCCGGAAAAATCTCTGGAAATATCTTCCCACGCCCTCATCTGAGCCCCCCTGTCAATGTGTAGCTGAGTCCCTTTATAAAAGCCCCAGCCCATGTCAGTGACGCGGCCCGATGCCTGTTTTCCGAACGTTCCCTGAAATGCTTCATCCGCTGTATTGCCAGAGCAAAAAGAAAAAATTCATCAAAGCCGAGACGGCGCCGTGCCTGCCCAAGCGCTTCCCTGTTTTCAGGAAAATGGATGTTCTGAACAGCATAATTGTATTCGGATAATTTCAGTTCCTCTCTGAGATCTTCCGGAAGGTATTCCTCAAAAGGGGATCTTCGTCAAAAACCTGCCGGATCAGCTTGCTGAGCGTCTTTTGATGAAGCCCCTCCGTCAGCGAATATACCGGCTGAACCGTGGACTGAAGTTTTTCATAAGCCTCCGGTTCATAGACTTCCGGCTGTTCCATCGTCCACTGTCCGTTCTTAGTTTTGACGGTTCCGTAAAAAATATAGTTTTTTCCTGAAATGATCTGTTTTTTCAAATAAGGCATCCGGTACCATAAAAGCTGGAGTCTGCGTCCGTCTTCGATCAGCGTTCCGCTTGTTTTTTCCACCCGTCCGCCGGGAATCCGAACGAGTTCCCGATGAAGATATCCGATAATCGCCTGCCGTTTTTCCGGCACCGCATCGGAAAGATACACCGGCGCTTCATAGACTGGTAACCCCTGCGGATAAAATTCGATCAAATCCTCTATCGTAAATATGCCTAATTTATTTAAACTTTTTTCTGTTTTATCGCCGACGCCCTTCAGGCTTCGGACAGCATCTGTTATTTTCATCTATCCACCAAAAAGGAATGCCGCCGGCGCAGCATTCCTTTATATTCCTAATGTCCGTTGAATGGGTTATTCCACCGAAAGCACATAATAGTAAATCGGCTGTCCGCCGTTCTGAAGTTCCACATCCACATCCGGATATTTTTCTTCAAGCTTTGCTGCCAGCGCTTCCGCTGTTTCCGAAGAAACGTCTTCGCCATAGTAGATGCTGATAAGTTCCGAGTCCTCATCCACAAGGGCGTCCACCAATTCTTCCGTTGCCGCATCGATATCCGGACACACAGAAATAATCCCTGCGTCTCCGATACCCATAATGTCGCCTTCTTTAATCGTTTTATCATCAATCACCGTATCTCTGACCGCATATGTCACCTGTCCGGTTTTTACACGGCTCATCTCTCCGGTCATATGTTCCGCATTGACCTCCGGTGTTTCACCGTCAATATAGTTGACAACGGCTGTGATTCCCTGCGGCACTGTTTTTGACGGAATCACGATCAGTTTTTATCTTCCACAAGGGATTTTGCCTGTTCTGCCGCCAGAATAATGTTACTGTTGTTCGGCAGTACAAAAATCGTATCCGCATTTACCTTATCGACAGCTTTCATAATATCCTCCGTACTCGGATTCATCGTCTGGCCGCCTTCGATAATGTAGTCCACACCAAGACCTTTAAAAATTTCATTGACGCCTTCGCCAATGGATACGGCAATAAATCCGGTCGCTTTTCGTTCTTCCGGAACAGACTGCTGTGCCTCTGCCGCTTTTCGCTCTGCATCTTTAATAACCTTTTCCTGATGTTCTTCACGCATATTATCAATCTTCATACTTGTCAGGGAGCCGTAGGTAAGACCTCTCTGAATGGCAAGTCCCGGATCATTCGTATGTACGTGAACTTTAACGATATCTTCATCATTCACGCACACGATACTGTCACCGATAGAAGAAAGGAATTCTTTAAATTCATTTTCAGTTTTCTGAGTATATGGTTTTCCAGCATAACGATAAATTCGGTACAATATCCGAATTTAATATCCGATCCCTGTCAATATCTCCGTCGGATACAGCCACGCCGGCCTGCTGGTTTGACATCCATCGTCAGATCTACTTCTTTGCCGAGGAAGGCATCATAGCATCCTTGATTACTTCCATCAGACCCTGACCGCCGGAATCCACAACACCGGCCTGTTTCAGTACCGGAAGCATCTCCGGTGTCTGGCTGAGGACGTAATCTCCATATTCGATTACCTGACGCATCCCCTCTTCCAGATCATCCGTCTCTTCGAAAACTTCCAGCGCCTTTGTGGACATGCCGCGGGCAACCGTCAGAATCGTACCTTCTTTTCGGTTTCATAACCGCTTTGTATGCCGTCTCGGAAGCTCTTTCAAAAGCGGATGCCAGAACAAAGGCATCGATCGTTTCAACTTCTTTAATCTCTTTGGCAAAGCCGCGGAATAACTGGGAAAGAATAACCCCTGAGTTACCTCTGGCGCCGCGGAGCGCTCCCTGGGAAATCGCCTTTGCGAGGCTTTCCATCGTCGGTTCTTCCAAAGCCTGTACTTCTCTGGCCGCCGACATAATCGTCATCGTCATATTTGTTCCGGTATCTCCATCCGGTACCGGGAATACATTTAATTCATTAATCCATTCTTTTTTTGAATCAATTCTCTGTGCGCCCGATAAGAACATTTTTTTTAACATGTTCGCATCAATCGTATTCATAACCACCACTGGTTCCTCCTTAATGTCAATCAATTACCCGGACACCTTCCACGAAGATGTCAATCCGGCCAACTTCCATTCCAGTAAACTGCTCTACTTTGTATTTCACATTATTCATTAAGTTATCAGCAACGGTTGCAATACTTACGCCGTAAGCAACAATCACATGGAAACGGATATTGATCTGATTATTTTCTATGGTCACGTCCACACCTTTTGTCAGGCTTTCCCGTTTCAAAAGTTTGGTGAGACCATCTTTCATGCTAATCATTCCCATGCCAACAATACCAAAACATTCAATCGCTGTCAAGCCAGCATACTTTGAAATAACATCTAAATCGATGACTACAGTGCCACCTTCTTTATTTAAGTGTCCTTTCATAACGAGACCTCCAATTCTGTATTATAATACCTATTATAACCGCTTTCCATAAAAAAAGAAAATATGTAATTTTCTTCTTTCAAAAAAATATGACAATATTTATAAATCTTTACTTGCATTTATGCAAATTATCTGTTAGAATTGATTTGTTGTAAACCTGTAGGGTTAAAATCATCTTTTAAGGAGGTGGCAGGCAATGGCAAAATGTGCAATTTGTGAAAAGGCGTCTCACTTTGGTATCAAAGTGTCTCATTCACATAGAAGAAGCAATAAAATGTGGAAATCTAACATTAAAAAAGTTAAAGTAAACGATAATGGAACTCCAAAGAAGATTTACGTATGTACTTCTTGCTTGAGATCCGGTGCAGTTGAACGCTTAATTCAAAATGTTGAAGGCAGTCTTTCGAGACTGCCTTTTTTCACTTTTTCATGAATGACCTTCAAAAAACACACAGCCCGATTTTATCCACGGCTGTGTGTTTTTAGTGTTTTTCATATTTACATTTTAAATACAAACTCTTCATTTCCGAGAAGAATCCGGTCGCCCGGTGTCAATACCTTCTCCTGATCCGCCTTCAGCAGAATACCGTTGACAAAGGTATGGTTTGTAGATGCATTGTCACGGATGGCGAAACCGTCCTTCTGACAGGTCACCACGGCATGAATACGGCTGACAGCCGGATTATCGCCAATGCATATTTCCGCCTCTGAAGACTTTCCGATACGGATTGCCGGCTGATTCAGTGCGTACATCTCATGATCTGAGCATCGGAGAAGCCATCCCTCCGGCAAAGGGCTTTCTGAACTTTCCACCGCTTCATCTGCCTCTTCTGTTTTCATTTCCGCTTCTGTTTCCGCTTCCACTGCCGTTTCCTCCGGAAGCTTCACATCTTCGGACGTCATATGGATTTCCGAAATGTCCGTTTTCAGAGCGCTGACGCTTTCCGCCGCCGGAATGCTCTCAAGCACAGATTTTAAATCTTCCAGTCCGTCGTCTTCCCCGGTATTTTCCGGTTCGGCATCTTCATGGCCGGTTTCTGTTTCTTCTTCTGCTTCCTCCACCGTTTCCTCTGCGGTTTCTGAGGCTTCTGCAGTTTCCGGCGTTTCCGGCACTGCATCAACTGTTTCCGGCTCCCATTCTGCCTCTTCATTCATCCCGGTCTCTTCGGCCGTTTCTTCCTGAGTCTGCAAAAATTCATAAAAATCACTGTAGGAAAAATTTCTGTTGCGGCCAATATAACGAATAACATTCCCAAGCCAGGTCATATCGTCATCATCGCTGTAAACGGTATTCACAAGCATCTCCTTCACAAAAAGGCGCAGCGGTCTTACCGGAAGAACGCCGTCTGCAACAGGCACATAAATACAGGAAACCTGTTGGGCTTCTTCATCATAAAAACGCTGTTGATTCCGGAGAAGGATGTGCTCTGTTTTCAAATGATTCTCTTCCGCATCCATATACACCCGGGTCAGCGATTTTAAAAAATGCGATCGCTTCGGTCTTCCGGACCACCCGGGACAGAAACTGTTTTAATGTCCTGCGGTTTCCGTATTTATAATACAGCGTAAACGCTTTATCATTTTCAAACTCGCATGGCAGGAAGGACGGGCTGTCCAAATCCAGATAAGTTTTGAAATCACTTCGGTCGATTTCACTGATCGGTTCAACCAGGATATAAACCTCTCCTGGCGGTCATTAAAATTTATTTTTGATACACTCATGTTTTTCACCCTGTCTTTTTGTATTTTATTTATTTGCAGCAGAAGAAATTATAACCCAGAACCAGACAAAAAGAATAAGGCAGATACTTAAAAGCGCCGAATCAATGAACATCATAATCGTCATGCCCACAGCTATCCAGAACATGATAAATCCTATAATGCGTTTCATAAGCATCGCTCCCTGTTTCCGGTCTCTATTATTCTATGCAGTCTCTGCAAAAATGTGCTATTTGTCTTCGATAATGGTGTTCACCTGTTCAGCCACATCCTTATCGTCCATCGGGTCCCCCCTTTGTAAAACGGTTCATAATGTCCGGTACCATATCGATCAGCTTCATAAAGGCCGACTGATGGCTTTCCACAGGAATCACTTTAACGACATCGCCCCGGATCACAAGCACTGCTGCCGGGTCCATGTTGCAGCCGATGCCGCCGGCAGAACCGTCTTTATGTTTGGCATCCGATGATGACGATCCGGCTCCCATGCCGAAGCTCACATCCATTAAAGGAATAATAATTGTATCATTGACCGTAATCGGTTCACCCACTACAGATTTGGTTGAGAGCACCCCGTTCATTCCGTCAAATAATGACTGGATCGATGTGCTGAATGTATTTACTGCCATAAGGTTTCCTCCTTATTCTTGATATGCTTCATATATTTAATAAGTTTTCTTAAATCTTTATTCAAAAGCCCGCGAAGAGCCCAGTAAACAAAAATGTAAATCCGGACAGTTCCCTTCATCCGAAGCTCCCTTCAAAAATCTGCCTCTCAAAATCCGGTGTGATTTTCAGCGTATCACTCCAAAGGGGATAAAGAGCGCACACACCGCCCAAAATCCGTCCGGTATCTGAAGGTCTGTCCATGCCGAAAAGAATATTTCCCGGAAATCCGATTCGGCCTTATATATGTTTTAATATGGAAAACAGCGCCCGCTTTCCGGACTGTCGGGTTCCTCTAAAGAGAAATCTTCATATCCGGCTCCCGGAAAGTCATCTCCGGTGAATCCATCTCCGAC
>VOFD01002449.1_pt1 | contig 28358 bp, 29 predicted proteins | sample 5384101 | NCBI WGS metagenome assembly VOFD01 (sample SAMN12384723, study PRJNA508395) | human gut metagenome | isolation source: healthy gut C | host: Homo sapiens
AAAAAAAAATCGGTATTACTTCGTTCAGTTACGTATTGCTCATACTCTATTTCATCTTTGGTTGTGATATTCAGTCGCGAGTAGATTTCCTCATGAACATGACGATGGAAGCCACTTCGCCGGTGGTATCTCGTGGCATGTACCGGATGCTTCTTCAAAGCGATGTTCACTTTATCTCCGGTCCGTATTTCCGCAACCTCTTTCTGCGAGAGCTTGACGCGTCCTGTAGGCTGCCCTTCTGTTCCGATACTACGGAGCATGTAGGTGTCACCTTCATTTATCACATTGCTTATTCCCCAGCTTTTCCCCAGGATCCACGGTTCCGTTGTTGCTGCTTTTAATCAGGCATCTTGGCTACACATCTTCAGGCTGTTAACGCGTTCTCGTATGCTAAAGTTCCAGTGTTCTCCGGTTTAGTGCCAATTCTTTTTTATGTTCCATTCTCAGGGTCGAAGAGTTGGCGCCTGACACCAGAATATTCATTTCATTCTTTCGGGCTGTTTCTCCAGTATGGCCAGTTCTCTTCAGGAATCTTTCAAGGAATCTTTTCAGCTTTCTATTAGATTATCATAAATCAAAATAGGATCTTGGTTCGTCTCCCATGAAATCTTTAACGATAATCATTAGTTCGCTACTGCTTGGTCTTCTGAAAAATCAGTTCTTATGATTGTCCATAAGTGTCATACTGTTTTGATAGGTCAGTCAAAAGTGACATTCGGATAAGGAGAACAGGGCGCAGATAAATTAATCAAATAGATGATCTTCCATATCATGTATCAAATAGGTTGAGCATATCTTCCATATATTCTGATTCAAAAACTTCTTATCGCCAGGTTTGATTTTCTTCCTGCTCTCTCAAAATTGCCCATTCAGTTCCCAGTTGGTTTTCTTAGCAGGCGTAAATCTCTATTAGGATGTCTTGATTTCTGTTCTTGCTAATCTGACAGGTGAACTTCGATCCTTCTTGCAGTCTTTGAAAAACTAGATTCAGATTGTTTGCTGCTTGCGCCATTGCTTGAAACTCAGGTCTTGCAGCGATTGCCCGCCTATGCACACCTTTCCTTCCGTGGGCGGATAGAAGCCCAGCATCAGTTTTATCAACGTTGTTTTTCCGCTTCCACTTAGCCCTACGATGGCGGTAGTCTTTCCGGCCGGGATGTTCAGTGATACCCCTTTGATAATCTTCTTCGATTTTTCCGAACCATACGTGAAGAACACATCTTGCAGTTGTATGGACTGGTTGCCGGATATCTGTTCGTCGCTGTCCGGTCCCTTGTCTTCCTCCTCGTTGGGCTTGCTGTGTATCTCTCCCAGCCGTTCCAGACTGAGTTGGGCGTCCTGCGCTTGCTGCATGAAGGATACGAACTGTTCTATCGGGCCTTGCATCTGACCAATGATGTACTGTATGGATAACATGATACCCAGTGTGATGTCTCCATTCAGTACGGCGGTGGCGGAGAGCACGGTAATAAGTATATTTTTACCTCATTGATGAGCACGGCGCCCACTTGCTGACATTGCCCCAGATTGAGCGATTTGATATTGATATGAAACAGGGAAGCCTGTATGTTTTCCCATTCCCATCTTTTCTGCTGTTCGCATCCCAGCAATTTGATGTCCTGCATACCGTATATCATTTGCATCAGGTTGTCCTGATTGACGGACATCTGTTCGAAGTTCTTCCGGTTGAGGTCGGCACGCTTGCGCATGAAGAGCTTCACCCAGCCTACGTAGAGGATGCTGAAAAGGAGAAAGAGCAGGAAAATCTTCAGGTTGTACACGGCAAGCACTCCACTGAAGATGATGATGGTGATAGTTGCAAACAGGATGCTCAGCACGGACTGGGTGAGGAACATCTCTATACGTTTATGATCTTCGATGCGGCGAATCAGGTCGCCGGCCAGCTTGCTGTCGAAGAACCGCATGGGTAGGCGCATCAGTTTGACGAGGAAGTCCGATATCAAGGCTACATTGACGCGCGTACTGATGTGCAGCAGGATGCAGCGGCGTATAACCTCAATCAGTGTGCGGCTGAATACCAGCATCAGCTGGGCCGCCAATATCAGTTGAATAAAGTTCAGGTTACGATGCCCGATACCCTGGTCTACGATGGTTTGCGTCAGGAAGGGGAAAGCGAGTTGCAATACACTGCCTGCCAACAGACCTATTATCAACTGGACTATCATCTTCCGGTAAGGGTGTACGTAGCGCAGCAGATGCCATAACGATATGCCTTCGTACTTGATGGGAGTTGTGTCATAGAATTGCGGGGTTACCTCAAGCAGCATGGCTATTCCTTTCTCTATGCCTCCTTGCGAGGTGCTTATCCAGCATTTCTTCAGTTCTTCTTCTTCATATTTCAGTAATCCATAAGCCGGATCGGCAATATAAAAGTAGGTTTTCCCTTTCTTCTGAACAATATTGTAGAGCACCACGAAGTGTATCTGATTCCAGTGCAGTATGCACGGTAGCCTGGACTGCTGTTTCAGCTTGTCAATGGTGGTACGAATGCCTGTGGCACGCATACCGATGCTGGTGGCCGCTTCACTGATGCCCTGCATATTCACTCCGGTACGTTGTATGAACGATTGTTCGCGCAGTTGCTGCACGGAGAATTTCTTGCCGTGATATCTGGCTATCATTCGCAGGCACGAGGGGCCGCAGTCCATGCCGTCCAGTTGTTTATAGAAAGGGAATTTCATAGCAGGCTGGTTTTATTGATTCTGAAATCGCTGGCAATTGTTGCAACATTCTCCACCCATCAGGGCGCAGAAATCCTTCTCTCCATAGTAGTATGTCTGGCTATAGCAGCTATAGAGTATTTCTAACATCAAGTCTTTGCGCAGGAAAGTTAGATATTCGAAGAGGGCGGATCGGGATAGATTCAGCTTTTTGGCAAATTTTTCCGGTGTACCTGTACGTCGATGTGCAATCAGCGTATTCATATAAATGATTTTCTGTAAGTCGACATTTTTCATAATGGTGTGTTTTTAGTATTGAATAAGAAGAGGTAGAAAAGAAAAAGGAGAGGCTTCATAAGTCTGTCTCTCCTTTTCCATAACTATAGCTGAAATGTACCTTGTAAGTAACCACCGTAATCATTGCTGATTTCAATCGTGTAACTACCTTGAGGTAAGCTGTCGAGAGGAATGGAAACAAAAGATGTTTCGGGTGCTGCAATATCACACAGCCATACGGATTGGCCATTAGCGTTGACAATGGTGATATTTATGTCATAGTCAGGGGAGGCGCATTTCAAAGTTAGCTGGTCACCGCTGATGGAGGCGGTGAAGGGGATGGGAGAGAGGCTTCTTGCTTTTGTGCTCCATTCTCCATAAATAGGTGTATTATATTCGGTAGGAGTGTCTTTTTCTCCCGCTTGTGCCTTTTTGCACAGGTAAGCTGCTTATAATAAAAAGCAAGCATAGCTGTAAATACAGTACTTTGTTTCTCATAATGGTTTATGTTTTGGTTTTACTGAAAGCAAATATAGCCACTTATTCTTGAAGTTATATGGACACAATATGGACTATATATGGACATCTCAATTTTGTAATTGCTTAATAAATAATGATATCCGAAAAAAAAAGATAACCAGATATGGACATGCTATGACTTAATATCTCCAAATCCAAATATCAATGAGTTGAGACTTATCGAAGTCATCGCCCAATTCCTTTATAATTTGTTCTTTTTAGTCGTTGTTTACGTTTGGAAACGGAAGTAGGAGAAATGTTTAGTATATCTGCCATATTGGTTACTGAAAGATGCAATTTAATAAGGCAACATACTTGCAGATCATTGTCACTGAGTGTAGGGAATTGCTTGCGCATGCGCTGAGTGAAATTATCATATAATCTATTTATTTCTTTTTTCTACTTCTGCCCATTCATATGCGGTAAGTGCCTTGGGAGCTTTTATGAGGGAATCTAAAAGTTTTATTTGGGAAATTAATTGATTGCATAGGAATTCTTCACGTTTACGTAAGCGTGTATTCTCTTCTGCCACAGCATTGAAATCTGCTAATTGCGTCTTTAGCTTTCCTTGCATTTTTTTGTGAATGTTCTGCCATGTTTTGTTGAATTAGTGCCGTTTCCTTTTGTAATTTCTCGTTTTTTAGTCTAAACTCATTCAATGCATTTTGCTGTTCCGCTATCGCGTCATGCAATCCTTGGTTTGTGTTCAATTGTTCAGAGAGTTGTGCTATATATATTTCGTTTTGTTCCATTTGCATTTCATTCTCATGTATTTGTTGGCTATACATACGAAGTTGTTCTTCCTGTGTTTGGATGGTGTTTCCTTTCTGTATCAATTTGCGTTGATAGATGTAAATGAGGATTGCAATGAGTATTACTATGGATAATATGATGTATAAGCTGTGTCGTATTATCCGCTCATTGTCTATTTGTAGTGTCTTTTTTTTTCGTTTAATAGTTTTTCATGCTCATATTTCTCTTTCATAGCAATGATTTCTTCACCGTGTTTAATTTTGGTGATTGAATCTAAGTATGTATAAAATTTGTCACAATATTGCATGGATTTAGAATAGCTCTGAGGTGTATTCCGATTTAAATAATATAGAGCCTGATATGCACAACATGTTGTGTAGATATTGTCTGATAAGATAGCCTTTTCAAGATAGTATTGAGCAGAATCTTTCATCTTAAGATTACGGTATATATTACCTATCGTTAAGTAATTTTGTGAAGAATTTCGGTGGTTTTTTTTGTTTATTTTTAATGCATCCATTGCATATTGAAGTGCTTGTTTATAATTAGGTATACGTGTATGAACACTGGCGAGTTCATTGAGAATATCCGGTGTTAAGAATTGTTTGTCATCTGTTTCTTTTGCTATTTTTATAGCAGCTTCGTAATAATCAATAGCTTTATCCATATCAGGCTTAATTGAATAAGCTCTACCGATATATGATAAAGATAAGGCAATGTATCTTTTATTATTTGATAGTTTTGCAAAATCATAAGCCTTCTGGTAAGCAGATGTTGCATAATCTACTAAAGAGCGGTATGCATATATATGTCCTATTTCGGCATGTATTAAATGTGCCAATTGATAATCTTTCGTCTTTTCTATCTCTGTAGCAGCTTCTAAATAACATTTCAGAGCGGTTTCAGCTTCATGCCTCTCATCATTATAATATACACCTTCCAAATATCCCGCAAAAGTGCTTTCCTCTGTGGATTTTCTTTTTGTTGAAAATACTTATAGCCAATTGATATTAAGCTGTCAGATTCCAATTTCACATAATTCTTTATTTTCGCTTGCGATAGTAGCAGACACCACGTTGCATATTGATATTTATCAGTAACCTTGGGTGGTGTCATTTTTTAAGAATATGTAATGCACTGTCGGGATATGCATACATACAATTTTCTGCTTGCGCCAGTTCAGGAAGTAGAGTTGGTGAAGATTCCGTGTGGGTGTTTGTGCATGATAGTACAAGTAAAATTCCCCAGATACAAACAATATATTTATTAGATAAAAGCATAGTAGTAATCTATTTGAAAGCAAAAATAAATTATTTCTTTAAAAAAAGCAAAATGTTGTACTACATTCTTTCGTTCGTCACTTCATTTTTTTGATATTCACTTGAATATAGCAAGGTCTGTTCTGGTTTGCTCAAAAAAGTTGTTCAAAAAGTTTTTCTGTCCATCCGGACAATTTCTCCTCACATAGTCGGGAGATTGATTTTATAGATAAAAACTACCATAATCATATCTGTGTATCAAATAAAAGCAATAACTTTGCATTAAGTTCAACATAGAGATTCTTATGGAGGATACAAATCGACTTAAATAAGTTCTTGTCGAGAATAAGAAAACAGGTAAGTGGTTGGCAGAACAATTAGGAAAAAACGTCAACTGCTTCAATATAGTGTTTTGATCCATCAATTTGAATCCAATGCAAACAAACTGTAGGCTTACTATATGCAGTTAGGTGAATATATTGTAATTGAAAAATAGGTGCATTTAATAAACTATGAGCAGTGGGATAAAGAGCATAAGAAAACGTCATAAATATAGAATACATGACCTCAAAAGAACTTCAACAATATCTGCTTCGTGAATTTCCGCAAGAGAATGCCTGTTGCGAGTGGAAAGAAATGAAAAACCTCAAGAACTCCTTTGCCGGTGATGAAAAGGATGATCTCATCTCTTATGTTTCTGCCATAGCCAACATGGAAGGGGGGCATCTTGTTATAGGTGTGCAAGATAAGACCTTAGAAATTGTAGGTACTGATCTCTCTAAGTTTAATTTGAATTTCCAATCTGCTGTATGGAAACTATTGGAACATTGTATCAACCTCTCATCGGAGGGTCTGAGCATAGATGAATATACGACAGAAGATACATACAAAACGGTATGGATAGTCCATATTCCTAAACATTTGCCTCGCCGTCCGGTATATGCACATAAAAAAGCGTGGCAACGAGTAGAAGATTCGTTGGTGGAAATGACACAAGAGAGGCTTGCTGCAATTCTTGAAGAGCCGATATTTGAAGCTAAAGATTGGTCAGCCGAGATTGTACCTAATGCTACATTGGCAGATTTGGACGAATTGGCTGTGGCTAAAGCACGTGTAATGTTTAAAAAGGTTCATGCTTCTAAGATTCCTACTGAGGAAATTGATACTTGGACTGTGGAGGAGTTACTTTGCAATAGCGGTATAATGATAGACGGTAAACTGACTCGCGCTGCTATTATTCTATTGGGGAAAACAGTTTCGGTTTTCAAACTTCGTCCTGCTGTAGTTGAAGTAACCTGGACTTTGTGGGATGGGTGTCAAGAGGTTGTTGACTACGAACACTTTACCGTACCGTTTATTCTTACTGTAGATCAAATTTTGAGTAAGATACGCAATTTGACTATGCGAGAATTACCTGGTGGAACTTTATTTCCTGAAACGATGAAGCAATATGACGATTACACCATCCGTGAAGCTCTGCATAACGCTATCGCCCACCAAGACTACACATTGCAACAACGCATCAATTTTGTAGAAAATCCGGATTTTCTCTATTATGCTAATGGAGGCAGTTTCATCCCCGGCACGTTGCAAAAAGCATTAGCAACTAAAGGACCGCAACGACATTTTCGTAACGAATGTCTTTGTCGTGCTATGGTAAACTTTAACATGATTGATACTGTGGGTCGCGGCATAAAAAAAAAAATGTTCAACGAGCAATGGCGTCGCCATTTTCCTATGCCTGATTATGAGATAGATGCACTCAATAAAGAAGTCGGGGTGAAAATATATGGTAACACCATCAATGAGAAATACACTAAGTTACTTAAAGAGAACAATACCTTGACATTAGAAGATTGCATCCTGTTGGACGCTGTGCAAAAAGGACATCGTATTTCTGAAGAGCATGTACTTGCTTTATTGGGTAGGGGGCTTTTGGAAGGAGATGTATTGGAATATAGCATATCGCTTGATATAGCTAAAAAAACAAAGCAATTATCCGATTATACTCGTAATAGGGGATTGGATAAAGCTAAATTACAACAAATGATTTTGCAGTATCTTCAAAATGCAGGTTTAGTTGGTGCTAAGCGTGATGCAATATTCGAATATCTCAAAGATGTTCTTCCTAAAACCAAAACTCAGGAACAGCAAGAACGAATGGTTGGAAATATTCTTTCTGAAATGAAAGGTGCAGGAACGATTATTCCTAAAGGCAGAACATGGTATCTGAAGTAGTCATAAATTGGAGTTATAACTGAAGTATGACTAACTATGACTATTTATAACTGCTATATTGCGGTTATGACTAATAAAAGTAGCTAAATTCTTTGCTCGAGCAAAAGAATTTAACTACTTTATCATTGAGTTATTTGGCAGAATAGTATTGTATCAAAGAACAATCTACATTGTCATTGGCAGCATCAGCTTTGAAAAAAGATTACTTATCCGGAAAGTATGGAGGAATTCCAACTGTCGGAGATTTAGCCCGTTTGTTTAATACACAAGAAGAATAGATTATGACGGCTACAAGAAGGAAAAATATAAATTCATTCATGCGAAAGATTTTCTATTCGCGATGTGATTTCTTTTATAACTACCATTATTCATGAACTAATATATTACTATTTATAGTATAAATATGGCTATAAATATCCATATATTACTACTATGATTGTGGTTTTAATTACTTTAAGTATTAGAACAGATAGCTTTTATCTATTTGATGGACTAATGTCAATATATCGGTTCGATGGTAATAAATTGGGAATCTTGAAAATATTTGCTTCGAGTACTTTCGGACGGAAAAAATGACGAGATAATCAATGTACTGATTTCATTTATTGTGAAGAGAAGTATAGAGAATTTTAGATATAAATAGAAAAGTAATAATTCAAGTCAATAACAAGTACCCTATTAATAACCGTAATCAGCGTTTTTAAAGAATAATAGCTACGTTTTTTAAGAATGTTCTCCGCGTTTATTAACAACACAAAACTGGTAATTACACCTGATTTGGATATATTTCAACAAAAAGGCAGTAATCCTTGTGAGGAAATACTACCTTTACTTCTTTTATACTCGTTACTATTTAGGGTAAAAATTCACTCGGATTAGCTATAATCAGACTGAATAGCTTGGGAGTAAGTTATCAGTAATTATATATTTGATATCTGTTTTTTATAAAATATTGTCAGATTTATTCGCTTTATGATGCTTGGCTGTAAGAATATTACGGTGTTCTTTGGATTTTTCCATTTGCTAAAGTTTTAGGTTTATATTAGAGTTCTGTTCTTAAACTTCTACAAAGATACTACATCAGAAAGGTGAAGTCAAGTATTTCAGTCCTCATTTTAAATTGTTTTTCTATTTATGATGCTAATCTTTTGATTAATAGTATTTTTCAATTCCGCCAAATCCTACTATCCTTTTATTTTCTTTTGTTTTGCTGATGAAGTTGTTTAACCGCTTCTCAAATTCTTCAGGACGTTTCTCGCAGCTTCGATGTACGCTATTCGGATTCGCTTATATGCTTCGGAAAATGATTGATAGTTTTTCCATACCGTTTCATTTTCTTTCAATTTATCAATTATATCATTGGGAAAAATGAAAGGTTCAGATAAAATACTTCGCGTTTTCTCCTCAAATTTCGGGTGTATCATTTTATTTTCCAATAGCCATTTAAGCCTTTCTTTGTTGGCTTGCGAGTAAGTGCTTTTAGGGTTTCTGGGTGTGAAACGCTGAATTTTATGATCTTTGTAAAGTGGTTTTGGTTGTACTGTCAATCCAATCGAAGCAAAGGGCTTCTTCAACGGCATCATTGTATAAAATGCTTTTTTACCGGACGACTTATAGGGAAATACAAACCATATTTCACTGGAGGTTTCAAAGTTGTCCATTAACCACTTTCTCCAATCTTCTCGATTCTCAAAATACTTTATTTTATCTTCTGTAGTCATAGCAAGTTATTCAAACTAATTATTTTATTGCTTTACTTTCGTGGTAATGAAACATTTCGCAATTAACTTTTACCTCAACAATTCCTGTATGTAGCGCAGCTACCATTTTATACGATGCTAAAACATGTAGGCTCCGATGGCTTAACGGCTTATTACAACTGCCAAAAATACTAAATCTTAGAGAAACAGCCTCAATTATCTTTTTTAAAACCTTTGCCATGATTTGTTTTGAGGTGCCTTATATATAAAAAAACGTGCAAGCTTGATCTGTTCTTTGATTTCAGTATAACTAAGGTAATTCTTCACCATAGAACTAAAACTTGGAATGAGATTACTTCACAAGTGTGATAATGGACTTAATGCGAAAATATATTTGTTTCTTAATATTTTATCCAGTCCTGTTAAACTGGACTGGTACTATCTACATTTGCATTGTGAGAATAAGTAACTCGAATTATCAATTTAAAGTTTAGACTGTTATGAAACAAGAAGAAAAACGGCAACTGGCCGGTGAACTGAAAAATGCGGCCGAGGATGTGTTAAGTTTGGATGATATGGAGAAGGTTGAAGGTGGTGGATTGGTTAATCCTAGATGCGTAAAGAACAAAGTGGCACAATGTGCCAGTTGTACTCAAACAACGATTAATGATGTAAAAAGAACTTACAAGCCAATTTTAGAGAATGGTATGTAAGATCAGTAACTTAAATATTAATATTAAATTTAGAATTAATTATGGAACAAGATGAAAAAAGAAAATTAGCTGATGAATTGAAAAATGCAGCTGACGATGTGTTGAATTTGGACGATATGGAAAAAAGTGGCAGGTGGCCTTCTTGATCTGAAATGCGTGAATAACAATGTCCCTTTATGCGGTTGTAGTCAAACGAGTACAGAGAAACTTCAACAAGCTACAAAAGATCAGGGATAGATAGAAATATCTATAATTGTATGTGTCAAAAAGCAAGAATATTGCCATATTGATGAATAGACTTGTTTTTGACACATCTTTTTTTGTACAAACAGAGAATTTAGAAAATGTGGGATAAGTAATTAAAGGAAATATTCTTTTTATATTAAAACGATGAAATATGATTGAAAGTAAATATAACTATTATACACAAGATGGAGATAAGATGATTTGTCTGAATGGTATCTCTAAAATGGTTTTCTCTGTTCCAATAGATACTTTTAATTTTATAAAGGAGATATTGGCGGATGAAGATAAACAGGCACAAGAGCCTGCCATAACAGAAAGACTTGTGGAAATGCATTTCTTGGTAAACGACAACAAACAGGAAATCGATACTCTGCTGGAGAATAAAAGAAAGGATGCAAATAGTTCTATTTATCAATTGATTCTCAATCCCACTCAAGATTGTATTTTTAGATGCTGGTATTGTTATGAGACTCATCGGGAAAGTAAGATGAGTGACACCACGATAGATAATATCAAAAAGCTTGTGATAAAAGTGTTGGATCGGGAAGACATTGATAGAATAATGATAGGTTGGTTTGGCGGAGAACCTTTAATGTATTTTGATGATATTGTTTATCCATTGTCTATTTTTATCAAGAAGGAAGCAGAAAAGCGAAATAAATCTTTTTTCTTGTAATATGACAACAAATGGCTTCCTGTTGACAACAGAAGTTGTAAGAAAATGTAGTCTGATAAATTTAAACTTGCTACAGATTACCTTGGATGGCGATGAGAATAATCATAATAAAACCAGAAATAAGAATGGAGAACCCTCTTTCGAAAAGATAGTGGATAATTGCATAGACTTCTGTTCTTACCTTTCGGATAATCGTTTAGCATTAAGGATTAACTATACTGATAAAATAATCCAAACTGATTTTGCAAAAGTGCTTGAAGTAATCCCGGAGAATATACGTCCTCAGATCGATGTTATGTTTAAAAGAGTTTGGCAGACATATGACAAGAAGGTGCAAAAGACACCTTTAGGACTACTCAGTAATGTGGAAAAGCTGAAGAAGATGAATTTCGGGTATAACTATGAAACGGATTTTAGTTTTATAGGAGGATGTTTATGTTATGCTGATAGAAATAACTATGTTAATCTGAATTTTGACGGTAAGGCCTATAGATGTACTGCCGAAGATTATAATTCGTGTAACGCATTGGGTTATTTGAATGATGACGGTGATATAATTTGGGAGAATGAAACAGTGAAAAGCTTTTGCTCAAAACCCTATATTGAGGATACCAAATGTATGGAATGTAATTTATTGCCTATATGCGGTGGCCCTTGTTTTAAACGTAAATATCAGTATATCACCAATAAAACAGATTTCTGTATGGTGGATAAACTGGATACTGACCTGGATCATTTTGTGAGAGAATATTATGGATATGTTCAGAAGAAGAAACATAGAATATTAGAAGTATGAAACGATTAATTATTAGCTTGTTCCTGACGATATATGCTTTAGGTGGTGTTGTGGGGCAAAATATTACCGGATGTTTGGTTGATGATAATAAAGCTCCTATTCCATACGCTAATGTCGTACTATTATCTCTGCCTGATTCAATCTTTTTAGGAGGTGTTGTTACAGATGATTCGGGTTACTTCTGTTTTGAGAAACCTGACAGTCGGGGGAAATTGGTACGTATATCCTCTATTGGATATGAAACTGCCGAGTTTCTTCTGACTAAAAAGGAATTGGGGACATTGATATTGAAAACTGCCACTATGATGTTGGATGAGGCTGTTGTTGTAGGCAGGCGTCCTACTTATTCATTGAAACAGGGAACTTTGACAACTAATGTTGAAAATACTCTGCTAAGCAGTTTAGGTACGGCTAATGATGTTCTGAAGCGTGTTCCTGGGCTACAAATAAACGATGGGGATGTAACTGTTTTTGGGAAAGGAACTCCTTTGATATATATTAATGGGCGCCAAGTAAGAGATTTGTCTGAATTGGAGCAACTCAATTCGAAAGAAATAGCTAAAGTTGAACTGATCACTAATCCCGGAGCGGAATATGATGCAGAGGTGAAAGCCGTATTGAGAATAAAGACAGTGAAACCTGTTGGAGAAGGAATTGGTGGAAGTGTCCGAACTGCATTGCAGAAAGGAGAATTATGGAGTAATAATCAGCAGGTTGCATTGAACTACAGAAAACAAAAACTGGATATATTCGGATCTTTATATTATGATAAAAAAAAGAAGAATAGAGAAGCAGGAAGACTTGCAAACCGTGTATGCTGATCAGGTGTTAGAGATAAACGGAAAATCGCGTTCCCCTCTTTCTCTGGATTATATTCAGGGAGAAGGCGGATTAAATTATCAACTTGATGATAAGAGTTCGGTAGGTCTGCGTTATACAATTAATCATAGTTCATCAAAGAGTTCTGTGCCTGATAATTATGAGGTGAAATTGGATGGTGCGCCCTATGATCATCTTGATTTTATGAATAGAATGAACGGGGATGGTGATACCCACAAAGTGAATGCTTATTACACCGGGATGTGGGGATCTAAATTGGGAGTAGACTTAAATATTGACTGGCTGTATGGGGATAGTGAAAGCAATCAAAATATTACAGAACATAGTACTGCGGAAGGTGAACAGACTGTTCACGCCCGAAGTGCTTCCCGCAATAATTTATATGCCGGAAAATTAATTTTTTCCTATCCGGTAGCTAAGGGAACATTGAAATTTGGTCCTGAAGTAAGTTTTACTAATCGCCATAGCAGCTATGTGAATAAGGAGCAGATTTTAGAGGATTCGCACAGTAAGGCCACCTCTGACAATCAGTCTGTTTTTATCAGTTATGATGTACCGATAAACAAGGCGTACTTGTCGGCAGGACTTCGCTACGAACATGTTTCTTTTGCTTATTACGAGGAGGATATAAAGCAGGAAGAACAAAGTAAGGATTATAATAATATATTTCCCAGCTTATCCATCTTTTTTCCGGTTAAGGAATGGCAGTTTTCTTTAGGTTATGCTGCCCGTACAAAGCGTCCTACTTATTCGGCTTTGCGTAGTGATATACAATATGCCAACCGCTATACCTATGAGCAGGGGTAATCCATCGCTGCAGCCGGAGACGGAACATAACATTTCATTTCAGACGATGTATAAGTATGTTCAATTTTCTATTTACTACTCTTATACAAAAGATGCCATCCTTTCTGTAACTTATCCTTATAAAGAAGATAATCTGGTCACTGTATTCGGAATTGAAAATATTTCCAAGTGGCAAGCTTATGGTGCTTCTTTGTCCGTTGCTCCTAAAATTGGAATCTGGGAACCTATCTGGAATTTTGAATTCATGCGGCAAGTATTGGAAGGGAAATATCTGGGTAAGCAAAAGCATTTTAACCGTCCGGCAATAGCGGCCAGTTTAACTAATCAGTTGCGTTTGCCGTGGGGACTCATATTTTCAGCCGATATATCTTGTTCTAATAAATATCACTCGGGATATGTTTTGAATAAGGCCAATATGTGGGTAGATTGCGGATTAAGAAAAGCTTTTCTTGGTGGAGCTTTGAATGTTACTTTACAGGCAAATGATATTTTTGCTTCTATGAGGAATTCTTTTATAAATTATGGAGAGATTATGACTTTTGATAAATGGAACTATAATGATAGTCGCCAAGTAAGATTAAGGGTTTCTTATCGTTTCAATGCTTCACGTAGCAAATATAAAGGTACAGGTGCCGGTGAGGATGAGAAGGCAAGATTATGAAGACAGTGTATATAGTATTGATTAAATAACTTGATTTAGTTAATTGCAATCACCCCAAATAGCAATAGCCTCCGGATTTTTCACGTGAGGCTATTTTTATAGTAAAAAGGTATGAAATGATCGAAGCAGATACCGATTTCTCTACATTTATTCGAGAATATTATGATTCACGTGAAAAGAATTTAGTAAAATATCGTTAAAATAGAATAAATTGAATAGCTTTGTAGAATTATCCTTCCGAATTATAAAACCAAACATATTGTAAGTATGAAAACACACATCATTTATCTACTTTTTACCTTCTGTATATTGTCAGGCATTTATGCACAAAATATGAATATATCCGGTAGAGTTACTGACGGGAAAGGTGAACCTTTAGCATTTGCAAATATCGTTATCGTACAGGATAAGGACTCTATGACATTTGCCGGAACGGTTACAGATATGGAAGGAAACTTTATGCTCGAAACTACAAAAGAAAATCCGATTGTTAAGGTCAGCTATCTGGGATATGTGACTACATCTGTGGCGGTAAAGCAGAATGTTCTGAATACAATAAAACTTGAAGAAGATACCAACTTGTTGGGTGAAGTAGTTGTTAGGGGGACTCGTCAGCATTTTAAGATGGAGAATGGTGGCATTGCTATGGATGTGGCAAACAGCCCGCTGAAGAATGTGGGTACGGCCAACGATGTTCTGGAAAAGCAACCTTTATCGTGAAAAATGGAGATGCCATCAGTGTATTGGGTAAAGGTACTCCACTGATTTATATCAATAATCGTCTTGTAAGGAATGATAATGAATTGGAGAGGCTAAGCTCTACACATATTAAGAAAGTTACTGTGATTACTAACCCCGGACCGGAGTATGATGCTTCTGTTAGTGCAGTGGTTCTGATTGAAGCTATACGTCCACCCGGAGAGGGGATAGGCGGTGAGGTTTTCGGAAGAATGGATGTCAGGAGTAAAATTTCTGCCGATGGGGCGGTGGATCTGAATTACCGTAAGAATAAATTGGACCTGTTTGCTTATTACGGGTATAGTGAGAAACAACGTGAAATTGATATTAATTCGATGCAGACTTTGGAAGCGGAAGAAAACATAACGGCTGTACAACAGATTGCCACGCAAAAGGTCCATAATAAGTTTCATTATCTGGAGGGAGGACTCAACTATGAATTAGACGAACGACATTCTATAGGTGCCAAGTATGTTTATACGCGTACTCCTTATTATAAAGGTGGAGTGGATATAGTATCGGCTGTAACAAAGGATCGTGTGTCAATAGAGGAGTTTCCAACGAATACCAAGGTAGATATGAATACTAATTCTCACCTTCTGAATGCTTATTATACCGGTAATGTGTCCCCTTGGCTTAAAGTGCAGTTGGATATGGACTATGCTAAAGGCAGCAGTGAAAACCATGATTTTTCTGTTTCCGAAAGAGAAGATGAAGTGGAAGTGGGTACGCGCTCTTTACAGGACTATGATTTATATGCAGGCAAACTTACTTTATCTACACCTCTATTGGGAAGTAATTTTAATTATGGTATGGAATATAGCCATACGACCAATGAGCAGACTTATTGGGTAGATGAAAATGAGGGAGCTCCTTCGCTTGCGTCTAATGAGAATATGTCGAAACAGAAGTTGTTTGCGGCTTTTTTCTCAGTTATTCAAAAAAGTATAGACAAGTGGATGTTTAATTTAGGACTGCGTTTTGAAAATGTCGGTTTCGATTATTTTGAGAATGGCAATAAAGTGGATGAACAAAGCCGTACATATAAAGATTTTTTTCCACAGGCTTCGGTGAGTTACCGGTCTGATAAGGTACAGATGATGTTGGGATATCGTGCTACGATTCAGCGGCCAAGTTATTATCAACTTCGGAACAGCATTCAATATGATGACCCTTACACTTATGAAACCGGTAATCCGTATCTGAAACCTACCCGAATAGATGATATCTCATATTCGTTGCTGTGGAAGAAAATTAAGTTGATGGTTTCGTATAAGATGTATGATAATATGTCACTATTGATACCGCATCCTTATGATGAAAAACAAGATATCGTTATGTATATTCCGGAGAATATGGATCATACACAAAATCTGATGGCTATGGTTTACTATTCTCCCCGTTTAGGCTTTTTGGGAACCGGTTGCAGGCTTAGGCGTATCGAAAGACTACTTCAAATATGGAGATACAGAACAGAAGTATGAAAAGCCCTTTTACGTTATAGTTTGCAGAACACGTTCCGCCTGCCTGCCGGGTTTGTGGTGATGCTGGATTTTCAGGGCACATCAAAGGGGCACTCGAACCTGACTTACTTGTATGACCAGTTCCGGATGGATGTACGGGTGACGAAAACTTTCATGAAAGGTAATCTTATTCTGAACTTAAGGGGATATGATATACTGGGTACGTACAAACAGAAGAGGTTGATGGAGGTTAATCCAATAGTTTCCTTGATAGATAAGAACTTGGATACTCGTTCATGGCAGTTCTCCGTGCGATATAAATTTAATGCATCAAAGAGCAAGTATAAAGGGAAGTCGGCTTCTGAGGAAGAAAGACAGCGTATGTAATGGTTATACCGACCTGTTTTAGTTTTATTCTGACTGGAACTCTATATTGATAATAAGATTTGTGGTCATTGAAATACTGATTCAATTGTTGAATCAGTATTTTTTATATATCACAAAACTATTAGTGTCTTTATGCAGTATTTTACAATTTCTTGCATTTCTTAAAAGGTGAGACTGCTTACACACTAAAAAACTAAAATATGAAAAACAAGTTATCCGTTTTACTGGCACTACTTTTTTTGCTTTGTACGGCAATGTGCTGCGAGGAATTTGAAGAATACATTCCCTGTCAGGTGACCTTAACCGGAATAGGTAAGGTGGAACACTTGGATAATGCCGGAAGCGTGCCTGTTGCTCCGGTGGGTGGAGTGGTATCTCGCCAGGCATATATGTTGCGGATACCTTTGGACTTTGAATATGAGAAAGAGACTGTAGAGGGAACATATTATGAATACATCCTGACTGATACCATCGCCAATATACAGATTATCTCACTTACCGCTTATGATGAATCCCATCCTGCCGGTACGGATGTGAACGAACTTTTCATGGACTATCCTTTGCGTCAGGAGGACCAGTTGACAGATTATAAATACGGTTACATGTATGGGACTGTTTTTTTATAAAATACCCCGTACACTTCCTCAAGCCGGAGTGCATCGGTTTAAAGTCGTAGTGACGACCTGCAAAGGGGAAGAGTTTACCAAAGAAACGGATGAGATCACCATGCAATAAATGAAGAGGCAATGAGGAAGCTATTTATCACTTTGCTGGCAGTGGGACTGCTGAGCATTATGGGCGGACAGGCACAAAATAGAAATTCACGTCATCAGCTTGACTTAACCACCGGAGTATCCTGTCATTTTCAGAGTGGGGAATCCTGGATTTCTTCTTCTCCTGTTCCCGTCATGAGCTTTGCTTATACTTTTTATGTACTTCCACACTGGGGAATCTTCTCTTCCATGAGTTCAGCCCCTCTCATCAGAGAAGGAAATGGGAATAAGTTGAGAAAACCTTATGAAAATGACCATTTCGTAAAAGATGCGTATGACTTTGATGATGGAATCGGTTTATCTATGGCTTTCGGCATTGCCTACCGGCTGAATAAACCGGTATGGGATTTACAGTTGCGTTTGGGATATTACATGGTTGATGCAGAGGAACATTCTTCTCATTTTTATGTGAAAGAAAAGAATTCCAATGTAGTACGTTGGATTAATTATGATCAGTCATTCTCTACAGAACCCGGCGGTTTTATGAGTGCTATTCAGACTTCGGCTATGTTGTCGAGGCGTATCTGGCGCAAACTCCATTTTTCGGTAGAGGCCAAATATCTCTTCCTCCCTGAACGGGCTACGCAGACTTTTGAAAAGAGAAACCTGTTGACAGGAGAGATTGAGGATCGCTACTCGAAACGTGTACGTGTGCACTATCTGGAGATGGCATGCGGAATTAGCTGGCATTTATAATCTTTATACCATATCGTCTCCCGTCTTCACCACAGCCACTTTCAGAGTCTTATGGAAAGGAATGAAAGCGGAAACCACTGCGATAACCAATGCGGCAATCAGCAGATAGCCGATTACAGTCTTGATGCCCAGTAGCAGGCTCTGTTGCTGAAGCGTGGAATAAAAGTTATTGGCGGCTAACTGGCTGGCTTCATCGTATCCGTGTCCCTGCGCCAAGGCACTGTTTATGGCTTGCGCATAGCGGGAGGAAGCCAGTGGATTGGTGAGCGTCATGTGCTCCGAAAGGGTATTCATCCCCTTAATTTGTAAGTAATAGAGCAGGTTACTGAAAAAAGAAGCGGATATTGCCGGAGCCAGCACAGAGCGGAGGGATATCAGAAAGAAAGCGTTAGACAGCATGAGCTTAGGATCCAAATCTTCTACTACATATACACCGAAGGCTATAAAAAGGGTCATCATCCCCAGTCCGCGGAGGAAAACCGGAAAGTAAAGCATCTCGTAAGTGGAGTAGGGCGTGATGCCGAAGTAGAGGATGACCAGATAGATGACGTAGCAGAACATTCCTCCGGAAATAAGATAGCGGAACCGCCATCGCTGCCATCTGAACCACCAGAAACAGATGATGGCTCCCACAATGAATCCCGGTATAAGCATCAGACTGAGCGAATTGGCATGCACGCTGTCTACGCGGATTATGCTGTTCAGGTAATTGGTAATCAGGGAACTGCTGGCACTGAAAAACATGACCAGTACCATGAAAGTGTATCCGATGATGGATTTATGGTGATGGAGTGGTTTCAGGCTGACGTACGGCTTCTCCTGGGTCCGTTGCCGGTGGACGAAAAGGTAAATCAGTATGGGGATGGCAATCGTATAAATCCGTATTTTGGGAGAGGAGAACCAATCTAATGTCTTCCCGTAGGTAAATATGTAAATGCTGAAAAGCAATGCAGCAGCTATGATAAACATGCTTCTTCCGTCGATTTCTTTGTAAGGGATGCGCATGGGGCGCTTGGCATACCGGAAAAACAACAGGATAAAGATAATGGCAATCAGCATCAGCAGGATTGTAAAGTAATACATGTACTGCCACTGATAGTAATAGGCCAATTGTGCCGTCAGTGCCATGGATATTTGTCCGCCGGAGAATACGATGGGGTAGAAGTAGGCGTAGAACTCGCTACGTACATTTTTCGGACTGAAGAACGGTCGTACCTGAATAATAAACTCCAACATAATGAAGGCTTTCAGGAAGCCGATGAAGAAGCTGCATATAATGGTGATGTCCATATTGCCAACCTGGGCGCAGATGTAGCTGAGAAAGATTTGCAGGATCAGGTCGGTAAGCAGCATCGTCTTTGGAGTGGCGATCGCACGAATCTTAGGAATGATGGGATAAGCTACCGCCATACCTGCCGCTGCCGCATAATACCCCATTGTGATGTCTTCGCTGAGTATCCCGAGGGTACTGCTGACTTCCAGCATGCTTCCCGTATAGGTTCCGTTGAGCATAATGATAGGGAACATCACCACGAACATAGTGACGATACCCAGCCATTGCGGTACCCAGGGGCGGAGTGGAAGGTTCAGTTTTACCATCAATAGACTTCCTTATTTTCTCAGTGCTTCGGTTTCTACCATCATGCCTGCGCGGAGGCTTTTCATCTCTTCGGGAGTGGCGTCGTCCAGCTCGATGCGAACGGGAATGCGTTGCTGCACTTTGACGAAGTTGCCGGCGGAGTTATCAGTCGGAACCAGGGCGTACTTGGAACCGGTTGCTTCGGATATGGCGGTAACAGTGCCGTGAAAGATATGCTCGCGGAAAGCATCGACCTTGATGCGTACTTTCTGCCCGATGTAGATGTGGGAAATCTGCGTTTCTTTGTAGTTGGCGGTGATCCATTTGTCGTTGCCCCGTACAAGATAGGAGATGGTTTGCCCGGCTTGTACGAATTGTCCCGGTTCGAGGGTGCGGCGCCCCATATATCCGTCGTAAGGAGCGGTGACTATCGTATAAGAGAGATTCAATCTTGCCATATCCAGATCCGCTTCTTTGCGAAGGATATTCGCTTCGATGCCTGTGGATTTCTTGCTCGTTTCGGAGTATTGGGATTTTGCCGCTTCCTTTTGTTGCAGTAGGGCTTGATAGCGTGCTTGGGTTGCTTCGTAGGCGGTTTTTACCTGTTCATATTGTTGCTGGCTGACGGATTCTTCGGCAAGCAGGTTGGCATAGCGGTGATAGTCCTGTTCCTGTTGCCAGAGCTTGGCCTTGGTTTCTGCAATGTTGGCTTCCTGAATGGCTACATTTACTTGTGAGGTCTGAATGCCGGAACTTAATACGTCTTTTGCACCTTTTGCATCCATCAGGGCAGCTTCTGCATCCTTTACTTTGATGAGGTATTCCCGGTTGTCAAGAATGAGAAGGGTGTCTCCGGCATGCACAGGCTGGTGCTCCGTGAAGCGCACTTCCTTGATATAACCCGAAGCGCGGATATTGAGCGGAGCTATATACTGGTCTACTACGGCATCATTGGTGATTTCGTAATGGACGTATTTCCAGAAGTAATTGATTGTCCATGAAATTCCCGCCAATGCAAGGAGGATACATACCGTATTGAGGGTGATATTCCTTATTCTTAATCTCTTCAGTTGCTTATGTTTCTTTTGTAATTCGGACATAGATTACAATTGTAAATTAAAAATTAATAATTAAAAATTAAAGCATGCCACAGGTTCGCTGTAATTCATAGTAAGTGTAAATGGCTTGCGTACGGGCAACGGTCAGTTGCAGTTCAGCATCCAGCCGCACGCTGCTTGCATCCAGCAGGTCGGTGAGAATGGAAAGCTGGTTTAGGTAGCGGTTTTGCACAATCCGGTAGTTTTCTTCTGCCTGGCTGACAGAGAGCTTCAGGGCTTCTATGCGGTTCAGGGCCTCTTTATGGCGGGTGTAGGCAGTTCGGATCTGAATACGGATGTTCTGCATCAGGAGTGCTTCGGCATACTTTTGAAGTTGTACCGTCTGCCGGGCTTCGTGCATCTTGTGCTTATTCTGATAAAGAGACGACAGGTTGTATGAGAGGCTGAGGCCGATGTTCCAATTGTTGTTGTACATGTCAGCCAGCGTAGTGCTGAGTGGGCGTGCAAGGGTGTTGCCCGCATGCAGTGACAGGCTGGGAAGGTAGTTTGCTTTAGTCAGCCGGATATCGTTTTCTGCCAGCAGGGTTTGTTGGCGGACAATCTGCATGCCCGGATAGTTGTTGTAGGCTAATTGTACATACGTATCATAATCAGACACATTGACGGCGGTATACAGTAAAGTGGTGTCCGGTGCTATCAATTGTGATTCGTCCAGTCCCAGCAGAATATCGAGTTGCTGCGAAGCTATGGAGATGCTGTTGTCGGCTTCCTGATAGGCCAGGCGGTCGTTGGTCAGTTGCAGTTCACTGCGGATTTCATCATTGCGGGTGACTATGCCTTCTTTTTTTCATCCGACGGATATCTTTCAGTCGGTGTTCGGACTCTTCGATGTTGCGTGCCAGCACTTCCCGCTGCTTGTAGTAACTGAAAAGCGTCATGTACTGTTGCAGCAGTGCCAGCTTGATTTCGGCTTCGTTGTCGGCACTGGTTAGGGCGGCTATTTGCTCTTTAAGTTCGGCCTGATGTATTTGGGCCTGTATCCTTCCTCCCTGGTAGAGGGGTTGCGTCAGGTTGATATTATAGTTTTGTGACCAGTCCGGCGTTTCGGGGCGCACGGGGTGTGAAAGTCCCCGCTGAAAGATGACGGGCTGGCCTATGATTCCGGCGCTGGCACCTACTTGGATATCTGGCAATCGGTCTGTGTATGCAGACTTCTTTTGGTCGTTATAAATAACCTCTTGTAGTTTGCTCTTTTTTAAGTTGAAGACTGTTTTCTGTGCCCAGACGGAAAAGTTCGTCTACGGATAATAGATGTGCATTCTCCTGAGCGGTTAGCCACAGCGGAGCTACAGCAAGTATGTGAATGAGCAAGAGGCGAAGAAAATTAGAACTGGTTGAATATCTCATAGAGTGTCTCTAGTTGATTGGAACATGCGTTTAGGTTCTCTATTCCCATCAGTTGGCCCGTCTGGGTATAAAAATCCTTGATGAGCGGGCGTACACGGTCGGATATCTCTTCTCCTGCGGGAGTGAGGTACACAAGTCGGTTACGGCGGTCGTTAGGGTCTTCCTGGCGCATGATCCAGCCTTTCTTTTCGAGGTTTGCCATCAGATTAGTCATGCAAGCTTTGTCTTTGGCTGTCTTTTCGGCTAATGCCTGCTGGCTGATTCCTTGTTCCTGCCACAGGGAACTCAGTACTTGTAACATTTCAAAGGTGATATCTATGTTATTGCGTTTCAAAACGCGTTGCAGAGCTTGGCGGAATGCCATGCGGGTTCTTAGCATTTGCTGGATAAGCCCGCGGGATGAATTGTAATTCTCCATTGCTACGTTGCTTTTTATTTTTCGGGCGCAAAGGTAGAGCTTTTTATTGGAATTAGTCAAATGTTTGACTAATATTTGTGAGGGGAGATTTGAAGAGCCTACATACCAAGCAACATTTTTTTGATACAATCTCTTACGGTGTAATGAGTATGAGTGGCATGCCTTTTAGGCATGCCAGGCTATATAATGCTGAAGAGTAATCTCTGATGTAACTGTCCATGTATTCTATCCTTTTACTTCAGTTTACCCATAAATAAAATATTATTATCCTCTGTGTCGATGGTGTCCAGCAATTCTTTTAACTGTTTACGGTCTTCGTCTGAGCAACTGCTCTCGGCAAGACGTTTCTCTATTTGAGCAATAAGCCATCCTGGTTCATTCATCTGGTAGAACCATCCATTACTGAAATTGAATATAGGTGCCTCCATATGTCCGAAAAAGTCATTTATCAACTTGGCATAATTTGAAGTTTGCTTTTCTTTGTTCACTGCTATAACGCCTTTGCCCCCCAACATGGCGGTCAGATAATAATCCGGCAACTCATTATAAATATGCAGTGGGATTTCGGATACTCCACCAAAATCCATTTTGAATTTGGGATGGATTTTGTTAGCATTCTTGTCATAGTGGAAAAGTGTGTCACAAGAGGACAACCAGAAACTGAATCCGGGAACATTATGGTAAGCAAATATATCCTGATTGAAATCTTTTTGCAAAAAGTTGGGAGTAGGTTTTAGTTCTTGTTTGAATGAACCGTCTTTGTCATATACTGCGGCGAGGAATTTCTCCTTATTGTTTTCAAAGGGCATGTGAATAATGGTGATGTCTCCATCGTTATCCACTTCTATTTTAGGCTTACTTAACTTCTCTTTAGTAACAATCTCACGCACAAACTTCCCGTCTGTATTGTACACCAATATTTTGGGTAAGAAAGCAAAAGAAGCCAAATAAATTTCTTTCGTTTTCTCATTAATCACTTCATCATAAATAGACTGATTATATTCTTCCGGACCATTACCTATAGCACCGACTTGACATTTTAGCTTTCCATCATGAGTGAAAAGTAAGAAAGGAAGATTGTTTGATTGACGAATACCTATATAATGGTCTGTAATACACAAACCATAACCTTTGAAGAAAGCGCTATCTGAATTTTCAAAACGGACAATCTTAAACTCTTCTACTAGGTCACTTAGATTGATGTCAATCGTATTTTTACTTGATCAAAATGGCAAACCGTCAAGGTATTGTCGGCATCGGTTTCTACGAAAGTTAAAGTACCGTCACCTTTAGGGGATGTGCTGCAACTTGCCGTTACTAAAACTGTACACAAGGCTGCTGCGACTTTAAATCCTTTTATATTCTTCATATTTTCCTTATTTATTGAATTTTGTATTTATGTTTTTATATATATTGGGCTGCTATCGCTGATCTGTATTTAGAACGTACCGGGGTTTCATTTATCTTACCAGGAATAAATTTGGGCAATAATTTGAGTACTCTGATAAATTCTTTATCTATAGCGGGATGGATGCCTTCAACGATTATCACATCCGAAACGGTACCATCTCGTTCTATTACCAAATCAACCGTTCCTCTGCCGTTTACAGGATCTATATCCGGATATTTGAAGTGTTTACTGATAAATTCCATAAATTGGGAATTATTCAAAGAAGGAAATGCCCTTACTACTTCGGACTCTTCATAGATTTTATCCAAATCAATCTCTTTCCCTTTTCCGATGCTATCAATGGCATAACCTTTTTCCTCAATAACTGTTGCAGAGGTCTCACCAGTTAATGTGTCACATGAAACTGTCTTTACATCAGCTTGTTTGGTTGATTTTCCGGTACAACCTATTGTAATTATGAGGAAAAAACATAAAAAACAATACCATACATTCTTAATTACTGCTTTCATAATATTTTATTTTGATTCTGTTGCGAATTTAGATGTTATATATGAGAAAATAATATGATAATGGAATAAATAGTGAGATAACTTACTTTATTGATAATTAGATGGGTACCTTTGTGCTGGAATGAGTTATGAGACAAAATGAAGAATGAATTTATATAATAATGTATACTTTTACTTATTGTGAGTAAACGCTATTATAAAATCAATAAAACTCTCTTTACTCCTTTTTCTAAAATCGAACTTCTCGCATATTCGAATGGTGTACCGTTCAATACTTCGGGGTTGTACATCCAAAAGTTGTGCAACAGTTTCAAGAGATAAGTTTAAGGCTGTCAGATAACAGATGTCTTTTTCTCGCCCGGTGAGTGATGAATATTGTTCATTCAATCGAGTGGCAAAGTTTTGGTGAACGATATTTAACCAGTGTTGCAGTTTGTCTCTGTCGGCTGCGGGAATATACTTTTTAGTTCTGTAATTTTGAGGAATGTTTGTAGTGCTTCAGCATCTGCTGATGAAACGGAGATGTCTTTTGCCCGGAACATGATTTCCAGCTGCTTTATGCGTATATCTTTTTTTCTCCTTTTTCATTCTGCAAAGCCATGATTTTATTCAAGGCTTCTTCTTGTTCCAGGCTATGCAGATTCTCGTTTTCTTCTATCATTGTTTGAAAGGTATCTATCTGTTCTTGTAACTTAATAGACCCTTGTTTCTGTTGGGATAACTCTTTTCCTTTCTGCTTCTTATACATTTTCAAGCTATAGAAGTAAAGGAGTATTAATACTATTACTATTAAGATTCCAATAGCAATAGTGAGATACCAACTCATTCGTATTTCAGCATTTTGCCTGAGGGTGATGGATTTGTCGTATTTTAGTTGTAATTCTCTGATTTCTGTACTCTTTAGTTCATCCCGAACGGAATCAATAACCGCAATGTAATTTTTTTAAGATATTTAATGGCTTTCTTATATTGTTTATTCTCTTCTGCTTGTTTATATAATGCAGAATAGATATTCACTTTTACATTTAGATCAGAAGTTTTTAAAGCTGCATGTAATAAACTGTCAGCCTTTTCTTTTCCTTTGAGTTTTTCCGGTGAAGAAATCTGTTCCAGTATCTGTAAAGTAGAATCCGGGTTTTCCCATATTTGGGCTTCTGCCAACTCTAATAGCTTGGTAGTATTATCACGCTGACACGAAAAAAGGCATGTACAGCATAATAAGACATATAAGATAGTAGTTTGTCTATTTTTCATAATACTTGATTTGAATGTAAATTCAATAGACAAAGGTGAGAACAATTATTTTATTATATGTTTAAAAATGATTCATTTGCCTGTTATAATTATGCCATTTCCTTTTTTCTTATCCATCATCTTTTTTGTTTTATGAAGCAAAGCATCTTTTTTGTTTTTAAAGGTTTAAATGTTGTATCTATTATTTATAGGTAGTTGGTAGACTACTAATAAGTATTTGTCCGACTAAGGCAGGTTGATTTTTTTAGTGAATTTGGCATAGGTATACAAAAAAACGCAGAGAAATACACTCTGCGTTTTTTGTTTTTATGAAATGTTATTTATAACTCAATAACCAATGACTCTCTTGGTCCCATTGTCAGCGATTCACCGAATGCAACTGTCTTTCCACTAAGAATATCTTTTTCCTTGTTTGGAATCTTTCAATATTTCTTTGTAGAATTTCAAAGGAACAGTAGTTTCGGCATCTGTACCATTCAACATTACGAATACGGTTTTACCTTCGTGCTGGCGGGCATAGGCATAAACACCATTCTGCACCATGAATTGCACCATGCTACCTTTGGCGATAACATCGTTTCCTTTACGCCAGTTCAATAAGGTCTTGTAGAAGTTATAGCATTCGTTCTGTATCTTGCTGCGTCCTGCGGCTGTCAGTGCTGTTTCTGTATCGCCAGTCCATCCACCGGGGAAGTCCTTACGAACGTATCCGTCACTCTTGCTCTTTACACCGTTCATCATGATTTCCGTACCATAGTAAAGTTGCGGAATACGGCGGGTGGTAAGTAGCAGGGTAGAAGCTTGTTTCAGCATTGGCAGATTGTCGCCTTCACCCAGGAAGCGGTCGGTATCATGGTTTTCGATAAATGCCAGTACGGAAGCCGGGTTGGGGTAGAGGAAGTCGTATACGAAGCTATTGTACACGCGATCCAGACCTTTGAACCATGTTTCGGTCTGCTCGTTCTTGGCAGTGTTGATTTTATCGAAGAAGCTGAAGTCCATGACGGTTTTCAGGTTACTGTTCTTCGGGGCAGAGAGTTTGGAATCCATTTGCCACCAGGCTGTATAAGCCGGTTCGGTAACCCAAGTTTCGCCTACGGTGTTGTAGTTGGGGTATTCTTCGTTCAGCTCTTTCATCCAGTTGCTCATGGCGTCATAGTCGGCATACGGGTAGGTGTCCATCCGGATGCCGTCGATATTGGCGTACTCAATCCACCAGAAGCTATTCTGTACCAGGTAGCGATATACGTGCGGGTTCTTTTGGTTAAGGTCTGGCATAGCGGTAACAAACCAACCGTCGTTCATCTGGTCGAAATCGTATTGTGAAGTATAAGGATCAACGTGCGGAGTCAGTTTGAAAGAAGTCTGCACGAAGTTCTTTTTCATGATCGGGATTGTTGAACCAGTCTTTAGACGGCATATCTTTAATCCATGGATGTTCTACGCCGCAGTGGTTGAAGATCATATCCATTACAATCTTGATACCGCGGTCGTGGCATTTGGATATCAGTTGCTGATACTCTTCGTTGGTGCCGAAACGCGGATCAACTTTATAGTAATCGGTAGTAGCATAGCCGTGGTACGAACCGCCGGTCATGTTGTTTTCCAGTACCGGAGTGAACCAGAGAGCGGTTATACCCAGGTCGGAGAAGTAATCCAGATTTTGCTCGATACCTGCAAGGTCACCACCATGGCGGGCGTTCGGATCATTGCGGTCTACTTTGTATTCGGCCATGCCGGGGATTTGGTCATTGTCCGGATTACCATTTGCAAAGCGGTCGGGCATCAACAGGTAGAGGGCGTCGGAAGCATCAAAACCTTTGTGTTCACAGCTTTTCTTGCCGCGTGCTTTCAGTTCATACTCTTTGACGATTTTCTTTTTTGCCTTGTGCAAAAGTGAGAGCTACTTTACCGGGTTTCACATCTTTCTCCAGTCTCAGGTAGACAATCAGGTAGTTCGGGCTTTCCAGCTTGACAGTGCTGCTCAAAGAAACGCCGGGATAGTTGACAGTAACGGAAGAGTTACCGATGTCTTCACCGTAGACCATAAGTTGAAGTTCGGGATTTTGCATTCCGGCGTACCAAAACGGAGGGTCGATTTTGTTTACGTTCATAGCTGCATACGTACTAAGGGAAAGTAAAAACGTTCCCAGGATAAGGAATAATTTTTTCATGATATTAGCTTTTCGTTATTATATCCGTATTTTGGTGCTAATATAAGCAAATAGCGGAGAAAGCTGCCGCTACTCCGCTATTATATACTTTATAATGTTATGCAAACGTTTTCACTTCTTTACTGTGTCTCTGGAAGTTTCTGTCTTTTTTTCGTATTTGTTGGTACTGCGATCACTTTCCCCTGAAAGAAGTCATCCACTTTCTTTTTCTCGCGAAGATCTTTCAGCCAAGTTTCGGCCGCACCATAATAAGTACTTAATCCTAATATTACATTTCCTTTATCATCTGTTTCGGGTTGCTCACTGCTGTTTTTGGGACGCGTTTT
>VOFD01002119.1_pt1 | contig 28351 bp, 31 predicted proteins | sample 5384101 | NCBI WGS metagenome assembly VOFD01 (sample SAMN12384723, study PRJNA508395) | human gut metagenome | isolation source: healthy gut C | host: Homo sapiens
TTCGTCCGCATGGGAGTCGTTTTCATCCTGCACCTCCTGTGAGATTTTACCAGAAAGAACGGTAAGATGTACGTTTCCATCCACAATGGCGTTCATGGTACCGGCCACAGAGCCGTTTACCTCGCCCTGCACCATGCCATTGACACGCACCCGGCCGCTGGCCGTGTTGGTGTGTAGCACCACATGATGCATGGAGAACGAAGTTTTATCCACCAGCTTGCCGCCCACCAGCAGGATCTGGGGCAGGACGAAGAGGACGAGGAAGATGGAGATGATGGTGCCCCGGCCCAGACTCTGGCCGATGCCCACGATGCAGGCGTCGGAGGTCATCTGGCCGATAAGAATGCCCGACACGGCCATGATCGTGCCGGAGGTCAGGATGGTGGGGAAGGCAAAGTTGATGGTCTCGATCATGGCCTGCTTGTGCTCCATCTTATCCTTCAGCTCGTTGAAACGGGTAGCAATGACGATGGCGTAGTCGATGTTCGCACCCATCTGGATGGAGCTGACGATCAGGTAGCCCATGAAGTACAGCGGCGTGTGGATAAAAGCGGGGACGGAGAAGTTGACCCAGATCGCGCCCTCGATAACGAGGATCAGCAGGATGGGCATTGCCACTGACTGGAACGTGAACAGCAGGACGATCAGGACGATCAGCACGGAGACCACGCTGACCACGATGTTGTCGATGGCAAACGACTTCTGGAAGTCGTACTCGTTGGTGGCGTCGCCCGCCAGGTAGAGGTCGCCGTCCGGGTAATACTTCCGGGCGATGGTGCGCATCTGGTCGGTGAACTCATACATTTCATCCCCGCTCTGGAGGCTGGGGTTCAGGTAGACCAGAACACGGTTGTAATCCGCGCCCTGCAGCTGGGCCTTTGCGCTCAGCATCTGGGTCTGGGCATCATGCAGGTCGTCGATCTGATCCTGGTCCAGGCTGACAATGCCGGAATCGACCTCGTCACAGACGTAGAGGAACATATCAATGAGCGGCACACTGTAGTTGGAGAAGTTGCCAATGACCTGGCCGTACTCATCATTTTCCAACGCGTAGCCTGTGTAGACCACTTGGGCCAGCTCGTAATCCAGGCCCGCCATCTCAGAGAACTGGCGGGAAGTGAGCCGGTCTTCCAGCATGTAGCCGTCCATGGCCTCGATGTTGGAAAGGCCGCGGGTGTGGTCCACCTCATCGTGGCTTTCCAGTTCTTTGATCATGGCTGCTTCCACCCGGTAATCGTCGTTCTTTGGTACGACGAGAGCCACCAGGTTGGACTTGGTAAAGTTTTCGTCGATCATGTTATCGGCGATCTGCGTCTCATTCAGCACTGGCGTCTTGATCGGGCCGTAGCCATAGGCGTAAGGGCACTGTGTCTGGAAATGGTAGGCAAACACCAGCACCACTGCAAAGACGAGGGGAACGATCTTGCGGGTTTTGCTAAGCATAGCGGCCCACGAACGAGATCTTGGGCACAAAGTTGCGGTGCTTGGTCTTGTCCATGTAGGGGCCGAAGAGCATCAGCAGACCAGGCATGACCACGAACACCGAGATCATCGAGAAGAGGATGGCCTTGATGAGGCAGGTGGCCATATCCGCGCCGATCTTGAACTGCATGAACAGCATGGCCACCAGACCGCCGATGGTGGTCAGGGAGCTGGAGCTGATCTCCGGGATGCTCTTGCTCAGCGACTCGATGACAGCTTCCTTCAGCGGCATGGTCTGGTGCTCTTCTTTAAAGTGGTTGCAGAAGATGATGGCATAGTCCAGCGACAGGGCCAGCTGCAGGATGTTCGTCACCGAGTTGGAGACGAAGGAGATGGTGCCCAGCAGGAAGTTGGTGCCCATGTTGAGGATCATGCCCACCACGAAAGTGAACGTTGTCCCTCACAAAGATGATGTCATAGATCTGCTGGCCCAGATAGAGCGCCGCCACCAGCAGCATGGTCACGGGATGCCACCCGAGAAGCCGGACAGGGATGCCAGCATGATGAGCATGAACACGATGCCCGACGCCCCCAGCAGGGCCGAGTGGGGGAAGAGCGCGCACTGCAGAATGCCCGAGATGAGGGCCGTGAGCAGGATGCCCCTCAGCAGCGGCAGACTGCCGTACTTCTCCTCCATCGGCGGGCCGACCACCAGCAGCAGGAGCATATTGTTGATAAAATGATCCCAGCTGCCGTGGCCCAGCACATGGCCGAAGAGCCGGAAATAGAACAGCGGGTCTTTCAGCGAGGAGCGGTAGACGCTGAACAGATGGGTGGTAGTCCAGCCGCCAGTGTACCGGCCCAGAAACAGTGCCCCCAGCGAGAGGAGGAAAAATGTCAGGATGACCGGCGAATTGTACTGGACTGCCAGCGTGAATTTAGGTCGTTTCGTGTCTGTTTCCTTCTTTCCCAGCGGGCCGTCCGGGCCGCAAGCTGCGTGATGAAGCAATGATACCATAAGTTCCAAGGCTTTTCCAGATTTTTTCCGCCAGAGGAGCCGATTTTCCGACCCTTCAGCCCCGGGTCTGCACCCAGTAGGCACCCATGCTCTGGCCGGGCTGGTCGGTGACTTCGTCCCGGAGGTAGTCTGCAAGGCCCACGGCCTCCGGCTGCCAGCTGCGGGCGGCCTCCACGGTGGGGTACTCCACCTCGGCGTACCAGAACTCCGTGGGCTGGCCCTCGTCCACATGGTTCACCTCCAGCACCGCGCCGTCGGGCAGCCGGTAGCTGCGGCGGAGCTTCGGGATGAGGGGCTTCGCAATGATCTTCGTCTCAAGGTCGCGGAAGAGTGCTTCGTCGATGTCCCGCTCGATCTCCTCCCGGGCCAGCCCGCTGCCCGACTTGAAGCAGAGGACATAGTTGGTCTTGCCGCCGGTCAGGGCCTCTTCCCGGATGCGGACGGTGGGCTGCACGCTGATGTAGCCCTGCCGCATAGCAAACTCCTCCTCCAGCGCCAGCAGCCCTCCGGCCAGCCCGTCACCATCCATTTGCGCTCGATCTCCATGATGTTTTCCTTCCTTTCGGTGGTTTTTGTATTTATTCTAGCACACTTTTATGGTATTATAAAGAAGCAGCCGACCGCGTGCAAAAGCCTCTCCCTTTGGGAGAGGTGTCACCGAAGGTGACGGAGAGGGCCCGCCTGTGGCAGAGTCTCCGCACAGCGATAAGCAGTTCCTTTGTCAAAGCGATGCTGTCACAGCGTCCGTGCGTTTCCTTCAGCATCCTTGCCCTCTCAGGCGCTTCGCGCCAGCTCTCCCAAAGGGAGAGCCTTAAAAAGCATCAAGGAGCAATCATATGAAATCAGACCGCACCTACCCCATTTATAAAGTAAATGAGGCTGGGCGGACACCCGTGGGTGTACGAGAACGACATCCTCGCCTTCCCAGAGCAGAGCCTGAGAACGGCACCCTCGCCGACGTGGTGAGCACCAAGGGCGCCTACCTCGGCACCGGCTTCGTCTCCTCTCAAGAGCAAGATCCGCGTCCGCCTCATCTCCCGCAACGCCAACGACACCTTCGACGCCAGCTTCTGGCGGCGTCGCGTCGAGTATGCGTGGGCCTACCGCAAGACCGTCCTTGAGCCAGACGATCTCTCGGCCTGCCGGGTCATCTTTGGTGAGGCCGACCAGTTCCCGGGCCTGACCGTAGACCGCTTCCACAACATCCTCGTCACCCAGACCCTCAGCGTGGGGATGGAGAAGCTCAAGCCCCTCCTCTTCCCCATCCTAGCGGAAGTCCTGCGGGCCGACGGCCAGACCATTGACGGCATCTATGAGCGGAATGACGAAGCCCTCCGCGCCAAGGAGGGGCTGGAGCAGAACAAGGGCTGGTTCGAGCTGTCCGGTGAGACCCACCCCGACTCCACCCAGACAGAGATCTGCGAGAACGGCGTATATTACCACGTCGATTTTGAAAACGGCCAGAAGACCGGCTTCTTCCTGGACCAGAAATATAACCGTCGGGCCGTGGCCCGCATTGCCGCCGGGCACACCGTGCTGGACTGCTTTACCCACACCGGCAGCTTTGCGCTGAACGCCGCCATGGGCGGGGCGGCCCGGGTCACTGCCGCCGACATCAGCGCGGAGGCCATTGCCATGGCCCAGCGGAACGCCCAGCGCAATGGCCTGACCAACATGGATTTCCTTTGTGAGGATACCTTTGAGCTGCTGCCCCGGCTGGAAAAAGAGGGCCACCCCTACGATTTTATCATCCTGGACCCGCCCGCGTTCACCAAAGCCCGCCGCACGGTGGAAAACGCCATGCGGGGCTATAAGGAGATCAATTACCGGGCCATGAAGCTGCTGCCCCGGGGCGGCTACCTGGCCACGGCCAGCTGCTCCCACTTTGCCACCGAGGAGCTGTTTATCAAGATGCTGCGCGCCGCCGCGAAAGACGCGCACCGTCAGCTGCGCCAGATCGAAGTCCGGCAGCAGGCACCCGACCACCCCATCCTCTGGGGCGTACCCGAGACCAAGTTTTTCCTCTTAAAATTCTTCCTGTTCCAGGTCATTTAAGTAATACTTATTAAATAGAATCGCGTCTCACTTCCTTTGTCAAAAATCAAAGCGTTTGCTCAAAAAACCAATTTTGGGTTTGGGCAAAATCGTCAGTTTTGTCAATTGCGTTTTAGCCCCCGGTGGGCTATAATCAACGCATAGACAGCAACGACGCTGTGAGTCACCTCCTGACTCGCAGCGTCGTTTCGTTTCAGCAGAACACTGCTCTCATTTTCTCGTTCCTGAGAAAGTTTTTGCGGTATTTGAATGGAAATTAAGATCAAGTAAGGAGTAGGAATTTATGGCAGCAAATGTTATGGAGATCTACGGCAGCAAGGTCTTCAACGAGCACGTCATGAAGGAGCGCCTCCCCAGCGCCACCTACAAGAGCCTCGAGAAGACCCTGCACAGGGGCGCACCTCTGGACATCGAGGTAGCAAACGTCGTGGCCAGCGTCATGAAGCGCTGGGCCATGGAGCTGGGTGCCACCCACTACACCCACTGGTTCCAGCCGCTGACCGGCATCACCAGCGAGAAGCACGATGGCTTCGTCAGCCCCGTGGGCGACGGCACCGCCATCATGGAGTTCTCCGGCAAGGAGCTGGTGCGCGGCGAGCCCGATGCTTCTTCGTTCCCTTCCGGCGGCCTGCGTGCCACCTGTGAGGCCCGCGGCTACACCGCATGGGACCCCACCAGCTACGCGTTCGTGAAGGACGACGTCCTCTGCATCCCCACCGCGTTCGTCAGCTACACCGGCGAGGCTCTGGATAAGAAGACCCCCCTGCTCCGCTCCATGAACGCGCTGTCCAATCAGGCCATCCGCATCCTGAAGCTCTTTGGCAAGGACGTGGATTACGTTTCCACGACTGTCGGCCCCGAGCAGGAATACTTCCTTATTAAAAAAAGAGGACTACGAGGCACGCCAGGACCTGATCCTGACCGGCCGTACCCTGTTTGGTGCTCCCTCCGCCAAAGGCCAAGAGCTGGAAGAGCATTACTTCGGCGTCATCCGCCCCGAGGTCTCCGCGTTCATGAAAGAGCTGGACGACGAGCTCTGGAAGCTCGGCATCCCGGTCAAGACCAAGCACAACGAGGTTGCTCCCTGCCAGCACGAGCTGGGCCCCCATCTTTGACACCACCAATGTTGCCATCGACCACAACCTGCTGACCATGGAGATGATGAAGAAGATCGCTCCCAAGTATGGTCTGGTCTGCCTGCAGCACGAGAAGCCCTTTGAGGGTGTCAACGGCTCCGGCAAGCACAACAACTGGTCCATGAGCACCTCCACCGAGAACCTGCTGGATCCCGGTGACACCCCCATGGAGAACCTGCAGTTCCTGGTCTTCCTGGCTGCTGTCATCAAGGCCGTGGACGAGTATGCCGACCTGCTCCGCACCTCCGTGGCTACCCCGGGCAACGACCACCGTCTGGGCGCCAACGAGGCACCTCCGGCCATCATCTCCATCTTCGTGGGCGAAGAGCTGGAGGCCGTCATCGACGCCATCGCTTCCGATTCTCCCTACGCCGGCCCCGTCAAGATGAAGATGGACCTGGGCGTGGATGTCCTGCCAAAGTTCAGCAAGGACACCACCGACCGCAACCGTACCTCTCCCTTTGCTTTCACCGGCAATAAGTTCGAGTTCCGTATGCCCGGCTCTGCCGAGAACCTGAGCGACGCCAACACCATCCTGAACACCGCTGTCGCCAAGGAGCTGAAGGGCTACGCCGACGAGCTGGAGAAGGCCGACGACTTCACCAGCGCCGCCATTGCCCTCATCAAGCGCACCATCCGCGACCACCGCCGCGTCATCTTCAACGGCAACGGCTACACCGCCGAGTGGGAGGCCGAGGCAGCAAAGCGCGGCCTGCCCAACAAGAAGAACACCCCCGCCGCTCTGCCCGCCCTCATCGACCCGAAGAACATCCAGCTCATGGAAGACTTTGGCGTCCTGACCAAGGTGGAGATGGAAAGCCGTTACGAAGTTGAGATGGAGCACTACTCCAAGATCATCAACATCGAGGCCCTGACCATGCTGGAGATGGCCCGCAAGCAGCTGCTGCCCGCCATCAACGCCTACATGAGTGAGGTCGCCAACACCGCCGCCTCCAAGCTGGCCGTCAGCGAGAGCCTGAGCGTCCGCAGCGAGACCAAGACCCTGCAGAAGCTGTCCGCCGACGCCGACGCCATGAGCGACGCCATCGACACCCTGCAGGATGCCGTGGATGCCGCCAAGGCTCTGCCCTCCGAGAGCGAGAAGGCCGTTGCCTTCCACTCTGACGTCATCCCCGCCATGGACACCCTGCGTGCCGCCGCCGACGACGCCGAGACCCTGTGCGGCGAGGACTACTGGCCTCTGCCCAGCTACAGCAAGATGCTCTATTACGTCTGATTGTTTCGGGTATCCTGCATCGGTGAGGCTGTAAATAATCTGCCATTCTCCTTTTCCTATTTCTTACACCAGCCTGAAGACCTGCTCCTGTATGGGGGCAGGCCTTTGGGCGTTTTTGTGGGAAGTTTCAGTCTTTTCCAATTTCGTCAGCAAATACCATGATGATCCGCTGCGGGGCGTGGTTCTCTGCAGCGCGGAGGTGTGTTATGAGCTATACGACTCAGCAGGACATCCTCGATTTCGTCGAGGACAATAACGTAAAATTTGTCCGCTTCGCGTTCTGTGACATCTTTGGCGTTCAGAAGAACATCGCCGTGCTGGCCAGCGACCTGCCCAAGGCGCTGGAAGAGGGCGTCTGCTTCGACGGCAGCGCCATTGCGGGCTTCATGCATGTGGAGGAGAGCGACCTTGTCCTCCGCCCGGACCTGTCCACCATGTGCATCCTGCCCTGGCGCACCGCCGAGGGGCGGGTGATGCAGTTCTTCTGCGACGTGGAAAAGCCGGACAACGCCCCCTTCGGCGGCAACTGCCGCGGCTTCCTGCGGGACATCAACCGCCACTTCAAACGGCTGGGCCTGACCTGCAACGTGGGTGCCGAATGTGAGTTTTACCTGTTTGAAAACGACGACCATGGCCGCCCCACCCGGGTGCCCATTGATTTTGGCGGCTACTTTGATGTAGCCCCGCTGGACGCAGGCGAAAACCTGCGCCGGGACATCTGCCTGACCATGGAGCAGATGGGCCTTGCGCCCCAGCACAGCCACCACGAGAACGGCCACGGCCAGAACGAGATCGATTTCCACTACGCAGGCCCCCTCAGGACCGCCGACAACATCTTCCTGTTCAAGCAGATCGTCCGGGCCGTGGCCGCCAGCAACGGCTTCCACTCCAGCTTCCTGCCCAAGCCCCTGCCCGATCAGGCCGGCAGCGGACTCCACATCAACTTCTCGCTGACCATGGACGGCAGGAACCTCTTTGAGGGCGACATCGCCCCCGACAGCATCCCCGGCAGCTTCATGGCGGGCATCCTCCGCCACAGCCGGGAGCTGACGGCCTTCACCAACCCCCTGCCCAACAGCTACCTCCGCTTCGGCTGCGACGAGGCTCCCCGCTACGTGAGCTGGAGCCGCCAGAACCGCAGCCAGCTCATCCGCATCCCGCAGGTGAAGGGCAACAACTGCCGGATGGAGCTGCGCAGCCCCGACCCGGCCTGCAACCCCTACCTCGCCATCGGCCTCGTGCTGGCAGCAGGCCTCGATGGCATCGAGAACCGGATGGAGCTGCGCCCCCTGTCAATAAAAACCTGTTCATCCCCTCCGAGGCCGTGGGCCTTGGGCTGGAGACCCTGCCCGCCTCGCTGGAAGAGGCCGTGGAGGTGGCCAAGGGCAGCGAGTTCCTGCACAAGTTCCTGCCGGAAGAGCTGGCCAAGCGGTATTATGCAGAGTCGCTCAAGCGCTGCGCCGCCCTGAAAAACGCGGCCGACCCGGCGGAATACGAACGCATCCACTACTTCAACGCGATATAATACCATGCACAAGCGTGTAAGAAAGGAGCAAGCAGGATGGGACGTGCCCTGATCGTAAGCGCAGGCGCAAGCTCCAACGAGTATCTGTGCGCCCGCCTGACGGAGTTGGGATATACCCGGCCCCTCATCGTGCCCAGCGGGGCAGAAGCGAGGCGACGGATGCTGGAATCGGACTTTGAGCTGATCGTCGTCAACGCGCCCCTGCCCGATGAGTTCGGCCATGAGCTGTGCGCCACCGCGGTGGAAAAGACCGACGCAGGCGTGGTATTCCTCGTCAAAGCGGCGGCTGCCGAGCAGCTGCTGACCCCCATGAGCGAGCAGGGCGTGCTGCTGGTGTGCAAGCCGTTCTCCAACACTTTTTTTCTACAGGCCATCCATATGGCCGCCGCCAGCAACCACCGCCTGCTGCTCCTGCGTCAGGAGAATGCCCGGCTGCAGGAAAAGCTGGCGCAGGTGCGGCTGGTCAGCCGCGCCAAGTGCTGCCTCATCGCGGAGCGTGGAATGAGCGAGGCCGAGGCGCACCGCTACATTGAAAAGAATGCCATGGATACCCGGCGGGACCGGGCCGAGATCGCGCAGGAAATCCTTGATTCTTATGACCCATCGGGTGTATAATTCTGTGTTGTATGTTTTTGAGTGGGTGCGGGCTTTACGCAACGCGCACCCCTCCACCGGGAAAGTAAACCATATCAAAAACGTCCATTAGAGGAGGATATTTTATGGCAGAAAAACAGACCAAGTTTATTTTTGTGACCGGCGGCGTCGTCTCCGGCCTTGGCAAGGGCATTACCGCCGCCTCCCTGGGCCGCCTGCTCAAGTGCCGCGGCCTCAAGGTGGCCAGCCAGAAGCTGGACCCGTACCTGAACGTGGACCCCGGCACCATGAGCCCGTACCAGCACGGAGAGGTCTACGTCACCGAGGACGGGGCGGAGACCGACCTGGACCTGGGCCACTATGAGCGGTTCATTGACGAGGACCTGAACCAGTTCTCCAACCTGACCACCGGCAAGGTGTACTGGAACGTGCTGAACAAGGAGCGTCAGGGTGCCTATCTGGGCCAGACCGTCCAGATCATCCCCCACATCACCAACGAGATCAAGAGCTACATCTACAATCTGGCTTCTTCCACCGAGGCCGATGTGGTCATTACCGAGATCGGCGGTACCACCGGCGATATCGAGAGCCAGCCCTTCCTGGAGGCCATCCGCCAGGTAGGCCTGGAGCAGGGCCAGGAGAACTGCTGCTTCATCCATGTGGTGCTGGTGCCTTATATCTCCGGCTCCGATGAGTACAAATCCAAGCCCGCCCAGCACTCCGTCAAGGAGCTGCAGGGCATGGGCGTCAACCCGGACATCATCATCCTGCGGGCCGATGGCAACGTGGGCGGCGAGATCCGCCGCAAGATCAGCACGTTCTGCAACGTCAAGCCGGAGTGCGTCATCGAGAACCTGACCATGCCCAGCCTGTACCAGTGCCCGCTGATGCTGCACACCAATGGTCTGGACGACGTGGTGGTGAACAAGCTCCAGCTGGACGTGCCCCCTGCCGACCTGACCGAGTGGAAGCAGGTGGTCTCCCGCATTGCCACCCGCAGCAAGACCTGTACCATCGCGCTGGTGGGCAAGTACGTCAAACTGCACGACGCTTACCTCTCCGTGATGGAAAGCCTCTACCACGCCGGCTTTGAGAACGACAGCCAGGTGGAGATCCGCTGGGTGGAGAGCGAGGACCTGACCGACCAGAACGCCTGCAAGGAAGCCTTTGCGGACGTGGACGGCATCATCGTGCCCGGCGGCTTTGGCGACCGCGGCATCGAGGGCATGATCCAGGCCGCCCAGTATGCCCGGGAGAACAACGTGCCCTACTTTGGCATCTGCCTGGGGATGCAGATCATGGTGATGGAGTTTGCCCGCCATGTACTGGGCTATGCCGACGCCAATTCCAGCGAGTTCACCCCCGATGGTGCCCACAATGTCATTGCCCTGATGGCCGACCAGAAGGGCAACATCCCCAAGGGCGGCACCATGCGTCTGGGCAAGTACCCCTGCACCGTCCTGCCCGGCACCAAGATGGCCGAGTGCTACGGCGAGAGCGAGATCTGGGAGCGCCACCGTCACCGCTATGAGTTCAACAACGACTTCCGGGAGGAGATGCAGGCCAAGGGTCTGGTCATTTCCGGCACCAGCCCGGACGGCCGCCTGGTGGAGACCGTGGAGCTGCCGGGCCGTGACTTCCATCTGGGTGCACAGTTCCACCCCGAGTTCAAGAGCCGTCCCAACCGCGCGCATCCCCTGTTCAAGGCATTCATTGCCGCAGCCCTCAAGTACCGCTCTGCGGAGCAGCGCAGCATGATGCACATATAAGCCCTCTCAGACGCCGCGCGCCAGTTCCCCTATCAGGGGAGCCCTTGGCAGACCGGGAAACTTTCCACAGAATAGACAAAGCCCGCTGTGAAATTTCACACAGCGGGCTTTGTTTTATGGAAGATTCAAATTACTTCTTCTTTGCGGAAGCCTTTTTGGCGGAAGCAGCCTTGCGGGCAGCGCGGCTGGTCTTCTTGGCCGCGGGCTTCTTGGCGGGTGCCTTGGCCGCGGGAGCAGCAGGCTTTTCCTCTGCCTTGGGAGCCTCCGCGGCGGGCTCTGCTTTCCCCTCAGCCTCAGCGGGCTTCTCCTCGGTCTTGGCCTCTTCCTTGACCTCGGGCTTCTCCTCCACAGCGGGAGCGGCCACGGGCTCAGCAGCCTTTTCCTCTCCCACAGGAGCAGTCTCGGTCTTCACCGGCTCGGCAGCGGGAGCAGCCTCCACGGCGGGCTCTGCTTTCTTCACGGCGCGCTTTGCACGGTCCTTTACCTCCGAGATGGTCCACAGCTGGTCCTCACCAGCCGTCTCCTGCCAGATCTGGAGGACAGCGCCATCAGCGGTGCCCATGCCCACGGTATCAATGCACTTGCCGCCGGCCCAGGAGGAGCGGAGACGGACGGTGCCCTGCGGGGTGTGCTCCATGGTCCACATCTGGGAGGTGCCGCCCACATCTTCCCACAGGTGCAGCCAGGTGCCGTTGGCGGTGCCGGTCATCATCAGGTCCATGAGTTTGCCGTTGGCACGGTTGCGGATACGGTAAACGCCGTCCCCCACCCGGATGAAGGCCCACTCCTGCTCGGGCGCGTGCCCATACTTGCCCAGGCGGATGCCGCCGCCATCCTTGGCGTTCTCCACAGCCTGAATGACGCTGCCAGTCTTGGCAGCAATGGTATAAAAACGATCCGCCTCAATGACGGTCTGTGCAACAGATTTCATTGCAATTCCCTCCGTAAGGTATTCATTTTGTCCAAATTCCTTGGCTCTTCTTTGTTAAATTATACCACCAGCCGTGATTTTTTTCACAAGCAATTCGCCATTTGTTTAGCAATTTTAACAAAATGTGTCCGTTTTTTGCGAATTTTGACATCCCAATAGAGAACTTTCCGCCCGTTTCTCATCAAAATTTTCTCTCACCCATCATTCCAATCCGCTATGGTTCTCACCCTCGACAATTTTTCTTTTCCGCGCTATACTAGGAATCGGTTCGATTTCTGCCGCTCTTTGGCATTGCAAGGGCGGCTTTTCCATGCCGGAATGGCAGTTTGCACCGAAAGGAGTTTTGCCCATGCCCGCCAACGACCTCAGCCAGCAGCAGTACCATAAAATGACCGAGACGCCCATCCCGGGACTGATCCTGAGCCTTGCCGCGCCCACCATCCTGAGTATGCTCATCACCAGCATCTACAATCTGGCCGACACCTTCTTTGTGGGCCAGCTGTCCACCAGCGCGTCGGGCGCGGTGGGCGTCGTGTCCAGCCTGATGGCCATTATTCAGGCCCTCGGCTTCATGCTGGGCCACGGCGCGGGCGGCATCATCAGCCGCAGCCTCGGCAGTCAGGACACCCATGCCGCCACAAAGTTCGCCTCCACCAGCTTCTTCACGGCCATGGCGGTGGGTGCCGTGCTGGCCGTGGGCGGCCTTTCCACCCTGCCCGGCTTCATGATGCTGCTGGGCAGCACCGACACCATCCTGCCCCACGCCTGCGCCTACGCGCGGCCCATCCTGTTTGCGGCCCCGCTGATGATGTCCAGCCTTGTAATGAACAACATCCTGCGGTATGAGGGCAAGGCCAGCTTTGCCATGATCGGCCTTGTGACGGGCGGCGTGCTCAACATCGTGCTGGACCCGCTCTTCATCTTTGTGTTCAAGATGGGCACCGGCGGCGCGGGCCTCGCCACGGCACTGAGCCAGTGCATCAGCTTCTTCATCCTGCTCTCCATGTTCCTGCGGGGCAAAACGGTCAGCCACGGGTCTTTCGTATATACTATAGATGGGAAAGTCAAATTCTGGGAGACTGTGAGGTGTTTCTATGAAGACCGCTCTGCTTCGACTCCGCTGCCGCGCCGCCTGCCTTGTGCTGGCAGGCGGGCTGCTGACGAGCTGTTCGCTGCTGCCTGCGGCGTCGCCCCGGCACGAGGGGACGGCGGCCTCGCAGGCTCCGCAGTATTACAGCGAATCGTGGCTCACCGACGATGCGCTCCATTTCATTTATTCCTACGCCGGCAACGGCGGCGGCACCATCCTCCGGGGCGGGAAAGTGCTCTATCAGGGCAGCCGCTCCGACAGTATCCAGCTGCTGAAGGACACCCTCACCGGCGAGACGGGCCACTACCTCGTGGCCCACTCCACCCCCGGCACGGAGGAGCGCACTTCCACCCTTTACGACGCCGACGGCAATGCCGTCATGACCTTTCCCTACGCCGTGAACGCCACCCTCTCGGGCGGGCTGCTCATCCTGCGGGACGACGCCGACGTCTGGGCTTTCGAGAGCGGTGCCACCGGCGGCATCCGGGTGTACGACCTCGCCACCGGGGCTGAGCTGCCCGTGCCGGAAACGGCGCTTGACTGTCTCGTGGTGGATGAGGGCGGCCAGCGCCTCGTCTTCAACTGCTACGACCTGCCCGAGGGCCTTACTTACGCCTACGACGACCCCGACCAGCCCCTGCATCAATACGTCCTCATCACCGACCGGGAGGGCAATGTGCTGATGCGGGAGGACGGCTGCACGGCCCAGAGCCTTGCGTCGTATCGCGGCAGCTTTGCCGACTGGCTGGATTTGAGCTGGTTCCGCGGCTCAGACTGGGGCATCGCCCGCGAAGCCCTTTACAACGTCACCACCGGCGAACTGCTCACCGGCGAAGAGGACAGCGCCGTCTCGGCCTGCGGCGTGGGCGTCGCCTGCCTTCAGAGCCGTCAGGACAGCCGCTCCGTCCTCTACGACCTGAACAGCGGCGAGGCCGTGGAACTGGGCCGCTTCGACTGGTGCGTGATGGACCACACGCCCGGCTGTGTCACCCTCCTCGGCAGCGATGACCCGGATAACCCCTACACCCTCATCGACCTCGCCAGCGGCGAAAAGATCGCTGTCCAGCGGTGCGACACGGACTATCACTCCGGCAATGTCGCTGTGCTGACGGCAGACAACGTCCTGAAGGTCTACGACGGCACCACCGGCGCACTCCTGACCGATGTGGAAGTGGCACCCATTGAAGCGGCTCATTACGTCAGTGTGACGGCCCTGCCCGGCGGCTATGCCCTGCTGCAATACGACGACGAGGACTACAATACCCTCGCCATCCAGACCTACGGCGGCGAAGGGCTGCTCTGGTCGTCTGCTGACGAAACGGAGCAGTACACCTACGCCTCCTACCTCACCAACACCGCCAACGGCCCTCTGCTCACGGCCCACCGGGACAACAGCGACTCGTCGAACCTCTCCGACGTGCTGGACATGGAGGGCAATCTGCTTCTCCGCCGCCTCGGCAGCTGCTACAGCATCGACGATCTACCCGACGACTGCTTTATCGCGCGGCAGGGCTTCGACTACGGCCTGATGGACTCCACCGGCCAGTGGCTCTACCGCGAAAGCATCTTTTCCTCCCCCGGCGACGACTCCGGCGGAGGCTATCTGTATTGACAACGGAGGTTTTTGATATGAAAGAGATGATTTCCCGCCGCAGCTTCCTGCGGGTGATGGGCCTCGGCTTCGGGGCGGCGATGCTCACCGCCTGCACCCCCGGCGCAGCAGACTCCCCGTCAACTCTCCGGCGGCGTCCGTCCCCGACCCGGACACCACCCCTGAACCTTTCCTGACTGTGGAGGAGTTCCCCCGCCTCGACGGCTCTACGGCCTGCATCCCCCTGATGGCCCAGATGAAGGCCGACGTCACCGGCATGGACCTTCTCGAGGCCCAGACCAGCATCACCGTCAGCACCACGGCCTATGCCTGGGAGAACTTCGGCCTCTGGTCCCGCAGCGACAGCGAGGACTACGGCGCACAGCTGCTCATCGTCTACGAGGCCCCCGAGTACGTCAAGGAAGAGCTGGCCGAGGCCGACGCAAAGCTGGAGCAGAAAGCCATCGGCCGGGACGCGCTGGTCTTCATCGTCAACGAGTCCAACCCCGTCCAAAGCCTGACCCAGCAGCAGCTGCGGGATATCTATGCGGGCCGCATCACCAGCTGGAAGGACGTGGGCGGCGCGGACGCCCCCATCGTGGCCTTCCAGCGGGGGGTGGACTCGGGCAGTCAGACCCTTTTCAAAAAGCTGCTCATCGACAAGGGCGATGGCCAGTTGATGACAGCCCCCACCGAGCTGGCTCCCGCCGACATGGGCGGCCTCGTGGACAGCATCGCCGAGTACAACAACTCTGCCAACGCCATCGGTTTCTCCGTCTATTACTACATCGACCAGATGTATTCGAAGCCCGGACTCCGCCTGCTGGCCGTGGATGGTGTGACCCCCGGCAATGACACCATCGCCAGCGAGAGCTACCCCCTGTGCAACGAGTTTTATGCGGTCATCCATGGGAATGCCGCCCCCGACAGCCCCCAGCGGAAGGTCTACGACTGGCTGAGCACCGACGAGGGCCGCCTGGAGCTGGTGACAGGAGTTGAACCTGCAACCCACTGATTACAAATCAGTTGCGCTGCCATTGCGCCACACCAGCGAGTATCGTTTGCACAGGGTACTTTAGTAGAATACCAGAAACTTCCCCGGTTGTCAATATCTTTGTCTGCCCCCAGCCCCGCTGTACGGCCTATGCAGCGCTGTCGTCAGGGCGTTTCTAAACATCTGCGGGGCGTTTCGAGACATCCGCGCGGCGATTCACGCACAAAACGCGGCGATTCACGCAGATCCGGCCACATTATGGCCGGAATGTGGTAGAATAAATCAGACTCAACATTTATGCTTCTTTCACAAGCTCCTGCCGCTTCGTTGGGAGCTTCTGTGCAAAACTCACACTTTTCAGAGGAGGTTTCTATGATCTCTTATCGCAAGCTCGCAATGCGCGTTCTGGGGCATCCGCTGCGGGTGCCGACAAACACCCCCGGCCCGCGTCCCACCGGGTGACGGCGCTGGCACTGACAGCCGCAATGGTGGCCGGCATGGCCGCACCGGCGTATGCGGGTACCTATTACATCGGCGATGGTAACATCACCATCACCAAAGACACTGACGGCAAAACCTATGTGAAGCACTCCAACAGCACAGATAAAGTAAAGGGTGATGAAGACGACGGCGAGATCATCATCAAGGGCGGCAAGCGCTCAGATGATACCACCGCCTCCGGCGGCAGCTCTTCTAACGGCACCGCCTCCGCAGCCTCTCCCGCCCAACCCAAGTTGACCACGCCCCCATCAGAAGACATCGAAAACGAAGACAAAGACATGGTCTACCTCGGCGGCACCAAGGGCAGCGACTCTTCTGACGGCAGCGGCGAGGAAAACGAGACTGATTCCACGGAAAAGGACCAGACCGGCGGCAAGAACACCGGCGCGGGAAGTTCTGACCCTGAGAGTACCGGCGCGGGAAGCTCTGACCCTGAGAGCACCGGCGCGGGAAGCTCTGACCCTGAGAGCACCGGCTCTGAGAGCGGCACTTCCGGCTCTGAGAACGGCACCTCCGGCTCTGAGAGCGGCACTACCGGCTCTGACGACACCATCGGCTCTGACGGCGACGGCACCAAAGCGGACGACACTCCCACCACCGGCGGCGAGAAAAACGACCCCCAGCCCGGCGGCAGCCCCGCGCCCGAAAGCCAGTTCACGTACACCGGCGCACCCCTCAAGGTCGCCGACGCCAATGACGATGAAGGGACCCGGAATGAATCGACCACGGTCTTGGAGCGCGCGGCGGATAACTTCACCAAAAACGTCATCCGCATCATCAACAACTTCATAGGCAATAGCAGCAGCAACGCAGACAACACCCTCAACGTGACGCTGGACAATGTCAACATCACGGCCAAAAACGACGCCGCCCTCAGCGTCGAGGGCGCGGGCGACACGAAAATCACACTCAGAGGCAGCAATACCCTTACCAACGACCTCCTCCATGCCGGCCTCGAGCACAACGAAAAGAGCGAGGATGGCAGCTACACCGGCAAACTGACCATCACATCCGAAAAAGATGCCGATGACAACGACACCGGCAGCCTGACTGCCACAGGCGGCAATGGCGCTGCTGGCATCGGCTCGAGCGACGGCAATGGTGCCGGCACCATTGAGATAACAGGCGGCGACATCACCGCCATCGGCGGCAACAATGCTGCCGGCATCGGCAGCGGTTACAACAGCAACGGCACTACTACCATCAAGATCGATGGCAGCACCATCGTAAAAGCCCAGGGCGGCTCCGGTGGTGACAACTCCGGTGGTGCCGGCATCGGCAGCGGTGACATCGGCGGCGGTTACACTGGCAGCAGCACTACCAATATCACCATCTCCGGCGGCACCATTGTGGAGGCCGTGGGTGGCAACACCGGCGACGGCATAGGCAGCGGCAGCGGTAACAGGAGCAATTCTACTACCGTCACGATCAATGGCGGACGCGTTGAAAAAGCCCAGGGCGGCAAAGGCTATAGCATCTTCGACGGCGGCGACGGCATCCACAGCGACGACGACCTCACCATTCCTGGCAATGCCACCATTGTCAGCGCCATCGGCGGCAGCGGCGTCGGAAGCAGTGGCGCTGGCAACGGCATCTACAGCGGCGGCAAGCTCGCCATCGAGGGCGGCACCATCGGAACCGCACAGGGCGGCAATGCAACTGCCGACTACAAGGGCGGCGGCCACGGCATCTACAGCAATAAAGAGCTCACCATCAATAGCGGCACCATCGGAACCGCGCAGGGCGGCGAAGGCCAAACTACCGGCGGCAACGGCATCTACAGCAAAGGCGACCTCTCCATCGAGGGCGGCACCATCGGAACCGCGCAGGGCGACAAAGGCTATAGCCGCTACTACGACGCCGGCGACGGCATCCGCAGCGACGGCATCCTCACCATCAAGGGCGGCACCATCGGAACCGCGAAGGGCGGCGACGGCGGCAAAGGCGACGGAGGCAAAGGCATTTTTGGCAGGACATGAAAATCCTTGCCGGCACCATCGGAACCGCGAAGGGCGGCAATGCAACTGCCAGCAACAAGAACGGCGGCAGCGGCATCCACAGCGACGGCTACCTCACCATTTCCGGCAACGCCACCATCACGAACGCCACCGGCGGCTCTTCTACCGATAGCTACGCCGGCGACGGCATCCACAGCGGCGGCAAGCTCACCATCTCCGGCGGCACCATCGGAACCGCGCAGGGCGGCACCGGCAAGAACGGCGGCGACGGCATCTACAGCATCGACGACCTCACCATCGAGGGCGGCAAGATAGAAGCAGGCCACCGGCGGCAATTCTACCGATGCCACCGGCGGCGATGGCATCCACGGCGACAACAAGCTCACCATCTCCGGCGGTACCATCGGAACCGCGCAGGGCGGCATTGCAACTGCCGACTACAAGAGCGGCGGCAGCGGCATCTACTGCGGCGACGCCCTCACCATCTCCGGCGGCACCATCGGAACCGCGAAGGGCGGCAACGCCAACAACGGCAACGGCGGCAGCGGCATCTACAGCAAAAGGCAAGCTTTTCATCTCCCAGAGCGCCAAAATCAATAACGCCACCGGCGGCAGCAGCATCCACGGCGGCAACGGCATCTTTGGCGGGACCACCATGGAAATTGCCGGTACCATCAAAGAAGCCTTCGGCGGCGACTCCACCGGCAAAGGCATCGGCGGCCACGGCATCTACAGCAAGAAGAACCTCACCATCTCCGACAGCGCTGCCATCACGAGCGCCAAGGGCGGCGATTCTACCGACGGCATCGGCGGCAGCGGCATCCGCAGTGACGCTGAGCTCATCATCTCCCAGAGCGATCCCTCCCAGAGCGCCACCTCCCAGGGTGCCACCATCGGAACCGCGAAAGGCGGCGACGGTAAAGCTTCCGGCGGCTATGGCATCCGCAGCGACGGTGATCTCAAAATCGAGGGCGGCACCATCGGCAGCTTGACTACTGATGATAACAGCAAACAGATTCCCGACCCCACCACAGGTGCTCTCGGTGGAAACGCTGCCGAAGGAGAAAACGGCGGCCACGGCATCTACAGCAAAGGCCAGCTCTTCATCTCCGGCAGCGCCGACATCATTAACGCCAAGGGCGGCGACGGCAAAACTCCCGGCGGCGACGGCATCCGCAGCGATAAAGAGTTCAACATCTCCGGCGGCAAGATAGAGCAGGCCACCGGCGGCAATTCTACCGATGGCACCGGCGGCTATGGCATCCACAGCGGCAGCATGCTCACCATCTCCGACAGCGCCAACATCACGAACGCCACCGGCGGCAGCGGCTGGAGCGGCGGCCACGGCATCTTTTGGCACTGCCATGAAAAATCATTTCCAGTGCCATCGGAACCGCAAAGGGCGGCGAAGGCAAAACTTCCGGCGGCAATGGCATCTACGGCGTCGGCAAGCTCACCATCTCCGACGGCGCCGTCATCACGAACGCTACCGGCGGCAACGCCACCAGCACCGATGGCACCGGCGGCAGCGGCATCTTCAGCGACGGTGAGCTCACCATCAAGAGTGCTGCCATCGGAACCGCGAAGGGCGGCAACGCCGACAACGGCACCGGCGGCAGCGGCATCCGCGGCGACGGCAGCAGCGATGACTTTAAGCTCTCCATCGACAGCGCCAACATCACGAACGCTACCGGCGGCAGCGGCAAGAGGGGCGGCAGCGGCCTCTTTGGCAAGACACTGAAAATCATTTCCAGTGCCATCAGAGCCATCGGCGGCAGGTCCACCGGCGAGGGAGACTATACTGGCGGCGCGGGCATTGTCGGCAGCGAAAGCCTCACCATCGAGGGCCGCACGACAGTGCAGGCCACCGGCGGCAACGCCGACAACGGCACCGGCGGCAGCGGCATCTTCAGCGACGGTAAGCTCTCCATCGAGGGCGGCACCATCAACGCCACCGGCGGCAGCGGCAAGAGCGGCGGCGCGGGCATTGCCAGCAGCGGCACCATCTCCATCTCCAACGGCGAGATAGAGCAGGCTACCGGCGGCGGGGCCACCGGCGAGGACGGCACCGGCGGCAGCGGCATCCACAGCGGCCATGAGCTCACCATCTCCCAGCGCGCCTTCATCAAAGAAGCCATCGGCGGCAACGCTGACAGCGGCACCGGCGGCAGCGGCATCCGCAGTGACGGCAGTGTGAAAAATTTGGGGCGGCATCATCACAAAGGCCACCGGCGGCAGCGGCAAGAGCGGCGGCGACGGCATCGGCAGTTACGGCGATCTCACCATCTCCGGCAGCGCCAAAATCGGAACCGCGCAGGGCGGCACTTCTACCGATGGCAACGGTGGCAGCGGCATTTCCAGCGGCGGCATCCTCACCATCGAGGGCAGCGCCAACATCGGAACCGCGCAGGGCGGCGCTTCTACCAATGGCACCGGCGGCGACGGCATCCACAGCGGCAGCGTTGTGAAGATTTCGGGCGATACCATCACGAAGGCCACCGGGCGGCAACGCCACCGGCGAGAACAGCACCGGCGGCAGCGGCATTCCTCCACCTGTACGGCGGGAGTGGGGCGGATGTCCATGCGCACCACGGCGCTGGTGACCTTTGGGGCCGGGTAAGAAGCTGCCCGGCGCGGCAGTGAACATCAGTTTCGAGGTGGCGTAGTAGCTCACAGCACAGCTGATGGCGCTGGACGCGCGGGTGCCGGGCGCAGCGGCCAGACGGTCGGCGGCCTCCTTCTGCACCATGACCGTCAGGTTCCGGATGGGCAGGCGGTCGCCCAGCAGCTTCATGACGATGGGGCTGGTGATGTAGTAGGGCAGATTGGCGCAGACGGCCACCGGCATCCCGGGGAACTCCTCCTCAATGAGGGCACGGAGATCCACTTTCAAAACATCTTGCAATACCAGCTTAAAATTATCCACACCGGCCATAGTCTCGGCCAGCAGAGGCGGCAGACGCTCGTCCACCTCAATGGACACCACCTTGGCGGCGCGCCTGGCCAGCTCTTTGGTCAGCACGCCGATGCCGGGGCCGATCTCCAGCACGCCCCAGGTCTTATCGACGCCGCTGGCGTCCACGATCTTGGGAGGCAGGCCGGGATTGATGATGAAGTTCTGTCCAAAACCCTTGGAAAGCGCAAAATCGTATTTTTCGCACAGGGTACGGATCACGGAGAGGTCGGTCAGCTCCGGCATAGTGTTTTTCCTTTCTCTTATATCAAGACGCGCTTTCCACGCCTGGAAGCAGCCAAAAGAGGAAGCCTCGCCTGACCCCTGCTGCCTCGGAAGAGGCGGCCGAGGTCGGCATCGTTCACGCCGCCTACGGTGGTGGTGCCGGTGACCGCTGCTGTGCGCAGCTGACGGCACGCTGGATCTGCGGGTCGGTATCGAGGGTGTAGTCGTAATAGCTGGTCTGCTCATCGGCAGTCAGCTGCGCTCCACGTCCACGGTCAGGCCCGTGCCGTCAAAGCAGGAGCCGTCGCCGCAGAGCAGCTTCGCCACCGTGACCACCACAGCGCTGCCGTCGGAGAGGCGCTGGGGGCTGCTCTGGATGGTGCCCTTGCCCATGGTGCTGCTGCCCACGAGCCGGGCGCCGCTTAGGGTACGCAGGCTGGATGCAAACAGCTCCGCCGCACTGGCCGTATTGCCGTTGACCAGGCAGACCAGCGGCAGGGCGATGGCGCTTTCGCCGGTGCTGCTGCCCAGCAGGGTGCGGTTGCCTGCACTTATCCTCGGCATAGGCCAGCGTCCCCTCCGGCGTGACGAGTTCGATACAGCTGATGGCGTCATCAAGGATGCCGCCGCTGTTGTCGCGCAGGTCGAACACGAAGCTGCGCACCGCTGGCGGTCAGGCTGCGCAGGGCAAAGTCCAGCTCACTGGGAGTGGTGCCATCGAACTGCCAGATTTTGATGTACCCCACCGAATCCTGCAGCAGAGCAGAATCCACGGTGGTAGCGGTATAGCCGGAATGGGTCAGGTCCGCATTGTGCTCCGAGGCCTCACTGTCCAGCCAGGTGACTTTGACACTGGTGCCGGACTCGCCCCGCAGGCGGGTCTGGACGGCGTCCACACCCGACATGCTCTTGACATCATCGCCGTCCACAGCGGTGATGTAATCGCCCACTTTGATCCCTGCTTCCTGGGCGGGAGAATCCGTATACACCTTGGTGACCTTGGCATAGCCGGACTGATCGATGGCCAGCTCCACACCAATGCCCAGCAGGGTGCCGTTCTGGACGTTGATCAGGTCAGTATAGGCGGAGGCCGTGTAGTACCGGGCGTACTTGTCGCCGGTGCCCAGCAGGTAGCCGGCGCTCAGGCGGTCGTAGAGCATCGTCTCGTCGATATCATAGTAATCGTTGCCGCGCACATAGCGGTCTACTTCGGCCAGCTTGTTGTACATGCTCTCTTTTTCTTTGACGCTGGACACGGTGCTGTCAAACAGCCGCATGGCCAGCAGCATGGTAATGGAGAACGTAACGGTCATGGCCAGGATGACGATGGTGACCGCCATCCCCAAAGAGATCTTCCGATTCATTTCCGTTCCTCCACGCTCAGACCAGCAGCATCAGCACCACGCTCCCGAGGACCGAGAGCAGGAACACCCCTGCAAGCAGCAAACAGCCAACGCGCAGAAAGCGCTTGCGTTTTTCTTCGTTCATAATAGCCAAATGGCCTCCTTTATCTCATGGGGATATAACCGCGGGGGTTGACCGCATTCGCCTTGGAACCGCCGCGCCACACTTCCAGGTGGAGGTGGTTGCCCGTGGAATTGCCAGTGCTGCCCACATAACCGATGATCTCACCCTGCTTGACATACTTGCCCGCCGACGTTGCCACCGAGCGCATATGGCCGTACAGCGTACTGTAAGCCACACCGTCCGACATTTTGCCGTGATAGATGATGACATAGTTGCCATAGCCGCCGCTGGACCAGCCAGCCACCTGCACATAGCCGCTGGCGGCTGCGTAGATGGGGGTGCCGGCGGGGGCGGCGAAGTCGGTGCCCGCGTGGAGCTTGTTGACGCCCGAGACGGGGTTCTTGCGCCAGCCGTACTCACTGGAGATGCGGGTATAGCTCTTGAGCGGGCAGATGAAGCCGGTAAAGCTCAGCTGAGGCTGCGCCGCCGCAGCCGCGGCGATCAGCTTCTGGATCTCTTTCTTGACGGCCTCGTAGTTCATCTCATCGGACTCGATGGCCGCCTTGGCATCCTGCTGGGCTTTCTGGGCCTCAGCCGCACTCAGCTGGGCTTCCCGGACGCTGGAATTCAGCTCGTTCTGCTTGGACTGCATCTGGCTGTTCTGGGCGTCCAGCTCGGCCTTTTTGCTCTGGAGCTGGGTGCGTTCCTCTTCCAGCGTAGCCTTATCGTTCTGGAGCGCCTCTTTGGCGTTCTTCATGTTGTTGAGGATCTCGGTGTCTTTGATGGAGATATCCTGCATCACCTCATTGAACGTCAGCAGCTCGTACAGGTCATTCACCGAGGCCAGCATGGCCACGCTGCCGCCGTCCCGCAGCTCCTGCATCGCGGCCATATGGCTCTTGAAGCCTTCCCACTGGTCGGCGATCTCCGCTTCCTTGGCGGCGATCTCCGCTTCCTTGGCGCTGATCTGCTGCTCCTTGACGCCGATGCTGTTCTGCACCTCGGCGATCTGGCTCTTGAGCACGCCGATCTGCCCCTGGATGACCGTGACCTTTTCTTTCAGGTCGGACTCCAGCTGCTTGGCGGCGGCCTCTTTCTTCTTGGCATTCGAGAGTTCTTTCTTGTGCTGCTCAATGGACTGCGAGAGCTTGTTGAGCTTGTTCTGCAGTGAGGACATGCTGGTGGCTGCAGAGGCCGGATAGACCGTGACGCTCAGGGTCAGGCAGGCCGCCGCCACAAAGAGGCTGGCTGCCCGGATAAACGTGCCGCGGCCGCCGCGGGGCTTTTCGTGGGCCGGGCGGTGGTACAGGACAAACCCTGCGGAATGTTTTGGGTGTTTCACTGAGGGTGCTCCTTTCGCTTACACATTGAGATGTTTGCGGATGGAGAACATACTGCCGAAGCCGCCGACGATGGCACCGCCGGCCAGGCTGTAGACCAGGATGTTGGGCCAGACATATTCCAGCGGCACCAGAGCCGTGCCCATGAGCATCTGCCACAGGCCGCCCAGCGTGCTGGACGCCTGCACGATATACGCGTACCCGCCGATGGTAACGCCCGCTGTGAGCAGACCGGAGAGCAGGCCCATCGTCAGGCCCTCGATGACGAAAGGCAGGGTGACGAGGGCGTTGGTAGCGCCGACATACTTCATGATCTCGATTTCACGGCGGCGGGCAAAAACGCTCAGCCGGATGGTGGTACCCACCGTGATGATGCTGACGGCCATCAGCACCAGCACGATGCCGCGGCCCATCTGCGTGACGGCCTGCTGCACCTGCACAAACGTGTTGGTCATCTCAATGGGAGCCGCCACGCTGTACACGCCGGGGATCTGCTGGAACGTCTGGCTCATGGCGCTCATCTGGCTCAGGTCGCCCAGCGAGACGCGGTAGTTGGCCTTGAACGGATTGTCCGTCTCAAACTCATCCAGCAGGACGGCGTAATCCGCCATATACCCCCGGTACTGGTTGAGGACGTCCTCTTTGGACATATACTGCACCCGGCTCACACCCGGGGTGGCGGCGATCTTCTCCCCTACCGACTGGATGGTGGCGTCGTCCGCATTGGGGTCCACATAGACCACCATCTCGTTCTGCTGGCCCAGGTAATTGACCATGCTGTCCACGTTGACTTCGACCAGGGTGGCAAAAATGTTCAACGTCATGCAGACGCTGAGGGAGGCGATGCAGGCAATGGTCATGGCCCAGTGCTTGCCCAGGTTGCGCACGCCGCGCTTGGTAAGGAACGCGAAAGTCGAGGGCTTCATACCAGCCCCTCCTTTTTATCCGCGGGAACATCCTAGATGATGCGGCCTTCTTTCAGGGTGACGACACGCTGATGGAAGCGGTGCACGAGCTCGTGCTCATGGGTAACAACGAGGACGGTAATGCCCATTTTGCTTACCCGCTCCAGCAGCTCCATCATCTCAAGGCTCAGCTCGGGGTCGATGTTGCCAGTGGGCTCGTCCGCAATGACCAGCTTTGGGGCCGTGGGCAAGGGCGCGGGCCACAGCCACGCGCTGCTGTTCACCGCCGGAAAGGGTGTCCGGATAGGCCTTGGCCTTATCCTCCAGATGCACCAGCTCCAGCATGTATTCCACCCGCTCCCGGATCTGTTTGCGCCTGACGTTGGTCACATGCATGGCAAAGGCGATGTTCTCGTACACAGTCATGGTGGGGATCAGCCGGAAATCCTGAAAGATAATGCCCATCTGACGGCGCAGGTAGGGGATCTGGCGGCGGCGCATCCGGGCCACGTCCCGGCCGTCCAGAACGGCACCTTGCCCTCGCTGGGCACTTCCTCGCGGAGAATGAGCTTGAGCAGGGTGGATTTGCCTGCGCCGGAATGGCCCAGCAGGAACACGAACTCGCCGTCGTCCACATGGAAGTTCACATCCTCCAGCGCCAGCTTGCCGCCCTTTTTATATTCTTTGGAAACGTGTTCAAAATCTATCATGAGATGGATACTCCTGACTTTTGAATTTGCGGGTCAAGAATTTTTCCCGAAAAAAGAACCGGCCAGCATCGGTTTCGAGCGGCCGGTTCTGCGCCGGCGGCCCTTGCAGCCGCCTTGGCGAAACATCAATATTTGGCCGGGTTGTTGGACAGGTACTTCTTGACCATCAGCGCTACCTTGAAGACGATAGCGTCGTCGAACTCACGCAGGTCCAGGCCGGTCAGCTTTTTGATCTTTTCCAGACGATACACCAGCGTGTTGCGGTGCACGAACAGACCGCGGCTGGTTTCCGAAACGTTCAGGTTGTTCTCAAAGAAGCGCTGGATGGTGAACAGGGTCTCCTGATCCAAGCTTTCGATGCTGCCCTGCTTGAACACTTCTTTCAGGAACATCTCGCACAGGGTGGTGGGCAGCTGGTAGATCAGGCGGGCGATGCCGAGGTTATCGTAGCGGATGATCTGCTTCTCGGCATCAAACACCTTGCTCACTTCCATGGCGATCTGGGCTTCCTTGAAGCTGGTAGCCAGATCCTTGACGTTGGCAATGGGGGTGCCAATGCCGACTACAGCCTTGATGTAATGCTCGCCGGAGAGGGTATCCACAATGCTGGCGGCCAGCTTCTCCATATCGGAGCGGTCGATGCCCTTGCGGATCTCCTTGACGAGCACGGTATCCGTCTCGCTGATATTGAAAACGAAGTCCTTCTGCTTGTCAGGGAACAGGCTGCTGACCACATCGTAAGCGGAGATGTCGCCGCCGCTGGTGACGCGGACGATGAACACCACGCGGGAGACGTCGGTGGCAAAGTGCAGCTCACGGGCCTTGGCATAGATGTCGCCGGGCAGGATGTTATCCAGCACCACATTCTTGATAAAGTTGGACTTATCGAACTTTTCGTCGTGATACTGCTTGATGCTCTGGAGGCTGATGGACAGCACGGCGGCAAACTGGCCCGCAGTCTCGTCCGCACCTTCCACGAAGACGGCATAGTCGTTATGCTTTGCGCTGGAGAACTGCTGGTAGGTGTAGCCATCCCGCACGAAGCGGTCACCGGCCGTCAGACGCTCTGCCATAAAGCCCTCACGCACCTCGCCGATCAGGTTCAGTTCCGGAGCAGGAAATAACCGCGCCGGTCTCATCCACCACGCCGACCACCCGGTTGATCGCGTCTTTCATCTGGTAGATCACGCTTTGAAATACTCTATTGGCCATAATGGATACCCCTTTTCCTCGCTTGTGCAAACCGCAGGTGGGCGGGATTGTGATTTTTAACAATTTAGCTGCATTACATTTTATATTTTACACAAAAGAATTTACTTTTGCAACATATTTCAACAAAAAAGTTTCTAGTTTTTTCTTGGTCAAATTATCTGCCGGAGTCGTTTTTCGGCCAAAAAGTGCCTTTTTGCGTGGTTCTGCCCCCTATTCTACCGGAAAAATGTGTTACTTTTTTGAAATTCGGGTGAAAAGCCGTCCTTTACCCCGTGGTAATTTCCGCCACCTCGTCAGCTGTCAGCTCCCGCCACTGGCCCGCAGCAAGGCTCTCGTCCAGCGCAAGCCCGCCGATGGCGTCCCGGTGCAGCGCGTTGACGCCTGCGCCGTAGACGCCGAACATCCGCTTGATCTGGTGGTACACCCCCTGCTTGAGCACCACCCGCACCACAAGGCCGTCCTCCGAGAGGGCGCTCACCTCTGCCGGGGAGAGGGCCGTGCCGTCCGCCAGGGTAACGCCCTCGGCAAAGCCCTGCCGCATCTCTTCGGTCAGCGGGGTGTCCAGCGTGACGGTGTAGGAGACGCAGGTCGGTGGCGAACTTCATGCAGCTCTGGCCGATCCCGGCCAGAGCGTTCAGGATGAAAGCGTCTACCTTGCGGCTGTAGGTCTGGCCCGACACAGGGATAACAGCCTCGCTGTCGAAGCCCATCTCCTCGGCGATAGAAGCATCCACAGCGCGGATCTTGTCGGCGTCGCCCTTGAACAGCTCCATAAAGGAAGCCTGCGTGCCGGTGGTACCCTTGACACCGCGCAGCTGCAGGGTAGCAAGCCGGTGGTCGATCTCGTTGAGGTCCATCACCAGCTCGTTGGCCCACAGGGTAGCGCGCTTGCCCACGGTGGTGGGCTGGGCGGGCTGGCAGTGGGTGTAGGCCATGCAGGGCATGTCCTTGTACTCCTTGGCGAAGTGGGCCAGCTTTGCCAGCACGCCAATGAGCTTTTTGCGCACGAGCTCCAGCCCTGCCGCATCACGATGATGTCGGTGTTGTCGCCCACATAGCAGCTGGTGGCACCCAGATGGATGATGCCGGCAGCCTTGGGGCACTGCTGGCCGTAGGCATAGACGTGGCTCATCACGTCGTGGCGCACCAGCTTCTCCCGCTCGATGGCGACGTCATAGTTGATATCGTCCACATGGGCTTCCAGCTCGGCCACCATTTCGGGGGTGATATTGGTCAGGCCCTGCTTCATCTCGGCCCGGGCCAGCGCCACCCACAGGCGGCGCCAGGTGCGGAACTTGTTGTCGTCCGAGAAGATGTACTGCATCTCGTCCGAGGCATACCGGGTGGAAAAGGGGCTGATATAACGGTCATGCTGAGACGCCTTTTGGCCCCTTTCCGAGGGAGGGGGGGGCTGTCGCCGCAGGCGGCTGGGGGAGTTTTCTTATATCATACCATCAAATCTTGAAATAGTCTACGCCGCCCTCAAAGATCGGCTGGTACTTGTCACCGGTGACGTTCTTGTACAGGTACTCGCCGCTGCGCTCCGAGTGGCCCATCTTGCCGAACACACGGCCGTCCGGGCTGGTGATGCCTTCGATGGGGGCAGCATGACGATCTGGTTGTTGTCAATGGCCTTAACCAGAGCCTCGCAGCTGGCGGTGCTCCGCCGTGGTCTTGTCGGACATCATCTTGAAGCCGATGCGGTTGCCCAGACCCAT
>VOFD01000810.1_pt1 | contig 28319 bp, 34 predicted proteins | sample 5384101 | NCBI WGS metagenome assembly VOFD01 (sample SAMN12384723, study PRJNA508395) | human gut metagenome | isolation source: healthy gut C | host: Homo sapiens
GGCTGAACGCGAACGCAAGCAGGAACCCCGTTCGACTTATCGTATGGCCTTGCGTCTGCCCTCCGGTTACCTCATCGGCAACGCGACGGTGGATATGTTGCCTTTTGAAGAAAACGGAAAAAAGGTTTACGGAGATTTGGGATATTTCATTGATCCGGCATACGGCGAGCATGGCTTTGCAACCGAGGGCGTTCGCGGGTTGGTTCACCACTTTTTTAAAGAATATGACAAGTTGGATATCACCGCACATCCTGCCAACAAGTTTTCCCGCAAACTTATTGAGCGTATCGGCGGCAAACAGACCGGATATAACGAGGCCTCTCATTACGGCCATGGCGAACCCAGAGCCGTATTTGAAGTTCATAAGGCAGATTTCTATCGCAGTTGTGCGTTCAATAAACAAATGCCGAATTTGCTCACCGTCTTAATCAACCGTCGGAGTAAAATAACGGAGTAGCATATGTTTAGCGATGCAAACCTGCCGGAGCCGTTAGTTATCCGGGAAATTGAAAATCCGGTCAATCTGGTGGAAATCGGAGAAAAGGACAATATCGGGTTTAATCCGCGTTATACCTCGGTCAGGCTTTTGCGCGGCTATGTTTACGAACTTATAAAAAGGCGCGCGAACATCTGCCCCCCAACTATAATTTCATTATTTATGAAGGATATCGTCCGCTGCGCAGCCAGATAGAGCTGTGGGGAAAAAGTCGTTGCGCAGAAGTCGGCGGAATATCCGCATTTGGATGTTAACTCTGAGGAGTTTATTGCTCTCTGCGACGTTTTTGCCGCCAATCCTTATCGGCAGGGCAGCGGGCATCAGTCCGGAGCCGCGGTAGACATTTCGCTTGTCGACAATGCCGGCCGTGAATATGACATGGGCGGAGAAGTGCGCGGCTTTGGCGAAAATGCAGATTTTGATTATCCCGGCATAAGCGCGGAAGCACGGAAAAATCGCAACATTTTGCGTGCGGCGCTGGAGAAGGTCGGTATGGTCAATTATCCGGCCGAATGGTGGCACTACTCTTTCGGAGATCGTCTCTGGGCCCGCCTTACCGGTTCCAAGCTGGCCGTCTTTGCCAAGCTTGACCTGTAATTTTTGCGCTTTATTCCAATCATAAATTTGACAATTTCCCGCACTTGCGTTAGCTTATCTTCAAGTTTGATATAAAAGAAGACAAAAGTGATGAATATTGATGAATTGATTGAAAATTTTGAGCTTCTCGACGATTGGGAAGACAAATACCGTTACATTATTGATTTGGGCAACGGACTGGAGCCGCTGGATGAGCAGTTTAAAACCGAGGAATGGAAAGTGCGCGGTTGCCAGTCTCAGGTTTGGCTGCTGCCGTCCCGGCAGGGGGATAAAATCCATTTCCGCGGGGACAGCGATGCCGTGATTGTCAAAGGGCTGATAGCGATTGTCCTGATGATTTATTCCGATAAATCCCCATCAGAGATTAAAGCGGTTGCAGTTGAAGATATTTTTGCTAAACTGGGATTAGGCGAGCACCTGAGCCCCAGCCGCCGAAACGGTTTGATTGCCATGACCGAAAAAATTAAATACTACGCCGGCATCCTCTGATTTAAGGATTCGTTTTATGAACATTCACGAGTACCAAGCCAAAAGAATTCTCAGCCGTTACGGTATAAATATTCCCAAAGGCGGCATCGCCTATACCCCTACGAGGCCAAAAGGGTCGCTTCCCGCAGTTCCTTGCGCGGTCCGTGGATGCTCAAGGCGCAGATTCAGTCCGGTGCCCGCAACAAAGGTTATTTTCTGGAAAAAAGGCCGGAAACCGCGGCGGCGTCCGGTTGGTTAAAAGCCGGCGGGATATCATCCATCAGGCTGAACAGATGCTGGGGTCCACCTTGGTTACGGTTCAGACCGGCCCCAAAGGCAAACTGGTCAGCCGTGTTTATGTTGAATCTTATGTTAAAGTAACGTCCATTTTTTATGCCGGACTGGCTGTTGACCGTCTGAATGCCGCTTTGACGCTGCTTATTGCAGAGATTAAAGACGAGGACATCTCTCAGATAGCGCTGAACGCTCCGGAAAAAATCTTGAAAATTCAGTTGGATTTGGAAGGGGACACCACGCCCGAGCAGGTTCACGCCGTTATGGATTTCTTAAAGCTAAAGCCCAAAAGCGCCAAAAGCCTTGAAGTTTTTATCAATGGCTTGCACCGTGCTTTTGTTGATAACGACGCGACGATGATAGAGGTTAACCCCGCCGGCGTAATGAAAAACGGGGAAATTGTGGCCTTGGATGCCAAAATCTCTTTTGATGACAACGGATTATACCGGCATCAGGACATTTTGCGCCTTCACGACGATTATGAAGCCTCCGAGCGAGAGCTTCAGGCTGAAAAATACCGCTTTACCTACAGTGAGTTTGATGGTTCCGTCGGCTGTATCGTCAACGGCGACGGCATAGCTCTGGCCGCAATGGATTTGTTGCGCAGCCGCAATGTCGGCACCGCGTGCTTTCTTAACGTTAAAGGCGGCGTCGATAAGGACAAGATTGCTTCTGGTATCAAAATCATTATGACCAATCCCCGGGTTGAAGGTATCTTGATTAACATTCTCGGTGGTTTTCTCCGTTGTAACTTAATTGCGGACGGAATCATCGCCGCCGCGTCGGAAGTCGGATTAAACGTACCGCTGGTAGTTCGTTTTGAAGGAACCAATAAAGATGAAGCCCGTGAAATTCTGGAGCATTCCAAGCTGCCGATTATCATGGCGGATACGATGGAGGATGCGGTCAATAAACTGGTAGCCGCTTTGGAGGAGAGTGACTGATGTCCATTTTTGTAAATAAGGAAACCCGTGTCATTTGTCAGGGCATCACCGGTACTCAGGCTACTTTTCATGTCCGCCGTTCGCTTGATTACGGAACCAAGTTTGTCAGCGGCGTTACTCCCGGCAAGGGCGGCGAAATGCATCTCGGCCTGCCCGTTTTCAATACGGTAAAAGAGGCTAAGGCGGAAACCGGAGCCAATGCCAGCGTTTTGTATGTGCCTGCCGCGGCGGTAAAATCCGCGGTGCGGGAGGCGGCTGAGGCGGAATTGGATCTCGCCGTATGTATTGCCGACGGTGTGCCGATAAAGGATATGCTGGAAATTAAGGAAATTCTTAAAGATTCTCCCACGCGGCTGATTGGTCCCAATACGCCGGGCATAATCACGCCCGGACAAGCCCGCTTAGGCATTTTTCCTGAGAACATTCACAATCCGGGAGCCATAGGCGTGGTTTCCCGTTCGTCTACGCTGACCTATGAGGCCGTTTTGGAAACCAAACGGGCCGGGCAGGGGCAGTCAACGGTTATCGGTCTTGGAGATGATATGCTGATCGGTATCGATTTTGTAGAGGCGATTGAGCGTTTTCACGCCGATGAAGAAACCAGGGCAATTGTTCTTATCGGCCAGCTTGGCGGTACGTTTGAAGAAGTTGCCGCCAAGTACTATAAGGAGCTGACGTGCAAAAAGCCCATTATAGCTTTTGTTGCGGGGAACGCAGTTCCTTTCGGGCATAAAATGGGATATGCCGGAGACATCATCACCAATGGACATATTTCCGCACAGGATAAAAAAGATGCCATGGAAGATGCCGGAATCACCGTCGTCGACAAGATTAACGATATTCATATTGAGTTGGCAAAACTTTTTCCGTCCGAATGTTAGCGTTTTTCAAAAATCTGTTGAGTTTGATTTTGCCGCCGCGTTGCATAAAATGCGGAAAGGTTTTGAGCGGCGACGATGGGTTATGCCCGGATTGCTTTAGTGAGGTAACTTTTATTACGGCGCCTTATTGTGCAAAATGCGGCCGGCCTTTTGAAGAAATCACCGTCAACCGGCCATTGGTGTGCCCCAATGTATACAGGATGTAAAGTCTCCTTTCAGACTCAGCCGTTCGGCTTTTTGTATACGACGATGCTTCAAAGCCTCTGATATTATCATTCAAATTTCACGATAAAACCGAAAATGCCAAGGTCTTGGCTCTTCAGATGAAGCGGGCCGGCGCCGATATCTTTCGGGCCGGTATTGATGTGATTGTTCCGGTTCCCCTCCATTATACCCGTTTAATTAAACGGCGTTATAACCAGGCGGCGCTGCTGGCCGGTGAATTGGGGCGGCAGTGTGTTCTGCCGATTGACTGCACTTCGGTTGTCCGCCACCGGCGAACCCGTCCGCAGGTTGAGTTTTCAGGACATCAGCGGATTAAAAACGTCAAAGACGCTTTTAGCGTCAAACATCCCGAATGCATCCGCGGAAAACATATTTTGCTGGTAGACGATGTAATGACCACCGGCTCCACTTTAAAAGAATGTGCACTTGCGATGCTTAAGGCCGGAGCCGCTTCTGTTGATACGTTAACCGCAGCGCGCGTAATCCGCTGAGTAGACAATTGGTTTTATCCCGGTTGAAAATATCTTTCCCTGAAATATATCATACGTGTTCACGATGATAGTATTTAGAATTTCATTTCTTTTGCTATTATGAGTGACGATTACGGGTCTTCCACATGCATAGTGGCAAAGGAAATTAAATTTTTTTACTTTCATTTGTTACGTTGGTTCGGAAGACCTGGGGGCGGGATTTAATTCCCGCCTTTTTCTTAAAAAAAACGAAAACATCCGGTTTTGACAGCCGGATGTTTTATTGTTTCACTTATTTCTTTTCTCGTTTTCCTGCCGTTCAAACATTGCCGAAAAACTTGAAAACCCTATACCGAGACAAAATCCGGCGGCTAAAATGAGATTACAGTCCGGATTGTCTTCGTCCCAGTAGACAAGACAAAAAATAACGGCAGCAACTGTAGCAACGCAAAGGCTGCTCATTTTAATCCAGGTTTTCATAAGCTGCGTTGTTTTCTTTGTTTAACTCTTCTTCACGCAAGAGCGCCTGTGCTCGTAAAATGGCGGCCCGTTGTTCGGGGTGCTCCCTCAACAAACTTCCCAGCTCGTAATACATAATGCGCAGTTCATACGGAGGCATCGCAGATATCAAAGCTTTCAAAACCTCTCCGTCGGTAACGTTTAATAAATCTTGTTTGTTCATATTGATTGGGTTTTAGTTAATAATTCTGATTATAATTTCTCATCGCACAATAATTCATTATGATTGGCAATCAATATAGCACAAGGTTTTTCGCCTGTCTAGACAGATTAAAAAGCTTTTCCGTCCACGCCGCACAAATAACTATTTACTCTTTTGTTTTTTGTTATAATAAAACTCAGGAACAACAGGTTCCGGGGTTTTAACTGTCAAAGGACGAAAACGATGAGATATTCAAGTTTATTGGCTTTGTGCGCGTTTATGCTCTGCTTAAAAGCGCCGGAGGTGAGAGGTGAAATTCTCGCCGTTCACACCTATGATGTAATGACACACACCGCACTTCTTCCGAAACCTGTTGCTTCCGACAACACCTTCTCACTTGCCGCAACCTGGTGGCTCCCAGACTGGCAGGGCAGTCAGGGCTCCCGCGGTTCTGACGATGCCGGTGGCGGAGACCACGACGGCAACTGTGAGAAAAACTACGGAATGCATACGCCTTCCAATATTGACGGCAGATATATCTGTTCTAAGTATAACTATAATGTGACCTCTTCTCTCAAATGTCACGTTAACTGTCGTTGTAAGGACGAATATAAATACACTTCTTCCAATTGTTCCGGCAACTACACAACCTCAGGAACTTCCTGTGAGGGTAAATATAACCAATGTGTATGCAAATCCGAGTTCAAATATAATTCTTCTAACTGTTCAGGAGAAAACCAACCCAGCGGGACTTCCTGCGGCGGTAACTACAACGGCTGTACCATTCGTCCGGAATGTACCGTCTCTTCTAAAGACTGTACCTACGGATGCGCCGGATACAACTCCTGTGACCGTTGTACCTCCTGCAAGTCCAACCCCGACTGTGACGTTTCTGACAAGTCCTGCACCTATGGCTGTGCGTCTTACAACAGTTGTTCAAAGTGTACGTCCTGCAAATCCAACCCTGATTGCAGTGCGACAGCGGTTTCCTGTGACTACGGATGTGCCTCGACCAACTCCTGCGGTATCTGCGTCTTGCAAAGGTAATCCAGACTGCGACGTAGCCGACAAATCCTGCGATTACGGTTGCGCTTCGACCAACTCCTGCGGCAAGTGCACCGAGTGCAAGTCTTGTACACCTTATTCAGACGAGACCGGCTGTACCGACGGGACAGAATCCTGTTCCGACGGCTGCGGCGGTACCAGATTATGCTGTAAAGACCACACCCATTCTTACTCTTGTCCGAGTGGGTACTCAACGTCTAATACCGGGATGATATCTCCGATAACGGCCGACAAAGTCTGTTCCTGCGGTGCGACTTCCGGCACCTGTTACAAAGAGGGACATTCTCACAGTTACTCCTGCCCAAGCGGGTACAGCAGTTCAAACTCCTGGGGAAGTTCGGCTCAGACCGCGTCCAAGACCTGTTCCTGCGGTGCTGCTTCGGGAACCTGTTACAAAGCTCCGGCGCACACCCACAGCTACAGTTGTCCCAGCGGGTACCAGGCATCCAGCTGTTCATCCTCTCAGACCCAAACTGGGACAACTTCTAAGGTTTGCTCTTGCGGCGCTACTTCCGGCACCTGCTACAAGTGCAAGGCTAAAACCTGTACCAATACATGTTTTTATACTTTACGTTCTTGTCCAGCCAACGGTTATTGTAAGAGCTGCCAGATAATAGGTTCTGACTGCTCGGTCGCCAGTGGCGGAACCAGATACAGCCTTGTCTCCTGTCACAACGGAACCTATATATCAACGTCAGGTAATAGCTGTGTCAGCTCTTGCGGTATAACAAGGTGTCAGGATTTATGTGTTAGATCAGGAAAGCGCTTAGACGAATGCCAAAGAACTTGCAACCTTAACCCTTGTTCTTATTCTAACTAAATCTATCTGCTGATTGATATTATAAAAAACTGGTTTTATTCTTATACCACAGAAAAGGCTCTGAAATTTCAGAGCCTTTTTAGTATAATGATATTAGTCCCCCAATGTCTTTTGGCCTATTCCCCCGTAATGATATGTCTTAGAGTATTTTTGCAGGAAGAATTGTTTAGCAAGGAGCCTTTATTTTATTCTTCTCCGTCGTCTTTTATACGCTCGATGTTGGCGCCGACGCTTTTGAGTTTTTCTTCCAGTTTTCATAACCGCGGTCTAAGTGATAAACACGGTTGACAATAGTTTCTCCTCTGCGACCAATCCGGCCAGAACCAACGCAAACGATGCGCGTAGGTCGGTTGCCATCACTTGAGCGCCGGAAAGCTTTTTCACGCCTCTCACAATAGCGGAAGCATGCCCATGAACATTAATGTTAGCCCCCATACGCAAAAGTTCGGGCACGTGCATAAAACGGTTTTCAAAAATGGTTTCGGTAACCATTGAAGCGCCTTCTGCCGTCAGCATCAATGCCAGAAACTGAGCCTGTAAGTCGGTCGGAAAGCCGGGGAACGGTTCTGTCATAATGTCTTTTCCCGTTAAAACGCAATCTTTGGCGTCAACAATAATGCTGTTTTCATTCTCGATAACCCGGCAGCCCATGTCTTTCAACACCTGCATCGGACGTTTCAGGGTATAGGGCAGAGCGTTGATAAGCTCAATTCTGCCGCGGGTAATCGCCGCCGCAACGGCATAAGAGCCGGCTTCGATTCTGTCTGCGATAACTTTGTGATTTGCCCCATGCAGCTTGTCAACCCCGTCAATCGTCAACACTGCGGTGCCGATTCCCTCAATTTTTGCTCCCATGGCATTAAGCATATTGGCAAGATCGCTGATTTCCGGCTCTTTGGCTGCATTTTCCAATACCGTACGTCCTTCAGCCAGGGTTGCCGCCATCAAGACATTGCAGGTAGCGCCAACGGAAACCATCGGAAAGATGATATGCGCCCCCTTAAGGCGTTTGTCCACCGTGGCGTGAATATATCCGTTTTTAATTTCAATATGCGCGCCCATTTGTTCCAGCGATGACAGATGAATATCCATCGGTCGGGCGCCGATGGCACAGCCGCCGGGCAGTGAAAGCTCGCATTTTCCGTAACGGGCCAGCAACGGACCCAAAACATAGTAAGAAGCGCGCATCTTGCGAACGTAATCATAGGGCGCTACCAAACTGGTTGCCTCTTTGGTTCTGTATGAATAGGTTTTGGTCGGATGTCCGTCTACAAAGTCGTCAAAAGCATCAATCTTGGTTCCCAATTGCTCCAATAAGACATTCATTGCCTTAATGTCTGATAACATCGGCATATTGGTCAGCGTTACGGTCTCATCCGTTAACAAACTGGCGCAGATTAAGGGTAAGGCGGCGTTTTTCGCTCCGCTGATATAGATTTTACCTTCAAGGCGTTTGCCGCCGATGATTTTAATCTTATCCATGATGCTTCTCCTTACAAGTTAGTCCTGATTTTCCGTTTGTTTTATTCTTTCGCGATTTTTTGAGTTCCTCGCGTTTTTTCTGTTGAAGCTTGCGTTTCTCCAAATTTTTTTGTAAGGCCTTTGCCTCGCGTTCAAAACGCATTTCTTCGCGACTTTGGGCTTTTTTTATGGTTTTCAGACGCCATTTTACACCTTTTTCTTAGTGACAAATCTTACTCTACTTCTCTTTTATCCCCATAAGTTTAAAAAATCATAAGAAAATTGTAAAACATACTTGATTTTTATAAAATGGTTCTGTATGTTACATTTCACGAGTTGAGAATATCTCTTGAATTATTATGCCGCTATAGCTCAGTGGTAACGCTAATAAAAAATTGATACCGACGTATCAATTTTGTCTGTAAGTTCTTCGGAACATCTTAGCGAAAAAGGAAAATTAATTGACCGCATTGAGCTTAGATGCCGAAGGCACACCCGCAGGGTGGCTCTACGCAAATTTAAGATTATTATGCCGCTATAGCTCAGTGGTAGAGCACACCCTTGGTAAGGGTGGGGTCGTAAGTCCGATTCTTACTAGCGGCACCATTAAAAAAGCCCACCATAACGGTGGGTTTTTTAATGGTTTTGTCAGCAGTTGAACTCGGACTTACGAAGTAATGTCCGAGCAGATAGTTGGCGAAAACGAGTTCAAAACTTTAGTGGATAGCTTAGTTTTGTACGAAGTTTAAGCCTTACGATGCGAGGAGGACCCGCAGCAGCGGGAGTACCCATTCTTACTAGCGGCACCATTTATCAAAAAGCACCGATTGAGGTGCTTTTTTGTTATGTAAGTCAAGCCTCCCGCTATGTCCGATTTTGTTGGTTTGATAAACAGCAATTTCTGACAAGTTATCGGACTTTTGCAAATATTTAGCTTTATTTAATAAAAAATTTGAAAAATTATTTTTTGTGATAGCATTAGAATGTGTATTATATTGTTTAATAGAAAGGTATAATAATGGAGCTAATAAAGATAGAAGATGATTGGAGGTGTGATTTTGAAGATACCTTTGATCATGAGCCATTAATTGTTTTATACAAAAGAATTGAGTATAAATACAATAAACATGCTCTATTAGATAATATTCTTGCTATTGAGTTTAGAATGCGTCGTTTGCGTGATATAGATGACATATTTAAAAGTCAGTTAATAAAATGGGTGGAAAATTCAATACCTAGAACATTTAAAAAGATGTTAGTCTTTTCTATTTTTTATATTTTAAATCTAGAATGTGCAATTTTACAGGGTAATGCGACTGTAAAAATATTTTTAACTAACGGAAACTTCATCAGTGCGGATTATTCTTATAAACCAGCGAAAGATCAGCCTAATTTTATTGAATTTGTTGCAAAAGATCAAAAAAATTCGATAGAAATATTTTTTTACATTTTTACACAATGAAATAACGAAGATAGAAATTTTACCAATAAAAGAAGACACTTTTAAACCTTTATCATTTGATATTTCATCAGTCCCTGAACATTTGGAACCTTTAGTACATTTATGTGCGCAAAAAATAGGTTATAAGATTAATACTAAGAAAAAAGTATATTCAATTATATAAATTATGGATATAATAATGAGTCAGATAAATCAGTTTGCACGAGATTTAGTAAAAAGACAAATTCAGATATATAAAGAAAACAAATCTGAAAAGTTTGATATGACACAACCATTGTCTGTTTTGATATGTTGCTCAATTATAATTTATTCTGACTATGTTAAACATTCAACAGAAGATTCTTCTAATTAAAGAAATAAAACAAAACGATGAAGATAAAACTCTAATAACATTTATTCAAAATATTTATTCAGAAAATTTTGAAAATAGACTAAAAAGTTACCAAAAAAAATAGGTTAAAAGAGGGGAAAACAGGTTTTATGAACGACGGTTTGAAAGAATATGAGGTGTTTTTTCATGATTTGAGAAATGAATTCGCTCATATTATAGAAACAAATAAAAGTAAATTATCTCCAAATGATGGTAATTTTAATGAAATTACTATACATATAGGTAAAAGTAAAATCACAATAAACAAATCACAAATAAATGAAGTCATCAAAATCATTGATGAGAGGTTATCAGAAACAGCTTAATCTGTTTTACCACTTCCTTAAATTCATCATAACTTTTAGTCCGATAACTGCACAGTATTGCGCACCATTTTTAGAATATCCGCATTTGCTGCGGATTTTTATCTTTAATACCGCGAGAAGCTACTTCTTAACATTATATTCGTATTTTAGCTTCGAAAAAACATTTCTGTCTCGGAAACGTTTATTTGGTTCCGAATAGATATCTTGTCTTAAAATCCCTTCAAGCTTATATCCTAATGTTTGAGGAATTTTAGCGGATTTGACATTCAAAACGTCCGTATAAATAACAATACGGTTGAAACCGTTGTCAAATAACTCTTTTTCAATCATGTTTACAGCTTCCGTCATATATCCGTTACCGGTATAATTTGTATCTAGCCAATAACCTATTTCGGCACGTTTATGTTGCCATGCGACATTCAAAACGCTAACTAGACCGATGAAAGTATTTTCAAGATATATGGCGTATACGAATTGCGAATTGTTGTTCCAGTCAATATCTGCAGTTTCTAGAAAGCTGAGAGCATCTTCCTTTCTGTAATTTGTACCCCAGCCAAGCCAAGGAATGAAAGCCTCTTTGCACTTGTTAATAACAGTATAAATAGCTTCTGCTGTTTCAGAATTACAGATTGGGCGGCAAGTTTAATTCTTTCCCCCAAAAGTACTTCTTTCATAATATTCCTCCCGGTAAATTAACGTCATTAATTTCTAAACCGAAAATAGTGTATTCATATTTTAATGTGAGTTTTATTGCATATTATACTCGTTTGTTTATACTTGTATATGGTTAGATTCTATATTTTAGGAAAAATTATGAAAAAAGAATTAGAAATTCGCCAACAACTTGCTGATAAAAAAAGCTAAGATTGATATGCATAAAAAGCTTCTGCAAAATGGTTTTCAATATAGGGGAAATATTAATCAAAACAGCTACTTTTTTGATACTCAGCAACAAACACTGGAACAATCGAAAGTTAAATTTCGTATAAGAAACAGTATTGATAACGATAATCAAGAAAATATTTTATTGACCTTAAAGCTAAAAAAAAAACACAAATAATTGATGGCATTAGAGGCCAAAGAATATGAAACATGGCTTAATCATAAATCAGAAGATGATTTGAATGAAATTAATACAGTTTTATCAACGTTTAATACACCAACCTTATCAAAAGATATATTTGATGTTTCTTTAGGAGATAAGTTGATTGATTATATGTCTAGTCAGGGATATGAACTTGCGGAAATTATCAAGAATAATCGCAGCTTTTACGCTTTAGAGGATGTAGAGGCCACAATAGATGAGTTTTATTCTGATGAAAAAGGCAATAAGCTGTCTACACCTCAGATAAATATAGAAATTGAAAGTAATAATACTAATAAATTGCGACAAATTTGCGGCTTATTGGGACTTAGCAAAAGTAAAAATGAACAAAATACTTGGTGGGATGCGTGTAAAAATCGTTCATATTAAAATAATCTTTTTCATAGAACTCCCTCTATTTAGCAATGTAAACATCTGAAGAACTGGCTTCTGCTTTACAATATTCCAATAACGCTGGTGACATATTATCCGGATGTGTAAATTCACATCTCAGGCTATTGCAACTGGACAGTAAGACAATCAAAAACAGCAAACAAAACGTTTTCATAGTAACCTCTCTTTTTAGTATACTACAAAAATAAACTTTGATTTTCAAATATATTCTTTATTATCCAGCATCTCGATTTAGGTGGTCAAATCTTCTCAAAATAAGTTTTAAAAAAAGAAATACAATACAAATAAATTATTAGATTTCTGAAATCGGTGCCGATAATTTTATGCAGTTTTTGTTTTAAATCTGCCAAAGAAGATACTACATTATCGATAAATGTTTTGATAAGGAGGGTGAATTATGAAAGTCGGGATTATCGGAGCCGGTTTGGTTGGCAGCACAACGGCATATACTTTGGCCATAGAGGGAACCGCACGGGAAATTGTCCTCGTGGATATCAATAAGGTCCGGGCTGAAGCCGAGGCTGATGATATCATTCATGCAACGGCCTTCAAACAGGACTGTACCATTTATGAAGGTGATTATTCAGACCTGAAAGGGGCTGATGTCGTCATTATTACCGCGGACGGAGCGCCCAATTTTACCGCCTCCCGTTTAGAGCTTGTGGATGGCAATACAAGAATGTTTAAATCCATTATTCCTGGTTTGGTAAAATATGCTCCCGATTCGATTATTGTCGTAACGACCAATCCGGTAGACGTGATGACAATGGTTGCTTTGCAGCTGTCCGGGTTTCCAAAATCGAGGGTTATCGGTTCCGGCACGGTATTGGATACGGCGCGTTTTCGCTCGCTCCTGGCCAAATATCTGGATATTTCGCCGCAGTCGCTGCATGCCCTGGTTTTAGGCGAACATGGCGATTCTGCGGTAGTGTCATGGTCTTCGGCCTGTGTCGGCGCTACCTGCATAGAGGAGTTTGCCGCCGGAATAGGACGTCCGTTGACGTCGGAAATAAAGGCGCATATTGCCGAGGACGTTGTACAGATAGCGTACCGCATTTACCATGGCAAAAAGCCACTTATTACGGCATTGCCGGAGCGTTGAGTACAATTTGCAAGGCTGTTGCCAAAAACGAGAGACGGGTTTTGACAGTCAGTTCTTTGCATGAAAATATTGAAGGGCTGCAAAATGTATGCCTGTCTCTGCCGTCGGTCGTCGGCGCCGAAGGCGTCGGAAACACGTTGCAGCCATCTTTGTCCGCTGATGAACTGAAAAACTGCGGGACAGCGCCGAAATCCTTTGTAAGGTTCAGCAGCAGGCCTGTTCCCAGTTATCTTAAATAAATGTTGTCTGAACCGGAAAAATAAGATATTATCGCCCATTATGACATGATAAGGAGAAAAAATGAAAAAATTAGCGCTTGCCTTGCTGGCAATATTGGTTGTAGCCGGTTGTACTTCCAAACCGGAACAATCTTTTAAGGGCAAAGAGTACCAAATGTTGCAGGCCCAAAACAATGCCGTTATTACTCTGGGCTTCTCTGCCGACGAACCGCGTTATTTCGGCAAGGTCGTAAATAATTACTTTGGCTCTTATGAAGTCAAAGGTGATCAAATTAAATTCGATCCGGCCGGTGCAACGATGATGATGGGACCGGAGAAGGAAATGGAGGCAGAACACAATTATTTGCAGATTTTGCCTCGCATAGTCAGCTTCCATTTTGTTGATTCCAATTTAGTATTGGTAACCAACAACGGACAAGAAATTGCATTTAAGGAACTCGGACCTGTTAAACAACAATAATCTGATGATAAAAACACCCTGCGTTCATTCACAGGGTGTTTTTTTATCGGTTATAATAAAGTTCGACGTCCTTGATTTCTATAGCTGCCGGATGATCGGGGCGGCCTTCTATCCTGATGCCGAGCGTTGCGTTTTGTGCCGGTTTGTTTTCCGTTGAAGATATGACGGTTTTGCCGTCAATTTCCAAATTCAGCTGTCTTCCTGAACGTTCAAATATAATTTGATAAAAACGTCCGGTTTCAGCGTAAAAGCGTCTGCTTGTCCGACTAAAGCGCCGTCTCTCCAGATTTTAGCCGTTTGTTTGCTGCGGAGTTGTTGCAGTTCGACAATATATTCATAGTCGCCGTCATCGTTGCGGCTGATGATTTTATTTTTCCGGTCTGAGTAAGACTCATTAACTTAAACTTGAAAATAAAATCGCCGCTGATTTTCTGCGGATAAACCAACGCAACCCCTCAGACCCGATTGATTCCTGAATGTAAAGCTGGTTGCCCTGAACTTCAGTCTGCATATTGTCGCTGCTTTTATCCCATTTGTTCAAATCTTCGGCACTGATGGCTTCCCCGCTGATTCCTTTTAGCGTGAGTCTTGATGACTTGGCTTGCCAGACAAGCGCGCCGCTGACGCCGATTAACACGAGCACAAACCCTAAAATAAGATATTTTTTCATATGCGTTTCCTCCCTGTTCAGACATCATATCAGCATTTTATTAATTAATCGCATTAAAATTTATTTCTATCCCAATTTTTCCGTCCACGCCGCACAAATAACTATCTCTCATTTTGTTTTTTGTTATAATAAAATCAGGAACAACAGGTTCCGGATTTTTAACTGTCAAAGGACGAAAACGATGAGATATTCAAGTTTATTGGCTTTGTGCGCGTTTATGCTTTGCTTAAACACGCCGGAGGTGAGAGGTGAAATTCTCGCCGTTCACACCTATGATGTAATGACACACACCGCACTTCTTCCGAAACCTGTTGCTTCCGACAACACATTCTCACTTGCCGCAACCTGGTGGCTCCCCGACTGGCAGGGTGGTCAGGGTTCACGTGGTTCTGACGATGCCGGTGGCGGAGACCATAACGGTAACTGTGAGAAAAACTACGGAATGTATACGCCTTCCAATATTGACGGCAGATATATCTGTTCCAAGTATAACTACAATGTGACCTCTTCTCTAAAATGTCACGTTAACTGTCGTTGTAAGGACGAATATAAATACACTTCTTCCAATTGTTCCGGCAACTACACAACCGCTGGAACTTCCTGTGAGGGTAAATATAACCAATGTGTATGCAAGTCCGAGTTCAAATACAATTCTTCCAACTGTTCGGGAGAGTATGAAGTATCGGGAACTTCCTGCGGCGGTAAATACAAGAGCTGTACTCTTCGTCCCGATTGTACCGTCTCGCCTAAAGACTGTACATATGGCTGTGCCGAATATAACTCCTGTGACCGTTGTACTTCCTGTAAATCCAACCCCGATTGCAGTGCGACGGCGGTTTCCTGTGACTACGGATGTGCCTCGACCAACTCCTGCGGTATCTGCACCTCTTGTTCGGGCAACCCTGACTGCGACGTAGCCGACAAATCCTGCGATTACGGTTGTGCGGCGACCAATTCCTGCGGCAAGTGTACGTCTTGCAAATCTTGTACTCCGTCGGCAAACGAGACCGGCTGTACCGACGGGACGGAATCCTGTTCTGACGGCTGCGGCGGTACCAGACTGTGTTGTAAAGGGCATACCCACAGCTACAGCTGTCCCAGCGGGTATCAGTCTTCAAGCTGTTCATCCTCTCAAGTTCAGACCGGGACAACTTCCAAGGTTTGCTCTTGCGGCGCTGCTTCCGGCACCTGTTACTCTTGCCGTGCCAAGACATGCTCTGACGGCGGCTACTATTCTTCAGCCATGAGCGGCTACTCTTGCTCAAAGACAACTTATGCAGGATTAAGCTGCTATGACTGCACGTTTATTAATTGTCGTGATTACGGTTACCAGGAAAGCCCGACGCCTCCGCCGGCAATATGTCTTACAGTCAACGTTTCGGGAAAGACCTGTTATGAGTGCCAGTCAATCAGAAATTGTTCCGGAGGCGCACCTCAAAGCCCTTGTAGCTGCGGTGGTTATCACTCCGGTTGGAGCGGAGGGCACGTTTGCCGATAATGTTAAAGAAAACAAACCCCGGACTTTACATCCGGGGTTTTTGGGCAAGCGGAAATTTATTTTCCGAATACTGCATCCTTAAGACGTTTAAGCGTCGCCTGTGCGGCCGGTCGTGCTTTTGGCCGCCCCTTCGGTCAACATTTCTTCGACTTCACTGAAATTTGCCATATAATAGTTGTATTTTTCTCTGGCTTCTTTAATTTCGTTAACGACGGCGTCCAGCAGCATATTTTTGATATGGCCGTAGCCAAGCTTGCCTTGGCGCAGACCGTCTCCCATTTCCTGTAGCTGTTCCGGCGTTGCGATTGATTTATAAATTTCATAAACCAAAATTTCTTCTGGATCTTTAGGCTCTTCCATCGGGCGTGAATCTGTTTTAATGGAGAAAATAGCCTTTTTGATTGCTTTGTCATCTTCAAACAAGGGAATGACGTTTCCGTAAGATTTGCTCATTTTCCGTCCGTCTATTCCCGGAACGACGGCAACATGGTCGTCAATATAATAGGTCGGAAGATGCAGCAGTTCCTTGCCGTAATGAGCGTTGATGGCTCCCGCGATATCCCGGGCGATTTCCACATGTTGCACTTGGTCTTTGCCGACCGGAACAATATCTGAATCATAAGCCAGAATATCAGCCGCCATCAGCGTCGGGTAGGTATAAAGCCCCATATTGATAGCGTCATCGTCCGGTTTGCCTGCTTCACGATTCTTGTCAACCGCAGCTTTGTATGCATGTGCTTTGTTCATAAAGCCTTTGGGCGTGTAGGCGTATAAAATGGTAGTAATTTCCGGGATTTCGGGAATATCCGACTGCCGGTAAAAAATAGACTGTTTCGGGTCAAGGCCGCCGGCCAGGTAAATGCAGGCGATTTCCTTCATCTTTTGGTTTAAAACTGCCGGGTCTTTTTCGGCGTTGATGGCATGATAATCGGCAATGAACATATAATGCCTGCCGCCGTTTGCGATTGCCTGATGGCCCAGCTGAATTGCCGGTTTGATTGCGCCCAGATAGTTTCCGAGGTGAGGGGTTCCGGTAGGTTTGACCCCGGTTAAAATAGTTTTGCCTTCAAACATTTGTCTTTTTTTTCCTTAGCTTATATTACTTTTCTAGAAAACTAATATAAACCGCGCCTAAAATCAATCAAAAAGCCCAAGCTGAAAATAAAAACCTGTTTTGGTTATTTTGTCTATTGCCCGGGGCTGAAAAAAAATATGGTATATTCAAGCCATATCAAAAAATTATTAAGACTATAGATGTGAATAGAGGTTTGTTCCTCATGTTTTGTTATGGTTTTTATAATTTTTTGCAAAAAGAAAGCAATAATAACTAAAACTAAACGATATGGAAGTACATTTATTTTTTTCAGGGAACTGTCAATGCCGTTATAAATCTGGTAAACAAAGATTTTGACAGCTTGTTTAAGAATTATTCTTCAGAGGAAGTGGTGTTGGATTTATTTGACGAAATTGAAGCTTTCGTTGATTACGCCGCATCGCAAAAACACCTTTTGGGCGTGATTCTCGGACAAAAAGCGTTGAAGGTTCTGGGGAGCAGCGAATTTATCCAGGCTGACATTGATCGTCAATTTACAGAAGAAGACGATGATGATGAGTTGTTTTACGGCCTTCCGCTGGATTGTGCAATGTGTGACGGTATTCACTGTTACCGCCATTGCGCAGATGTTTCGTATTTGAATGCGGGAGGATACGGGAGTTTTTGGGAATGTCCGAGGGGCCATCTGAAAGATTCTCTGTCGTTGCTTGAAAGCGAACTGCAAATGGACACCGCTGAGGAATATATGTTCCGATAAAATTAGAAAACCGTTGATATGCTTGTCGTATCAACGGTTTTTTGTTTTATAAACGCTAAATTTTTATTGTTTTTATTTCAAAAACGACTATTCTCTATAAATGCTGTAAAGCAAATGAATTTCAAGAAATACAAAAATTTAGGATACAAGAGAATGTTGGATATAAAATATATTGCCGAAAATCCTGACGTAATTAAGGACGGCCTGGCAAAAAAGGCTATTCTAAAGATGTTATCGACGTAGATGCGTTGATTGCTTTGTATAAAGATATCAATAAGTTGAAAACCTCATCCCAGTCTCTGTCCGAAGAAAAAAACAAACTCAGCAATTCCATCAAATCCGCATCGGCCGAAGAGCGTCCTGCGATTATAGCCAAAAGCAAGGCTTTGGGAGAAGAGCTTAAGGTCGAGCAGGAGAAGCTTGCCGCCGAACAGGCTAAATTTGATGATATTATGCTGCGTATGCCCAATATGCCTAGCGCAGAAAGCCCGGTCGGTCCGGATGATTCCGCCAATGTCGTCCGCCGCAAGGTCGGCGAGCTGCCGCATTTCGATTTCACGCCGCGTGACCATGTTGAGCTGATGGAACTCAACGACTGGAGCGAGATGGAGCGTATTGCCAAAGTGTCCGGTTCCCGCACTTATGCTATTAAAAACGATCTTGCCCAGCTCGAACTGGCAATTCATATGATGGTGTTGGATAAACTGCGCAGCCATGGCTTTACGGTCATTACCGTGCCGTCTATTTCCAAGGAAAAGCCATTGTACGGCCAGGGATATCTGCCGTTTTCCCGCGATGAAATTTATTATATGCCGGCGGATGATATTTATCTTTCCGGCACTGCCGAGCTTATTTTGAATTCGTTGCGCGCCGATGAAATTCTCAGCGAGAACGAACTCCCGATTCTTTATGCCGGTTTCTCGCCGTGTTTCCGCCGCGAAGCCGGAGCTGCCGGCAAGGATACCCGCGGTTTGGTTCGTGTCCATCAGTTTATGAAAACCGAGCAGTTCGTTATTTGTAAAAACGACATTGCCGAGAGTGAAAAATGGCATCAAAAGCTTTTGGCGATTTCTGAAGAAGTCCTGCAGGATTTGGAACTGCCGTATCAGGTGCTCGAGGTTTGCACCGGCGATATGGGTGCGCCCAAATACCGGCAGTATGACCTGGAGGCTTGGGTTCCTTCCCAGAATTGTTATCGTGAAACCCATTCCTGCTCCAACATTACCGAGTGGCAGGCTCGCCGTACCAATCTGCGTTACCGCGACAACGCCGACGGTAAAGTTAAATATGTTCATACTTTGAATAATACCGGCATTGCAACGCCTCGCGCTTTGGTTCCGTTTATCGAAAATCACCAAAATGCCGACGGTACCGTCAATATCCCGGTTAAGCTTCGTCCGTATCTCGGCGGCAAAGCCAAAATCGGTAAAAATGCATAATATTTTATAAACTAATGCCCGTTTATGACAACGGGCATTAGTTTAAATCCCGATATTCAAAAAGGAAAGATTCGCAAATGCCAAACCAAAGTTTGTCTCTGAAGTCTCTTAAGTATGTGCTTTTCGATTGGGACAACACCCTTGCCGAGAGCCGAACCGCTTTGGTGACGGTTGTTAACCAGGTGCTGGCCGAATATCATATGCCTAATTGGGACATCGTAAAAAAACGCCGCGATGCCAAACTTTCTTTTCGAGATAATTTTCCTAACATTTTCGGAGATGAGCTAGCTCCTCGGGCGTATCGCCGTTATGCCGAGTTGTATTTGCAGCAGGTGCCCTCGCTCATCTCAACCTTTCCCTGTGTTCCTGAGGTCCTGGAGTTTTTTCGCTGCCGGGGAGTTCCGATGCTGATTATGAGCAACAAGGATCGCCGTCTGCTGGATGCAGAACTTCCGCTGCTTTTTTCACCCTCGTTGTTTGCAAGGATTGTTGCCGGACACGAAGCTCCGCATGATAAACCTTATCGCGAACATATTTTATACAGTCTGGAAGGTTTGTTAAAACCGGAAGAAATCACGCCCGAGAATGTCTGGATGATTGGCGACAGCGCCCAAGACAGCGACTGTGCACTGGCGGCCAATGCTTTGCCGATTCGTATTGGAGAGCCGATTTGGCACGACGATAATCCGAAGGACGGGCGAATAAAATATTTTCATGATTTTAAGGCGTTTTACCAGGCGCTGATTGCAGCTGGCTGTTAGCAAAATTTTAAGTCCGTTATGGTTTAATAAGCGGCATTAAACGGCGGACAACTTGCGGAGTGGCGTATGAATAAAAAGGTTAACATTGATTATAAGCGGATTCCTCATTATATCTTTATTGCAGCGATAGTCATTGCATTGCTGATACTGAATTATCTGTATTTCAGCAACCATATTTCCTCCAATTCGGAGGTGATAAACAATTATTCCCTGCGGGATGAAGATATGAACACAACACGGGTGCCTGCCGTTGCCGGGCTTTTTTATCCGGCTGATATTTATCAGTTGTCTGACGCGCTTGACGGGTATCTTTCGCAGGCAGCTTCGTCCTTGACGTCCCGTCCGCATATGCTGATTGTTCCTCATGCCGGATACCGGTATTCTGCACAGGTGGCTGCAAGCGCATATAAAAAGCTGCTGCCTTTTCAGGATGAAATCCGCAGGGTAATTCTCGTCGGTCCTTCGCATCGGGTAGCGCTGCAGGGCGTTGCGTTGTCTTCGGCGTCCCGCTTCAAAACGCCGTTGGGTCTGCTTTCTGCTGATGCCGAAATTACCTCGGCTTTGTCAGTAGTTCCCGGTTTTATGTATAATGACAAAGCCCATGCGGAAGAACATTCTTTGGAGGTTCAACTGCCGTTTTGCAAAAGGTGCTTAAAAATTCACGGTTGTTCCGCTGGTCTATGGCCAGGCTGACCCGCAAGTGCTGGCCGACGCTCTGGAACCCTATTTGCGCCGTAACGATGTTCTGATTGTGTTTTCTGCCGATTTGTCGCATTACTTGGATTATGATACGGCGAAAGTGGTAGATGCCTATACGGCGGACAAAGTCAGCCGTCGGCAGGATTTGGAAAGTCATTTGTCCTGCGGCGCCACCGGAATCAATACGGCGTTGCGTCTGGCCAAAAAGATGGCTCTCAGTCCGCGGTTGCTGGATATGGCCAATTCCGGCGACGTTACCGGTGAAAGAGACAGCGTTGTCGGTTATGCTTCCTGGATTTTTGATAAAAAAGAGGATGAACGGCCGCTGACGCCGATGGAGCAGGAAGTCGAGAATTTGCGTAACTTTGCCAATCACCACGGCAAAGCGCTTCTGGGAGATTGCACAAAGCAGCCTGGAAGAAGCGGTAATCCGTCAAAAGAAGTTCAATCCTTCGCGCAGTGACTATCAAGACGTCTTGTTTAACAAAGGAGCTGCTTTTGTTACGTTGACTAAAAATGCGGCGCTCAGAGGATGCATCGGCAGTCTTGTTCCCGGCCGGGCAGTTGCTTTGGACGTTGCCGAAAACACTTATGCCGCCGCTCTGGAAGACAAGCGGTTTCCGCCGGTCAGTGCCGATGAACTGAAGGATATCCGCATCAGCATTTCATTGCTGAGCGATTATGAACGAATTTACTTTAACAGTGAAAAAGAACTTTTGGATAAAATCAATGCGGGAACCGACGGTCTGGTAATCCGTGATGGCGACCGCCAGGGGTTGTTTTTGCCTTCGGTGTGGGAACAGCTGCCCGAGAAAACCGAATTTTTAACTAATTTGAAATTGAAAGCGGGTTTGAGTCCCAGCTATTGGTCTGACAAAATCAGGGCTTACCGTTTTCGTGTCGTGGAGATAAAAAATAATGAAAATTAATGGATATGAAGTTGCGCTGAGCGAAGCTGATTTGGATGACAAATTAAATAACCAAACGGTGGATGTTGACTTAATCAAACCTGATTTTCCGGCCTATCGGCAGTTGAGCGACGGAGATAAAAAAGCCTTTGCCCATTTGGTTAAGGCGGCCCGGATGTTCAACGATGTTTTTCTTGAGCAAGACCACAGGCTGGATATTGAACTCAAAGAGGCGTTGGAAGACAAAGCGGCGTCGGATGCATATGCCGCCAAGGTTTTGCGCTTTTTCAATTCGCTAAACGGTGTCGAAGGGTTGAACGGCATTGATAAAAAGCCCGTCGAAATTTTTAAGGGAGTCAAAGGCAATCCCGGCCGGAATTTTTATCCGGATGACTTAAGTGCCGAGGAACTTCAGGAAATTCTGATAAAAATGCTTGAAGAAGGCAAGGTTGACGAAGTCAAAAAGATTTTAAGCGTTCGTACGATGGTGCGCCGTCATGGCGATGAGCTTAAGGCAATTGATTTTACCGAATATTTTGCCCGGGAGTTTTCTGATATTGCCAACGAAATCGAACTGGCCGCCCACTATACCACCGACGAACCGCTGAAAGACTACCTGGGATGGCAGGCACAGGCATTGCTCCAAAACAATGAAGATATGGATATGCTGGCCGACAAACACTGGGCCGTTTTGCAGGATACGCCGATTGAATTCACTATAGCGCGCGAAAACTATAATGACGAACTGACGTCAACCGTTTTTGACAATCCACGCCTTGCTGCGCTGCTAAAGGAACACCGGATTGAAGTAAACGCCAAGGACAGCATCGGCGTGCGTGTCGGACTGGTGAACCGGGAAGGGACGGATCTCATCCTGAAATTTAAAAACCATATGTGTGAATTGGCAAAGCTGATGCCGTACTGCGAACGTTATGAGCAGAATGTCTCTGCCGGCGGCGAACTGAAGCAAACGATGGTCGACGTGGATTTGGCGGTAGTTACCGGCGACTTTGCCGCTGTCCGCGGCGGAATGACCGTGGCTGAAAATCTGCCCAATAACGACAAGCTTGCGATAAAAACCGGCGGCGGCCGCCGTAATGTATACCATCGCCAGGTTCGTCAGTCTGCTGATGCCGCGCGCAATGCCAAACTTCTGGACGAACTGGTTGAGCCGGGGCTTCATCGGTATTTTGACGTCGAAGCAGAACACCTTTTTGTCATCGGACACGAAAACGGGCATTCTTTCGGTCCGGACAGCTTGTATCAGTCCGCTCTCGGTGCCTATAAGCACATTATTGAAGAACATAAGGCTGACGTTATTTCGCTGGCCTTTATGCCCGAATATGTCAAAATGGGTGTCATCAGCGAAGATATGCTCAAAAAGGTTTACCTCACTCATACGGTTTCCGGGCTGTTTCTCAAGGCAGAGCCCAATATGTCGCTGCCTCACCGTATTGCCGATTTGATACAGTTTAATTATCTTTTGGAGCACGGGGCGATTTCTTTTGATGATAACGGCAAACTTCATCTTGATTTTAGCAAATTCTCTGCTGTAATGCTAAAGTTGCTGGAAGAGACCATTGCTGTTCAGCTGTCAAAGTCGCCGGACGAGGCAAAAGCGTTTGTCGAGCGTTATGCGGTATGGGGAGAGCAGTCTCGCCGTATTGCGGAAATTCAGAACCGCCTGGGCCTCAAGCCTTATAAACAAATCAAAACCTATTTTTAAGAGGCAGTATGTATTACAGTTTATTTGAGATTTTCTCGATTGGTGTCGGACCCTCCAGTTCTCACACCGTTGGCCCTATGCGTGCCGCTAAACGCTACTTGGACAATATTCGTTCTGCCGGAAAGTTTGAAGCAGTCAGCCGGATAGACGTTACCCTGTATGGGTCGCTGGCTTTGACCGGCGTCGGACACGGAACCGTTAAAGCCGTCGTCTACGGGCTGATGGGACTCGAGGCGGAGGCGATTGACCCTGAAAAGCCTTATGTCAACGCCGTTGAGCGCGACAAAATTCTGCATTTGGGGCAGGAGCGGGCCATACCGTTCGATTTGGATGCCAATGTTATTTTCAAAAAGATACTTTTTGCCGGAACATTCCAACGGAATGAAGTTTACGGCCTATGACAATGCCGGCAAGGTTTTGCTGGAGGAAGTTTATTTTTCGGTCGGCGGCGGTACTATTGCCCGTCAGGACGAAATCTCCCGCCGGGTCGAGCGCGAGCCTTATAATGTTCCCTATCAGTTTGACAGCTGCAAGGAATTGATGGAACAATGCGAAAAAAACGGTATCAGCATATCTGAGCTGGTTCTCCGAAATGAAGAGTCTTTGCGGACGCCCGAAGAGGTTCGTGCCGGCATCGCCAAGATAAACCGCATTATGCAGTCCTCAATTGATCGAGGAATGCACGCCCGCGGTATTTTGCCGGGCGGACTTAACATTAAGCGCCGGGCGGCGGGAATTTATGAGCGCCTGGAAGAAAAATTCCGCGAAAACGATCTGGATCCGCTTATGATTGTCGACTGGATTAACCTGTGGGGTTTCGCCGTAGCGGAAGAAAACGCTTCCGGCGGTCAGATTGTGACGGCGCCGACCATGGGTTCTGCCGGAATTATCCCTTCCGTCATGCGCTATTATGAGCGTTTTGCCGCCCCCAAGTCGCCGTATGAAGTCGACGAAGGCATTGTAATCTTTTTAACAACCGCTTCGGCCATTTGCAGCCTGTATCGTACCAACGCTTCGATTTCAGGAGCCGAGGTCGGGTGTCAGGGCGAAGTAGGCGTTGCTTGTTCAATGGCGGCTGCCGGATTGGCGGCGGCAATGGGCGGTACGCGCTCTCAGATTGAAAACGCCGCCGAAATCGCCATGGAGCACAATTTGGGCTTGACCTGCGACCCGATTGGCGGCTTGGTGCAGGTTCCCTGTATTGAACGGAATGCAATGGGCGCGGTTAAGGCTGTCAATTCGGCTCGTTTGGCCATGCGCGGCACCGGAGAGCACGTGGTCAGCCTCGACAGCGTTATTAAAACCATGTATGATACCGGGCGGGATATGAGCAACAATTACAAGGAAACCTCTTTGGGCGGTCTGGCCGTTAACGTGTCGAACTGTTAGAAAGTCGGATAATTTGCTTGTCAAACTTTGCAAAACGCTTCACAATCAACTTTATCGGAATAACTGTGAAAGAGAAAATTGATGCTATCAAAACTTTTTAAAGGTGAGCTTAGTCTTAAAGCCACATTTTGGAAATTTGGTATTCTGGGTTTAATTATTCTCAAATTGGCGGTGCGGATATTCGGTTCTCTGCTTGCCGGACATATTAAAGGCGTCAGCATTGTCGAGTTCTTTACCCGCTATTTTCATCCCATCTATTCATCCAAACTCAGCATCTTGTGGACACTGTGTTTCCTCTCCAGCCTGCTGATTTTGGCGGTGTATTCTTGGTATATTATCGGAGCCGTCTGGAAAAGTTCCGCCGCTTACGACAAAGCTTGTGGCTGCGCAACCTTGCCCGCCTGTTTATTTTGCTGTTTGTCGCCGTAATCTGGGGTTCAATTGAATTCCGTCCCTTCTTTTAAGGCTTAGTTGAATGAAAAAAGTATTTTTGTTTGCCGTTTTGTTAGCGCTCTGTTCTTGCCAGATTGGCGATTTCGAGCCACACCGCAATCAGCTGCATGAGTTAAACAAAACCGATTGCAGCAAAACGCCGGAACGTTGTATAAACGGCTACCCGTGGTAAAACGTAAAAAAAATCCCGCCGGATGAGCGGGATTTTTTTATATGTACCCGGTTTTTATTTTTCTTCGTTTTCGACGATAATGCCTTTAACCAAAATGAAAGCAGGGGTTCTGCCGGCAAAAGAATTGCATTTTTTGACAATTCCACCGCTTCCTTATCCAAAATCGCCGGCTGCATTTTATTGTTGTTTTTATTACCGTTCTCCGGTTTTGCCTTTGCGGTGTGGGCGGTAATTTCGGCCTCCTGCTCTTTGGCCTTGTCGACTTTGATTTCTTCCGGCGCCTGCAGGATTTTTTCCAGCACTTCCTGCGTTTCCCGGGAGCGTCGGTTGGTGTAGACAATGTTCTGTTTTTCCGAAGGAAGCATTGCCAAAACTTTTTCCAGGTTGTCCAGCTGTTTGTTTTTTCTTTATCAGGTTGATGTCGTCAACCACCAGAATATTGGTTTTGGAAAGGTCAATTTTTCCGTTTTCGACAATTTCCACCAGCAAGTCCGGCGAGCCGATGATGACGTTAGCTTCGTTGTCAATGTCTTCCTCACCGTCTTTGATTGTGGCTTCGTTGATGCTGTGATATTTGTTAAAAATCGCCAGCCGGTCCGACGTAATGACCGATTGTTCCGAATTGGGCGTGATAATCAGGATGTTTTGCGCGCCTTTGGTACTGATGATGTCCACCAGCGGAAAAACGTAAGACATCGTTTTGCCGCAGCCTTGCGGAGCAATGGTAAAAACGTCTTTTCCTTCTAAGATGGAGGGAATAACGTCGGATTGAACGGTTGTCGGTTCCTGAATGCCGAACTCTTCAATTGCCCGGACGGTTTGTTCGCTGAGGCCTAATTCTAAAAAATTCATGGTATTTCTTCTGTTTTAAGTGGTTAATTTTATTTTTTAGATATTATTTACTTTATTAAACTTAGTCAACATAAAAAGGTAAGCAAAGATGTTAATGAAACGTGACGATTCTCTGTTATTGATTATAGATGTTCAGGAACGCCTTGCGCCGGCAATGGATAATCCCCGGGAAGTCATTACCGGCTGCGCGGCGCTGGTGGGCGTCGCGGCAAAACTGAATGTCCCTGTCATCATTACCGAACAGTATCCCAAGGGCCTGGGACAAACAATGATAGATATTCGTCAGGCTGCCGGTGACAGAGCTGTTTATTTGCAGAAAATGGAGTTTTCCTGCGCCGCCAATCCCGAGATTATGAATCATCTCAAAAACAGCGGTAAAAAGCAGATTGTCATTGCCGGTGTTGAAGCGCATATTTGCGTAACCCAGACAGCGTTAGCCTTGCAGCAGGCCGGATATGAGGTGTTCGTCGTGTCTAACGCCAGCTCTTCACGGGATCCGCTGCAAACGGTTGTCGCATTTCAGCGCTTGTTGAAAAACGGGATAGACGTCGTCTCGTCCGAAATGGTAATTTTTGAATGGCTTGAGAAGGCGGGCAGCGAGGAGTTCAAGGAAATTTCCAAAAAAATATATCGTTTGATTTTTTTAAATTTTGTCTATTGCTATCGGTTTTAAGGTATGTTATAAACATTGCAATTTAAAATACCTTTATGCCGATTATTATAGCAAGTGACAGATTACCTGCGTAATGTCGGCCTTATTTTTTAATATTTAAATTTTTTATTATGGAACAAGCTTACATTACCCCGGAAATTACGCAGCCGACGTTCATAACTTATGACGGAAGCCAGAGCTGCATTGTTATCACCTACATTCGTCCCTCAGACGGCAAAAAGTACCGGCTAAAGACGCCGATTGATGCTTTTTCGGCAGGTGAATATGCTTCTTAAAAGCAATCTTCAATACAGTATTTTTTACCGCGAGGGTCAACCTTGCGGCATTAACCTGAAGCATGGATATTGTTATTACTGCGCTTCCGAGAGCAAACTCGATTCCGAAAGTGTCGATAAAATTTTATCGGCGCCGTTGGTGGAACATTTTGTTGCATTTAATCAGGATGAGCGTTTAAAAATTGATTTGCAAACCGCATTAAAATTTTTGACGACGGTGTCAATGCATCCGCATGATATCCGCAATTTTGCTTCCAGTCCGGAATTGCAGCGCCGCTACAAGGTTTATTTCGGCGATACGCTGACTTATCGTGTGATTGAAGCTTTGGCGCAAGACATTGCTTGTGGATTGCTGTACAAAGAAGTTGCCCTGGCTGGTCTTCGAAAGTCGGCGTTAATGAATCTGTTTAGGGCTGAGGCGCTTGATGAATATATCGGCAGTCTTCCCCTCTGATTGAATCAATCAAAACAAAAGGCTTTCTCCTGAACCAGGGAAAGCCTTTTGTTTTTTTCCTCACAGCCCTTATTTCGTGCGGCCGTAAACGTCTTCGTAACGGATAATGTCGTTTTCATCCAGATTGTCACCGGTTTGAATCTCGATAAATTCCATATTTTCTTTGGTGTCGTTCTGTATGCGGTGTTTCGTCTTAACCGGAATGTAAACCGATTCGTCCGCCTTTTTTACGATTTTTTCTTCTCCGAGCGTAACAACGGCCTCGCCTTTGACGATAATCCAATGTTCGCTGCGGAAATTATGAGATTGCAAAGACAAAATGTTGCCCGGCGTGACGCAGATTCTTTTAACGCAGAAATTGTCTCCGGCATCCAGAACCTCCCAGGTACCCCAAGGGCGGTTGTCCTTGTCGCCTCTTTTATATGTATTGGCCATTTTTTCTTCCTTTTTTTACTAAGTTTTTACTTGATGAAAACTAATATAAATAATATAAGTTAAAGCGCAAGGTTAAAATAATTATTTGCAGATAACTTCTGTCTGATTGGTGGGCAAAATTATGAAATCTCCGGCCATAAACCAGGCTATGGACATATTGCGGCAGCTTCGGCATATTTCCGAAGGGCCGGACACGCTTCCTGTCAAGCTGGATAAAATCGTCACCATGATTGTCGGGCAAATGCAGGCGGACGCCGGTGCCTGT